>ERZ506969.117-NODE-117-length-29883-cov-5.16645_pt1 | contig 29883 bp, 30 predicted proteins | sample MGYA00512891_ERZ506969 | MGnify/ENA metagenome assembly ERZ506969
AAGATACTTTTTATCATACAGCCTCCTATACTTTTATTTGTTCGCATATGCGAACAATATACCAAAAGAATTGCCGCCACTGCGGGCGGCAGAATTTACCGCTCGAAACCGAGCATTTTATACCAATCGAACAGTCCGCACATCAGGTCGGATATGCGCCCTGCCTCCTCCTTTGTAAACCCATGAATGAGCGGCTCACAGATCGCCGTCCAGAAGGACGAAAGCATGACGTGCATTTCCTTTTCGGAGATGTCCGTCTTTGTCAGTCCACGCCTCTGCGCCTCCTTGTAGTACGCATAGGTTGTGTGGCTCATGCCCTCCACCCATTCGTGCTCGAAGTTTGCATACTTCGTCCCGTCCGAAAAGACGAGCAGCAGTCGCATTTCGTCGTAGCGGTCGTAGAGATAGTCGAACCACCACTGCATATATTCCCTGTCCATGTCCCACGCCTTTTTGAGCTGTTCGTCCGTGAGCGTGGCGGGAAGGACGGATTTTTGCCGCACTACCTCTTCGAGGTCTTGTACAGTGCTCTCCACCAGCGCGCAGAAAAGCTCTTCCTTGCCCTTGAACCGCTTGTACAGCGCACCCGTGGTCACGCCCGCGTTTTTACAGATCTCCTGCAAGGACGCATCTAAAAATCCCTTTTGCAGAAACTCCTCTTTTGCGCTCTCGATGATGCGCGGATCTATGCTCCTGTCCGCAACCGACATGCTTACCTCCTACGATAATCTAATTACCGATAATTCGATTATCATTATAATTATATGCTCCTCTTCTGTCAAGAGTTTTGCGGCGATAATTAAAAAATTTTTCGCAAAAAAATAGCGGAGACTGCTTGCTCTCCGCTATATTACATATGATTCAATTTTTATCGGCTTACTTTTTTGCGTTAATAAAATGGAAATCGCAGCACTCTGCGCCTTCGCCGATCGTTCCCACTCTTTCAAAACGGATCTTCGGCATAAGCCCCGAAAAAGCGATGTTGTCGTTTTCGCAATATACTCGGCATAATTCCGGGCAACCCTTCTCAACGCAAATATCGTGATACAAGCATGAACGAAGATTGAAGTGTATTTCTTTTCCGTCGCAGCGTACCCACTCCGTTTTCCAGCCTTCGGGCGGGAAGTTCTTTGCCATGTGCTTTTTCACGCCCATTCTATACATTGTAAAAACGAACGGCATGCGCGCAAACTTTGCGTTATTCTGCTTATTTATAAGAGCGGCTTTCTGTGTTTCTATTCTGACCTTTTCTATTGCATCGTCAATTCCAAAAGCCTGCAATGCCTTATAATAACTCATTGCCGGAAAAAGTTTTACCGTCATATGGTATCTGATTGCTTGGTTATTGCGGTAATCGGCTTTACCTGTAAGTTCTCTGTAAATTTCAATGGTCTTATCAAATACTTTTTTCCCTTGTTCTTTGCCGAAAGTTTCAATACAGTCCTGCTCCAGAAAAGGCAGATTTGTGTTTTCAAACTCACTCATCGCTGCCGTCCTCCATCTTCTGAAAGATGTCCGACGCGAATTTCTGCAATACGTCCGATTTGGTCACGGCAATACCCCACTTCTCGTCTCCGAGCACAATGAGCGTGTCGCCCGCCTTTATATCAAATTTATCGCGTGCTTCACGGGGAATCACAATCTGACCGCGTTCCCCCACCTTTACTGTACCGAAGATATAATGTCCTTTGGGAATTTCCACTTTTGTTTTACCTCCTCATATATTCCACACTTTTCATATTTGTATGAATTATATGATAAACGGAGCCTTATGTCAACCATATTGACACCTACTTAAAAAATTTGTACTAAAATCCTGCTACCCTCAAATCCCAGATCTTATATTTATCCAATCTTCGCTCTTTACACCAATCATCCATTTGTTTTTCAACAAGTTCAAAAGAAGCAGCATCGTTTGAGTATCTGCTCTGCAACAATGCAAACCCAAGTATGTCGCCTATATTCTTGCTCTTTTTTACATGAAACCTCGCACCCGCAGAGCCATATTCATGAAATAGACTGTAAAATCTTGATTTACTGTATGCTTTATACCCTTCTCTTTTGGCAACACGGCAGTATTTTTGCCAAGCACGAAATTTAGAAAACCTACGCTTTTTGCGGTCTTTTTCTATGCTGTGAATATCCGGTATATAGTATCCCTTTCTTTTACCTCTTTTGGGGTAAAGCATTAAATACAAATCAGAATCGCGCAGAGTAGCCGGTAGAGGCAATTTCAAATTCAATTCCTTTGCCCTTTTTATTGTCTTGATGACAGTTGTACGCGAGCAACCACAAATGGTCGCTATCTGCGTATTTGTATTCCCTTTATAATAGTACAAAAGTATCGACTTATAATCCGTCATTTTGTTACCTCACCCTGCCTATACTATACCATATCTTATAGTAAAAATCAAGTGTTCAACTTATATGGAAATAACGCTTTTTAAGCCTGTTCCAGAGCATTTTCAGCACAGAAAAAGGGCTTACCCCATTATCGGGGTAAGCCCTAAAAACACAATATCTTGTGGTACAATTTAGTTAAACCACTATATATGTTTACCTCGGACGTTTAATATTTGCTTGCGCCGCCGCCAGCCTTGCGATGGGAACGCGGAAAGGCGAACAGGATACGTACGTTAGGCCGATCTTGTTGCAGAACTCGATGGTCGAGGGGTCGCCGCCGTGTTCGCCGCAAATGCCGAGTTTGATGTCGGGGCGCGTCTGCCTGCCGAGCTCCGCCGCCATTTTGACGAATCTGCCCACGCCCGTCTGGTCGAGCCTTGCGAACGGATCGCTTTCGTAAATCTTCTTTTCGTAGTACGCGGAGAGGAATTTGCCCGCGTCGTCGCGGCTGAAACCGAACGTCATCTGCGTGAGGTCGTTGGTGCCGAACGAGAAGAATTCCGCCTCCTTGGCGATTTCGTCCGCCGTTACCGCCGCGCGCGGGATTTCTATCATCGTCCCTACTTTATAGTGAATATCGGCGCCCGCCGCTTTGATGCATTCGTCCGCGGTCTTCACCACGATGCCCTTGACGTAAGCGAGCTCTTTGACTTCGCCGACCAGCGGGATCATGATTTCGGGAACGATATTCCAGTCGGGGTGTTTTTTCGCAACGTTGATCGCCGCGCCGATGACCGCCCTCGTCTGCATAGCCGCGATTTCGGGATACGTTACCGCCAGACGGCAGCCACGGTGTCCCATCATCGGGTTGAATTCGTGCAGAGAGGCAATAATCCCCTTCAAGTCGCTTATCTTCATATCCATTTCCTTAGCGAGCGCGACGATGTCCGCTTCCGCCGTAGGCAGGAATTCGTGCAGGGGCGGATCGAGGAAACGAATGGTAACGGGATACCCCTCCATCGCCTCGTAGAGCGCCTCGAAATCGCCCTGTTGCATGGGCAGAAGTTTGGCAAGCGCCTTTTCGCGCTGCTGCACCGTAGCGGAAACGATCATTTCGCGCATGGCCGCGATCCTGTCGGGATCAAAGAACATGTGCTCCGTTCTGCAAAGGCCTATGCCCTCCGCGCCGAACGCGCGGGCCTGTTTTGCATCCTTCGGGGTGTCGGCGTTGGTGCGCACCTGCAGTTTGCGGTACTTGTCCGCCCACGCCATAATGCGGCCGAAATCTCCCGAAACCGTGGCGGCCACCGTCTTTATCTCTTCGCCGTATATGTTGCCCGTAGAACCGTCGAGGGAAATGTAATCGCCCTCGCGGAAGGTCTTTCCGCCGAGCGTGAACACCTTGTTTTCTTCGTCTATTTTTATCTCGCCGCAGCCCGAAACGCAACACGTGCCCATGCCGCGCGCCACGACCGCCGCATGCGACGTCATGCCGCCGCGCACCGTTAAAATGCCCTGCGCATAGTGCATGCCCTCGATGTCTTCGGGGGAAGTTTCCAAACGCACGAGCACAACCTTTTCCTTTTTGGCCGTCGCCCACTCGGTGGCGTCCTCCGCAGTGAACACGATCCTGCCGCAGGCCGCGCCCGGAGATGCGGGCAGGGCGCGCGCGATGGGCGCCGCCTTCTTGAGCGCCGCCGCGTCGAACTGCGGATGCAGCAGCGCGTCGAGCTGTTTGGGATCGATCATCAGCACCGCCTGCTTTTCGTCGATCATGCCTTCGTCCACGAGGTCGCAGGCGATTTTGATCGCCGCGGCCGCCGTGCGCTTGCCGTTTCTCGTCTGCAGCATGAAGAGTTTGCCCTCTTCGATGGTGAATTCCATATCCTGCATGTCGCGGTAGTGCTTTTCCAGCTTGTCCACGATATTTTTAAATTGTTCGTAAACGGCGGGATTATCCTTTTTGAGCATGTCGATCGGCTGCGGCGTGCGCACGCCCGCGACGACGTCCTCGCCCTGCGCGTTCATGAGATATTCGCCGTACAGCCCCTTTTCGCCCGTAGACGGGTTTCTCGAAAACGCCACGCCCGTGCCCGAGGTGTCGCCCATATTGCCGAAAACCATCATCTGCACGTTGACAGCCGTGCCCCAGTCGCCGGGAATGTCATTCATGCGGCGGTAATAGATGGCGCGGGGATTGTCCCAGGAACGGAACACCGCCTTGATCGCGCCCATGAGCTGTTCTTTCGGATCGGTGGGGAAATCCTCCCCGATCTTGGATTTATATTCCGCTTTAAAGGAGCGCGCAAGTTCTTTTAAATCGTCCGCGTCGAGTTCGGTATCGAGCCTGACGCCCTTCTTTTCCTTCATTTCGTCGATAAGCGCTTCGAAATACTTCTTGCCGACCTCCATGACCACGTCCGAATACATCTGGATAAACCTGCGGTAGGAATCGTACGCGAAACGGCGGTTGCCCGTCTTCGCGGCGAAACGCTCCACCACCTCGTCGTTCAGACCGAGATTCAAAATGGTGTCCATCATGCCGGGCATGGACGCGCGGGCGCCCGAACGCACGGAAACGAGCAGGGGATTGTCGAGATCGCCGAACTTTTTGCCGGTGATCTTTTCCAGCTTGCCGATATACTCCATGACCTGCGACTGTATTTCTTCGTTGATGACCTCGCCGTCCCTGTAATACTGCGTGCACGCCTCCGTCGTGATTGTGAATCCCTGCGGCACGGGCATGCCGAGCCCCGTCATTTCCGCAAGGTTCGCGCCCTTGCCGCCGAGAAGTTCGCGCATCTTGCCGTTCCCCTCGCTGAATAAGTAAACATACTTCATTCCTGCAACTTCCTCCGATAAAAATTTAACAGTAAATTTAATAACACAGCCGGCCGCGGCCGGCTACACTATTCTACACTAAAAGCGGGCATATTTCAAGCCATTTTTTAAAATTCGTACATTTTTATGAATTCTTTCAGGCTGGACGGCTCCTCCCGCGTTACCGTACGCAGGTATTTCGCCGTGAGTTTGAGCGCGCGCGTGTAATAGTTATCCGCCACGCCCAGTTCGCGGAAGGTATCTTCCGTAACGTCGGCGAGCGAAATACCGTTCAGCGTTCCTAAAAGCCCGTAGGTAACGGGACTGATCTCCACGCTGCCTTCGGGACGGCAGTTCTCGCAATATCCCCCTCCCGCGGAAAAATCGAAAAACCCGCGGTTCGGCTTTTCGCCACAGCCCGCGCACCCGCCGAATCCGAGCGAATAGCCGATCTCCCCCAGCGCGTGCAGAAGATAAATCAGCAGAAGGCCGTCGGGCGGCAGATCGGTATAGGCGCAAAGTTTTAAAAAGCGCACCGTTTCGAGAAAAAGTCCCTCCGCGACGGAATTTTCGGGGCAGTAACGCTTTACGAATTCCGCCGCCGTGCCCGCCGCGTAAAACTTGTATATATTTTCCCGCACGGGGTAAAAACTGTCGAGCAGAGAGGCGTTCGTTACCGTTTTGAAACCGCCGCCAGCCAGGATATATTCGGCAAAACAAAAAGGCTCGGCGGCAAATTTCAGTTTTGCCCCGGCCTTTTTCACGCCCCGTATTTTTGCCGAAATTACCCCTTGTTCGAGGGAAAACAGCGAAAGTATTTTGTCGTTGTCCGCGTAATCAACGCTCCTGATCATCAATGCGTTTATCTTTTCTTCCATGGATCTCCGTAACGCCGAAATCGGGCGGACAAAACCTCCGCTTACTTTTCGGTCAGCTTTTTATACAGCATGTAGTAAGAAATATTGCCTGTCTTTTCAAATAACGCCCACGCCGAATCGGCGCGCTGAACGCAAAATCCGCCGATTCTTACTTTTCGGTCAGCTTTTTATACAACATGTAGTAAGAAATATTGCCTGTCTTTTCAAATAACGCCCACGCCGAATCGGCGGGGTTTTCAAAATCGAATTTTTCTCTGTCCATACGCTTAGTATGTGCAGCGGAAAAATTTTATACGCTTAAATTTCCTCTTCCCCGTAACCGTATTCCTTGATCAGCCGCCGGCTGTTGCGCCAGTCCTCTTTCACCTTGACGTAAGTGGTCAGAAAAACCTTTTTGCCGAGCAGCTTTTCCATATCCGCCCTTGCGAGCGTGCCCGCTTCCTTGATGGCCGAGCCCTGTTTTCCGATGAGTATGGCCTTGTGGTTGGCTTTTTCGCACACGATATCGAGCGAAACGTCCGCAACGCCGCCCCTGTCCTTAAACTCGTTGACGACGACCGCCACGCCGTGCGGTATTTCCCTGTCGAATTTTAAGAGTATCTTTTCGCGCATGATTTCCGAAAGCATAAAGCGTTCCGACCTGTCCGACACGATGGGAAAATCGAACAGCCTGCCGCCTTCGGGCAGAACGGATAAAATTACTTTCAGCAATTCCCCGGTGTTTCTGTTCTTACGCGCCGAAACGGGAACGATTTCCGCCTTTATATCCGAAAGCGCCTTTATCGCCGCAATCAGCCTGTCTTCGGCGGCGATGTCCGTCTTGCTGAGCGCCACCACAAGCGGAAGGCCGCTCTTTTCGTATCGCCTGATCAGCTTTTCGTCGCTCTCTTTCAGCCCTTCGTGCACGTCCGCGACGAGAAGAACCACGTCCACGTCTTTCGCCGTCTGCTCTGCCGTCCGCTGCATGAGCGAATTGAGGGCGTTATCCGCCTTATAAATGCCCGGCGTATCCTCGAATACGATCTGATAATCGTCCGTCGTGAGGACGCCCAGAATCCTGTCGCGCGTGGTCTGCGGCTTAGGCGAAACGATGCTTACCTTTTCCCCGACCAGCACGTTGACCAGCGTGGACTTGCCCGCGTTCGCCCTGCCGATAACGGCTACCGTGCCCGCTTTCATTCCTTTTCCTCCGGATAAAGTTTCGCAATGACCGTCTTTTCAAGCGCGCGCATCTGCGTTTTGTCCTCGGCGGTCATATGATCGTAGCCGAAGAGATGCAAAAGCCCGTGCAAAAGCAAGTATTCTATCTCGCGCGCCGTAGAATGTCCGTATTCCGCGGCCTGTTCCGCCGCCCGCTTTTCGCAGATGGCGACCGAACCGAGATAAACGTACGCGCCCTCCGTTTCGTAGGGAAATTCCGCCGCCGTAACCACCCTGCCGCGGATATTGTCCAGCGAAGGAAAACTCAACACGTCCGTAACTTTGTCCACATGCCGCGCCATGCTGTTTAAACGCATCATTTCGTCTTCGTTCAAAAAAGTGAGCTCGGCGCGGAGCTTGTCTTTCTGCCCTAAAAGTTTATAAACTTCTTTCGCGAGCTTTCTGTAATTCACGTCCCGCGAAAGACATTCTATCGCCAATCTTCCCATAATTATTCCGATTCTTCCGTTTTTATCTCTTCCAAATTCACTTTCGGATATTCTATCCTGCTGTGGTATACGCCCGTCAGGTTGTTTGCTATGGTGTTTCTGATGATGTTTAGTTCTTTCATCGTAATGTCGCAGTCCTCGAACTGCCTGAGCTGCATGCGTTCGTTGATCAGCCTGCTCAAAAGCGCGTCCACGTTTTCCCTCGTGCGGTCTTTGAGCGTGCGCACCGCGGCTTCGCCCGCGTCCGCGATCATCAAAATCGCGGCGATCTTGGTCTGCGGCTTGGGGCCGGCGTAGGAATATTTTTCGATATCCACGTCGCCGCCGTCGGCAAACTGCTTGGCTTTGGCATAGAAGAACATCATGGGCATGGTGCCGTGGTGCTGGATGCATACGTCCGCGATTTCCTGCGGCAGTCCGTATTTTTTGACGATATCGTACCCGTCCTTGGCGTGCGCCCGTATGATGTTTGCGGAAAGCTCCGGCGTGAGGTCATTATGGGGGTTGCGCCCGCCCTGCTGGTTTTCCTTAAAAAATTCGGGCTGTTTCAGCTTGCCCATATCGTGATAGTACGCCGCGCAGCGGGCCAGGAGCGCGTCCTCCCCGATGGCGATGGCGCACGATTCCGCCAGGTTGCTGACCACGATGGAGTGGTTGAACGTGCCCGGCGCTTCCTCGATCATACGCTTGATGAGAGGGGCGCTGTGCTCGGTCAGTTCGGAAAGGCGGTAGCTCGTGAGCTTGTTGAACAGCCATTCGAAAACGGGCAGGATCGCCATGAACAGCACGACGGAAAGCACCGCGGAACTGGCGCCCGCCACCACCCTTTCCGGATATTTCAAAAGGTTGGTCTGTTCGAGCAAGGCGAGACAGACGAGGACGGGCACCATCATGGACAGTCCGCGGCCGAACACCTTGATGCGCGAACCGACGCCGTCAATGAGATACACGCCTATAATCCCCGTGGAAAACCCGATGACGAGCGAGGAATACTGCGCGAATTCCGAAACCGTAGCGGCGAAATTCGCGTTGGTGAACACGTCCATCAAAAACGTCAGAAGGGAAGTAACCACGTTGACGAAAACCGCGGAACGGCGGTTGACGAGCAGCAGCGTGAGCAGCCCCCCCAACACGAGCGGGCGGAAGTAAATGTTGATATATCTGCCCGAAAAGTAGTTGCAGAGCACCGTGATTTCAATGATGAGGAAGATCATTTCCACATCTTTCGGCGTTCTGATTTTCTCCCTGTTTTCAAAAATCAAATACACGAAGGAAACGATCATCACCAACACGAGAATGAACATCAGGTAGATGAATTGTTCGCTCCGCGTGCGGAAATACTCCACGAAACCCAGCTCCACGGCGTTATAACCGACGCCGTTCAAAAAAATGGATCCCGCGAGTATCCCTCCCATCAGTATGATGTTCAGAACGAAGATCGTCAGAAAATAGCCGATCTGACGTTTCGTCCAGCGCGTGTGTTTGCGCAATCTTGTCTTAACCATTGCTTATTATGCGTTTTTTTCCTTTTTTTCGTATGCCGCGATGATATTCATCACCAACGGGTGCCGCACCACGTCCCTGTGCGTGAGGTTGACCACGGAGATCCCCTCTATGTTTTTCAGTATTTCCGCGGCGTGTTTCAGCCCGGATTTCTTGCCGTCGGGCAAGTCCACCTGGGTAACGTCGCCCGTGATCACCATTTTGCTGTTTTCACCGAGCCGCGTCAAAAACATTTTCATCTGCTCCTTCGTGGTATTCTGCGCCTCGTCGAGAATGATGAACGCGCCCGAGAGCGTTCTACCGCGCATATAGGCGAGCGGCGCTATCTCAATCGCCCCGCGCTCCATCAGCTTGACGTAGTTTTCCAGCCCGAACATCTCCTGCAGGGCGTCGTACAGCGGGCGCAGATAGGGATCGACCTTGTTCTGCAGATCGCCGGGAAGAAAGCCCAGCTTTTCGCCCGCCTCCACCGCGGGGCGGGTGAGGATTATCTTTTCCACGTTTTTGCTCTTGTAAGCCGCGACCGCGAGCGCCACGGCGAGATAGGTCTTGCCCGTGCCTGCGGGGCCTATGCCGAACACCACGGTGTTTTTCTTGATGGCCTCGGCGTATTTTTTCTGTCCCACCGTCTTGCACTTAACGGGTTTGCCGCGGGAAGTCACCGCGATCACGCCGCTCATGATGCCCGCAATGTCGTCCGCCGCGCCCTCTTTCACCAGCTCGATGCAATATATCAGGCGGCTTTTGTCGATCGGCTCGCCCGCTTCCGCTATTTCAAGCAGTTTTTTCGTAACTTCGGCCGCGATCGTAACGCCCGAAAGGTCGCCCGAAAACTCCACCGCCGTTCCCGCGACGGAAAACGCTATGCCGAGTTCCCCCGCGAGGACGTTCATGTTTTCGTCGAGCACGCCGAGCACCTTCTGCAAAAGGTCCACGCCGCCGCAGTCCACGCTAAGTTTTACCTTTTCCAAATGATCTCCTTACTTAATCCTTACCCTGTATTCCACGACCGCCGTGTAGAGGAACTTATTCTCCCCCAACGGGGTCTTTTGCACGTTTTCGGAAACGATTTCCCCGCCGACCTCCGCAGCGGCGAGCGCGAGCGCCTTTTCCTCTTCTCCCTCCCCGCCCGTATATTCTGCGGTATGGGAGGATATCACGCGCACAGAACCGAGCACGTACGTTTCGTACACGGTGTCCTTGATCTCGTTATAGCCGCCGATGAGCACGTCGCCCTTTTTCACGACGTCCCCCGCCGCCACGAGCGCCGTGCCACGGAGCACCGTTATGCTCTCCACCACGCCGTCCACGGGGCAGACGAGTTCCTTTCTCTCGGTATCGACCACGCCGGAAGCTTCAGGCGAAAGCACCAGGTTGACTTTGACGCGCGTGCCGTGTTTTTCCACGGAAGCGAAGGAAAACACGTCCGAGTTTTTTAGCAGCGCGGCCGCGGCCCGCTCCAGCCTTTCGTCGTCCGTAAAGGCGAACGGCTTGACGCCGCAGGCGGAAAGCACTTCGCCCGCATAGTCCTTGTAAACCGCCCCGCTGCCGTAATAATCGACGGAAAGCACGGCGAAATCCGACGCCGCGACGAACGCCGCGAACAGCAGCGCGCCGACCAGCACCCCGAACCGACGGAACAGAGCCGCAAAAGGCGCAGCTATCCCCCTTTCGCCGACTTTTTTTATATTATAGCATAAATTATCCGTAATTGCAAAAAAATTTTTCAATTCCCGCGAATCGACGGCAAATTCCGCGCGTTTCGGACCGAATATTTTCACGTCGTACAGCGTAACGCCCTTTTTCTGCAAAGCGTTGAACAGCCGTTCCCTGTTGAGTCCCTCTACGGCAAAAACGGTATAATGAAGTCGTTTTTCACGCATACGTTACCCCCGTTTTACGTCGAAAGCGTCAATTTTTCCGACGATGACGACGTCCCCCAGACCGAATTTTTTGAGGGCGAGCCGTTCGCCCCGCACGCTCATTTCGCCTTTTTTCAAAAAAAGGACGATTTCGTCTTCCTTATAGCTCTTTATACCCTTTACGTTCTCGAAATATGCGTAATTTTCGGCAACGACGGCACGGTACGCTCCCGCCCCCGTTTCCACACCCAGGCCGCTGAGGACAGAGTTGACAAAATCCATATTCTTTCTCCCGTTTTTCTTCTATTATTTTATGACAGAAGGCGCGCGGATAGAATGAAAACGGCAAATTACGGCCGCCGCGGAGGGCCGCAGAACGCGGCGCTTTCCGCGCGGAGACGGGGCGGAAAGCAGCGGTTTTCCGCCCGCAACGTCCGCACGGCGGGCGGAACATACGCGACGGGACGGGGCTGCGGTATCTTTCGCGCAGCGTTTCGCCGCCGAAAAGTCGGCTCCGTTACGGCGGGCCGTGCAAAAAAGCACGCCGCAGCGTGCTTTTTGACTATTTCGCGTAAAAATTGATAAGACAGCCCTTGGCGACGATCTCCTTTTCGTCGGCGGTCAGCGGGTCTATCTTTAAAAGGACGTCCCTCGGATTGCCGCCGTAGACCTTTGCCGGAAACTCCGTGTCGCCGCGCAGCAGCTTTTTCCTCACGTCGGGCACGAAGATCAGTTCGCCCACGGCGAAATCGTTCTTTTCCGCAAGGAAGGGCAGCATGCCCCAGTTGATGACGTTGCTCCTGTAACGCTTCGTGGCGTAGGATACGGCTATATTCGCCGCGCCGCCCAGAACGCGCTGGCACGAGGCCGCCTGTTCGCGCGCAGAACCGTCGCCGGGTTTCACGGCGCAGACCACGCTGCCGTACGTGGTGTTTTCCCTGTCCGCCCCCGCGACGTCCGGCATATCCTCCGCCTGTATCGCCTTGGCGCGCCCCACGTACTGCGGATCTTTGCGCGAAAGCGCGAACTCCGCGAGCTTAAGCGGGTTGGAACGGTACGAAGAGGTTTCCCCGCTGGGAATGAGTTCGTCCGTCGTAGTAACGGGGTCGGTGAGCACGCTCGCGACTTTCAGAAGGAGATTTTCCTTGAGCGGCTGCATCTTGGGCCAGTCGGCGATATTCGGCCCGTATCTGAGCTGCGCGGACGGATCGGCCTTGCCGACGCCGTCGAACACGCGCGCCTTATAGATATTGTCGCAGAAAGTATATTTTTTCGCCTTTTCGGTATAATCGATCTCCGTCGCGGCGGTGAGCACGCCGCCGTTTTTCGCCGTCGCCGCGATGCTGCGCGCGTCCATGAGCGCGACCGCCGCGAGCTGTCCGCCGGAGGGTTTGCTGCCCTCTCGGCTTTCGAAGTTGCGCGTGGTATGCCTTACGGAAAGGCCGTTGTTCGCGGGCACGTCCCCCGCGCCGAAACACGGCCCGCAGAACGCCGTTTTTATCACGGCTCCGTTCTCTATCAGGCGCGATATGTAGCCGTTATCGACCAGCCCCTTATATACGGGCTGGCTGGACGGGTAAATGTTGAGCGCAAATTCGCCGTCCGTCAAAGAAGAGCCTTTCAGAATTTCCGCCGCCGCGGCCACGTTTTCGTACATGCCGCCCGCGCAGCCCGCGATCACGCCTTGATCGACGTATACCTTTCCGTCTTTTATTTTATCCGTCATTCTGAACTCGCCCTTGCCGCCGAGCAGTCTGCCGCCCTCTTCCTCCACTTTTTTGAGGATTTCGTATGCGTTTTCCTTAAATTCGCGTATCGTGTAGGCGTTGCTGGGGTGAAAGGGCAGGGCGATCATCGGCTCCACTTCGCTCAGATCGACCGTGATGCCCGCGTCGTAATACGCGCCCTCTTCGGGATGCAGTTCCTTAAAGGCTTCCTTTCTGCCGTGGCAGGCGAGGTATTCTTCCACCCTGCCGTCCGTTTCCCAGATCGAGGAAAGGCAGGTCGTTTCCGTGGTCATCACGTCTATGCCGTTTCTGAAATCCATGGAGAGCGTTTTTATGCCCGGGCCGACGAACTCCATGACCTTGTTTTTGACGAAACCGTTTTTGAAAACCGCCTTGACGAGGGCGAGCGCCACGTCGTGCGGGCCTACGCCCCTTTTCAGGCGGCCTTTGAGGTAAACCGCCACGATCTCGGGCATGTCTATGTCGTAAGTCTTTCCGAGCAGCTGCTTGACGAGTTCGGGGCCGCCCTCACCCACCGCCATGGTGCCGATGGCGCCGTAACGGGTGTGGGAATCGGACCCCAGGATCATGGCGCCGCCGAACGCGCGCTTTTCGCGCATGTACTGATGTATGACCGCGATGTGCGGCGGCACGTACGCCCCGCCGTATTTTTTGGCCGCGGAAAGGCCGAACACGTGATCGTCTTCGTTGATGGTGCCGCCCACCGCGCACAGGGAATTGTGGCAGTTGGTCATGGTGTACGGCAGCGGGAATTCCTTCAGCCCGCTGGCCTTCGCCGTCTGTATGATGCCGACGTAAGTGATGTCGTGCGAGGTGATCTCGTCGAATTTTATCTTCAGTTTCCCGTCGTTTCCCGAAACGTTGTGCGCAGAGAGAATTTTATACGCCATCGTCCGCGAGGCGGCCGCTTTGTCCGCCGCCGCAGCCTTAACGAGTTTTCCGCCCCTGTAAACGCAGGGCCGATCGAGCAGTTTTATCATGATATTTTCTCCGTAATGTCGATTTTTACTCATTATACCCTAAAAGCACCGCTTTTGGCAAGCGCAAAAAAACGGAAAATATTTTAAAATTTCTTGATATGCCGCGGCATATGTGCTAAAATAAAACAAAAGGCAGGTGGCTTATGAATAAATTCCGCATGAAACAGCCCGTTTATATCATCGTCATGCTCGCGCTGGGCGCGGTGTGCGGCGTATTCGCGGCTGTGATCAATCTGATCAACCTGATAAAAACGCCGAGCGTGAACACGCAGCGGCTCATTCTGCTTATACTGTTAGTGGCACTCGCGCTCTTTTTGCTCGTGCTGTGCGCGGGCGTGCTTGTATATCCGTATTATACGGTGAAAAACGGCAAGCTGTATTCCTCCATGGGGCTGATCCACACTTCTTACCCGATAGAAGAAATTTCCGAACTCACCTATTTCAAGGCGCAGGGAAAGCTGGTGATGTACATGAAAAACGAAAAGTTCATAGTGATCATGCTGGCGGAAAGCAAGCACGAAGCGTTCGTGAAAGCGCTGCGGGAAATCAATCCGCAGATCGTCTATGACAATAAAATAAACGAAAACGATTAAATTCCGTTGACAAAGAACATACAAAAGTATTAAACTGTTAAAGCAAAAAAGAAAATAACTTCCGGTAGGTAAGGCTACCATAGGGATATGGGTTGCTGCCGCGTAACGGTGGAGACACTGTGAGCTGGTCAACAGAGCATGTCGAAAACAAGGCGTGATCTAACGCAACTGCACCGCCCTATGAAGCTAAAGCTCAAATGGCAAGGAAATCAAACCATAATCAGCTTTTTAAACCTGCCGCGGCGGGTTTTTTCTTTTGCAAAAATAAAACGCAAGGAGGCAGACCGTATGGAAGAAGAAAACGTATTCGAAAAACTTTTGGAGCTTTTCACCAAGCGACGGTTTGCCGATCTCAGAATGACGCTCCTCGACATGGAGGCGGCGGACATCGCGGCTTTTATCGAGGAAGAGCTGGACGAAAAGGAACAGATCGTGTTCTTCCGCCTGCTCCCGAAAGGACTGGCGTCGGACGTATTCGTGGAAATCGATTCCGACACGCAGGAAGAGCTGATCAAAGCCTTTACCGATAAAGAACTCAAGGAAGTCATCGACGATATGTTCCTCGACGACACCGTGGACATCATCGACGAAATGCCCGCGAACGTGGTAAAGCGCATACTGCTCGCCGCCGACCCCGAAGAGCGCAGGACGATTAACGAACTGCTCGAATATCCGGACGACAGCGCAGGCTCGCTGATGACGCCCGAATTCGTGTCGCTTTCCGCCGGCATGACGGTATCGGAGGCGTTCGACAAGATACGCCGCACGGGCGTGAACAAGGAAACGATATACACCTGTTACGTCACCAACGTAAAAAAACAGCTCATCGGCGTGGTAACCGTCAAGGACCTGCTCCTTGCGGAAAAGGAAACGCTGGTGGAACACATCATGACGACCAACGTCGTTTCCATAGAAACGCTGGAAGACAAGGAGCAGGTCGCGCTGATGTTCCAAAAGTATTCGCACCTGGCCCTGCCCGTCATCGACAAGGAAGGCTGCATCGTGGGCATCATCACGGTAGACGACGCCGTAGACGTATTGCAGGAAGAGGCGACCGAAGATATCCAGATCATGGCGGCCATCACGCCCGACGACAAGCCTTACTTAAAGACCAGTCCGTTCCGCATATGGCTTAACCGCGCGCCGTGGCTTTTGATACTCATGATCTCCGCGACTTTCACCGGTCTGATCCTCAACACCTACGAGGGCGAACTCAGCCAGCTGAACGGCGGGCTTATAGGCTCTCTGCTCATCGCCTGCGTGCCCATGATGATGGATTCCGGCGGAAACGCAGGTTCGCAGGCCTCCGTAACCGTGATACGCGGCATCGCGCTCAACGAACTCAAATTCGGCGACATATTCAAGGTCATGTGGAAGGAACTGCGCGTCGGCGTCATGCTGGCGGCAACGCTCGGACTGGTGTGCTTTGCGAAACTGCTGCTGATCGACAAGCTCATTTTCGGCTACGGCTATACCGTGCAGATATCTTTCGTGGTATCGCTCTGCCTCGCCATCACCGTGGTCATTTCCAAAATCGTGGGCTGTTCTCTCCCCCTGCTGGCGAAAAAATGCAAGCTCGACCCCGCCGTCATGGCGAGCCCGTTCATCACCACCATCGTGGACGCGCTTTCCTTGATGATCTACTGCAACATAGCGCTCGCGCTTTTGTAAAAAAAACCCGCGGCTTTGCCGCGGGGATATTTTTTATTTGCTTTCCGCCTGTTTTTCGAGGAGATTTTTGATCTCTTCAAGCAGATATTCCGCGGTGTGCTTTTTCGCCTCTTCGTCCGCGGCTTTCTTGGCCTCGGCGGCAGCGGCGTCGCGCGCGGCGGCGAGCTTTTCTATCTCTTCCTCGCTCTTGCCCGAACGGCGCATCTCGCGGTATTCCGCCTTGGTGTAACCGTAATATTGCGGCTTGCCCATCTCGTGCAGCTTGTTGATCGCCTTGACGATCGAAAACAGGATGAGCGCGATGATCAGAAAGTTAAGTACGGCCGTAACGACCGCGCCCCAGTCTATGTAGATGGACTTGCTCATGTCGATCGCGCCCGCCTCGTCGAGGACGGGTTTCAGCATGGTTACCGCGCTTTCCAGACCGCCGCCCGCACCCGCGAGCGCCCAGTTCACGAGGGGCTGGAATACGCTGCTCGTCAAAGCGGTAACGATGGCGGTGAACGCGCCGCCGACGATCACGCCGACAGCCATGTCGATCACGTTGCCGCGCGTGATGAACGCTTTGAACTCTTTGAAGAATTTCTTCATGTTCCTACATCTCCTTTTCATTGGAATAATTTATCTTTGAGCGCGGCAAGCTTTCTCACGAGTCCGGCCGCCTCTTTGGGCGACGCGCTTTTCAGCCTGCTTTCCGCGGCATCGATCTTCTCACGGATATTCATATCTGCAGTATGAACAAAAGTATGCTCAAACATACGAGATAAAGCGAAAACCATTTGAAATTCGCTTTTTTCACGAGGGCGAGCATGACCTTTATCGCTATGTATCCCGAAACGGCCGCGGCGATCACGCCGAAAAGCACGGGCAGAAACTGAATGTCCGCCGCGCCGCCGCCCTTGATGAAATCGTACCCTTCGAGGAGGGCGGAGCCCGCGATGACGGGCAGGCTCATCAGAAAGGCGAAATTGGCGTTCTTTTCCCTGTCCACGCCGCAGAAACATCCCGCCGCGATGGTGGAGCCGCTGCGCGAGATGCCGGGCACCACGGCCACCGCCTGCGCCAATCCCATGGCGAACGCGTTGCCCGCGTTGATATCCCTGTAAAGCGGTTTGGTCTTGGCGGTAAGCTCCGCCTGCAGCAGCACGAGCGCGGTGAAGATAAAGCAGGGCGCGAGATAGGCGCCGCCGTAAAACACGGCGTCCAGCTGGTCGCTCAGCAAAAATCCCACGAGCGCCGCGGGAACGCTTGCGATCACGAGATACAGCAAACTCATCGGGCGCTTGAAAAGCCCGAGTATGTCTTTAAAAAAAACGATGCATACGGGAACGAGCGTGCCCACGTGCAGCATGACGGTGAGAAACATGCTGTATTCGGGGTCTATGCCGAACCATTTCTGCAACAAAACGAGGTGCCCGCTCGAGGAAACGGGCAGAAATTCGGTCAGTCCCTGCACTATGCCGAGGACTACCGCCTGCCATACATTCATAAATATCTCCGTTGACGGCGGTCTTCCCGCCTTTTTTCGAGGGCGTGTCCGCCCGGATTATCTTATGCTATTTTATCAGGTTCAAGAACTCCCGCACCGAATAGGTGAGTTCTGCGTCCTTCGGCAGCGCGAGGCCGATGGCGCGCGCGGGCAGTTCCGGGCTGGTCTTTATTTCCCTTACCGTGCCCTCTTCCAGCTCATGCATGACGAATTCCCGCGGGATACAGGCTATCCCTATGCCGTTTTTGGCGAGTTCGGTCATAAGTTCCAAACTTGCCAGCTCTATTTCGGGGTGCAGGTGTATTCCCTGCGAATGCGCGAAATTGATGATGGCCTGCCGCGTGGCGGTGGTCAGTTCGAGCATGAGAAGCGGGTAATCCTGCAGTCTTTTCAGATCGACGACCTCCCCGAACAGTTCGGAAAAACGGTCGCTCGCGACGAAAGTGTCGTGAAGCTGCATGACGGTATTGGAAAGGTAAACGTCTTTATCGTCCACGGGCAGGTTGACGAACCCGATATCCCCCTTGTTGCTCTTGAGAAGTTCTATCGTTTCCGCCGACGTGCAGTTTTGCAAAATCAAATTGACGTTAGGGTATTTTTCGTGATATTCCTTGATATATTTCAATAAAAAATGCGTGCTGACCGTGTCGCTGGCGCAGATGCGCACCACCCCCGTGGCGGTGTTTTTGAGTTCGGAATACTTCGTTTCCGCTTCGCTCAGGAGCTGCAGCGCCTTTTCCACGGTGGCGAAGATCTGTTTTCCGCCCGTATCGGAAAGCTCCATGCCCTTGTGCGTGCGGTTGAACAGCTTGCCGCCAAGCTGGTTTTCCAGCTGTTTGACGGCCTGCGACACCGCGGGCTGCGAGATGTAAAGTTCTTCCGCCGCTTTGGTGAGCGAACCGCATTTTGCAACCGTGTAAAACACGCGGTATAAATCCAGATTGACCATATCTTTCCCCTATTTGCCCACGCAGAAACGGGAAAAGATTTCGTCCACGACGGCTTCCGACGCCGTCTGCCCCGTGATCTCGCCCAAAATCTGCCAGCATTCCTCCACCTCGACGGAAACCATGTCGAGCGGCGCGCTTTCCAGCGCGGCCTGCGCTTTTTTCAGCGCCGCCCGCGCGCGGAGCAGCGCTTCGTAATGCCGCTGTTCGGTGAGGAAGTCCTTGTTCGTATCGATCTTCCCTACGGTAATATTAAACAACATTTCTTTGAGTTTGTCAATATTTTCGCCCTTTTTCGCGGAAACGAATATTTCGGCATCCGATATTTTTCCGCCTTTGTCGCTCTTATTCGCCGCGACGATACGCGTTTTTCCCGACGTAAGCGCCAGGATTTCCTCGTCCTCTTTCGTCAGATCTTCGCTGCCGTCCAGCACGACGACGAGCACGTCCGCCTCGTCGAGCACGCGGCGCGAAAGGGCTATGCCTATGTTTTCCACGGCGTCCGACGAATCGCGTATGCCCGCGGTGTCCTTGCATTCAAACTTCACGCCGTTTATGACGAGCGTACCCTCCACCACGTCCCGCGTGGTGCCCGCGACGTCGGAAACGATCGCCTTATCGTAAGAGAGCAAACTGTTTAAAATCGAACTTTTCCCCGTGTTCGGGCGGCCGACCAGCCCGACGACCACGCCCGACGTAAGCTTACGCCCGGCGAAATACGTAGCCGCAAGTCCGTCTATAAACGCGCCGACTTCGGCGAGCGTTTCGCCCACGCGGGCGGAAACGCCTTCTTCCTCCACCTCGTCGGGGTAGTCGATATTCGCGCCGATCTCCGCGAGCGCCGCCTTTAATTTGTCCTGTTCGGCGCTCACCTTTCTTTTCAGGTTTTCGCGGTAGAGGTAATACCCCGCCTTGACTTCGCCTTCGCTCTCGCTGTTGATCATGTCGATCAAGCCCTCCGCCGAGGAAAGCGAAAGCTTGCCGTTCAGAAAGGCGCGGCGGGTGAACTCGCCCCGCGCGGCGGGGCGGCAGCCGAGTTCCGTCAGCCGCTTGATTAAGCCGTTCACGATGGCTATGCCGCCGTGGACGTGGTATTCCGCCATGTCCTCGCCCGTGTAACTCTTCGGCGCTTTAAAATAAACGCACATGCCGTAATCTTTGAAGCTGCCCGCGTCGAATTCGCCCGTATAAAGCATATAGGGCACAAAGTCCTTTACCGCGGTTTTTCCCTGCGGGCGGAACATCTTTTCCGCAAAGAAAAGGGGCGACGGACCGCTGATCCTGATGATGGCGACGCCGCCGACGCCCGCCGCCGTGGAAAGCGCGCATATATTGTCGTTGACCATACTCCCTCCAACCGAAAAACAGAGCCCGTGGCTCTGTTTTCTTTCTTAAAACCCGTCGAACGGCGAATCGCCGCCGTCGTTTTTATCGTTTTTACCGCTTTTGCCGTCCTTATTTTCCCCGTCCGGGGAAACGCCCTCCGTCGGTCCGCCCGAAGGCGCGTCCTTTTTTCCGCCGAATTCCGAAAACGGATCGCCGGGATCGTTTTCCCCCCTGCCGCCGAATTCGCGGAAGGGATTATCGGGCGGATTTTCGCGCGGGGGCGCGTACATGCCCTGCATGCGCATATACTGTTCTTTCACATAGTCGTTATAGTTCACGGGCTTTTTGTTCCGCTGCGTGAATACGATGACGGACGCGACCGACAGCCCGAACAGTTCCCCTATGAACGACAGGATCGAAAACATAAAGTGACTGCGCGGGTTGAACTTTCTGAACAGCAGCATGAACAGGTAAAAGAAGAAAAAGAGGTATACGATGTTCAAAATCATGCCGAGGAAGTATTCCACGTCCAAAAAAGTATACACGCCCTGCGAATATTCGTAGGAAAAATTCCCGCTGAAGTCGACCACGAGCTGGCCGTATTCGTTGGGCGTGAGGAAGATCTGCGCGTCGTAGACATACGCGAGCACGAGCGGCAGGTAGTTGAGCACGAGCGCCGCCGTATTGAGCGCGAAGTAGGCCGCGTACACGAGCATGAGCCAAAAACCGGCGTTTTTCATCTTTTTGCCGAACATCTTGACTTGTCCCACGACCTTGCCCGCGAGGAAATACCGCGCGAAAGGCACGAACGCCAGCCACGCGTTTTTGTTTTTCGTGGCGATCGCCATTTTTCTGAGCCCGAAGCCCATCAACAGATACAGCGCGATAAAGACTGCGACCGACAAGCATAAAAGCAGGATCGCAACCCAGAGTTTCATTGTGAATACAGCGCCGTTCGAATAGACGATCTGTAAAAAATCGCTGCCTTGCTGTATCGAAATATATTCCAAGTCCTTGCCTCACTTTGCCCCGCGGGGCGCTGAAATTTACGGCTCAATACGCGCGGGCGAATACGACGGTATGTTTCGCCTTTTTGCCGCAGACGACGCAGGTATCGCTTTCCTCGTCTTCCAGCATGACGCGCGCCGTCGCCGCAGCGTAATCCTTTACCCTATCTTCGCATTCGCGGCAGCCGCACCAGCCCGCCTTTACGAAGTTCTTGTTTTCCACGCCCGCGAGCAGTTCTTTCAGGTCGGCCGCGCGAACGATGCGCGCGTCCCTGTTTCGCCTCGATTTTTCGAGCATGTTTTTCTGAATTTCTTCAAGCAGTTTTTCCGCCGTTTCCGCAACGCTTTCCAGCGGCGCGAAACTTTTTTCCAGCGTGTCCCTTCTGAACAGGCACGCCTGCCCCTTTTCGATGTCGCGCGGCCCGATCTCTATGCGGACGGGCACGCCCTTCATTTCCCATTCGTTGAACTTCCAGCCGGGGCTTGCCTCGCGCGCGTCGAGTTCGGCGCGCACGCCCGCGCCGGAGAGCGCGGACAAAAGCTCTTCCGCCTTTTCCGTAACGCCGCCCTTATGCGCGGCCACGGGCACGATCACAACCTGCACGGGCGCGACTTTGGGCGGCAACACCAGCCCCCTTTCGTCGCCGTGCGCCATGATGAGCGCGCCGATCATGCGCGTGGAAGTGCCCCACGATGTGGAATATCCGTATTTTCTCACGCCGTCCTTGTCGAGGAACTGCATGTTGAAAGCCTTTGCGAAATTCTGGCCGAGATAGTGCGAGGTGCCCGCCTGCAAGCTCTTGCCGTCGAGCATCATGGCCTCCATGCCGTAGGTCGCCACCGCGCCCGCGAACTTTTCCTTCTCGGTCTTTTTGCCCGTGATGACGGGAATGGCCAGAACGTTTTCGGCAAATTCCTTATAGACGTTCAGCATCTTTATGGTTTCTTCCATCGCCTCTTCTTCGCTGGCGTGGACGGTGTGCCCCTCCTGCCACAAAAACTCGCTCGTCCTTAAAAAGGGACGGGTGGTCTTTTCCCAGCGGACGACGTTCGCCCACTGATTGATCAAAATAGGCAGATCGCGGTAGCTTTGCAGCCACTTGGCGTACATTTCGCAGATGATGGTTTCGCTGGTCGGGCGGATCACGAGTTTTTCCTGCAGTTCCGCGCCGCCCGCGTACGTTACCACGGCGACTTCGGGCGCAAATCCTTCCACGTGCTCGGCCTCGCGCTTTAAATAGCTTTCGGGTATGAGCATCGGGAAATAGGCGTTTTTCACGCCGACCGCCTTAAAACGCTTATCCATTTCGCGCTGAATGTTTTCCCAGATGGCATAGCCGTAAGGGCGGATTACCATTGTGCCCTTGACGGGGCCGTAATCGACGAGTTCGGTTTTCACCACCACGTCGGTATACCACTTGGCGAAATCGTCGGTCAGGGAAGCGACCTCTTTCACAAACTGCCTGTTGTCCATATAACACCCCAAAACGTAAAGTTTTTATTTATCTTACCGCAGCCGATACGATAAACCTGTCCGCCGCCCTGCGGGGCCGCGGGTAAAATCTTTCTTTATTATAACAAATCATGCGAAAAAACACAAACATTTATTTATAATTATATTCCCGCCGCCGCATAAACTTGCCGATTTCGGGGCGCCGAAACCCTTTACAATATAATCTAAACAAAATTTAGTTGAAATAAACTTGAAAAATCGCGCAAATTATATTACAATGGAAGAAAAGAAACGTTTCGGCTGGATTACGGAGCGTAAAAATTCTATCAAAGGAGTCATTATGCAAGACATCAGACAGCAAGCAGTGAACGCCGTGCGCGTGCTGAGCGCGGAAGCCATCGAAAAAGCGAAATCGGGCCATCCCGGCCTGCCTCTGGGCGCGGCGCCCGTCGGTTACACCCTCTTTGCGGACGTGATGAAATACGACCCGAAAGACCCGAAATTCTATGACCGCGACCGTTTCGTACTCTCGGCGGGGCACGGTTCCATGCTGTATTATTCCCTGCTTTACCTCTTCGGCTTCGACATGACGATCGAGGACATCAAAAATTTCCGCCAGTTCGGCTCCAAAACGCCCGGACACCCCGAATACGGCGTAACGGCTGGCGTGGAAACCTCCACGGGGCCGCTCGGCCAGGGCGTGGCGACGGCGGTCGGCATGGCGCTTGCTGAAACGCGCATGGCTGCGGAATTCAATAAAGAGGGCTTCCCCCTGACCGATCACTATACCTACGTGCTCTGCGGCGACGGCTGCATGCAGGAGGGCATCGAAAACGAGGCGGCCTCCTTCGCGGGCACCAACAAGCTGGGCAAGCTCATCGTGTTTTACGATTCCAACAACATCACCATCGAGGGCGACACGGGCTCGGCGTTCACCGAGGACGTGGGCAAACGCCACGAGGCGCTCGGCTGGCAGGTGATTAAAGTCGCGGACATCAACGACCTCGCCGCGCTCCGCCGCGCCGTGAAAAGGGCGAAGGCGGAAACGCAGAAACCCACGCTCGTCATCTGCAAATCCGTTATCGGCTACGGCTCCCCCCTCGCGGGCAAGGCGGACTGCCACGGCGCCCCGCTCGGGATCGATAATATCAGACAGCTGAAGGACGCGCTCGGCTGGACGGAAGAGGAATTCACCGTGCCGAAAGCGGTGCTCCGCCATACCCGCCGCGCCGTATCCAGAGGGAAAAAGGCGAACGAGGCTTGGAAAGAACTGTTCTCCGCCTATGAAAAGGCATATCCCGCCGAGGCGGAGGAGTTCAAAAAGAGGATAAACGGCGAACTTTACGATTTTGCAAACGACGAAAGCCTGTATGCGTTCGAGAAAGCGGACGCCACGCGTTCCACCTCTTCCGCGGTGCTCAACCGCCTTGCGGAAAAGATACCCGCGCTGTTCGGCGGCTCGGCCGACCTCGGCCCCTCGAACAAGAGCGTGATGAAAAACAAAGGATATTACTCCCCGGAAAACAGGGCGGGCGCGAACATCCATTTCGGCGTGCGCGAACAGTCCATGGCGGCGATCTGCAACGGCATATACCTGCACGGCGGCTTTATATCCTACTGCGCCACGTTCTTTGTGTTCAGCGATTATCTGAAAGGCTCACTGCGGCTTTCCGCGCTGATGAAACTGCCCGTGATATATATACTCACGCACGATTCCATCGGCGTGGGCGAGGACGGGCCTACGCACGAACCGATAGAACAGCTCGCCTCGCTCCGCGCGACGCCCGACGTAAACGTGTTCCGCCCCGCGGACGGCAAGGAAACGGCGGCCGCGTGGGAAAGCGCGTTAAGCGCCCGCGTGCCCACCTGCCTGGTGCTTTCGCGGCAGACGCTTCCCCTCTACGAAAATTCGGGAAAAGCGGCGCTCAAAGGCGGTTACGTGCTTTCCGACTGCGAAGGAACGCCCGACGTCCTCCTGATCGCGAGCGGCAGCGAAGTGGAACTCTGCATGAACGCGCAGACCGAATTGAAGGAAAAAGGCGTTAAGGCGCGCGTGGTTTCCATGCCTTGCATGGAACTTTTCGAGGCGCAGAGCAAAGAATACAAAGAGAGCGTTCTGCCCGAAACGGTACGCGCGCGCGTCTGCGTGGAAGCGGGCTCGCCCGACTGCTGGTATAAATACGCGAAGGACGGCGAAGTGATCGGCATGACGACGTTCGGCGAATCCGCGCCCGCGAAAATTCTGTTCAAGCATTACGGCTTTACCGCGGAAAACGTAGCGGCAGCCGCCGAACGGGTAATAAAACGCTGAAAAAATCGAATATTTTTCAAAATTGATTGACTTTGCCCGAAGAATATAGTAAAATAGAATTATCGAGAGATCGACAATCAATCAGACACCTACCCGTAAGTATTATTTTTATTAAAGCGGCCGCAATATTTTGCGGTCGCTTTAATATTCAGACAAAAAAGAGCCGCGCGGAGCGTCCCTCTCGGTTATTTGAAAAATAATTCCTCAATCGAAACATCGAAAACTGCCGCAAGATAGGGCAAATACGCGGACGCGGGCGCGCTTTTGCCGCGCTCCCAAAGCGAAACGGTATCCTGACTGACGGAGAGCAGGGCGGCAAGCGCCGATTGACTTAATCCGCACTGCAAACGGTAAAATTTTATGTTCCGCGCAAGCGCGGGCGAAAATTCGGAATAATTCATAATGATATTATAAAGCAACGACCGCCGGCGGCGCGCATAATTGCGATTTTCGCAACTTTTCTTCATAAAATAGAAAAAAAGACGATTTCAACGACGGCTTATACCGCTATTATACCAAAAATTCACCGTAAAATCGCGCCCGCTCAACACATTGAGGACAAAAGGGCGCGAACAAACGTCCGCGCCCTTTACTTACAAAAATTTTTTCAGTTCGGTTTTGGCTTTTTCCAAATCGCACTCGCACAGCAGGGGGATTATTTCGAGCAGCTCCTCCCCCGTTTTGTCCCACCAGCGCAGGCGCAGCAGAACGTCTTTCAGTTCTTCGTCAAACCTGTCTTTGATGAACCGTGCGGGATTGCCGCCGACCACGGTATACGGCGCGACGTCTTTCGCGACGACAGAATAAGCCGCAACCACTGCGCCGTCCCCTATTTTCACGCCGGGCATTACTACCGCCTCGCGGCCGATCCACACGTCGTTCCCAACTACGGTATCCCCCTTTTTCGGCAGCTGTTCGAGATGCGGCGGCGTTATTTCCGCCCATGCTCCACCGAAAACGTTGAAAGGATAGGTGCTCGCGCTCGCCAAACGGTGGTTTGCCGATCCCATGATAAATTTCACGCCCGTCGCAAACGCGCAGAATTTTCCGATAACGAGCTTATCCCCGAATTCGGGCCAGTTGAAAAGCACGTTGTTCTTTTCAAAATCCGTCGCGGCAACGGCGTCGTCGTAATAAGTGTAATCCCCTATAGAGATATTCGGCGCCTTTACCACGTTTTTGATAAAGCACGACGTTTTGTATTCGTTGGGAAAGATCGCGCGCGGGTCGGGTATATCAATCGTTTTCATCGGTACGTTACCAGTTTTTCTATGTCCTTTCTCTTCTTCTCACGCACGGGATCGCCCGCCGCCGCGTACCCCGCGGCAAATACCAGGCGCACCCGCTTTTTATCCTCAATGCCGAGAACTTCCTTTATCTTCTTTTCATCGAACCAGCCGATCATGCAGGTGGAAAGCCCCTGCTCCGCCGCCGCAAGCACGATATGCGCGCTCACGATCCCCATGTCGATCGAGGCGTAATCCTGATCCTTCAGCCGCCCGCTCGTTTTTGCGAGCAGCCCCGCGTTTTCCTCCACCATGACGATAAACGCCCGCGCGGACGAACAATGCCTGTTCATGCCCATGCCCTGCGTGCATTTCGCCACGCTCTTCACAAGGTCAGCCTCCGTTACCACCACGAAGGAATACGGCTGCGAGTTGCATGCCGAGGGCGCCAGCCGCGCCAGCTGCATTATTTTTTCCAGTTTTTCGCGCTCCACCGCCCTTTCCGCGTCGAAATTACGGCAGCTCTGCCTTATCTTGAACAATTCTTCGAGTTGCATAAAACTTCCTCCTTTTTTATCATTGTACACCGGGAAAGGCGTTTTGACAACTTTTTTTATATTACGTCCGAAAGTTTTTCGTATATGCCGTGTTCCTGGCAGATTTTGGCGATATCGCTTTGCGATAGCGTCTTGACCTCTTTGCCGTCGCGGAATAAAACGATTTCGTTCACGGCGTCGCCGTCGATCACGTTAATCAGCTTTTTTACGTCCGCGTCGACGGAAAGCGCCTGTTTTTTATAAGGCATACCCCTTTTCAGAGCGTTGGCATTCACCGCCGTATACATGCGCACATAGCCGTTTTCCTTTCTGCGGGACAGCGCCCCGAACAAAACGAAGGCCGCGAAAAACGCCAGCGATACATTCGGAGCGAAAAAGAGCGAGGCGATAAAGAGCGCGGCAAGCCCTGCGCCGAACACCACGGATACGACTTTGCAGACCAAAAGCGCCTTTGCCCGCTTCATCTTCATCGAAAGCACGGCGAGCAGCACGCGCCCGCCGTCCAGAGGAAAAACGGGCAGCACGTTAATGGCCGCAATGGCGAAACTCGCAAACGCGGCGGCGTCGGTATAAGGGTAAATGTCGGGAAAAATCCACCAGAACGCCACGAAAAAAATGCCGATAAGCACATTCGTTACAGGTCCCGCGAGCGCGATCCTGATCTCGTCCGACGGTTTAAGCGACGCGTCCTCTCCGTAAATGACGGCGCCGTACGGCATCAGCGTGATGCGGTCCAGCCGATAACCGAGTTTTTCCGCCGAAAACGAATGCCCTAACTCATGGAGCAGGGCAACCGTCGTATAGATGATGAACATGAATACCTTGCCCGTCAGCGCGTAAAACGCGCCGAAGAGCCAGAACAGCGGGTGTATGTGTAATTTTATACTTCCCATATCACCGTGTCGGTGTCGTTATCTACCGTATAAGAGGTGATGAGCTGACCGTCCTCGCCGTAAAAACAGAGTTCCACGTTTTCGCCGAGGCTGTACCCTAAGGGAATGTTGCCGTAGACTACGGAACCGAGTTCCTGATACGCGTAGTCTATGCCGCTGATGACCGTTTTGAATTTGGTCGAATGGGTGATTTCAAACACGTATTTGCCGTCTTCGCCCTTCGTGAGCGCAGTGATCTCGCCGTCGCAGGGCGCGTAAACGCTGCCTTTTACCGCAAAGTTCATAACGCCGTTGCTTACGGAAACTTCGCCGTCGGTGGGCAGTGCGGGCGTAAAGCTGTTGTATTCGCGGTTATCCGCCTGCTCGCTCTGCGGCGCGAAGATAGAATTGAAAAACGTCGCTATGCCGCTCTGTTCCATAAAGATGTTGGAAAAGACGATCACGCCGAGCAGCAGCACCACCACGGCGAGCTGAACGCCGATAACGGACACCTTGAATCTGCGTTTTGCGCGCGGTTTTTCGGCCTGCTCCTCTTCCTGCGGGAGTTCGGCCTGATAATTTTCCGCAACTTCGTCCAAAACGGGCGCGGCGTTTTCCGCGGGTTCGGAAGAATTCTGCTCTTCAAATTCGCGGTTGACCTTTTCGATGGCGAGTTCCTTCACGTTTTCCTTCGGCGCTTCTTTCTTTTTTCTCTTGCGCTTTGTCTGCGCCGTATAGGTTATGTTGCACGTGTTTACGGGAATTTCCAGCATTTCGGAATAAATGGTTTCTTCGTTCATTTTTTTCTCTCCTTGTCCTTTCGCTATATTAAACATTATGCAGGCAATTTGCCGACTATGCCACGTTTTTTCAAAATTATCGGGGCTTTTTAAGTCGGGATTTGTCGTTTTTGAAAAAACGAATATCTTCGCAAATCAAACGAAAAAAGAATATGCGCGCCGTTTTTTCGGATACTTCTATATTGATTATATGAAGATAAAAGGCAAAATAGAAAAAAATTTTTAAATCAACTGAAAACTTGTTGACAAAGCGGCATAATTTCGATATAATACATAAGCAAATTGAAATGGCGGCGTAGCTTAGTTGGTTATAGCGGCCGGTTCATACCCGGCAGGTCGTTGGTTCGAGTCCGACCGCCGCTACCAAAAACTTTATAAACCGGCCCCTTGGTCAAGCGGTTAAGACACCACCCTTTCACGGTGGTATCATGGGTTCGAGTCCCGTAGGGGTCACCAAATTGGAACTATCCGAACACCACTATTACAGAACAGTGGGTTCGGGTAGTTTTTTTATTGCCGCCAAAGGAATAGGCTCACTGTATAAGAGCCGAGCAAATCAAGCTGGTTTGCTCGGCTCTTAACTTAATTATTGTTGATTATATATTCAAAAAGACTTATTAGCCCTGGCTCATTGTAAAGTGTACTATAATGCTTTGTCGCTTGTCTTTTTGAATTAGAAGAAATAGTTAAGTGACTATCACGGCAAGTTACATTATTTACATCGATGACATTGTTATATAAGAAAATTTCACCAAAACCTTCATAATCATGCCAACCCCATGTAAAGAATATTTTAGTAATATTATTTTTGGGATTACCATGAATATCGCGGCTCTTAATAATATATGAAAAAGCATCTATATCATTTAATATTTTTGAAAAGTTATATATACCTAATTTTTGCATAAGTTTTACTCCTTTATTGAATAATGTTGATGATATTCAAATTGATTTTGTAAGAATTCTTTTGTTGGATAAATTTTAGAGATATCTGATAAGTCCATGCCGTCTAATTCAAAATGATCTTCAACCGCTCTATTTGTAATCAAAATACGAAATTCTTGTTGATAATTAAATATAAGATCTTTATTAAAGACGATGTTGGATGAGTTTTGAAAAATCGATTTAATTCTATCTTCAGAATTCCCTGTATTATAGGAAATCAAACCATATCTATATATAATACCATTCCTTGTGAAAACAGAAGAAATACGTTTAATAAATTCATCTGTATCGAGTATGACTAATACTGATTCCCCAAAATCATTCTCTAATTCTTGCTTTTGTTTATCCGTAAATCCACATATAAATTTTATATAGTCATTTTCGTTTGTATAATTAAACATGTTTCTCTTATCAAAACAAAATAAACATAATACTGGATTATTTTCATAGCCAAAGGATACTGTAACATCATTAGACTTTCCTATTAAAAAAGGAGTTTTCATTAACCCATTATAAACAAGTAATTCCGCGCCTTCTAATTTCCATTTTCCATCAAATCTATCTGTTTTACCTGTCTTCTCTTCTAAATCATTATAATATTTCAAGCGCTTCATATAGATTTTACCCTTTTGCATTTGCTTTAAGTGCTTTTTATCCCCAAATTTCATTAGAAAATGGAAGTTGTTTCTTGCACTTTCTACAATTTGATTTAAAGACGAAAAAAATTGCATATTTATTCCCTCCCCAAAAAATCTTTATAATCCATGTCTCTATTATAATATACATTAGAATAAAAATCAAATTAAAACTTTTCCTCATTTTTTCCTTTTCGTTGTGGCTATCGTAGCACAGTTCTCGCGGAAGTCAACGGGAAAAATTTATCGCTGACAAGCTAAATCATCC
>ERZ506969.126-NODE-126-length-27417-cov-4.88287_pt1 | contig 27417 bp, 19 predicted proteins | sample MGYA00512891_ERZ506969 | MGnify/ENA metagenome assembly ERZ506969
CTAAACCTACTCAGCTCTTCGTTTCTCGTCTTAGCAGTAGTCATTTTCTCTTCTATAATTGATTTTTCGTTTCGCAAAGCCACAATTCTTTGAGATAGTTCGATTATTTCTTCCCTTATCCGTTCCTTATTCCCTTGCGTCGTAACTTCAATCATTGCGGCGTCTTCCATTTGCTTATTCAGCTCGTTTATGCTTCTTTCGATATTGCATAAATCATCCGTATAATCATTGCCACCGAATTGCTTTGATAACTCCGACAGAACAATGTCAAGCGCTCCGCTGTTATTCTGAATATACCCGTTTATCGACCTATAGACCGCTTTATGTATCAATTCATCACCAACAGATATAGACTCGCACGCTTTCCCTCCATGCTCGATTCGCGTAATACAACGCCACACGATTTTTTTCTTACCGCCGGAAATCCACATACAACGTCTGTAACGATTTCCACACGAATCACATACAAGTAAATCCGAAAAGGGATATTTCCCGCTAAACTTACCCTTTGCCGTAATCGTTTTATCCGACACACGCGGTCTGCTGCGGCGCTTTGCCATTTCCGACTGAACTTGCTTGAACGTATCCCGATCTATTATCGCCGGGTGATTGTTTGAAACAAGATATTTCGGCATCTCTCCGCGATTTTTTCTTGCCTTTTTTGTAATACAATTCTCTATATACGTTTTTTGCAATAACATGTCGCCGACGTATCTTTCGTTCGTTAAAATATTACGAATAGCATTTCGACTCCAAACATCATTGCCCGTCGCTGTTTTTATCGGCGCGGAATCGAGATATTCCTTGATTTGATCCACGCTGTTCCCGTCTAAATACATATTGAAGACATCTTTTACATACTTAGCTTCCTCGGGGACTATTTCCGGCTGACCGTCTTCGCCTTTTCTATAGCCTATAAGATTATATCTGAACTTAAACGTTCCTGATTGCATTCTCCGCTGTATTCCCCAACGAACGTTCGCACTGATATTTTCACTTTCTGCTTGAGCTAAAACGCTATAAATACCTAATGCCAACTCGCTTTCGGATTTTAAGGAATCAAGACATTGCTCTTCAAAATACACACCGATTCCAAGTGCTTTCAGTTTACGAACATACTTGAGCGCGTCTACCGTATTTCTTGCAAAACGAGCAACAGATTTCGTTATGATATAGTCGATTTTACCCTTTTCGCAATCTTTAATCATGCGAAGAAAATCGTCCCTTTTCGCCGCTTGGGTTCCGCTTAAACCTTCATCGGCATAAATTCCTGCAAAACGCCACTTCGGATTTTTTGCGATAGCGTCCGTATAATAGGCAACCTGTGCCTTATAACTTTCAAGTTGATCGGAACTATCCGTTGACACACGACAATATGCCGCTGTACGGAGTATCGAAAGTTCTGCGTTCGCCGCTTTCTTTTTCGGATCCGCTTCTATTCGCGTTATAATCTTTTTTACCGCATTCACTGAACTTTTCACCTCCCATATCGCTTGAAACAACGCTTCCGTTCATAAATGTAACGGTTATGCTTCCGTTTTGCTCTATTTGCAATTTTGAAACATACTCGTTCAAAAAATTTTCGCTTACAAGACCGGGAGTGCTCTCTGTTTCTTCTTTTATCGCACTGAGCAATTGTTCCTTACTTGTATCATCCACCTGTTCTTTACAATGACTGTATTTTAACTTTGCTAACTTAAAAATAAGATTTTTTCCTTTATTGAAATCCAGTTCGGGCGAATCCATAATCTTACGGAGTTCGTTTCTGCATTGTATTTCCTCAAAATTATACGAACTGCTTTTACCTGAATTTCGATTATCCAAAAGCGACGAATCGTCTTTTATTGCTGTAAATATTTTTCCAAACTCGGCAAAAAACAATGCATCATCTACATAGACGTCATTTTTACAGCCGTTTCCGCATATCCACTTTTCTCTCGACCGCCATTTCGTTCGCCTTGTCATCAACTTTCCGCATTGGGCGCAAACGATGTTCTTTTTCAGATATTCTATATTTCCCGAAAAATGCTCTTTCTTAAAACCTTTCGTGTTTTTTAAGCCATACGCACTTTGAAACAAATCGTTCCCGACTATCGTCGGATAATCATCCGCTCCGATATACTTTTTGTTTTCGATTATCCTTGAAACGCGATTTTTATTCCAATTACAGTTTCCTTGAAAAAAATCCACGTTACGCACGGTTAGTTCATCGGCTATTTCCTGTAACAGTTTCCCTGCGGCATATTTCTCGAATATTTCGCGCACCACAACGGCTTCCCGATCTATAACGCAAATTTTATTCCCGTCTATCCCGTATCCGAAACTAATCATTCTATTTGCCATTTCACACCTCCGCGCTGAACTCTAAATCTCCCTTCAATACAAAAGTGATTGCACCGCTTTCTTCTATATAAATTTGCTTGATTATTCCATTGAAAATATCTTTATCGAATTCGGTTATCCCCACAGGAAATTGCTGAAGATTTCTTTTAAGCTCTCTCAGCCTTTCTATGCAGCGTTCATCGTCGTCCTCGCTCACCAAATGCGCCCGTCGCGTTTTCAATTCGGATATTTTCTTTTTAATCGTATCCGTTTTCTCAAAGTATAGATCCTCGTTAAACGAGTTCTCGGAATAAAGAGTAGTAAACAAACTCTCCTGTGCGCTTAAAACAGAAATATCTTTATCGATTTGCATGATTTCATCGTTTCCGCGATTTATTCTTACCTTCAGCATCTGTAATTGGGCAATGGTTTCATCGATAAGACTTTTCTCGTTCTGTCTCACCTTGTTATACATCGAAACAAAAGCCCTTTCTATCTGCTCGTTCGACCTGTTCGGCGTATGGCAGACATCTATGCTCAAGCCTTTTTTTGAACAACTCCAAAGCATTTTATCGTTTCTGACGATAGGACGGTATGCCCAGCCGCAATGCCGACATTTTATCTTCCCCGAGAAAAATTCCTTTCCCTTTGCCCCGCGGCAAAATGTTTTCTGTCGCATTTTCTTGATTTCTTTAACCTTATCGAACTCTTCTTTCGTTATAATGCCTTCATGCGTATCGGAATAATAAAAGCTGTCCATCTGCCCTTTGTTCGGACGATTTCGTAACGGTAAAACGTTCGGCGTATAGGTCTTTCCCATAATCATATTACCCGTATACCGCTCGTTCTCTAAAACATAATTTATCCTACCGATATTCCACAGCATATCCCCGGTTTCGTGCGCTTGCATATATTTTACTATCGCGTTTGCGCCAATCCCGGACAAATACAAATCAAAGATTTTTCGGATATTTCGCGCTTCGTCCGGTTCTACAACAAGCTCTCCGTCTACAAGTTTATACCCGTATGGCGCAATGCCGAGTTTATACGTTCCCTCTTCCATCCGCATTCGGATAGACTGAACCATACGTTTCGATAAAGACATCGATTCATTCTGAGCAAACGCACTCTTTATGTAAAGCAGCATTTCGGAATTCATGTTTTCCGTATCGATTTTATCGTTTTCAAAAAACACGCTCACTCCGTAAGATTTTAATTCTCTTACCGCTTCTATACACTCCAACGAATTTCTTGCAAATCTCGTGACGCTTTTTACAAGCACACGGTCTATTTTCCTGTTTTTGCAGTCTTTAAGCAGCCTTTTAAACTCGTCTCTTTTATCCATCAACGTGCCGCTGATGCCCTCATCGGCATAAATATCAATGAGTATCATTTTCGGGTTTGACTTTATGTAATCGGTGTAATACCGCATTTGCGTTAGAAATGAGTTGACCTGATCGGTCTTATCCGTAGACACGCGGCAATATGCAGCAACGCGTATTTTATCCGTTTTATTCCCGGCGGTTGCCGCAATTACCGTTACCCTATCGGATACACCTTTATAATCATTTGCCAAACTCATTTTCTTACGTCCCTTAAACTTATTACTCGCACCGACAGCCTTTTTGCTACTCTTTCGTTCAATTCTTTCAACACGGAATACTCGATATTCCCTGCTTTATAGGCTTTTCTCATAATACTCCACGCCGAAAGATATAATAATTCATTATTCGCACCGTTCTCTTCCGCTTCCATTTAAGTCCTCCCTTACAATGAAGCGCAAGAAAACAGTATTCGGTTATATCAAGGCATAAACGCTTACGCTCCATCAATTTTGATTGATTGGTTTTTCACGTCTATGCCTTTCGACATACCGATTTATATTTAATTATTTCTTATTTTCTTTCTCGACTTCCGCTTTCAAGGCTTCGTAGCCGGCGAAAATCAACTGCACCTTCGTGATATGATGCTTCGCCAAAAACGCATTGATTTCATCGAACAAATCACGCGGTATCATCGTTCCGAAATTTCCGCTCGTCTGCTTACGCTTGTCTTTGTTGCGTTCCTCGTAACTTCTTCTTGCCGCTCTGCGCGGCGTTGTTTCTTTCTTTTCCATAAAAACCTCCGTTTTAACCCTGTGAAGTGATGGCACAAATCAATGCGCCTACGATGTTCATTACGAAATGCCCGATAATAAGCGCACCCGCTAATGCAAATCTGCCGACTGTTCCTACGATTTTTAATGCTTTCATACCGATACCTCCGTTATTTTACATAAACGATTTCGTTCAAGATTTCTTCTTCGATAAGCCGTTGCATTTCCGTTTCCCGTTTCAGATTTTCCATAAAATCCTCCGACCTTTTGAAACGCTCTTCTTTCGAGAACTTTTCATACATCGTTTCATACAGTTCGTCGGCGGCTTTATCTACGCCGTGCAAGTATTCGGGAAGATTAGCAATCGTCCAATCGATTCCCTTGTCCTCCAAATACTGTTTAGCAAGCGTTCCGTACTTGCCGTAAACGTGCTTTTCGGGTTTAACAGCCTTTTGATAAACCTTGATTTCCGCTACGGTCAACCCCTCGCCCGCTTCCGCTTTTCGTATTACTTTTGCTTTGTTCATAAGTTCCACCTCCGATTTTCTTTCATCGTATCAATACGATAGCACGCGATCCGTGATTTGTCAAGCTGTTTTTACAAATTTTTTTGTGAAATTTCGGCTAAGGACGATCTTTTATTCTTTTTACCCCGCGATTAAAGCCGCGATGCCGTTTACGAGATACGGGCAAGCAACTAAAATCACCGCTATCACGACAAGACCGACGACGTAATTTTTAAGCATTTTTCTTGCTTTTTCTTTGTCCTCGTTCTTTTGCGCGATACCGTAAAACACTCCCATCACGATACTCCAAATGCCAGCGCACGCAAGCAATACCCACCACATGTACGGGCGGTATTGCTCGAACAGATATTCCACATAAGAGGATACTTGTCCGTATTGGTCGCCCATATCCTGTGAAGTAACCGCGCCGCAGTTGGTGCAAACATATGAGCGCACGTTTCTGCCGTTTACCTCTTCCGTTCCCGTGAGTTCATAGTTATGCCCCGTTGCCGGAATATCCGAATAGTATTCTTTCTCGCACTTGCGGCAATGGAATTTTCTTTCCCCTTCCGTTTCGCAATGCGGAGCGCGGACGACTTCCGTTTCATAATCGTGTCCGGTTGCCGGAACGATGTTGTCTTTATATTCGTTTCCGCAAGACAGGCAGGTGTGGAGCGTATAACCTTCGTCCTCGCAAGTTGCGATAAAATACGAATCGGTGAATTTATGTCCCACCGCTTTCAGAATTTCCGTCTTTACGCAATCTTCGCAACGGCGGCATTTCTTTCCGCGATAGCCTTCTTCCGTGCAGGTCGGCGCAACTTCGATTTCTTCATAGTCGTGTCCGAGCTGCGGCACGAACGTATCGTTATATCCCGCTTGGCAACGCGAACAAATATGCGTTGTATAACCTTGTTCCAAACAAGTCGGCGCTACAACTTCCGCCTTATAATCGTGTCCGAGCGGACTCACGATTTTCGTTTCGGTCTGCGGACAATCCGCGCACTTTCTTTGCATAACGCCGCTTGCCGTACAAGTCGGTTTCGTCAGACTTGTCCATTCTCCGAAATCGTGCCCCGTCGCGTCCGTGTAAGAATCCGTATAAGTATGACCACACCTTTCACACTCGTGAACGGTATTTCCGCGTTCCGTGCATGACGGATCGATTACCGTATCCTTATAACTATGACCGAGCGCGTCAGTATCCCGTTCGTCAACGTAAGAACATACCGAGCAAGTGCGTTCGTCTTTTCCCAAGTCCACGCAAGTGGGTTCTTTTACCGTCGTCCACTCGCCGTATTTATGCCCTTCCGCTTCTACGAAATGATCCGTATAAGTGTTGCCGCAGGTTTTACAGGCATATCTCGTATAGCCTTGCGCCGTACAGGTCGGTTTTACGATTTTACTCTCATAATCATGTCCTTTGGCTTCAATAAAATCTCCGTTATAACTGTCGCCGCAACCCGTGCATTTATATATCGTATATCCCTTTTGCGTGCAGGTCGGAGCAATTATCGAATACCTTGCGTAATAGTGATCGACCGTGAACTTATACGTTGAAGAACGATTTGCATCGTTCGTGATGATAAAAGTATACTCGCCTTCTTGTTCTATCCACGTTCCGCTCGCATAACTTTTGCCGTTGAGCGTTGCCGAGCAACCCGTCGCCGTCCAGATTACGCACACTTTATGGCTGTTATCCGATTTTATAATCGTCGCTTCGGGTGCGTCGATACTCATATACATATAATAAGTATCGCTCTTGTTGCCGAACCCGTCCACCGCATAAAACGCGTAAGTGCCGTTGACCGCCGTTTTGGAAAATACGACGCTCGAAACGGTACTTGCCACGAACGACGAAGCATTCGGCGTTTTGTAATACAGCGTTACGCCGCTGAAATTGTCCGAAGCGGTTACTGAAAACCCGTCTTTCAGCGTTTTGCCGAACCCGCCGACCGAACTCGTAAGCGTAGGCTTGGTGCAGTCCTTGGAAATCGTGTAGGTTTGCGAAGTATTCCCCGCGTTATCTACCGAGTAGAACGAATACGCGCCGTCTGCCGTCAGCTGCGCGCCGCTCGTATACTCGGTATAACTTGACGAGCCGGGCTTATTTACATAAATGGTTTTCACGCCGCTTCCGCTGTCACTCGCAGTTGCCTTTATATATTTTGCTATGCTTTTGTATCCGCTCGAAACCGAAGTCGTTCCCGAATAAATCGTCATCGTCGGCTTTGACGAATCGAGCGTAATGCTTTTCGTCGCGGAAATGTTTCCCGCTTTATCCACCGCTCTGAACTGATACGTTCCGCTTGCCGCGCTTGCGGAAATACTCGTTCCCGAAGTATAGGTCAGCCAAGACGAACTGCCCGGCTTTTTATACTGTAAGTAACTGATTCCGCTCCCGCTGTCCGTTGCCGAATAGGAAAACGTCTGATTCGTGTAATTTCCCGTAATTTCCGTACCATTACTGTTTTTAATCGTCCCCGTGGGGTTTACGGTGTCGAGATACAGAAAATATGTTCTTGACGTATTGCCCGCCTTATCTTTGGCGTAGAAAGAATACAAACCGTTCGTCGCCGTGTTGGAAATCGTAGTAGAAGTTCCGACGTTCGAGTATGAACTGCTGTTCGGCGCTTTTACATATAACGCGCTGATGCCGCTGACGGAATCCGAGGCGGAAACGTATGTAGACGAATTCGTATATTTCCCGGTAAAAGAAGTAGCCGCGCCCGAAATCGTCGGAGCGTTTGAATCCACCGTAAACGTAAAATACGCGTTAAAGCCTGCGGAATCATACTGTCTTGCGTTTACAAGCCAGCCTCCGCTTGCGCTAAAACTTGCCGTATACTTTCCGTCGGCAAGTCCCGTTAATGTTATCGTTTTTGTTCCGCTGCCGACTCCTTTTCCGGAACTGTCCGTAACGGAAACAGTCGGCGTTCCTTTGGAAGAACTTAAAACGATCGTTACCGTGCTGCTTTTAATGCAGCCGTCCCAAGTTGCCGTTCCCGACGAACCAGAACCGTAAAGCGAAACGGAATACGTCGAACTCGTAAACTGCCCTATTCTTGCCGAAAAGCTCGTAGAAGTTCCGCTTCCCGTGGTCGATTTACCGCCATTACTGCTATACCACGTCGAATATGTAATGGGTATCGCATATTTAGGCGTAGTTACTGCCGCCGCATACGCTGTCGTGCCGTTTGCAAACAGACTTGACAAGCCTACCGCAAAACACAGCGCGAACACGGCACACAACAGCGTTCGTAAAATGCTTTTCCTTTTGGTTTTTACCACTTATACGCCCTCCTTATTGTAATTTTCGCCTGTTTTATCTTCAAACAGGCTCTTGATATACTCGCCCGTCGTAATCTTCACGTTCGTGCGAAGTTCCTTTGAACCGATGAAAAATACCTGTCCCGTTACCGCCGAAATAATCATTCTCTGCTCGTCCTGATTGAAACTGTCGCCCGCCTTGTAAACGTCCAAAACGTCTTTCATATCCGGCGCGGACAGTTTGAATATAAAGGTGTACTGCGAGTTTTTAAGAATCGCGCTCGTTTTGCTGCGGAGTTCTTCGTTAGCGTTCCAATCGGCTATATTCTGCGTTGCCGGGATAAAACTGCCGTTATATTTTCGGATACGCTTACTCATCGAAAAGAAAAAATCCAAAGCGATAGGAAACTTCGCGTCGATAAACAAATGTGCCTCGTCACTAATGATAAGCGTTCGCAAATTCTTTCCGCTTTTATTCGCTTCCCTTGCGTTGATGACTTCCTGCTCTATAAAACGGAAAACAAGCAACATCTGCGCGTTGGCTACGGTGTTATTCTTGTTTGCAAACAACGACTGAAAGTTAAAGTCTATCAAGTCGGCATTTACTTTCAACGTAGACGGCGCGTTCCAAATATCTGAATATCTGCCGCTTACGAATTTCTGCAAATACAACTCCGCCGTGCGCATATCCCGCAAAGTCAGACTGTCCGTTTCTTCGCGGCTTTTTTCTCGTAAGACCGCCAATAAGTCGGTAAACAGCGGAAAATCCTCGGCATTGAGCCGTGTGCAGTCCGTCGTTTCGTATATTCCTTTTCTCGCATACGCTTCCACCGCAAGGTTGTTTATAAGCTCGATAACGTCGCTGTTCGCGCCCACGAAAACGATCTTGAAGAAACTTTCAAGCATTTTCAGGTGCGTGTTGAACGTTACGACCGGATCTGCGGGCAAGCCGTCCTCCGTCAATATCTTGTAGATATGGAACGGATTGATCCTGCCCTCTTTCGCATTACCGACGTCGATAAGATTGCCCGACAAGTTTTTTGTCAAGGTCAGATACTCGGCTTCGGGATCGAGTATAATTACCCTCGTATCGTTCGCCCACTCGTTTGCTATAAGCGACTTTAAGAAGAACGATTTACCCGAACCCGATTTGCCTATAATCATACCGTTACTGTTCTGATACAGGTTGCCGCGTTTCCACATATTGAAAATGAACGGAAAGCCGTTTGCTTTGTTCTCTCCGAGCATAATACCGCCGTCGTCCATAACGAACGTGCGGACGAACGGGAACACCGCCGCTAAGCTCGAACTATTGATACCGCGCTCGTAATTTTTAAGCGTAGATACGGGCGAGATTGCCGACGATTTGAAACCTTCTATCTGCAAGCCGTAAAGGTTTGACGGTTTGAAATTACCCGTCATAATCGCACGGCGAACTGATTTTTTGTAGTTATCGTCGTCGAGATAGTTATACGCCGTGATAGTAAGCGTAACGTCAAGAAGCGACTCGTTTTCCGTTTGCAGACTGTCTAAAAGCGCGTTCATTGTTTCTCTGTGGGTTTCCGCGCTGTTCGCTTCGCTTGCCTTTTCGGAAAGAATTTGTTTCGTCTCCATTTCTCCGATACACTTATCGATACGTTTTATTGCCTTGAATTTGTCCACGGGTTTGACGTGCAGAACGACTTTCGTATTCGGAATATTGAACACGTCCGCGCCCCAAGCGTTACGAACCCTTAACGGATAATCCGCAATAGCAAACACCGCCGCTTGCGTTCCGTCAACCGTATAACTGTTGGCTCTGAACTCAACATTTTTCGGTTTTACCCACGCTATAAGTCGATTATCTTCGATTTCTTTTATTTCTCGTTCGTCAAAGTTACGCGAAAAACTGTATTTCAGGAATATCGCCGTTTCCTTTCTTCCGAGCAATTTCGTGTTCAGTCCGCACTTGTTGATTTCGCTTGCGACGTTGATTGTCGTATTTTCAAGGTCGAGTTCGTTTCTGCCGTAAACGACGATGTAATAGTCCGAAAGATACTGCTTGCGGATATTATTCATCTTGTCGATACGGTCAATCCGCTCACGCAAAATAGCCGTCTTTATTTCTCTGACTTCTTCCCCGTCTACGCTCTCCTTCATTTCCGCAAGCCTGCCGAATAGGTCTTGCGCGAAGTTGTCCAAGTTTACGGGACGGTCTATTTTTATAATGTCCGCACATTGCGTTCCGTCGAGCATTTTAAGCGCGTTTGCAAGATAGTCGATGTCGATATTCTGCTGAACGACGTCCTCGATACCGAAATTCTTTTGTCCGACTTTGATTACTCTGCCGAAGTATCCGCCGCTGTATTCGATAAGCCCGTTTTCCTTGATGTCTTTCAGATTTAGAAGCGCGTCCACGCGTTCTTTCTGTTTGTCTGCGTTTTCGGTATAAACCTTTTTCGCAAACAGGAATTTTATGTTTTCCAAGATACACGAATAGAAAATGCCGTCCTGCGTCGGCATAAACATCACGACGGCAAGCAGTCCCATAATTACGGCAAACGCGAACGCGCCCGAAGTGATTGCAACGAAAATAATTGCAAACACGATCAACGCAACGATTACGTCTGCCATCGAATAGCATTTCCATACCGTGTTTTTTACCTTGATTTTCTTCGGAATTATTCTCATTCTGTGCTTTCACCTCCGCTACTTTCCGATCCTTCCGTTGTTTCGGCAGAAGTTTTATCTTCAGAATACTTGTCCGAATTATCTCCTCCGCCACTACTGTCTGCTTTGTTTTTTCTGTGATTCGAGATTGCTTTTCCGACACTCGCGCCGCCGTGAATGATTTTATGAGCCAAGCCGAACGTTGCCGCTCCGACCATACGCGAACCGTAAAACGCCGAGCGTAAGAAGTTGCCGCCTGCGTGCATATCGTCTGCTTGTCCGAACAGTTTACAAAATAGCGCTTGCCCTGCCGGAATAACCATTGCCCCGCCGACGATCATAAAGATAAGGAACATCGAATTGCCGAAACCGCTGATTTCGTCTATTCGCATTCTTGTAATAAGCGGCAGAAGCAGAACGAAGATATTGACCGAGAACACCGTTCCGTAAGCAATCACGATTTTCGTTATAAAAGTTTCTCGCCAAGTCTTGAATCTCGCTCCGTCGTCAAGCGGAAGCGTTGACATACTCATAGGCATTACGAAGTACATAAAAATGATTTCATATACCCTTTTCGCCAAGTTAAGGATCGCCACCACCAGCGCGATTGCAAGCGCAACGCCTGAAATGAGCGACGGCAAATACAAGAACTTATCGGGGTTGACCATTCCGTTATATTTCCATTTGTCGGGAAATACGAAACCCGTAGTATAATCACCGAAAATCTCTTTTACGCCGAGCCGTGATATATCGAACTCGGACACCGAATACCCGTTTATCCAATCCCCCGCGCAGGCGTTGAACAATGCGCTCGACAATTTCGTTGTATTCCCGATTTGAAATATCTGCGAAACAAGCACGAGTAACGAGTTGGATATAAGTATAATCAGGAACAGGACGGTAAGCATTGCCATTGTTCCGAGAAGCGCCAAAAAGAACTTGCCGACGATAGTCGATACGTTTCGTTGCGAGTTAATCATATTTTTAATAAGCGCGGCTATCGTAAAAATACAAGTAAGCCCTATCGCCAAAATGAAAATGCACCAAAATATCGTATTTACCGTGCTATCGCCTGCCAAAAATTCGATGATATTGACCTTTTCGCCTTTATACGTTACGTCCGTGATTCCCGATATAGCCGAGAAAATCTCCATTAGCCCGTCCACGAGTTTTAGAAGCCACAGAAAAAGAAGCAAGCATAACTGTTGAAAAAATATAAGCATTCTGCTCCTCCTTAAAGTTAAAAATATAGGGCGGCAAAAAACTCTGCCGCCCCGCGCAAAATATCCGCCCTATGCGATTACGCAGTTACCCAAGCGGAAAGACCGTTGATAAGAAGCGGCGCACCCATTGCGACGACGAAGATGATAATTATACCGATGATAAGGTTCTTGACCATATCTCTCGCATTGATTTTTTCTTCGTTTTTGTGTGCGATGGCGATTTTGATACCGACGTATGCGCCCCAAATGACAACCACAGCCGCGAGTGCCATTACGATATAGATCCAAAAAGAATCCATAAGGGTTTGAAGTTTGCCGACGATTTCGGCAAGGTTTTCGTTAAGTCCTGCTGCAAGTAAATTATTCATATCCTTGTTCTCCTTTGATTGTTTAGCTTAGCCTACCCACGCGGAAAGTCCGTTGATGAGAAGCGGTGCGCCCATTGCGATTACGAAAATAATCACGATGCCGATGATAAGGTTTTTAACCATATCGCGAGCGTTGATTTTTTCTTCGTTCTTGTGAGCGATAGCAATTTTGATACCGACGTAAGCACCCCAAATGACGACCACAGCCGCGAGTGCCATTACGATGTAAATCCAAAAGCTGTCCATAAGCGACTGCAATTTGGTAACGATTCCCTGTAAATTTTCATCAAGGGTTGCCGCAAGTAAATTATTCATAGATTATTTCTGCTCCTTTTTATTTTCAGATTTTTTGTTTTTTCCGTTCTTCTTTTTGAGAACGACAAGAGTTACCACCGCGCCTGCGCCGAGTACGAGAAGAATCGGCAGCAATATGCCTGCGGCGGAAGTTTTCTTTTCTTTCTTTTCGGCATTGCCCTTATCCGTCGGCTTGTCCTTTTCGCTATCCGACGGCGTATCCGGCGTTTCGGGTTCGGACGGTTTGTCTTCGCCGGGCTTTTCTTCGCTCGGTTTGTCAGGCGTTACGGGTTCGGTAGGTTCGGAAGGTTCGCTCGGCTCGGAAGGTTCGTTCTTTGCGAGCGTTACTTCGTAAGACATGAGTTCTTCGCCGTTATCGTTCGTTACCGTAACGATATATTTTCCTTCAAGCACCGCAAAGTCGAGTTCGCCGTTCTCGCCGGGAATCAGCACCACGCCGCTTCCGTCCTCAACGCTCGTAAATTCCACCTTTACGAATTCCGTTCGATTATCCCCGCATTCGCAAAGATAAGATACCGTCATCGTCTTTTCGTTTTCCCTTACCACCGCGTCGAAAACATATTCGTGCGTATGCTCGCCGGGTTCGTCCGGATTATCCGGATTTTCGGGTTCGGTAGGTTTATCCGGCTGTTCGGGCTGATCGGGTTTTTCTTCGAGATAGCCGTCGTCGCCGCTCGTTACAAAGTCCGAAATGTAGTTATAATCGCACGTTTTGCAGGTGTATTTCGTATAGCCGACCTTACCTTCTTCCGCTTTCACAACCGTCTTTTCGTAATCGTGTCCCGCGGGGCGGACGTAATCGGTAACGTATCTGTCCGCGCAGTTTCGGCAAGTATGTACCGTGTACCCGTAAGATTCGCACGTTGCGCCTATCGTCTGTTCCCCGTAATCGTGTCCGATCGCCTTATCCCCGTCCACCGTATATTCGTCGCCGCAGGTTTTGCAAGTGTAAAGCGTATATCCGTTTTCCGTACAGGTTACGGGATGTTCTTCGGCTTCATACGCGTGTCCCGTCGCGGGAACGTAACTATCCGAATATTCGTATCCGCACTCTTTGCAATAATGAATGGTATACCCTCTGTGCGTGCAGGTCGGTTCGATCACGATTTCGTCAAACTTATGCCCGTTCGCCTCGGTATAATTGTCCGTATAGGTATCGCCGCAAAGGTTACAGGTATATTTCGTATACCCTTTTTCGTAGCAAGTACCCGATACCGTTTCTTCCGTGTATTCGTGTTCGCATTCGATAGCGGGTTCTTCGCCTTCATAGGCAAACGCCGTCGCTCCGCCCGCGCCGATAAACGCACTCATACACGCCGTCAGCATCACCGCCGACATGATAAATTTTAGTTTTTTCAAAAGTTCCTCCCTTACAGGCTCTTCGCCTGCTCTTGTATTTTTTTCATCTCCGGCAACAGTTTCAGTTGGATTCTGTCCGCCGCAAGCCGCATTTTGTTCGCAATGCTCATTTCGTAATTTTCGGTGATCGCAAGCAGCAAACTCGCCTTTTTCTCCCACGCCGCTTGTTTCAATGCCTTTTCGTCTTTTCCGTCGAGGTATTTGCAAATATCCCTCACCACGGCATTGATTTCGTCCGCGACTTTATCCCATTTTTTATCCGCTTCGGCTATGTCTTGCTCTTTGCTCTCTTCGTTTTGCATTGCTTTTTCTTCGCGCTCTTCGATGAGTTCTGAAATCTTATCTTCGATTTTTTGTCCCACCTCGCCGGTTATATCGAAAACGTATTTGTTTTTCTCGAACAGCACCGCTTCGCGCTTGCCGATCTCCGCTTTTCCTTCCGGGAAATACACCTTTTTGAGTTCATACGACGGCGTGAAGTGCGACCAGATAGGCTCGTAACCTCTGACGGATACGATCGCATCGCCTTTTTCGTCGCCGTTGAGCCGTTCCAGCATCCCCACCGTAATGAGCGGTTGCGTCGTTGCGCCCGTATTACTGCTCGCGGGGTTGTCCGCGTTGGTATTCACCGAGAACTGCTTGATCTTTTTCTGCCCGCAAAGTTCCGAAAACTCTTTCCGCGTTTCGCTGTCGTCCGAGCCGATAAACACCTTAATATTGCAATTTCCTTTGAGTATGTCCGCAACGTCTCTGCCGTATTTCGCTGTCAGTTGCGAATAGCTTTGCAACACGAACAAAAACCGTATGCCGCGCGAACGCGCTACCGTTACCATTCCCTCGATATTCTCAAACTTCGGCAGGTTCGCAAACTCGTCTAATACAAAGTAAGTATTTCTCTTTAATATCGCCGTATCTTTTTCGCCGCGGCGCAGATTCAGGTTGGCTTTTTCTACGAGTTCCTTATACATCTGCGTAATAAACAGCGTTACGAAACGGTGGCGCGTAAACCTTTCGTCCGGCACGATAATAAACACTGCGTTCGGGCTTTCGTCCATGTTCACGACGTCCAGATCGTTTTCCGCCGTCATCGACATAATGCCGTCATCCGAAAGTTGCTGCATATAACTATTAACTTCCGAAAGATACGAGGTTAGTGTTTTGTCGCTCGTGATAAGCACGGTGTTGACAAGCCCTTTTACCTTGGAAAATTCGTCGCGTCCCTCAATCAGATAGTTGCGTAATGCCGTCGTATCTTCCGAACAGTATTTCGTGATGTTATGGTAGACGTTAAAAAGCACCAACTGACTTTCATCGATTTTGCCTTTGATACAGTCCTCGCACATGGCAAGCACGAAACCGAAGATAAGGTTTCTCGCGCCCTGTTCCCAAGTCGGCTGATCTCGATTCTGCACCGGACACAGCGTATACACAAGGTCTTGCGCGTTTTCGTATATTTCGTCTTTCAGTTCCTGCATACGCGTTCTCGCGTCGCGGTAAGACAAGAACACTTCGCCCGCGCCGTAATACTTGCCGTCTTTCTGCTCCAAGTTCCGGTCGAGATCTTTCACTAAGCGGATTCGACGGATAAGCACATTCATCGGGTTCCACCGCTCGGAAGAATACGGTTCTCTTAAATCCAGCACGGATATTTTGTAACCCTCTTTTTCAAGCGTTCTCGCGTGCTTTTCGTAAAGTTCCTTTTTCGGATCGCTTATAACGATACTCGGTTTACCGCTGCTTTTTGCAAGCACGGCTATGTTCTGGTCTACAAAACCCGTCGTTTTACCGCTACCCGTCGTGCCGACGATCAGAGCGTGCAATTGACTCGTTGTAATGACTTCAACGCTTCCGCCCTTTTTCTCCGCGCCGATGACGATTCCGTCCGCTTTCGTTTCCGCAAACTTATAATCGTAAACCTGAAATTCTTTGAGTTTTTTAAGCCGCTTCACCGTCAGCCACTCGGTATCTTCCAAGTCGTTTTCGTTCATTGCGACATTCTGCGCGTCCACCCGATACATCATCAGATAACCTATCAGTATCAGCCCGTTCGCCACGCCGACGGATAGCCAATAATCCCGCATATTTAGAATTTCGTCTATCCCTTTGCCGCCGAGCGAAAACAGAAACAGCACGAGAACGGCAACGAAAGATACGAGTATGCCCCAAAACAGAATTCCGAGTTTATTCGATTTTTTCTTTTTATGTTTCGTGATTTCTTTCCTGTTCAATCTTTGTAATTCACCTCCGTTTTTTCGCCGTTTTCTCTTTTGCGCTCCTCTTCCATTTCCTTTTCGATGTCCTGCAAGCGGTGCGAAAAGTCCCGTTCCAAAAGTTCGCTGTCGTCCGCGAACGAGCGCAAAAATTTATTGAAAAGAGAACGGACGTTGTATGTCGCTATCGCGCGGCGGCGTTTGTATTGTTTATCGTTCGGCTTTAACTTTAAGGTTTTAGGCTTGTCCCGAACGTAGGGCTTTATAACTTTCGCAAGCCCCAGCACAAGATTGCCCTGCCGCCTTTTGTAATCGGCTTCGATGTCCCGAATAATCGTGAGTTTGCTTTCGTCGATTTTGTTGTGATACTTCGGAAAGTTCTTCTCGATTTCCTCCGCCGCTACGTTTTTATCCGTAACGGCATACTCTCTGCCGCAAATGCGTTTGATAACCGCTTCCTTGCGTTTGAGTTCCCGCATGAATCTCAGGTGTGCTTTGCGCGCTTTCCCGTCGTAGCCGAGCATCATCGCAACGATGTCGTCCACCCGCCCTTTGTATGCCGTCATATCTTTGCTTCCGTAAGTGAGCCTGCCTTTTTCGGGCAAGGCTTTGGCAAGAGCCGTTACCGCCTCTTTGATTTCGTCCTTGCTCGTCATTGCTTTTCTGATTGCCGTCATACCCCTAAGCACTCTGATTGCCTCCACCCGCGATCGATAAAGTTTATCTCTGCCGCCGTCTATGTAAAGCCCAAGCCTTACGAACAGATTGTCTATCGCCGTCTTTTCGATCTTGCCGCGCCGCCTGTAACCAAGCGTTCCGTCTTTCCCTCTGTATTTCGGTCCTTTCTCCCAGAACACGAAATGAAAGTGCAGGTGTTCGGGGCGATCCAAGTGCAGCGCGCACATCAGGTCTATATTGTTTTTATCGAGCTTCGCGTCTTTGAAAAATTGTCCGAACGTCGCCTTTATCATTCCGATACACTTTTCCGGCGTGTCGATTTTATACGACTGTTCTTTATTCAGCGACACGAACCCGTGCCAGATATTGCCCTTATTCTCTTTCAGCCGCGCTTGCATTTCCTCAACTTTTTCCTGCGATAAAAGCCCCTCGCCGTTAAACACGCCCGTGGACTTTTGCAGATATTCGAGCGCGGTAATCTTTCCAGCCTTTTTGCCCGTAACCTTGCCTTCCGTCGTGATATATTTGTATACGTTCTCGCCGCCCGTCATATCGTAAAAGCCGCGCTCCGCTCTATGCGCTTCTCTTTCAAGTCCGCTCGCTTTTTTATCCAAGCTATAAGGCGTATATTTGATATTTAATACGATCGGTTGATTGTCCGTTTTTCTTTACCTCCCCACGTCTTTCAGCATTCGGATTTCTTCGTTCACGAGATATTCTGGCGTGTCCTGATAAAACCCTTTTTTAAGCGAATACGCATCCGGCGCGTTGCCGTCCAAGGCTTCCGCGCGCTCGTTGAAAAGCGAGCATACGACCGATTTCGTAATCACCTCGTTGGCAAGCATTTCTTTCATCAGCCTTATAAGTTGAAAGTAGAACGCGTTTTCGTTATACTCGTTCGGAACGCTCACCGTCTTTTCTTCGCCGTCGATCTCCACCGTGTCGAACAGCCGTTTATACAGTTCCGGCAGTCCGAACAAAAGCGCGGAATTGATGACCTTGTTGAAACTTTTACCGTAGTCTGGGTGCGTCATGATTTTGTCGATATACTCCCACGCGCCTCTGTCGGTTATCGTGATATACCGCCTTGCCCGTTTATCCGTTACCTTCTCTCTGCTCACATTTTTTACCTCCCGAAGAAGAAGCGGGTATCCCGCTTGCTTCCTTTCTCGCAAGTCCCGTTGTGGGACTTTTCTTATCCTGCTTTACTCTTTTGAGGCAGAATGCATCAAGATTTTATTCGTGGTCACTCTTTCTCGGCTTCGCCGTTTTCGCCCTGACCGCCGAGAAGGCTATTCAAAAGTTCGCTCGCAACCACCGTTTCGATAACCGATTTCAACATAGTATCGGATTCGCTCTGCCCGTCCTCGTTTCTCTTTCTTTCCGCGATTTTCTGACCGCCGAGTCTGCCCTTTTCGCGATAGAATTTTTCGTCGTCGATCATCTGCTTGGTGAGCGTGAACGCCGTTTTCACCGCCGTGTCTTTGCCGCCGTAAGTCTTGCCCTCGAACGCGTAGTCCGAAATCGCTCGCACATACTGCCCCGCCTGTCTGTCGTCAAGATGTTTGATGACCTTTGCATAGTTCTCGTTGAATTTGAAAAATTTGTTTCTCATTGTTTTTTACTCCCTGTTTTTATTTGTTTTTATCTTTTGGAATTGATACCGATTTTGCCTTTCGTAAAACCGTTATTCTCTTGTGCCGCGGCAATCGAACCGCGCATTTCCCGTATGGTTTTCATACTCTCGCTCGCAAGTTTCATATAATAAGCGTTCGGCTTTTCGTCGCGGAATTGCCCCGACGACTTAAAGATACGGAGCAGTTGCTCCTCGTCGTTTCCGCAGAACATCGCAAGCCGAAGCATCAGTCCGGACTCGCTCCGCTCAATATTTTTCATCACGTTTTTGCCGACGTATAAGTCCGCAAACTTACTGTCTTTCGCGTAATACCCTTCCGCCCTTGCCAGCGTTTCTCGGTCGCTCATTCTCGTCAAGCTTTCGCTCCCGCGCCCTTCCATACTCACGGGCAAGGCTTTCGCCGCGACTTCCGTCGCCACAAGTTCGGACGGCTTTATGTATTCCGTCGACTTCTCCTGTTCTACCTTGCCTGTTTTCCCCTTTTCTCTGAGTTCGTCGATACTCACTTCTTCAAAGGTCTTGTCTTTCCAAATGTCGAGTTCTTTAACTTTATCTATCTCTTTTTCAAGGGCTTCGCGGTCTGCAAAAGCGTAATTGATAAGCGGCTTCATCTCGCCCTCTTCGTCGCAGATACAGCATTTATACACCTGCTCGGAATAGGCGTTCGTTTCCTCGATAATTGCGTAAAACTGAATATCTTTGGTCTGCCTATATTCTTGTTCTTTCCCTGAAACGTATTTTGCGATTTTATCCGCGTCGGTAATTGCTGTAAACAGCGCGTTCGGGTTTTCCTTGATTTCTTCTTTCCACGACTGCAAATACGCCGCGTTGTTCTGAAGTCTGCCATCGCTCGCTTCGATGCCGACGTCCTGTTCCATAAAGATAGAAGCAATTTCGGCGCGGAGTTCTTCCATTGCGTATTTCTCGCTCCCGAATCCGCCCGACAAATCTCGGTTCAGTCTTGTTTCGTGTCCCGTGCTATGCCCGATTTCGTGCAGAGCCGTCGAATAAAATTCCTGCATACTCTTAAAGTCAGCACGCTTAGGCAAATGAACTTCGTCGCTACTCGCCTTGTAATACGCCTGACTGCCGCCGTATACGATTTTCGATTCGCTCTGATCCCAATACGAAAGAATCGCTTCGGCTCGCTCGTTTCGGTCGTTTATATCGATTAGCGGCTTTTCCTTTGCCGGAACTCCGTCCATCAGCGAACAGTTGAACACGCGGTAGAACTTCCTCAGCCAATACACGTTTTTATCCATATATTCCTGTTGTTCGCTCGTCGTCATGCCGTCCAACACACTTCTATCGAAACGCTTTTTTGTTTCTTTGTCGCGCATTTCATAGTATTCGACGGTTGCGCCTTTGCCTTTCGCCGTGCTTTTGCCCTCTTCATCCTTTTTGAACGTCCAGCCCTTTTCTTCCATTTGCTTGAATGTCGCCCAGCGGTTATCTTCATAATTCTCGCTCATCGCAATCAGCGACAGAAAAAGGTTATTGATTCCGCGATATTTCTTGCCCGTTACCGCCGATTCCGGCGCGCCCGACGATACCCACCCTTGCGACCAGAACAAATTGCCCTTTTCAAGGTTTTCCATGACCTTATCCACGAGTTGCTTTCGCTGCGGCGTCAGTTTTTCATACGCCGAATTTCTTTCTTCATTCTCCAAAGACAACCTTCACCTCCTCTACCGCAGCGGGTTCACCGTTTTCATACCCCTCGTCGTCGAAATCCAACATTTCGTCCATCGTATACCCTTTCGGAATCACGATAATAGGAGTATCTCGTATGCTCTTTTTCTTCATTTTTTACCTCCTGAAAAATTTTTTTGTGTTTACTATTTCAAAAGTCCTTCAAATCCGTCCGTCGGCTCACTTTATCCTCGTTCGATTTTGTCGAAATTTCTGTTTTATCTTCTTATAAAACCGTCTCAAAAATATTTTTCATAAAATCTCAAACAAAATACTTGTTTATTTTCGTTTTATCGTGTATAATATAAGCACGGAGGTAAAGAACATGAAATTGCTTTACGTCAAAGCCTCGGGCTTCAAAAACATTCAAAACGATTGCGTACTCGACTTCACCGCCAAATCCAAGAAAACAACCGAAGATAAAGAATACGAGCTTCAGGAAATCGCGGACGGTTTATTCGTATATAACACCGTCGCTTTTATCGGAAAAAACGCTTCCGGTAAAACTTCTCTCCTCGATCTTCTCGATTGCGCTTATTCCATACTCGGCAACTTTTCGCTCGAAGATAAAAATTATTCTTATGACGGAATTCACTTAACACTGTTTTTCTATCACGAAGGGAAAATCTATAAGTATTCCACCGATATTTCGTCATCGCAAACCTTAAACGATAAGGCGACATTTTCTAATCAGCAACTTCTCGAAAAGGTCTACTATAAGTCCAAAGCGAAAACGATTTTCTCAGACGACGATTTTGTTCCCGTCGAGAATATCGGCATTTTGCCCGAAGATACGTCTATCGTATTCTTCGTATTAAAGAAGAAAGAAACGCGAGCCGTATATTTTAATTCGGACGGCGAAGGCGCAAACACCTATCGCTTAATGTTCAATGCGCTGAAACTGTATAAGTTATCCCCGTCCGTTTTGGCAAAAGTCTTGCACTTATTCGACGAAAACGTAAAAGCTCTCACAATGCTCGACGAACACAATTACGAACTTTCTCTTGCCTCGGGCAAAAAGATTGTTTCGGATAAGGAACTCGTCCACTTTTTATCGAGCGGCACAACCAAAGGATTACTTCTTTACGTTACCGTTATCGCGTCGCTTAAATACGGATTCGACCTTATCATCGATGAAATAGAAAACCATTTCCACAAAACGCTCGTCGAAAATATCATCAATCTGTATAAGGATAAATCGGTCAACAAGTTCAACGCCACGCTCTATTTCTCCACACATTATTGTGAACTGCTCGATTTGTTCAATCGTCAGGACAATATCTGGGTTTGCCGTGCGGATAAGAAAATCGTTGCCGAGAATATGTACGAGAACTTCGATATCCGCGTAGAACTTTCAAAGAGCCGTCAGTTTTATAACGACGCATTTAAGACTTCCGTCAACTACGACGACCTTATGAACATTAAGAAGGAGTTTTTGAAATGAAAATCCTTATAATGTGCGAAGGTCCGAACGAACTGAAAATCATAAATCTTTTGCTCGATAACGGCAAATTGAAGTTCACACGCGACGATTTGCTCGATATGCGCCCCTTTCACGCTCGCCAGCTCACCTCGCCGCAATTAAAACCCGCGCTTGACGCATATCACGGCGAGATTGCGATTTATCGGATCGGGGACAAAATGACGGATTCATTGAAAATCCCCAAGGAATTGCTTTTATCCATCAAATCCCAAGCGAAATTCTGCACGAAGCCGGAACTTGAAATGTTGCTTATCATTGCGGAGAACAAAGTATCCGAATTTGAAAAAGTTAAGGCTAAGAAAAAGCCGAAAGACTTCTGCAAACAAAACGTCGTATATAATCGCAAGAAATACGACAATTCCACTGCGTTTTACGAAGAGTATTTTCAAGACCGCATAGACCTTTTAACTTCCGCTATTGCCGAATACCATCGCACCCACGGAAAGCACAAATCCGACGAAGGATATTTGTTCGACTTATTGAAATAGTTTTTCTTTTGGCTACGGCTACTCGCCGTAGCCTTTTTCTATACTCTTTATCTCTTTCCGTTGCCGCCGTTGTTTTTCGGAATAGTCAGCGTATAGGTCGATTTAACGGGTATTTCGCGCAATGCCTTGATTGCCGTATGCTCGTAATAATCGGCAGATTTGTTCGGACGAAACAGTCCGCTCGTTGCGAAAATACGAAGCATCTGCTCTTTATCGCCGTTACACCAATAGGCAAGAATGTTCATAAGGCTCATATCCGAATTACTGTGATTATTCTGCAAATCTTCGCCCGCATAAAGCCGCTTGAACTTATCTCCGTTCTTCGCCGCGCCCGCCTTTTCCACCACGTCTTTATCCGACATCGAAGAAAGCCCGTTCTCGCCCTTGCATACGCCTTTCCACTCGATACGCTTTTCGCATTTACTCTCTAAATACGGTTTCATTCCGCAGGTATCGAAGTTTACAAGGTCTTTCGTTTTTGCGCCGTCTCCCGTCATCGCTATAAACTGTTCCTTTTGGTAAAATTCCAAGTCGCCGTCTTTTGAGAAAGTGCGCAAATCCATACCGTTCGTCTTGCCGAAAATATGCAAGCCGTTACCGCTGACAGATTTTTCCGCATAAGTTGCGCCACTTTTCTTCAACGCTTCTTTCGCCGTTTCGAAAAGTTCGCCGTTTTCATCGAAGCAGCGGTCTATATCCACGCAGGAAACGTTATCTTTGCCGTCAAGCGCATAAGCAACGGTCGTTCCGCCGTGTTCGCGGACGTATTCCAACGCTTTATCGAAAGTCGTCCACGTTTCAGGATTGTCGCTTTCGGCGTAATTCCCTGTGTTGCAATCGATCGGGCGTTTGCTGAGTTTGTCCTTTTCGGCACTCTTCCACGTTTTAACGGCAACCCAATTTTTACGCGCTTTCATCTCGTCGGGGACTGCTGCGCGCAACGCTTTTTCTCTTTCGGCAAAAGCCGTTTTCGCTTCCTCGCTCGGTCGTTTATATTCCGCTCCGTATGCACTTTCGTCTTTTTCTCTTACCGCCAAGCAAAAATCTTTCGCCGTAAGTTCCGCCGTTTTCTTTTTCTCGCCCTTATTGTTCGTAAGGCGCACCTTGTAATCGTTATGTAAACTCAGGCGGATAGTGCCGTTCTCTTCGCTGTCTTTCACGCACTTGTTCGGCAAATAGTAGGTGTAATCGCCGTATTCGCCGTCGGGCATTCGGAATAACGTGCTATCCTCAAAGGCCGCGATTCTCGCCTTTTCCGGAACGGAAACGTGATTCCATTCCGTTTCGTTTTCCGTAACGGTTTCGGTTTTCAGACGTTTATACTCCTCTGCGGTCGTCTTGTTCGTCAGTTTGCAAAAATCGTATGCGGTAAGTTCGATCTTTTTCTCGCCGCCGCGCGTTTGCGCTTTTACCACAAAATCCTGCGGCAAGCGGATCTCGATTCGTCCGTCGTCGCTGTTTTTATCTTCCCCGACGAACACGCTCGGAATGAAATACGTCATACCGCCGAAATCGTCCTTGTTCGGCAGAACGAACAGCATACTGTTGTCGTATTCCCTTCTGAACGCTTCTTGCGGAATGCTCGCAGCAAACCACTTTGTATCGTCGCTTCTTATCGTTTCATAGTCCTTATTCGCCGTGCCGCCCACTGCCTTTTTGAACTCTTCCGCGGCAAGCGTTAAAAGTTCTTCTTCGTCGCCGCGACGTTTGAAAAGATCGATCGCCGCGTTATCTCTTACGGACAGTTCGTAGCAGAGTTCCTGCGAATCGCTCTTTAAGTCCGCAATCTGCCTCGACGATTTGATTTTGTCATTGAACATAAAGTAGGCAAAGCCCGCATACTCGCCGTTTTCCGGCATTCTGAACACGCTGCCCATACCCGATCGTTTAACAAACGCGTCGCTCGCCACCTTGATTTTCATATAGCCGATCTTCGGTTTCGTATCGGCGGCATACTCTTTCTCTCGCCACTCTTCCGCCGCTTTCTGCGTTTCAAAGCCGTATCTGCCTTGCTCCCAATCGCCCGTTTCGGTATGATAGCCGATCGCTACGGTATAATCTCCGTTTGCTCTCGCCATGCGGTCGATGATTGCAATATCTCTGCCGTTGCCGTCTTTTGAGATATTGACCACTTTATCTCCCCTTGCGGTCACTTTCGTAAAATCGCTCAATGTTTTGTCCTCCTTGTCTAATTGTTCTTCGAATTCTTTAACGTATCTTCTATAAGCCGTAATAAATCCGTCAAGCAGTGCCGGGTGCGATGTAACATAAAACATTCTTCTGTCCTCGCCGCTGTTATTGATAGGAATCCCCTTTGCCCACGCCTTATTATCCGGATTGAACCTGCCGTCGCTCTCCGACGTCTGCACGGTGCTTGCAAGAACGTAATTCATACGCTCTTCGCCGTAAAGCGCATAGAGATTGGCTATAAAATCGGTATTTAAGTGCATACCGTCAAAGTGCGTCGAGATACCATTTTCAATATCCAATCCGCAATTTCGGTTTATCATCGTCGCTTCGAGCGGCAGTTTTTTGTTATACGCCGCTTTCATTGCAAACTTCGCTATCTCGTCGTTCACTTTCAGTTCCGCTTCATCGACGTCCCTGCCGAGTTTCAAAAAAGTAATATTCTTATCTTCCAAAGATTCCTGCGACATATACAAGACAGGCGCGGCAATGATATATTCGTCTGCTTGTTCCTTGATACGATTCAGATTATCAACGCTTAAACTGTCTTTGAAATAGTAGTAAGCCGTATCCTCTTTATCCTTGCCGAAATATGCAAAATTCTCTTCGCCGAGATACTCTTTCATAACGTCCGAATGATAATGCTCGCAATAATCTTTGATGAAGAAAATTGTATCTTCGCCCGTATTCACGCTTGCATTCTCCGAACTTGTAAAGTCGTCGTAAAGTTGTTGCAAAATTCCGCCGTGATCCACTTCTTCGTACAAAGCCCTGTAATATTCCTCACCGAAATCGTCATATTCGCCACAAAGCGTATCAAAGAGTTCCGTTTTAATGTGAATCTCGTAGTTGCTTTGGAAAATTTCTTCCACCGACTTACCCATAAGATTTGCTTTGAACTCTTCAAATTCTTTCTTGACGCTGTTTACTACAAGCTCTTTGTAATTCGGCGATTCCACCGAAACAGGCTCGTTTATCGACTTATAGCCAGACTTTTGCAACTTTTCTTCGAGATACGGTTTGAGTTTTTCTTCGGCAAAATCGTCATACCACTCGTCATACGGATAGGTATCGTCGCTCTTGTTAAAATACGAATCTTCAAACGACGGTTTCAGATCGCATATAATATCGTCAAAACGCCCTTCGTCCTCGCCGTCGATCATATTGAGCCAATTTATTTCGTCGAGTTGCTCGTCGATAAACCCGTTAAGGTTTATTTCATACACAACGTCTATGGCATAATCTTTCAATTCCACGTCCGGGATATTTCTTGCCAAAGCCGAATAAACGCTATCGCTATCCCACCCGTAGTATTCAAGCAAAATATCCAACGGAAAACGCTTATGATACCTTTCAAGAAGCGGCTTTATAAACGGTTTCGCTTCTTCGCTCGGCGCATATTCACCGTTAAGCACACGGTCTATCGCTATCCGTTCTTCATAAAATCCGTCCGAAATCGAATCTGCGTACATTCCGTCAAGGTAACTCATATCTTCGCGCACGACTTCACTCGCACTTTCGACAATGTTGTGCCAAGCGGTCAGATACGCTTTTCCCCTTTCGGAAGAAATGAACGCCTGCCATGCGGGCTTTTCAACACCGTATAAACTGTCGGTATCTTCAAACTCGCCGCTTTCAACCTTCCCTTCCGTGTCGTTTTTGCCGAGCCTGTAAAGTTCCACGCCAGCGCCGTAAAGCATTCGCGCCGTTCGGATTCTCACGGGCAACATTCCGTCCCAAGTGTAACCGTATTCGTGCATTTGCTCCCCGGTTACGGTATAATCGGGCAAAACGTCCACCTGCATGGCGGCGACTTTATCGCTCTCGTCGATAAACGTTTTCTCTTCTTCCGGTTCGTCGAACAATGCGATTTTCAAGCCCGCATTCATAAAGGCTTGCGCAAATTCCTGAAAGAGCGGTTCGTCTATCGTAAGTGTTTTTACTTCCTTTTCGCCTGCCTCGAAATACGATGGCGACAGGCTCGATAGTGCCGTGAGTTCTTCTGCCGTATCGTCGAAACAGGTATAATCTCCGTTCTTTACGGCAAACACCATCGCGCCGGGGTTCTTCTCTTCCGTCTGCTTATACGTTCGATATAGTTTTTCTGTCAGCATAGTCTTTTTCTGTTTCCTTGTTTTTGTTTGTTTTTTCGGCAGTGCTGCGTAAACCTCTTCAGTTTCATTCGTTTCGCTATCCTCTTCGCCGTCGTCGATTACCACTTCTTCGCGCTTATTAAGGTCAAGTTCGGCGTTGAGTTCGGATAGTTCCGTGTTCAGAGCTATAATCTTGTCCTTATGCTCGAACGGCACGTTTACTTGCTCTTTTGCAATCGCGAAGTCGGCTTTCGTGGTTTCCAAACGCTTTACGGCACGCTCTTCCCGTTCGGAAAAATCTTTTACAAAGTTATCTAATCGGGTGAGGTTGCCGCTCGCGCTCTCGCCGATGTCCAGCTTGTATTGCCCCGCGCCCGAAAGCGTAATGCTCCGCTCGTTGGCGATAAGTTCTATCGGGTTCAAAGAGATTTTGAAACCGCAATATTCCGCTACGACCGTTCCCGTCTTGTTATGAAACAACGCGTCCATAAGTGCAAGCCCGCCGTTCTTCTTTCCATCCTCCACGCCGTCCGAATAAACCGTGCCGTTTACGTTAATCTCGAATCTGTCGGGGTTATAATGCACCTTGATAAGTTCGATGTCTTTTCTTACCCTTTCGAGATAAAGTTCCTGACGTTGGATCTGTTCGGGAAATTCTTTTCGCACTTTGTCTTGCAATGCAAACAGTTCTTTCTTATAACGGCTCTCCAAATCACGAAGCCTTGCCATTTCCATATCGAGTTCCATTTTTCGCTTGATTTTCGGGTTGGCGGAAGTAATCGCCTTGATTTCCGCATAAGAAAGCGTTGCCTCGTCGATGTCCTCGGCTAGATCGGAAGAGCG
>ERZ506969.149-NODE-149-length-23508-cov-4.60581_pt1 | contig 23508 bp, 23 predicted proteins | sample MGYA00512891_ERZ506969 | MGnify/ENA metagenome assembly ERZ506969
CGGCCGGCAATATTTTACCGAAGTTACGGCCAACAAGATAGACGGCATACGCGCGGAGCTGGAGGTTCTCCATAAAACGGATGTCCTCAGCGACGAAGAATATTATTTCGCCGTCGCTTCGCTGATCGAAAACGCCATGGGTGCGTCTAATACTTCCGGCACGTACGAAGCGTTTTTGAAAACATGGGACAAGAGGACGGCGAAAGAATTCGTATTCGGTCCGCTGTCCATGGAAAACAAACCGCTTGCTTCGCAGGATAACGCCGTGTACAAAGAGGATGCGAACGGGCTTCTGCGGCGTATTTCGGGCGATATACTGTATCTCGATACGCCGTATACGGTAACGGATTATGCCTCCGCGTATCATGTGCTTGAAACCATTGCGAAATACGACCGTCCGGAAATCCGCGGCCTTACGGGCAGGCGGCTGGACAGGCCTGAAAAATCGGTCTATACGAAAAAGGCGGCCGTTAAAAGCGCATACGAAGACTTGATCGCGCATGCGAATTTCAGACATATTGTGGTCAGTTACAGCACGCAGGGGCTGCTTCCTGCGGAGGAATTGCTAAAAGTTTTCAAAAAATATGCGAAAAACGGAAAAATCGTTGTGGAAAAAATCCCGTTCCGCGAATACAAAAATATAAGGGCAAGCCAGAAAGGCGGCGGAAAAGGATTGAGCGAACTGCTCATATATTTTGAAAAAGCAAAAAACGTGATAAAAAGCCCGCTGAATTACAGCGGGAGCAAAAATTATATCGTCGATCAGATTATAGAGGCGCTGCCCGAAAAATATTCCGTTTTTGTGGATGCGATGGGCGGAGCCTTCAACGTCGGCGTAAATATTTCCGCGGAAAAAGTCGTGTATAACGAGTACAACAAATACGTATTCGACATCGTAAAAATGCTGCTCGAAGAGGACCGCGCGGCGCTTAGCCGCAGGATAGAACGCATCGTGCGGGATAACCGCCTGGAGCGGGGCAACAAAGAAACTTATGCGGCGTACAGGCGGAAGTATAACGAAAGGCAGAATCCGCTCGATCTGTTCGTATTGCAGATGTATTGTTTTCAAAATCAGCTGCGGTTCAATGCCAAACACGAATTCAATACTCCCGTCGGGAACTGCGCCTGCAACGAAAGCACGTTTGAACGGATAGCGGCCTTTGTACCGAAAGCGCGGAGCGTGGATCTTCTCAATCTGGATTTCAACGACCTCGACTTGAACGCCTATCCGAAAGATACGGTGTTTTATTTCGATCCGCCGTATATCCTGACAAACGCCACCTATAACGACGGCAAAAGGGGATTTAACGGATGGGACGAAGAACAGGAAAAAGATCTCCTTGCCTTTTTGGAAAAGATAGACGCGAACGGGCAGATGTTTATGCTTTCGAATTTATTGTTTCATAACGGCAAGACGAACGAAAATCTGATCGGATGGTGTGAAAAAAAGGGGTATAAAATATTGGAACTCGTGCCTCGCGCCGGCAGATACGGCAGCAGAAAGGAAGTGCTTGTCGTAAATTATTGATACGGAAAAAGACACAACAAATGCCATTATAGATCGCGTATGAGCGGAATTAAAAAAAGAAATTGCTCAGAAAACGCTCGTACGTATAAAAAAATTGAATTAATTTTTAAAAAACGTTGCATTTTCCCCGCGGCGGTGATATAATGAATATGATATTTAAATATTGCCGTATGTTATTATCAAAAAATGACCGTGGGGGTTGCGAAAATGAAAGGTAGATCGCTGTTGGTTTTATTGGCGATAGTGGCAGTGCTTACAATAGGCACAGTAGCGGCCGCCGTGTACATTGTTAAAGACGACGGCGATTTTATCGTCGGCGGCGACGGTTCATCCGTTTCGGAAAGTGCGGAAATCAAAGACCTGCTCCCCGGCGAGGCGCGGACCGTAACGCACAAGGCGAAAGCGAAAGGCTCCGCCGATTTTGTCGTTGCCTTACGGCAGGGCAGGGAAAATTCCCTCGATCAATACATTTCCGTAACGCTGAAAGTGAACGAAGAAACGGTTTTTTCGGGCACGGTTCCCGAATTTTTGGAAAACGGAGAGGTGCGGTGTCCCGTTTCGGGCGAATTCGGCTTTTCCGTTACTTATTCCATGGACGAAAACGTCGGCAACGAGGCGCAGGGCAAAAAGAGCGATCTTACAATAATTTATAAAATAGAGAGCGACGTCAGAACATGAAGGCGGCAGCTAAAAAAACGCTGTCCGTCATATCGGGTGTTCTGATCGCTCTTTTTTTGTTGCTTGCCGCGCTGTCTCTCGCCATAACTATTTTTTATTCGGCAAAAGGAGAGGACGCCGTGCTCTTCGGTTGTCAGTTCCGCATCGTGCTGACAGGTTCGATGGAGCCGGAGATAGGGGCGGGCGATCTCGTTGCGGTACGTGTTGCCGAACGGGACGGCGCGGAGTTTTACGAAGAGCTCGAAGTAGGCGACGTAGTAACCTTTTACTGGCGCGGGGCCTCTGATAAAGACGAATATATCGTTACGCACAGAATAACCGAAATCAAAAAGACGTCCACAGGATTTGAGTACACTTTGAAGGGCGACGCCGTGGAATCGGATACACAGACGGTTACGAGCGCAAGCGGGGATATTATCGGAAAAGTTACCTGGCACAGCGCCGCGCTCGGCGCTTTCGTGCGTTTTATTCGCTCGAAAGCCGGCATAGTTTGCTGTATGATACTGCCCGCGTTGCTGGTGGCCGCGCTTGAATCGTGGCATATCGCGGGGCTGGTGCGCGAGGGCAGGCGGGAAAAGCGGGAAAACGCCGCGGCAAGGGACGAAGAAATCGAAACCTTGAAGCGAGAAATAGAAGAACTGAAAAAGGAGAGGGAGAGCAAAAATGAATGAACCATTATTCATTGTGTGCGTGGCGGTCATCTGCGCGCTCGCGCTGACTTTGATCGTGTGGATCGTGGTCGAGCTGGTGCGTTCGGGCAGACAGAAAGCCGCGCAAGGGAAACTCGTGGTCGTGGACGGATATACTTATGAACTCGTTCCCGTGGGAGAAAAGGCGACGGCGCCCGTTCCCCCTGCGGAAGAGACGCTGACCGTTACGGCTGCGGAAAAGGATACGGAAGAAGAGGCGGAGGAACCGCAGAACGGAACGCTCGTAGACCTGACGGAAGACGGCGTGGTCCTGCTCAAGCGGAACGAAGCCGTTCCGTACGCCGAAGCTTACGAGGAACTCGACGACGAACGTAAAAAGTATATCGACGAAATCCTCGCCTATGCCGAAGCGAAAGAGGGCGTGAAAAAAGTGGTGAACGATAAAAGCGCCAGCGTTTACCTCGGCAAGAAACTGGTCGTCCGTATTTTATTCAAGCGCGGCGCGATATTCGCCAGGCTGACGGTGCAGAACAACAACTTCGCCGCTTATACGGACAACGCGGGACTGAACATCAAGGAAAAGCCCATCGAGATCAAGGTGGACAAAGCGGAGATGGTGCCCGCCGTCAAAGATATTATCGATATTTCCTACGGCGACCTTTCTGCGGAACGCGAGCGCCGCGAAGAGGAAAAGAAAGCGCAGCGCAGGGAACACCGCCGCCTGGCCCGCGAGGCAAGGCTCGCCGCGGAAAACAATGCGGAAAACGCGGAATAACGGCGGAGGTAAGGATATGCGGTTAACGAGAATGAAAGCGATCGTGTTTTCTGCCGTGATAGCGCTGCTCAGCGTTTCCCTGCTCGTTTTGGGTACGTTCGCCCTGTTTTCGGACAGTTCGGAATCGAACGTGCACCTGCAGGCCGCTTCGCTGGAGGCAAGGCTTTACAGAACGTCGCTTTCGGGAAACAGGTTGGAGGAGGACGGCACGCTAAAACCCTTTGAGGAAAGCGGGCGCGTCGACCTGGAAAAGGAAGACAGCGCGATTTTCAGCCTTGAAAACGTCGTTCCGGGCGTTGAGCAGACTGCGGTGCTGAGCATAGAAAACCACGGCGGCGTGGCGTTCGATTATTGCGTAAGCGTGGTGAACGTCGCGGCGGAAAGCGCGGCGGACAAAGCTCTTGCGCAGCAACTGAAAATTACCGTTTCGCCGGCGGAGGGCGAACCCGAAGTATTCTATTTAAATGAGTATGAAGAAAAGGGGCAAAATCTGAAACTCGGCACGCTTGCGGCGGACGAGAGCGTTACGAAAGCGGAATTCAGCGTAAAGGTCGAATTCGTGAGCGGCGAAACCATAGACAACAGCGCGATGAACGGCAAGGCGGTGTTCGATCTGAGGGTAGACGCCGTGCAGTCGGCCGCGCAATGAGAGGTGAGATATGAAAAGCAGAAGATCGGCGATAACGGTCGCGGTTCTTACGATAGTTTTCAGCCTGGCCGTTGCGGCGGGGGCGACGTACGCCTTGTTCGGCAATACGTTCGGCCGTACGGTCGAGGTAACGTCGGGAGAACTGTCCGCGACGGTGAAGTTTGAAAACGACGTAAAGACGTTCAGCATGGATAAGACAATGAGCGGCGGCGCGTTCGAACTCGGCGGAACGGCAAAGCTCGACGGCGATAACAAGCTCGTGCTCGAGGACGTCATGCCCGGCGATAAGGCGACGGTAACGCTTACGGTAACAAACACTTCTCCGATGAAGATAAAATACCGCGTGAGCGTTGTGTTTGAAGGGGAATTAGGTTCCGCCCTCGCGGTTACCGCGAACGTAAATCCGGAAACGGCTTGGACGGAGCTCGAAAAAGGCGGCACGGTGCAGATAGAGGTGTCGGTAGAACTGCCGAAAACGGCGGATAATACTTACATGGGCAAAAGCGGAAGCGGAAAGATCACGGTCGATATAGGACAGGGCAACGCTACGGATGAAGATCTGAACGAAGCTTTCGGGAGCAATAAATAAAATAAAAAAAGGAGATCAGTGAAATGAAAAACAGAAGCAGATCGGCTACGATCGCATTATCGGTCTTAACGATCGTATGCAGTTTGTCGCTGTTGATCGGCGCAACGTTTGCGCTCTTCACCGACAGACAGGACAACGACGTTTCGTTTTCGAGCGGCGATGTGAAGTTTGAGGCAGATCTTACCGTAACGGACGTTTGGGCTACGGACAACACCGCGGAGCCTGGAACGGAAAAAGGCACGGTCGGTGAAGACGGTCTTTCGGCTACATATCCGGGCGAAGGTTCGGTAACCATCGTTCCGAAAGAAAGCGGCGACGCGTTTTCGGTCGAAATGAAAAACGTGGCGCAGGGCGAAACTGCGCGCTTTTCCCTTTCGGTCAGAAATACGGGCAGCGTAAAAATGAAATATTTGGCCTATCTGGAAGCGAGAAATGAGGAAGAGCTGAAACTTCTGCAGACGCTCGAAGTGAAAGCGGGCGAAAACGTAGTTGCTTTGGACGGCAGCAGAAAGGTTCTGCAAACTTGGACGACGGTCAGCTCCAAAGAGCCGAACAATACGTCTGAAATCGAAAATATCGAAATAAAACTTCCGTGGAATGTGGATCCCGTTGCGGGAACGCTCAATTTCGGGATAGAAGCAGTGCAGTATAATGCCGCCACCGAAACCGAAGTGAACGGCAAGCCCGTCGGTTCGCTGGAAGACGCATTTGAGGCGATAGAAAACGACGTTACGACGGATACCTTCGAAGTTACTGTAGGCACGGGCGCGCAGAGCATACCCGCCGCGGACTTGAGCGGAAAGAACGTTAAGCTCATAGGCGCGAACGGCGCGGAAAATACGGTGCTCAACGGCGATTACAACGTGTCTTCGGGTTCCGTTGCAATGGAAGACGTTACTTTCAACGGGGACATCACGGGCAGCGGGAGTGTTACGCTCACGAACGTAACACTGAACGGTTCCGTCAATATCGGAACCGTAATGACCTTTAGCAGAAGCAGGGCCGCCGCCGAAACGGCCGTTACGCTCGAAAACGTAAAGATGAACGTGGAAACGGTCGATAAGTCCGCTATAGTCGTCAGCGGCTGCGCGCTCAATATGAAAAACGTGGAACTTACGTTTAAAAGCTTGGTTACGGGTGCTGCGGGCGACGTCAAAGCCGTACAGGTAAAAGAATACGCGGGAACCTCCGTTATTGAAAATACGGTGATAAACGCTTCTACGACGAATACCGATGCCTGTACGAAAAATATAATAGCGCTTTTCGCGGCCGATGCGACGGTGAACATTGTAAACAGTAAACTGTCCGCAAAATCGACTTATACGAACAGCGACGGTTACGGCGATTTTTATTCCATGGCCGTTTCTTCGCTGCGGAGCGACATCAACGCGGTAAACAGCGCTTTGTCGGGCGCTGCGGGCGCGTTTATCTATACCAGCTCGATAAGACACGATCAAACCGAATATGAAACGCCTACTTTCACAATGACGGGCGGCGAAATAAACGCCATTTATTACGGCGTAACGGGCAACCACGACCAGGGCGCGGGCAATATCGTCCTTGAAAACGTAAAGGTTACCGCAAGCGATCCCGAAGAGGGCATTGCGATTTACAGACCTATGGGCGGTAAAACGACCATTACGGGCAGCACGCTCAAATCGCATACCGTTATCGAGGCGAAACTTGGCGAATTCGTGATAGAAAATTCTACGCTGACCGCGACGGGCGCGTTTAAGGAAAACTTCGTCGCAAATAAAGGCGGCGCGAACGGAAACGGTTCCCCGATACTGTTCAACGGCGGAATTAAAGCGTATGTAACGGATTATGAGAATGAATGTGCGGTAACGCTCACTTTGAAAGATAACGTCGTTTTGAATACGACCGACGAAAAGGCTCCCCAGATATCCTATTATGACTGGGGCGAAGTGGAACAGCCGTTCACGTTTGTCGGAACGGAAGGTTACGACGTGGGCGTTTTTGCGACGAACGACGTTTCGCTGAGAAGACTGCTTGAAAATAAAGCGTATGGCGTTGTTAAGCTGAATAACGATATAAAATATGAGGACGATAACCTCGTTTCTTCCGACGTGAACGCCGTGCTCGATTTAAACGGCAGAATGATATCCGCCGTATATAAGGGCACTACGGCATTAGAAAACGGCGCCGTGCTGACGATCAAAAACGGCACGTTCAATGCGGAACTCGCCGCAGATAAGAATAATATTAATACTACCGTTATCATGAATGCGGCGTCGGGCAGTCGGCTGACGATCGACAACGTGAAGTTTACCACGAAAAACAACAGCGGTCTTGGAGTTGATGGAAAGGCTGTGCTTACCGTGAAAAATTCCACCGTAACGGCAAACGTGTACTGTGTCGCGACTAACGCGACGACGAAAGACGGTGTGGCGATCAACAGCGGCGTTACGATCAATTTGGAAAAATCAGTTTTTATAGCGCAGAACGAAACCAACGATAACTGCGCGATCTGCCTGAATGTCGAAGGAATGCTGAATATGACGGACTGCACGGTGAAATCGGGCAGGCAGGCTGTTCTCGTCCGCGGCGGTACGGCGAATATTTCGGGCGGTAAGATAGAAACGACGGGCGAATATCAAAACGGGTTGTATCTCGATGACGTTTGGGGCGGCGGTAACGAAGTGCCCTTGGCTGCGCTCGTGATCGGCAACCGTTCAACTTCCGCTTACGCGTATCCCGCGACGGTAACTCTTACCGGCGTCGAGATCGTTGCGGGGAACGGCGCGCCTGCGATCTATATGTACGGTAATAAGGAAGAACATCCTGCAAATCTTACCTGCGATAAAGTAACGGCAGAAAGAGTTACGGTCGGCGGCGGATACGTTTTCGTGAACGGGGAACAGAAATCTCCGCAGGCGTAAAAGGCAAAAAAAGAGAAGGTCCTTAACGGGCCTTCTTTTTACGAAAAAATTAGCGCGCGCCAACTCTTGACAAATCGCATATAATACAGTAAAATAAAGAAAAGCCGTAGTGAAACGGCTTTTTTGAAAAACAATAGTTCGCATATGCGAACTTAAAAAAGAAGGTGCGGATATGAGCGAAACCGAATACACTTTGGGCGTACATTGCGGCGTAACTTTTGCCAACTTAAAACCTGCGAGCCTCTTTTGGCTGAAAAAAGAAAACAACGGCGACCTGGAATATTACAGGCGCTGTTTTGCCAAAAAAAATTTCCGCTTTGTAACAATGAAAGAAGAGCCGGGGCGCTTGCTCTTTTACGTGTTTCGTTACGACGCGTTGAAAAAGGTTCTTTTTGAAGAGAAAAACAAAAATTTTTTGCGGGACCGCGGGTACGAGTACGGCAGTGTTTGCGGCGCAGTCGTTCGGCTTAGGGAAAAAATGAGCGAACAGGCGGCGTTTCCGCATGAGATAGGTATTTTTCTCGGATATCCGCTCGAAGACGTTTGCGGTTTTATCGGGAACGCAAAGGGCAGCTGTCTTGCGGGATACTGGAAAGTCTACGGCGAACCGGAAAAGAAAGCAAAACTTTTCACCCGATATAAAAAATGTTCGGAATGTATCTGCGGCAAACTCATGCAGGGGAGGCCGCTGACATCTATATTCAATTTATCTTAAAGGAGGATATATCGTGATTACTATCATTTACTGGTCCGGTACGGGCAATACCGAAATTATGGCGAACGCCGTCGCGGACGGCGCGAAGAGCTGCGGCGCAGAGGTAAAAGTCGTGCCCGTTGCCGAGGCTGACGTAAACCTGCTCGAAAGCGACGTTTTGCTGTTCGGCTGTCCCGCTATGGGGGCCGAAGAGCTGGAAGAAGGGGAGTTCGAACCGTTTTTTGCAGAGATTGAAAGCGGACTTAAAGGCAAAAAAATCGGACTGTTCGGTTCTTATGACTGGGGCGACGGAGAATGGATGCGCACATGGCAGGCTCGCGCGGAGGCAAACGGCGCGGTCATGATAGCCGACGGTTTGATTGCGCACAACGCGCCTGATGCGGAGGCTGTCGCGGCGTGCGAAGAACTGGGAAGAAAAGCGGCGCAATAAAAAAAGAGGCGTTCAAAACGCCTCTTTTTTTTACAGTTCTTCGTGATGGTCGCGGAAGCCGAGGCCGTAGACCTCTTTCGCCGTGTTCACGATCATGAATGCCGTCGGATCTTCTTCGCGGACGATATCCCGCAGTTGCGGATACAAATCCTTTCTCACGGCGCACATGATTATTTTTTTCTTTTCGCCCGTGTATGCGCCTTCGCCTTCGATATCGGTAACGCCGATTTCGAGTTCGGTGAGTATGCGCTTTTTGATGGGAGCGGGGTCGTTGCTGATGATATACAGGAATTTCGCCCCGTTGCCGCCGTAGGTGATCAGGTCGGTCAACAGGCTGTAAATGATGATTCCCACGCAGGCGTAAAGCGCTACGTCGATATCTTTGAACACCGCGGCGGATACGGCCGCTATCAAAAAGTCCACCACCAGATATATGGACCCCATGCCGAGGTGGCGGTATTTCGTGTGCAGTATTTTCACTATGATGTCGAGTCCGCCCGTCGTGCAGTTGCAGCGGAACACAAGGCCCAGCCCGATGGCGGAAAGGATCCCGCCGAATACCGCGGCGAGAAAGAGGTCGGAGGTCGCTTTTTCTATTCCGAACAGGCCGAAGATATAGGAAATCAAGTCGACCGCAAGGGCCTGCACGATCGTTGCGTAAACGGTGGAAAACAAAAATTCCTTGCCGAACTTGACCAGCCCCAAAATAAGCAGGGGCACGTTCATGATGAGTATGAGCATACCCGTGGAAACGGGGACGAATCTGCTCAGAATGATCGCAATGCCCGAAATGCCGCCGGGCGCCAGTTTGTTGGGGTCGAGAAACAGAGAAATACCCGCGGCAAGAGAAAAGCATCCGAAAGTGATGACAACGTAACGCCAGATGATCTTGATAACTTTTTCCTTGTTTTTCATATGTATTTTCCTCTGACAGCTATTATATCACTCTTTTGAAAAAAAGTAAACTCCGCCGCGCCCGCCGCCGAAAAATTGAAAGGCGTTACGGCAGCAGGTCCATGCACCAGCGAAAAGCGGAGGGCAGGGCTATTTTTTCCCCGATCTCTTCGGCGGGGAAATAACTGAGTTCGGGCAGGAGCGTTGCCGTGCGTACGACGTACGCCGTCATTGCCCACTCGATATGCGTAAAAATATGTTTGTGGAAATGCGCCCGTCCCGTTTCGGCGTCTGCAATACCCAGCGTTTTCAGAAATTCCTCGGCCTCGGCGGCGGTCATCTTTCTTTCCGCGTTGTAAAACTGCCACATGCCTTTCAAAACGCCTTCTTTTCGCCTGCAAAGCCCTATGCCGCGCGGCGTCGAAAAGATGAATACCGTCATGTCCGCGCGCTTTCTCGGCCGTTTTTCGGGCATAAGGGGCAGGCGGTCGCTCCTCGTTCCGCAAAGGCCGAAAACGGGGCAGAACAGGCATTTTGGCGAACGCGGAAGGCAGACCGTCGCGCCCAGTTCCATAAGGCTCTGCGTAAAATCGCCGCAGCGCGTTTTCGGGTAATTCGCGCCGAGTTCGTCCGTAAAAACTTTTTTCAGCGTTTCGGGCGGGCGTTCGTCGGCAAAAATACGCGAAAGCGCGCGGATCACGTTTCCGTCTACCGCGGGCACGGGCTGGGAAAAAGCGATGGAGGCGATGGCTCCCGCCGTATACTGTCCCACGCCGCTCAATTTGAGCAGCCCTTCGTAGTCTGCGGGAAAACCGCCCGTTTCCACGATTTTGCGCGCAGCCTTCTGAAGATTGCGCGCGCGGCTGTAATAGCCGAGCCCCTCCCAGAGTTTCATCAGCCTGTCCTCGGGGCAGGCGGCGAGCGCCTGCACGTCGGGCAATTCCCGCATAAAACGCAGGTAATGCTCCCGCGCCGCCTCCACGCGCGTTTGCTGCAGCATGATTTCGGAAATCCATACGCGGTAGGGATCGGTATCCGCCCGCCAGGGCAGATCGCGTTTTTCCGCGTCGTACCAGGGCAATAGTTTTTCGGGGAGTTCCCCGTAGATTTTTTGTCTGTCCATAATAATAATTATAACACGCCGCGCGGCGCGCGGCAAATGAAATTGACAAATACTTGTTTTCGGGGTATACTCGTTATATGAGAGAAAACGGAAAGGATAACGTCATACTGATAGGCATGCCGACCGCGGGCAAGAGCACGGCGGGCGTTCTGCTCGCAAAAACGATAGGCTACGGATTTATCGACAGCGATCTGCTCATTCAGAATGCCGAAAGGTCGCTGCTTTGCGATATTATCGAGCGCGAGGGGGCGGAGGGATTTTTACAGATCGAAGACAGGATAAACGCCGAATTATGGGCGATGCGCTGCGTGATCGCAACGGGCGGCAGCGTAGTCTACTGCGAACGGGCGATGCGGCATCTGAAAGAGCTCGGCAAGGTCGTATATTTAAAACTCAGTCTGAAAGAGATAGAAAAGAGGCTGAAAAATATCGAACGCCGCGGCGTGGTGATGAAAAGGCGGGGCGAAACGCTTGCCGATCTTTACGGCGAACGTTCGCCGCTGTACGAAAAGTACGCCGACGCGGCGATCGACTGCGATGCCCTGGACATAGAGGGTACGGTAAAAGCTGTAGCGGAAACGCTCGGGTTTTCCATATAAAAGCGAAACGGACGCATTCGCGTCCGTAAGCTCAGAATTCGGATAGGCCGAGTATATAGTCGGACTTCACGTCGAGCAGTTTGCAAAGCCTCGCCAGCGTGTCGAGCGCGGGGAAAACGTCCTTGTTCATATATTTTGATATTGTCTGCGGCGAAACCTGTATTGCCGCCGCGATTTCCTTCTGGCTCATCGCGCTGTTCCTTATGGATTCGCGCAATCTTATTTGAATGTCTTTTAAATCCAAATCAAAACCTCCGAAAATCATTTTTATAAAAAAATTATCGCATAATGTACGATAATTTAGTTGACAATCGTATATTAGGTGATTTATAATATATTTGTAAGAAAATAAGAATATAATTTAATAGTTTTTCCGCAGAACGTCGGTTCTGTCGGGAAAACCGCGTTATTTCGTCGTCGGGTGAAATAATGCGTTCCGGTTAGCTTATCATTCAAACATATACCAAAATCTTTACCTAAAAGCAAAGGCGGCGTTATTTATAATGCCGCCTTTGCTTTTATTCTATGCTTCGAAAACCGCCTGTACGTGCGATTCTACGCAGATTCGCCTTGCGTCGAAGTCGCCCGTGCCGTTATCGTAGCAAACGGGATAGGCGCAGAATTCGTTCAGTTCCACGAGTTTCATATTCGGCGAGACCGCCGCGGCCTTTTCCTTGACCTGCGCTATGGCCTTTTTGAGCGCCTCTATCTTCATTTCGTCCTCACGGCTGCAACAATAGTTTACCGAACAGATCTTGGTTGCGCCTGCCTGCGCGAGCGCGGAGAGAATTTCGTCCAGCTTGTCGAGCTTGTCGGTCTTGCAGCAGAGCTGGCGCGTGATATTGAAACCGCTTTTATCGTAGGCGGGATAGGCCGAAAAATAATCTTCCCTGACTTTTCCGTATTGCGAAAAGACTTCTTCTATCTTTTTTGCGGCGCGGGCGTTTTGTTCCTGCCCGTCTTCAAGGGATACCGCATAGGTATCCACGCCTGCGGATATCGTCATAATGTCCGCGTCGGCATAAACCTGGCCGACTGCGCTGATCACGTATCTCTGCGCGTCTGCCGTATCGGCGGAGGCGCGCACGGTGTGCGACAAGGGGATGGCGAGCGCCGTAAGCGCGGCGAGCAATATCAGACTTTTTTTCACTTTCAAAATCTCCTTTTTCTTTTTTGCGGTTTTCCGCATCTGTATTTAGCATGCCGCCGCCGCGGGAAAATATGTAAAATTATTCCAAAAAAATTTTTTTATCGAATAACGGCAAAAGTCTTGACATATTGTATATACTGTATATATAATATATACACAGTTTGAAATTTCAAAGGTGAAAAATGAACGTTATAATCAGCAACGCCGACGGCCGGCCCATTTACGAGCAGATATATCAGCAGATAAAAGGGGCTATCATGAAAGGCGAACTGAAAGAAGGGGACGCCCTTCCTTCGATCCGCGCGTTGGCTAAGGATCTGCGGATCAGCGTCATCACGACAAAACGCGCTTTCGACGATCTGGAAAAGGACGGATTTATCCGCTCTGTTCAGGGAAAGGGCAGTTTTGTCGCGCCTGCCGATCCTGAATTGTTAAAGGAGGAGCAGCTGAAACGGCTGGAAAGCCGGCTTGCGGCCGCGGCGGAGATTGCGGAGGAGCTCGGCATGGACGACGAAGAGGTGTTTTCTCTCTATAAGCTGCTGAAAGAGGAATAGAAATGGACAGCATAAAAGTAGAACATTTAAATAAAAGTTATAAAAATTTTGAATTGAAAGATATCTCTTTCCGCGTGCCGCAGGGCGCGGTTGTAGGCGTTATCGGGGAAAACGGCGCGGGCAAGAGCACCACGCTGAACTGCATGCTCGGCGCGGTGCGGCCCGATTCGGGCGACGTAAGGGTGTTCGGAAAGCCTGTTTTGAAACTGAGCGACGCCGAACGCGGAAATATCGGCGCAGTGATGGGCGGCGACGGCCTGCCTTCGAATCTTACGCTCACACAGATCGGCAAGGTGATGGAAGGCGTTTTCGCAACATGGAATAAGTCCGTGTTTGAAAGTTTTTGCAGAAAATTTTCCCTGCCCGACGATAAACCCGTGAAAAATCTGTCCCGCGGCATGCGGCAGAAACTGATGATAGCCGTGGCGCTCTCGCATGAAACTTCTTTGCTCGTGCTCGACGAGCCGACCGCGGGGCTGGATCCCGTGGCGCGCGACGAGATACTCGATTTGTTTTACGATTATATGCAGGACGAAAAACGCTCGATCGTGATATCTTCGCATATTTCGAGCGATCTGGAAAAAATATGCGATTATGTCGTTTTTATCCATGCGGGCAGGTTGATCTTTTTTGAAGAAAAGGACGCGCTTTACGAAAAGTACGGCGTTCTGAAATGCGGGGCGGAGGAATTTTCCGCCGTGCCGAAATCTGCCGTTGTGGGATATAATTCCACGTCCTGCGGGGTGAACGCGCTCGTGCTGAAAGATAAAATTCCGCCCGTATTTAAGACGGAGCGTGCGGAAATAGACGATATCATGCTATATTTCGTGAGGGGAACAAGATTATGAAGGGAATGATCTTAAAGGATTTCATCAATATAAAAACGCAGCTCGTTTACTATGCTGCGGCGGCGCTCGTATTCGGCGCAGTTTCGGTCGTCATGAACAATATATATTTTTTCTGCGGCTTCATGCTTTTTATATCGCTGGGCTCGCTGATGTCCGCCATGGCGTATGACGAGCAGGACCGCTGGGCAAAATTCGCCGTCGCCTCCGGCGTTCCGCGCCGCAAGCTCGTGGGCGAAAAATATTTACTTTCTCTGTTTTTGACGATACCCGTTATGCTGCTCGGATTGGTCGTGGTCTGTCTGCTTGCGGAGCAGAGGACGGAGGGGATATACGCCGTTTTGATGTACGGATTTTTAGCGCTTTTGATGGCGGCGTTTATCATACCGCTGTTTTTCAGATTCGGCGCGGAAAAGGCTCGCGTATTTTTTATCGTGTGTTTTCTGGCCGCGACCGCAATCGTTACCGCCAGCATGGGGATCGCCGAAAAAGCGGGCGGCGAAAACTTCTTTCTTTTAGGGTTGATCGTCGTTTCCGCCTGTGCCGCGGCGGCTTTTACAATCTCTTATTTCATATCTTTGCGTATCTACGTTAAAAAAGAGTTTAATTGAAGTAATAAACAATGTTTTTTAAGTACGATTATGCGGCGCATAATGATAGAATTAGTTGTAAAATCGTTAATTGCGCTTCATAAAAAACAGGCGTGCGTGTTTTTGGAAAATCGTTGGGAGGAAAAAAGATGTTTCACAAAATAAATATGGAAAAATGGCCGAGAAAAGAATGGTTCGTGCATTATACGAAAGAAGTGCCGTGTACGTTTTCTACCGTTTCCCTGATCGATATTACCCATATAAAAAAGAAAGGATACGGCGTTTATCCCGCGCTGCTTTGGGCGCTTTCTGCAACGGTTAACAAGTTTGAGGAATTCCGCACTTGCAAAGATAAAGACGGAAATCTCGGATATTACGATATGTTGTGGCCTTCGTATACTGTTTTTAACGAAGAACGCAAGACTTTCAGCGTTACGTGTACGGAATACGACGTGGACTTCGGCGTGTTTTTCAATCGTTACAAAGCGGATTCCGCCGCGGCGAAAAAGGCGGGAACCTTTTATGCCAAGCCTTTGACAGACAACGTGTTTTCCGTATCGATGGATCCCTGGACGAGATTTACCGGCTTTAATCTGAATCTACCCGAAGGCGGGGATTATTTTCTGCCGATTTTTACCGCAGGCCGATATGAAGAACAGAACGGGCGCATAACGCTTCCGCTCGCGGTGCAGGTGCATCACGCCGTATGCGACGGTTACCATGCGGGCGCCTTTCTGCGCGCGCTGCAGGAAACGCTCGATGCAATGTGAAATCCGTTTTGTCTATATTTTCCGAAAACGCCCGAAAGCGAAGTTCAGCTTTCGGGCGTTTTTTTAGGAAAAGATTTTTTTCAGAGAGGGGATGTCCGCCGCCAGCACTTTCGCGCCGCTGTCGAGCAGCTGCTGCGCGGTATTGAAGCCGTAGAGCACGGCCACGCAGTCGATGCCCGCTTCCTCGGCGCCTTTCACGTCGTATACGGTGTCGCCGATAATGACCGCGGAGGAAACGTCTATGTTTTCAAGCCCGATCAGCTTTTTCAGCAGGGCGCCTTTTCCGCACAGGCTGTTGTCCTTCGACGCGCCGACTATGCGTTCAAAATAGTGCGAAACGCCTAATTTCCGCAGAATGTAAAGGGAGGCTTTTTCCTCTTTCGTCGTGGCGACGTAAAGTTTTCTGCCCTGTTTTTTCAAGTATTGCAGCAAATCTTCGGCGCCGTCGTAGAGGACGTTCAGTTCCTTGCCCGTAACGTCGAAGTATTCCTGATAAACGTAGCGCGCTTCTACCGCCTGCCGTTCGCTGAGGCCGCAGTAGCGCATAAAGGAGTCCGTGAGTGGCGGGCCGATAAACCGCCGCAGCGTTTCGTAGGGAGGCTCGGATATGCCGAGATGTGAAAAAGTCTGTTTCAGCGTGGTGATTATGCTGTTTTCGGAATCGCTCAGCGTGCCGTCGAGATCAAATATCACGTATTTATGTTTCATGCGTTGATATCCCTCAGTTTTTCTTTGAATTCGGCGCTCTTTTCGCCTTGGAAATAATCGTTGTAATATATTCTGTTCATGTGGGAAGTCTTTTCGAGCAGTTCTACGGCGGTTTCTTCTACCTCGTCGATATAAGCCTGCGTTATCCCGTTTTCCTGCCAGATGATATTGTTGAGGTTATAAAAATACATTTTTTCCGTAATGAACACGTCGTACGCGCGCGAATAGAGAACAGAGGTTTTATCCGAAAAGATGCTGTGTCCGTAAAGCATGTTTTCAAAGTATTTGACGCCGAGCAGGTCGTAGATCGTGGGCACGATGTCCGCCGTGCAGGTGAATTTATCGATCGTGCGTTCTTCTGCGGTTTTTCCTGCGAGTTTGTTGCCGACGCGTATCATCAGCGGCACGCGGAAAAGATCGGTATAGCGGCGCCCCGTGTCCGTATCGGGCAGATCCTTGATATAATCGGAGAGTTCGTAGTAATAGGCGTTATGGTCGCCGAAAAGCACGACGATCGTGTTTTCGATCAGCGGCACGCCGTTTTTATCTTTGGTGTTTTCCAGATAATCGAATATTTCGCCCACCGCCTTGTCGAGTTCCATCGCCGCGGCGACATAGGTGCGGAACGCGTATTTATCCTTATAATGCTTGTCGTTTTCGTCGGGGACGGGGCACACGCCGTACTTATCGAGAAGTTCGTAATTTTCTTTCAGATTTTCGCGGTCGGCGTACTGTCCGTGCATGGTGATGGTGGATATATGCGTGTCGAAACGCCTGTCGGAAGGAAACATTTCCTCTTTGCAGAGGTCTATCATGTCGGAATCGAGGTTGCGTTCTCCCTGTTCGGTATAGTCCACGTAGCTGCCGCCCGTCTTTTCGGAATAGGCCACCATTTCTTCATTGGCAAAAAATTTATCTATTTTCACCGATTCGGTGTAATAGTCGTGTCGGTTGTAAAAATCGCTTAAACCGTTGTGGAAATAACCCGATTCCGCGCCCGTCAGTTCTTTCAGCACCTGGGGAGAAGAGAACGGCAGGGCGTTGTCCGGGAAAGTGTAGTTGACGTAAGCGTCCGTCGGATAACAGCCCAGAAGGGAAAGATTTTCCGAAATGTCCGTCTTTTCGCGCGAATGGAAATTATCCGCGATATAGCTTGTGTCGTACAGCTCGTACAGGTTGGGAAAAAGGATCCTCAGCGTCTCCTCGTCGGCAGTCAGCCCGTTGGGGTAGCGTTCGGAATCGGAAAGGAATGCGAACCATTCGAAGCTTTCCGCTAAAATGGTTACGGTGTTCATGCCCGCCGCCTCGCCGAATTTTTCGGTGGGTTCCGTTACCTTTCCGTATATGTAGTTTTCAAGCTCTTCGGTATCGCCGAGCTCCACGTCGTTAAAGAACAGCCCCTTGTAAAGCTGCGTTACAAAGTTGCCTAAAATACCCTGTTTTGCGTAAGAATTATCCGTGGTTTCGTACAGTTTGTAAGTGAGGTCTTCCGCCCTGTTGCTGCCCCTGAAATAAGCGATCGTTCCCTGTGCGGCGAGCACGAGGCACAGCAGGCAGCTCACCGCGATATTGAGCGTTTTCGTCTTTGCGAGAAGGGGGAGCCGATCGGTCTTGTAATGCCCTAACACGATATACAGACCTATGAGAAAACAGGAAACGAAGAGGAACGCAAAGTTCGGGCTGGTCGCTTCGATGGTGCCCATGCCGTCTTTTGTCAGGTTGAACATCTCGAAGTCGAAAATCGTTCCCGAAGTGAGGGTATACATCAGTATGAATACGAGGTCCGCCACCGCGTGCGCGATGAGAAAGGCGGCGGAAACGTAAAAACGCGCTTTCTGATTTCTAATGAGCAGCAATACCCCCGCCGCGATGGCGACGAGCGTCAGAAATATGCCCGGCTGGCTGATGCGCAGTTCGCCGGAAACGAGAAAGGACGCGAAGAATTCGATAAAAAGCGAAAGCAGCACGTAGAGGAAAATATACGTATTATGTTTTATAAATGCGATAAATTTGTTGTTCATGACGCTCCTAAAACAAAACGACGATCAGCGCGATAATCAGCGTAGGCAAAAATCTTTTGCCGCTCAAGGTATAAACGAGGCCGTAAAAGAGAAAAAATACCCAATAAAACCATATAAGCAGCAGCTCCGCCGAAATAAACAGCTCCGCGACGCCGCAGGTCGCGAATACGATCAAGCCGCCGAACGGCACGTAAGAAAGTTTTTTATTCGGAAACAGCCCTTCGAAAAATTCCTGGAAAAGCGCCGCCGCCATAACGGATAACAGCGCGCGGCACAAAAAAGGAAGATATTTGAAGGAAAGCGTGTTCGCCGCCTTGACGAGCGTGGCGCTCGTGCCGACCTCCGCAACGACGGCGAGGTCGAAATCGATCGCCCTGCAGGAAAAAAAGACGGCCGCAAACGTGAGAACGAATATCAACACCGCGTATTTGGGGCTGAGTTTATCCGCTTTTCTGCCGAACAGCGAAAGCCCCGCGTATTTCTTTGCCGAAACCGCGATCGCGGCGAATCCCGCTATGTAGACGGCGAGTTTTAAAATAAATACGAAAAAATACGAAAGACCGCCGTCCGCGATCCCCGAAAAGAGGGGGCGCAGCAGGTCGAATAGTTCGGGCAGATACATGACGAGCACCGCCGCGCTCGCCAACATCAGCGTAATGATCTTTTTATTGTCGCCAACGTGTTTCGTCATTTTTTCTCCGAAAGTCAACATTTTTCTGTATTTATAATTTTATAATAAATCCGAAAAATAATCAATCGATTTACGGTGTTTTTTGCTCTTTCGGATAATATAATATGTTTTGTACGGACGGATTTTACCATATATTTACAACCGAGCGCGCATCTGTGCGGATTATGCGCTTTTTTGATTGAAATAAAGTTGACGGACGGGCGTTCCTTTACGGAATATTACATTTTTATTACAATTTTAGCTTGAATAAATTTTACATTTATATTACAATGTAAGAAAAACAAAAGGTAAATTTCATGGATTATTTGTACGCACTCTTATCTCTTCTGGGCGGGCTCGGCGCGTTTTTGATGGGCGTGTCCGCACTTTCCGACAACACGGAAAAGCTCGCAAACAGCAAGATAAAAGATCTGTTCAACAAAACCTCGAAAAACAAGCTTGTGGGCGTGGGGATCGGCGCGGTAACGACGGCGATCGTGCAGAGTTCGGGCATCACCACGGTCATGATCGTCGGACTTGTCAACGCGGGCATCATGTCCCTGTTCCAGGCGACCACCATGATCATGGGCGCGAATATCGGCACCACCATCACAGCGCAGCTCGCTTCTTTAAGTCAGTTCGATTTCATGAGATTTGCCCTGCCGCTCGCCTTTATCGGCATGATGATCTACATGATCGCCAAAAAGGAAAAATATAAAACGGTGGGCTATATGCTCGCCGGTCTCGGCCTTATTTTCGTCGGGCTCGATTTCATGAGCGCGGCGATAGAGCCTATCAAAAACAAGCCCGAACTCGTCAATCTGTTCACGAATATCAAAAATCCTTTCCTGCTGCTCTTTATCGGGCTGGCGCTCACCGCGCTCACGCAGAGCAGTTCGGTAGTAACGTCCATTCTCATCGTCCTCGCGACCGACGGATTGATTATCGGCGGGGGCGGGAATTCCGTTCTGTACGTCATACTGGGCACCAACATCGGTTCGTGCGTTACGGCGCTCATCTCTTCCATCGGCACGAGTAAAAACGCCCGCCGCGCGAGTCTGATACATCTGATGTTCAACACGTTCGGTTCCATAATATTTTTTATCTTTTTCACCTGTTGGCCGAGTTTTATGGACGCGACGTTCGTGCGTTGGTTCCCGGGCGTTCCCGGAACGCAGATCGCCATGTTCCACACGGCGTTCAACGTAATCTGTACGATTCTGTTTTTGCCGTTTACGGCGCTGTTCGTCAGGCTTTCCAAGTTCGTCATACGGGATAAAAAGGAGGAAACCGCCGTACCGGGCGAAAAATACCTCGACGAGCGTATGCTCGCCACTCCGGGCGTGGCGCTCGACGCCGTCGGCAGAGGCGTTCTGCACCTGCTCGACATGTCCATAGCATCTCTCGATATCGCTTTCGACGGATTTAAAGCCAAGGACGAAAGCGTTACGAAAAACGTGGAAGATAATAACGAGCATATCGCGGAGCAGAGCAGGTACATCACGGATTACCTCATCAAAGTTTCTTCGCAGAATATCGGGCTGAACGAGGAAAAGCTTATTTCGGCCATGCACAACAACGTAGGCGATATCGTGCGTATCAGCGAGCTTGCCGAAAACGTTACGAAATACACCCGCAGGACGGTGCGCGACAATCTGAGTTTTTCTTCTTACGTCAACGGCAAGTTGGAGGAAATGCTCGTCTATATCCGCGAACTTTCCGAAATGACGAAAAAATTCGTTACGGAAAAGAACTTTACGCTCATCAAGGATATCGACGAGGCGGAGGACAGGATCGACGCCATGCGTAAAAAACTGCTGAACGACCATATCGCGCGGCTGAACAGCGGCGAATGTAAGCCCGAAAGCAGCAGCGTGTTTATCAATCTCGTTTGTAATCTGGAGAGGGTGGGCGACCACGTGAACTATATCGCTCACACCTATATCGATCTGTAATATGGAAAAACTCGTTTATCTTCTGGAAGACGACGAAAGCATCCGGGAGCTCGTGCGTTGCACGTTCGATATGAACGGCATCGCGCTCAGAACTTTCGGCACGGTCAAAGAATTCAAAGAAGCTTTCGGCCAAAGACAGCCCGGCGTGGCGCTGCTCGACATCATGCTCGGCGACGGCGACGGAATCAGCGTGCTCAAGGACATCAAGGAGCAGAACCCCGCCGTTATATGCATCATGCTGAGCGCGCTCGGCAAGGAAACGGACAAGGTCAAGTGCCTTAACCTCGGCGCGGACGACTACGTTACGAAGCCTTTCGGCGTGCTCGAACTGACCGCGCGCGTCAAGGTTGCGCTCCGCAGGCTGGACGGGCGGGATACGGTTATGTCGCTCGGTGACCTCTATATGAACACGGGGACAATGACGGTTACGCTGCGCGGAGAAAAACTCGAACTCAACAGAAAGGAATTCAAGCTTCTGAAATTCTTTATGGAAAACGAAGGAAAAGTGCTTTCCCGCGACGAGATACTGCAGGAAGTATGGGGGTTTGAGGAACTGGAAACGAGAACGCTGGACAATCACGTGGCGCGGCTGAGAAAGCTGGGCGTGAACTATATCGAAACCGTTTTCGGCGTAGGGTATAAATTCATCGTAACGGAGTGATCGAATGAGAGTCCGCATAATGCTTTTTACGGTTCTGATCGCCGTAGCGGGACTGATAATTTTCGCTTTTTCGTCCACGAGCATATACAACGAATACGCGACGGAGGAAAGCCGCCGTACGCTCGCGGTATATGCGCGCATGTACGAGGAAGGTTCGGGCACGGACGAGGCGGCGGCTAAAGCGCTCGGCGAAAAACTTGGCGTGCGCGTTACCTTTCTTTCGGAGGACGGCATGGTGCTGTCCGACAGCGAAGTGCCCGCCATAGCGGGACAGGATCACAGCGACCGCCCCGAGTTTGTCGAGGCAAGAGAAAACGGCTCCGGTTATGCGGAACGTAAAAGCGACAGCGCGGGGGAAACCACCGTGTACTACTGCGTGAAGGTCGGCGGCGTCTATTTGCGGCTGGGCCTGGACGAAATCGCCGAAGGCGGCATGTTCATGAAAACTCTTCCCACGCTTTTGTGGCTGGTAGCGATAGAAACGCTCCTTTGCATGCTCTGCGCGTATATTTCCACTTCTTTCATGCTGAAACCGATCGGAGAGTGCGTGAAAAAGGCGGCGCTCAACGAAAAGATAGAAACGAAATATCCCGAACTCGAACCGATCGCGGAAATGATGAACAAAATGAACGCGGACATCGCCGAAAAGATGAACGAGATCAACGCGGAAAAGGAACAGGTGGTCAAGGCCACGGCCTCAAAAAACGATTTTATCGCAAACATCACGCACGAAATGAATACGCCGCTCACTTCCATCAAGGGGTTTGCCGAGCTTTTGAACACCGACCTGCCCGAAGAGCAGAAAAAAAAGGCGGTGGAAACCATTTTGAAACAAAGCGAAAGACTTTCCAATCTGGTCGCCTGCGTCATCAACTATAACCAGCTCGATAACGAAAATTTGCCGCCCTATGAAGTCAACCTTTCCAAAATCGTGCGGGAAACGACGGAAATCCTCCGTCCCGATATGGAAAAGAGAAACCTCACGCTTTCGCTTGACGCGGAGGACGACGTGATCGTTTTCAGCCGCCACGAACGCATCGTCGAGATCGTGGGCAACCTCATCAGAAACGCCATAAAATACAATAAGGAAAACGGTATCATCATCGTTTCCGTAACGGGCGGCGAAACGCCGAAACTCGTGGTCAGGGACACGGGTATCGGCGTATCGGAGGAAAACAAGGAAAAAATATTCGACCGTTTTTTCACCGTGGACAAATCGCACGGGGGCAAGCACGGAGGTTTCGGACTGGGGCTTGCGACGGTAAAAAAGATATGCAACCTCTCCGGCTGGAAGCTTTCCTGCGAGAGCAAGCTGGGCGTGGGGACGGAATTTACCATAGAATTTACAAAGGAATAAAAGACGGCGCGGCTTTTTGCCGCGCCGTCTTGTCATAAAACGCCGTCGCCTATCAGTTTTTCCAAGGCCTCCGCCACGCCGTTTTCCGAAGTTTTCGTTACGATCGAGGCGCTTTTTTTCAGCTCGTCGGGCGCGTGCGCCATCACGGCCGAAACGGCGGCGGCCTCCAGCATGTCGCGGTCGTTGAGAGAATCGCCGAACGCCGCGGTGTGTCCGCCGTCTAAGCCGAGCGCACAGATGACTTTTTTCATGATGTCGGCTTTTCCGCATCCTTTCAGAAAGGCTTCGGTATAGGTGGAAAACTGCGTGAAACAAAGCCCCGTCAAGCCGTCGAAGTCGGTAAGAACGCGGTCGAAGGTAACTTTCGTAACCTGGATTTCGGGAAATAGTTTCAGCATTTCTTCCCTGGACGACGGCGGGGATTTCCAGCGGTCGGTGCGATAGGTGTGAAAACCCTCCACGCTCTCGACGGCTACGCCGCAGCCGCGGCGCTCGCAGTAATCGAGGATATGGAGATAATCGGGAAAAGACATCGTCTTGTTGAAGATGATCCTGCCGTCAATTTCCGCGTACGCGCCGCCGCAGCAGCAGCCCGACCAGCAGGGCAGGGCGAGCAGGTTTTGAGGCATATTGCCGCGCGACCGTCCCGTATTGATAAATAACTTGTGTCCGCGTTCTTTCGCCTTTTGCAGGGCCT
>ERZ506969.153-NODE-153-length-23219-cov-4.8012_pt1 | contig 23219 bp, 13 predicted proteins | sample MGYA00512891_ERZ506969 | MGnify/ENA metagenome assembly ERZ506969
CCGATCTAGCGAATAGCCTCCCTCGCAGACGGTATTTGTCGGTCTTTCCCTTTCATATCCGAGCGAACAGAGAAAATCGTTTACGTTGAAAGCGATGTCGCAAAGCGGATAAATTCCGATGCGTCCGTTCGTCATATAGCGGCTGCGACACACGGTGTAATCGTCTTTAACGCAATATGTCCCGCTTTCCGTCAGCCGCATGTTTACCGTTTCGTAAGTCGGCGCGTCTACGCCGCGCGGCAGATACCTTTTCTGCGGAAGGCTTTCGCACGGCAGAACGTCAAAAGCGCATTTTCCTGCGTATACCTCGCCGATCGGCGCGGGAAAATCGTAATCTTCGGTAAAAGCGCGCTGAAAACTGAAACGGATCGTTTTCTGCGTGCGCGGAACGAACAAGCTGCAGCGGGTATTTTTCCCCGAAGAAAATATCACCCGCCCCGCCGACGTAAGCTCGTACTGCACGAATCCTTCAGCCCTTACCGTACAGAGGGTATCGCAATTATAAACGTTCGCTTCCAAAAAGAGCGTATTTTCTTCTTTCAGTCCGTTCAAACTGTATACGTCCGTTCTGTAGTAATTCTCCGCCGCGCGGGCGGGGCCGAATCCGAGAAATTCGCCGTTCAGAAACACTCTGTAAAAATTACACGCGGCGATCTTCAGCTCGGCATTTTCGCAAAAGGGAAACTTTTCAATAAAACACACCGTTTCGTTCATATCTTTTCCGCGGCCGGCCGCCCATACGGGTGCCGCGGCGGTAAATTCATAACTTTCCATAAAATATCGCGCCGCCGTTCTGCTGCCCTGCGGCAGGGCTTTCATAAATCATAACGGCAGCCCGCGCGGGCTGCCGAATATTTCTATTTCCGCTCTGCGGGCACGGCTTTCGCGTAGCGTATATTGTTGATGTATACAACGCCCGCGCCCGAAAGCGCGACGGAAGCCTCCGCCCATGTCCATTCTTCCACGCCCGGAGCGGCCGCGGTGCCGTCTATGCGGAACGCCACGGTGTACCAGCCGCCTTTCTCGATAGTATCCGTTTTTTCGCCGTCTTTCATAAGCAAAGCGACGTCGCCGGTCAGTTTTTCACCGAGCTTGATCTCAAGTTCTTTCGTCGCGGCTGCGCCTTTTTCTGGATAACGGACCACTATGTTTACGTCAGACTCGATATATACGTCGAACACCGCATATTCCCAGCCGAGTTCGTAAAGTTTGTTGTTGTATTCCACGTGCGACATATCGCCGCTGAGCCCGTGCGCCGCAGGCGAAGTGTGATAAAACTGCAGGCGGCGCTGATACGGCCAGAGATCGGATCCCTCTTTTCCCGTAAATTTATAAGCGCCTTTCACGCCGCCGACCTCCTGATCGTATGCAGCGTACTCCGCCCCCGTCGCGTCGTTTTCCACGGTCAGTTCGTCGTTGCCGAAACTCGCCATGACTTCAAGCGTAAATTCGGTGAGTTCGGGTTTTTCGGGATCTTCTTCCTCGCCGGGAATAGGAATATCGGGATTATCCGGTTTGACATAGCCTTCGGGGAGCGTTCCCGACAGGAAATCTTCGTTTGTGTAATACCTGAAATTCGTGTAATACATCGAACCCTTGCCGCCGGTAAAGGTGAACGCCGCACTCGCCCAAGCGCCGTTGTTTTCGCCCGCCGCCGCATCAATACGGAGCGCGACGGTCATCCATTCTCCCACGAGCAGTTTGCCGGCGTTATTGCCCTCGCTGTCGATTACGATTATTCTTGCGTCCGTGATGGCGGTATCGGTCTTGACGGTTACCATCTGCGGATCGCCCGATTCAATGGGAATGAAGAACATAACGCTCGCGGCTTCGGGGATGAGTGCGTTGAAAGTAACGTACTTCCACCCCTTTTCGTATATCTTTTTATTATTCTCTAACCAGTCGTCGTTTGTTCCTCCCCATGCGAACGGCGTAGTGCTGATAAAATAAGCCCTTCCGTTCCATGCGTCTCCCGTCGGGTTATAATAGAGATTTACGCCGTCTATCCCCGCGATCTCGCCGTCTATTTCGGATATGACCGCACTCGGCGCGGTTTCCGCAAGCCGAAATTCCGTTATTTCCATCTGCGTAAAAGGATCCAGTTCGTCAGGCAGGCCTACGGCGTTGAGAGATACATTGCCCACTTTGAACGCGTCGCACGTATAGTAGCGCACATTGGTAACGTAAGCGGTAGTCGCGGCGTTGAAACTCACAGCCGTCCGCGTTTCCCCGTCCTCTGCAATGCCCGCAAGCGATATCGCCAGCATAAACCATTTTTCCTTTTCCGCCGTATTCGTCCATACGCCGTCCGCGTCCACGATAATCACGTCGTCGCCTTCGTATTTTATCCCCGGCGTGAGCACCGCTTTTTTATACTTACTCGCCTCCGCCGCGTCCGGCACGTAAACGACGAGCGGCATATCGTCCGTCAAATACATGTTGACGACGGCGTAGGTATATTTTGCAGCCTTGACTGCAGCGCCCATTGCCGCCCAGTCGCCGCCGTAAGAATCGGCGTGCAACGTTTTGAACTGCAGCTTGTTATCGGAATCGGAAGCGGCGTTCGCGGTAACGCGGTAAACATCTTTCATATCGCCGACTTTGCGCGGATAGGCTTCGTACACCGAGGAATCCCCTTCTTCCACGAAGAGTTCGTCGTTCTGTTTCTGCACATACGCGGTCAGCGTATCCTCTGCCTGCGCTTCCTCTCCGAGCACCATCTGTTCATCGGTATAATATCTTATATTGTTGATGAATGCGAAGGAGGAAACCGCATTGTCCAGTCCGATATACAGTTCGCACGGTACGCCCGAGTCCGCTACGAGTTCAAAGTTGATGGCAATCGTAATCCAGCGGTTGGCGACAAGCTTATCGGTGAGCTTGCCGTTTTCAAGAATATAGACGTATTTTACCTGCGCCGCGGCGGTGTTCTGCGGGGAACCGTTCAACGCGACGGCCATAGGCCCGACGCTGTCGATCCCGCCGCTGATGCCTACGTGTATACCGTCCGTGCCGCTGTACCACATATCGAAAGTTACCCAGTCGGAATCATACGTTTTCGTTTTCAGATTTTCATAAGTCCCGCCGCCGTAAGTGCTCTCATGCGAAGCCGAAAGACAAATGCGCCCGCGCCACCAGTCTTGATTTCTGTTTTTATAAAGATACGGATTTTCCACGCCGTCGATCATACCGTCGAATGGCAGGTAATATTCCGTCGCTTCAGACAGCATGAAGTCGTTGTTGCTCGCCTGCACATATCCGTCCATTTTCGTATAGGTAACCACGTTAGGTTCAGGTTCTTCCCATCCTTCGGGGAAAATGCCGTCGGAATTATAGTAATACCGCACGTCCTTGACATAAGTTACTTCGTTCGGACCGTCGCTCAGCACAAACAGATCGCACTTTTTGCCGGTATCGAGAATCCTATCGAAATTAACGACGACGGTAATCCACGTATTTGCCTCCATCTTATTTGTAACTTCGCCATCTTTCAGCAGATACAGCCAGTCCTTAACCACGCCCGCGCCGGGTTTTACCCAGAAAGCATTGTCGCCCAGACCGAGATAGACTTCCGTCGTGCCCGTATAGAACAGTTTATACGAAAAATATTTATATCCCGCTTCGATGATATCCTGCGTTTTAAAATTGATCTCGCCTTCGGTTTCCGTCTTTTTGGAACTCAAATGCCAATCCCACGAACCGCTGCCGTTTCTCGCGCCCGTCGTGTATACGTAGGAACCGACGAACCTTTCGTCCGCCCCGTCGTACGGTTTGTAAGTTGAACCCCATATGCCCGCGTAATAGAAATCGTCGTTGTCCTCTATGTAATTTTCATATACGTTCACCGTAATGTTTTTACTGAGCGAGGCGGCTGCATATTCCGCTTTCAACACGGCGGTGCCCATGGCTTTCGCCGTAACGGTATTTCCCGAAAGATCAACGTATTCGCCGCCCGAAACGACGGAAACGGAAACTTCCGGATTTTCCACTTTGACCGCATTTACATAAATCACGGGATCGATTTTCGCGCTCTTTTGCACGTATTCGGAATCGATCAAAAAGAGATCAATATTTTCTTCCGTTTCCATAAACGTGCTTTCGGTAACGGTAACGCCGTATACTTTTTCGTTGAGAACAAGCCCTTTATACGTGCAGTTTACGCTGACAGTAGTACTGCCCACCGCAACGCCAGTAATCTTGCCGTCCGCCGAAACGGCCGCAACGGAAGGATCCGCCGTTTCGTAAACAAGTTCTGCGTTCGGAGCCTCTTTCTCGAGATATATCACTTTGAAACCGCTGTCCGCGGTCTGACCTTTCATGATCGTTACGTCGTCCCCGTCGATAAAGGGTTTCGAACCGTCGTCGCGTACTTTCACTGTAACGGAGCCGCTCTTTTTTCCGGCCGCCGCGGTAACGGTAGCCGTACCCGTACCTTGCGCGACCGCATAGCCGTCCGTAACGGTAACTATGCTTTCGTCGCTGGACGACCAGGAAAGTTTTTCTTTGCCGTCGTAAACGACTTCGAGCTGACGTTCTTCGTATCTGCCGAGGACGATCTCATCTTCGGCGAACGTTACTTCGGAACCGCCCGCGCATCCGACGCCGAACGCGCCGAGCGACAACGCCAGCACCAGCGTCAGAAAAATCAGATATTTTTTCATTTTTCTTCCTCCCTTATTATTTACAGAACGCGCCGATATAGGTTATACCCGCCGCGTTATTGCCCGCGATATCGTATTTCGCCATTTTTTCAAGCAGTTTGCCGCTCTCGTACGTCATGGAATTTTCCGCCCTGTATGCGGAATGCTTCTCAAATCCGTCGGGATCGGACGGCCGCGCGATCTCGGGATCGAAAGCATATTGACCTTCGATGCTTGCCGCAAGGAGAGCCGATTCGCTGAAATTCAGAAATAAGTTGTTGGAAAACGCATATTCCCTGCACGCGAGCACGTCTACCGCGGCAAACGCACCCTCCGGCGCCAGGAAAATGTTGTTTCTGAAATATATTTTTTCGCCTACTCCGTATTTGTTCGTATAGTCGGAAATGTTCAGCAGATTTTGGCTCACCAGCCCTTCGGGCATGAGCACGGTATTGTTGTCGATATACAAATTATACATATAGCTCGATATGACGAACGCGGAGGAATGCCCATTGGTGCCGTTGTCGGCAAACACGTTGTTTCTTATAAATACGTCGTGCCAGGGCGCTATGGTGGTTTCGTTCTTCACTTTATTGCCCTCGGCGTCGTAAAAGGCGAAATTTTCCGTTCCGGAATTGCACAGCAGTATACCGCCGCCCGCGTTGTGATGGCTGTAATTGTACTGAAAAACAATGTTGCTGCAGCCGATATCGATGTCGAACCCCTGGCCGTCGCCCGCGCCGTTATCCAGGTGGGTATATGCGGCCTCATTGTATTGCATAACTATATCCGAACAGCTGTGCGGCCATATGCCGGCGTTGAAAAAACCGCTCCTTCCGAGATAATTCGCGTGATAACAGGTGTTGCCCTCCAAGAACGAATTTTTCGAACCGAGAAGTACGATACCGTCCCCGCCCGTATGGCTCACAAAATTATTCTTGACGACCACGCGCCGCGAGGGATAATACCCCGTTTCGTCGTCGCAGTATTTGTTTACGCCCCATTCCATGCCAGGGCGGCATGCCCATTGCGAGGTGAGGAACATGCCGCTCCTCGCCACGCGGCGGATCGTGTTGTTTTCTATCCAGACATCTTGATACCACGACGGCCCTATCTTTGTAGAACTCTGTGTATCGAAGATGATTCCGCCGTTATTGTAGCTGAAATCCGCGTCCGAACAGATCGCGCGTACGGCGGAGATATCGAGTTGCAGATCTTCCGAATCGCCTTCGCCGGTCCAGTTGTAATTCACGTCGTGAATATAGCATCCGCTGATGACTATATTTTCCAGCGCCCCTACCGAAACGGCCTTAACCGTAAATCCCGTTTTCCCCGTCTTGTTGGAAAGCGCAATGTTGAAAACGCGAGTATTCCCCGCCGTGACGTAAACGGCGTACGGTCTGTTCCCCGCCTCTATTTCGGGCAGGTCCCCCGTGCCGTAGGAATCGACGATCAGCGGTTTGTCCTTTTCCGCCGCATATCCCGAAAGGTCGAGATATCCGTCGGCGAACACCGATCCCTTTTTGAAAAGGAGTTTGGTGGGAACGTATTCCTGCGAAAGCGCGTCCACCACGGCATTTGCCGCCGATATCGTCTTTTTAGGGGAACTTTCGCTCAGTCCGTCGTTCGCGTCGTCCCCGTCATCCGCGAAATACCATATCTTATACCCGCTTTCGTCCACCTTTCCGTAAGTCGGGGAAACATATTCCGCATCGTATCTCTTATCATCCGTGTCCGTTCCGTCAGGCGGTGTATTCGGTTTTCCCGACGTATTGCATCCTGTAAAACACATAACAACTCCTATTGCAAAAATCAAAATTTTTTTGAATAATTTATTCATCATTCCTCCTAATAAATATCTCCGAGCGACTTTACGGAGTTGCCCGAAAGACCAAACATAATGAAGGGTATCGGCAAGAGCAGCAGGCTCAGCGCGCACCAAAACGCGTAATGTCTTGCCGAAAAACGCCTGTACATCTTTGCGGAAGATTTCAGCGCCGCGAGATAGAACAGCGCCGCGGAAACCGCGAGCGGCAGGATCATAATCTGCCAAAGCCCCGTTCTGCTCGGCTCCGGCAGCGTGCCGCTCCATACTGCGAGCAGCCCAGCGACGGCCGAAACGACTACCAGAACAAACACGAACGAACCGTATTTTTTCATTGGGATGCTGAGCACCGTGAACGCGCCCGTCAGTTTTTGCAGCACCGCAAAACTGTAAACGGGTATGAAAGCGAGTTTCCATTTTTCCTCGCCGCATTTTTTAGCCATGACCGCCGTTCCCGCGGCGAAAAGTTCGAGCATTAGGAACACGGCGCAGGCCGTTATCGCATAATTCGCCATATTTCTACTTTCCGTTCACTGCCGGATTCAGAATCTGATAATACTGCGAAACGGTATTTATGTACGATTCCGCCACGCTCAGAAACATGCTTTGGTAATACGGGAAAAATTTTATGCCCGAGGAAGAGTCGTACACGGTATCGGGATCGAGTTCTCCGTACCATACCTTCGTCGCAAATTCTCCGTAAAACGGGTTGGCCGCCGACTTGTAATTCTCGTTTAGCTGCGAATTATACGGCAGCAGAAAATTCACGGTGTCGTTGTTTATGTAGTTATCTTCATCCGCGGCGGTGGCAATCCAGGACTTTTCTTCCTCGGTATACCCCGCGTACGTCAAGTCGGATATCTGCTGATTTTCCACCAACGCGATCGCGCCCGAATAGGGCTTTTTCGTCATATACTGTTCGTTGGGATAGGAATACGTGCCGTCCTCGTTTTTAACCCAGTGCGTCCCCTCTATGCCGTACGTGCAGAGTTCGTAATTTTCGGGTTTGGAATACATCCAGTTATAGAATTTGATTATCTCTTTCGCGTTCGCGGAATTTTTCATAATGCAGGCTACGAAAGTCGCTTCGGAATTTTTCATAAATCCCTTTTTCGCGCTCGTTCCGTCGGCGGGAAGAGCGCCTAATACGGCGAATTCCGCGGACGCATTATAAGACTTCACTTTCCTCGAAACCTGTATGAGGTGCTGTACGGTCGGATCGCAGACGAATACGCCCGTTTTGCCCGCGATAAATTCCGATTCGAACAGTTCGAGCGACATATTGTTTGCGCTCGTGGAAACCAGCCCGTTTTTAACCCATTTGTATTCGAGTTTCAAAACGTCCTCATATTCGTCCGTGGCAAAGCCCGGCAGCACGCTTTCGTAATCGCCGTTTTCGTCATATTGTTCTGTATAACTCCAATAGCCTGCGTCCGCATAAGGCCCGAGAACGAGGACTTTTTCGAGATCCCAGATCGCGCCCGAAACGACGTGCGTACAATCCCCTACCACTTGCTCGATATGCGCTTTCATCGCGACCAGCATTTTCTCAAAAGTGGCCATGTCGCCGACAAACGTCTTACTCGTATCTGTCGGATCGTCCGTAAAACCGCAGGCTTCCATGTAATCCTTCCGCACGAGAATTCCGAACTTATATGGACTGACCACCGAAGGGATGCCTATCACCTTTTTATCGTAAGTGGTAACGGCGGAAAGAGCGTTATCGCTCAAACTGTCCAGAATATTGCCGCCGTAATCTTCGAGCAGATCCGCGATATCGTAATAACAGTTGTTGGCGAGGACATACTCGTCCAGCCCTTCGCCGCCGCGCGTGTGCGACACCACTATGTCTACTTGATCGCCTCCCGAAAGAGAAGTGGACAACTTGGATTTCATGGACGTACCGAGGTAATTGACTTCAAAATCGAGATTGACGCCCGTATCTTCAAAGTACTTATCCTCAATCGCCTTGATCGCTGTATCCTCGTCCGATCCTTTGACGATGGAAAATTCCGAAGAACCGCCGTTGTAAATGACGATCTTCGTGGCTTCGCCGCGGTCGTCTCCGCCGGGCGTGTTGCCCGGTTTTTTCCCGCCGTTGTCGCACGCGGCGGCAAATACCATGGAGAAAGCCAAAATCAGACATAAAATTTTTTTCATAAAACGCTCCTTTCCGTTAATAATATTTGTTCTGCGTAATCGCAGAACAACCCCGCGGGGTTGTTAACTTTTCTGTATCGTTCAGCCCTTTACCGCGCCCACCGTTATACCGCCTACGAAAAATCGGTGTACGATCGGGAAGATCACTACGAGCGGCGCGACCGTAATGATAACGCCGGCCGATTTCGCCGTTTGCGCAGGCGCTTCCGACAGCGAACCTATAGAACTGCCGAGCAGCCCCTGCATATCTTCAAGCAACCGTTTGATCACGTATTGCACGGGCCAAAGTTTTTGGCTGGATGGCCCGAGATAAATAAGCGCGTCCATCCAGCTGTTCCACCTGTCGACGAAAGTGAAGAAACCGATCGTCGCCACCATCGGCAAAGAGAGCGGCACGAAAATCCGCAGTAATATCTGCATGTTGCTCGCGCCGTCTATGACGGCGGCTTCCTCCAGCGCCGCAGGCAGAGAATAAAAATAACTGCGCATGAGCACTATGTAGAACACATTTCCTATCGAAGGAATGATGAGCGCCCAGATCGTGTCGTACAGCCCTATGGACCGGATAACGAGATAGGAAGGGATAGTGCCGCCCGAAAAAAACATCGTGACGACAAAGAGCAAACTGAGCCATTTCACTCCCGGCAGATATTTTTTGGAAAGCACGTAAGCCGTCATGGTCACTATGACCACGGTCAGCGCCGTCGCGGTCACCGAAATGATTACCGAGTTTTTGATCGACCCCAGAATGAGATCGCTCGCTCCGAAAATAAACTTAAACCCTTCCAGACTGAATTTCTTCGGCACCAGCACATAACCGTTTATCACGAAAGTCATTTCGTCGGTAACCGAACTCATCAGCACGAGCCAGAACGGCAGCAAAAACAAAAAGCAGAAGAAAATGATCAAAATCCAGTTTATCGTGCGGAGGGCTGTCTCGCCTTTAGAAACGATACCTTTCATCACAGCACCCCCTCGTTGCCGGATTTTTTGGCGATCTTATTGGTGAGGAGTACCAGTCCGAGCCCTATCAAGCCTTGAATCAGCCCCAGCGCCGTCGCCACGGAATAGCCTTCGCCGGACAGTATCGCGTTGAATCCGATTGAGCCGACAACCGTAGTCGTATCGCCCACCGCGCCGCTGCCGTTTAGCATCGCCATGATCTGTTCGTAATTATCGCGGACAATGTTTGCGGAATCGAGGATCAGCTGCAGCATAATCACGTTCATAATGCCGGGCAGCGTTACCGTGATCGCCTGGCGGAACATTCCCCCGCCGTCTATGCGGCAGGCGTCGTAAAGTTCGCCGTCGATGCAGCTCAGCGCCGACATGTAAATGATCGTGCCCCACCCCATGGATTTCCAAAGCGAACTGAGCGCAAGTATCAGCCACCAAGCGTCCGACTGCGCATACCAGTTCACGGGATCGCCGCCGAAAAGTTCGACCACCTTATTCAGCATGCCCGTATCTTTGTCGAGTATACTGAACATCATGCCGCCTACAGCCACCCATGAAATAAAAAACGGCAGATAGGAAATGGTCTGCACCGCGCTTTTCGCTCGCGCGCTCTTCACTGTGTGCAGCATGAGCGTGAAGAGCAGGATCATGGGAAAATTCGTCGCTATCCTGATCAGCGATATATATATTGTATTCCTGAATATCCTGTAGATCGTGGGATCTTCCGCCAAGAGGATATGCTTAAAATGTTTCAGCCCAACCCATTCGCTGCCGCCGAATCCCGAAAGCAATTCGTAATCTTTAAATGAAATGAGCAAGCCGAACATCGGCGCATAGTTGAAAATGAGAAGCACGATTAAACCGGGGATAAGCATAAAGTAGAGCGTTTTGTATTTCAACGCCCTCTTCATAACGCCGCTCTTCAGTATTTTTTTGAAAAAACCGGTGAATATCCCGACAAGAATCAGCCCGATCAGCGCCGCGCCGCCCGCAATGCAGCCGACAATCACCCCCGCGTTTGACGTTTCAAAGACGAAATAGCCGAAAAAGCAATTGATATCCTCGTTGAAAACGACCATCTGCATTTTCGGCGTGCCGTCCGCGTTGAATACGGGCAGGCCTTCGTCGTCCGTTACCTGCACGTAACGCTGCACTTCGGCGCGTACGGCGACCGGTTTAACGGTAACGGTGTTTCCTTCGGCTGCGGAGCCTGCGGATATGTAATGCAACTTTCCCGCAGTTTTTATCCGCATTTCCGAAATCGCCCCCGTATCGAGCAGGCGGAAAGCCGCGAAATATGAGCGGGCCGACGAGGCATCCCCCGCAGCATAAAAATCTTCCGTGTCTACGCTTTGCCCCGCCGCGTCCGTCGGGGATATCTTAATGTCTGCGGCGTCCCTGTCCAGAGAAACGAGGCCGACATAGCCGTCGTAATGCCGTTCGAGCGAGCACTTCAGATTTCCGTTCGAAAGTTTATCGATTAGAAACTGCGTTTCGCTTTCCCGTGCGACGGCCGCAGAAAATTTCGACCATACGAAATCGCCTACGCCGCGGATCCCGTCGATCCTTCTGAAAGCGAGCTTGACTTCAAAGGAAGTTTCGTTTTCCTTTATTTCCTTGAGCGTTACCATATCTTTTTCGCCCGAAGCGGTGTTGACCGAGCCGACAAGCACGTTCATATGGTTTTCGAAAGCGTTCCGTTCGGCAAGGCTGCCGTCGAGCTCCGCTTTTTCGTAAACGAGAGTCAACGTGCCTTTGCCGTCTGCGCCCAGACTGACTTCCGCGCGGGAAGAACCCGAAAAACACGCCGCCGCAAGCAGACAAACGCATATAAGAATTAAAATTTTCAATCTCTTTTTCATACCGTTTCCACACAAAATCCTTCCGATCACAATTTTATTATAATCTACGCCGAGGGGGCTATTCTATTCTTTTTTTAATGCGTATTTGGTGTTTTTTAACATTTTCAATTGAAAAAACAGAGTAAAAATAAAATTTTTTGGTAAATATTGACTTACAAAAAAAAGTAATGTATAATGTTTTCATGGAACAGAGAAATTACCCCGTTTATACTTTTGAACTGATCAAAAACTTCCCTTATTCCATTCTGCTGGACGTAGCCTACACCGAAGTGCACAGTCATATATTCTGGGAATTGGTCTATTGTCTGAAGGGAGAATCGCTCAACACGATCAACGGGACGGCGCATAAGATCACGCGCGGAAAAGCGCTCATTATACGGCCGCAGGACGTACACGGCAATCGTTTGAAGCGCGGTCCGTATACCCACCGCGACATATACGTTTCGGCAGAACGTATGAAAAAGGTGTGCGGCATGATCGAGGAAGGTCTTTACGAACGTCTGCTGACAGCGGAGGAAACGCCGATGTTCGAGCTTTCAGAGATACACATAGAATCGATAGAGAGTTCGTTCAAGATATTCGACAACGTGCGCACGCCCGACCATACCTACGATATGATCCACGAAACGCTGATCGCGCGGTTTTTAGGGCTTTACTTCGAATCGCTGATGCCCGCTAAAACGCATCAGCCTCAGTGGCTGAGCAACATGCTTGCGGACATCAATAAAAATCCCGTGGAGTACTCTCTTGAAGAACTGATCGCCAAAACGAATTACAGTCACGGGCACATATGCAGGGAATTCAAAAAATATTTGGGGGTTTCTCTAAAAAAATATCTTATCACCGCAAAACTCTCCTTTTCCACGTCGCTTTTATATAACTGCGACATGAGCATAGCGGAAATTTCCCAAAGGCTCGGTTATTCCAATCAAAGCAATTACGTGAACGAATTCAAAAAGTATTATCGCATCGCGCCCAGCAAATACAGAAAATTGCACACCTCGAAAATAAACGACTGAAAAAAAGGAGCGGTTAAAAACCGCTCCTTTCTAATATGCTCCTTTTTTATTCCGTTATCATGCGATCTATCTTTTCGCGGAAAGCGACGTGCCAGGCCGCGCTTTTCGGATATTTTTTGAATCCCTCTTCCACGCCCTCGGCTTTGAGCAGAGCGAGCACCTTGTCCCGCCCGATCTTTTTTTCCAGCGTTTTCAACGCACGGTAGTCGTGCAGTCCTTCGCAGAAAACTTCGTGGCGGGCGGAATCGAGCGGGCCTTCCCTGCCGGGATACACTATAAATGCGTCCCCGCTTTCAAACGTGCCCCCTCCGTCGGTAACGGAATACGGGTCAACGGGATACAGCGACTCGCACGAATTGTAAAAATTATAGCCCCAATGCAGAAAACCGACGATCTCGTTTACGTAAAGCTGCATGCCGAGTATGCGGTTGCGCTGCGGCGGAAAGTTCATGAACCTGTTGGAAAGGCAGTCTTCTTTCTGCCCGCAGCAGGTGTAAACCCAAATCCCCTTCACCGCGTGTTCGCGGAACGCCTCGTAGGCGTTCGTCGCCACGACGGGCGTCTTTACGTACCCTAAGCGGTAAAAGTCGTAGTGGCTGAGCGCCTCTATGTTTTTACAGTCGGGCAGACTCTTTTCGAGCAGGGCTCGCGCTTTGGAATAGCTTTCGAGCATAGTTTCGTTCGGCTCGTCGGACACGTGGAAATAACTTTTTTCGTATACGCCCTCGCTTTGAAGGAAGCGTTTCAGTTCGGGCAGCAGCTGTCCGAGAAATGCGGCGTATTCGGGCGAATCGCCCGCGACGTGCCAGCCGAACGCCTTTTTACGCGCGCCGTTTTCGAGGATTTCTATCTTCGGCGTGAATTTCGCGCCCCATTGCGTGAAGAGGTGGGGCATTTCGAAATATTCTATGCCGCATTCCCGCGCGAGCGCTAAAAACGCCGCCGTCTTTTCAAAGGAAAAGATATACTTATCTCCCCTTTTTTCTATATCGAGCAGCTGCGCGGTCATGCGTTCGCCGCCGACCGCGGTGTCGAGCGGAGGCGTGAACAGCGGCACGTAAAGCATGTTCATGCCGTGTTCCGCCGCGTTTTTCACGTAATTTCGCAAAACGGCGTTATACTCAGCGGTGAAAGGCTCCGCCCCGTAAAACCGCGAAAGGCCGTCGTAATGAAACCAGTTCGTATAGATGAGGTCGCTCTTTTCCAGTTCCGCGCCGAGAATTTCCAGTTCGAAGGAGGTTTCCGCCACCTGCGCGCCGCAGTTGTCCGATAAAATAAAGCGGAGCGTGTGCCTGCCCGCGGGAAGATCATTCCCCGAAACCGTTACCCAGGCCGCCTGCCACATATCCTTGCGCAGGCAGATGCCGTTTTCCCCGTATTCTCTGAGGATATCGGGGTAGACGGTCGGTTCTTCCGAAAGGAGGTATTCCGTGCCGGCCACGGGCATGGTGCACGGCGCGAGCGCCTCCTCGCGCACCGTTACGCAGCCGCCGAGGTCGTTTTCCGCGCGCAACCTGCATTTCCACGTGTTTTCGCTCGCGCGGTACGCCACTTGAAAGGAATAGCGCCCGTTTTTCAGCATGACGCCCTTTTTAAGCGGGAAAAACGCGCCCGTCCCCTTGATCACTTCCAGCGAACTCGCGGTTTCGATAAAATATTTCATTCCGTATAACTCCTTTCAGATATTTTCGCCGTTGCTGCGGACGATCTGCCGATAATAGAAAAAACTGTCTTTCGGCGTGCGTTTCAGCGTTTCGAAATCGACGTGCACCAGCCCGAAACGCTGTTTGAACCCCTCCGCCCATTCGAAATTGTCGAACAGCGACCAGTGAAAATATCCCGCGACCTTCGTTTCGCCGTCGTTCGCCGCGCGGCGGAGCGCTTCGAGATAGGTCTTTATGTATTCCGTGCGGTAGGCGTCGTGCACCTTGCCGTCGGAAAAGACGTAATCGGGGCAGGATATGCCGTTTTCCGTAACGTAAACTTTCTTTTTGTACTTCCTGTACAAAAACTTCGGCCCCCAGTACATCGTTTCCGGCGTGATATCCCAGCCCATCTGCGTTTTAGGCGCGCCCGTCGGCATAGGCTTTTCCTGAATCTCGCCGTCTTCGTCCCTATAGACGAACTTCCCCTCGTATATGTTCTGCGCGACGTAATCGACGGGCGCGGATATGACGTCCATATCGCCGACACCGATTTTCGGCAGGATTTCTTCGGGATAGGTATAGTATCCGTCGGGATAACGCCCCGTGAAGATCGGTTCGGAAAAGGTCGCGATCGTGCCCAGCGGATTGTCCTTTTCAAAGCAGAATGTGCGCTCGAACGCCGCTTCTTCGTCCTCCTTTTTTTCCGTGGCGGGCGAATACACGTAACCGCAGGAAACGTAGCCCACTTCGGCCTGCGGCACGGTTTTGAGCACGCGCGCCGCCGTACCGTGCGCCAGGAGCAGGTTATGCAGGGCGAGGAGCTGTTCTTTTAAAGAATACTTCAGCCCCGGCGCATGGGTGCCCAGCCTGTAACCGCAGCCGAGCACGCATTGCGGTTCGTTGATGGTGGTGAAATTTTTCACTCTTCCGCCGCAGAGCTTTGCCGCGGCTTCGGCGTATTCCCCGAACCATGCGGCGATATCGCGGTTCAAAAATCCGCCCTTCGCTTGCAGGCTCTGCGGCAAATCCCAATGATATAGCGTTACGAAAGGCGTTATGCCCCTTTTCAGCAGACCGTCTATCAGCCTGTCGTAAAACGCCGCGCCCTTCGCGTTGATCCGCCCCGTGCCGTCGGGCAGGATTCTCGTCCATGCGAGCGAGAAGCGATAAGCGTTTATTCCCGATTCCTTCATAAGATCGAGATCTTCCTCCAGCCGGTCGTAATGCCCGCAGGCGGTATCGCCGTTTTCCCCGTTCAGAACGGCGCCCGGTCTGCGGCAGAAAACGTCCCAGATGGATTCGCTCTTGCCGTCCGCGTCTTTCGCGCCCTCGATCTGATAGGCGGCCGTAGCCGCGCCCCAGTAAAAATTTTTTCCGAAGTCCATATCTTCACCTGTTTTTTATCATTTCCGCGAGTTTTATCCCCATCATCACATGTCCGAATTCGGAAGGATGCAGGATATCCGCGCTCAAATAAAAGTCCTTGTCCAGAAGTTCATGCCCGTCGAGAAGCACCGCGTTGGCATGTTTCGCGGCGTGCGCTTCGATGACGGATTTCGACCGTCTGAAATTTTCGGCATAATCCGAGGCGCTCGAACTCACGTCCGACAGCCCCCTGACGGGCGTCATGACGTACACCGTTCTCGTCTTGTCCGAACGGCACGCGGCGTCTATCAGCCGACCCACGCGCTCTTCGATCACCGCCTGCGGCCTGTCCGCAATGTTGGTGCCCGGTTCGAGGTACAGCGCGTCCGCCCGTTCGCTCAGCAGATAGTCGATCATTTCCTTTTCGCAGAAACAGCCGCCCGAAACGGCTTTGTTCAGTATATCCGCGCCGAGGAGCTGAGCCGCCACGCCGAGATAGCAAAGCACGGGAAAGGGCGTGCCTACGCCCTGCGAAATGGATGAGCCGTACGCGAGTATCCGCTTTGCGGGCTCCTGTCCCGCCTCGGGCGGCCGGATATTCTTTCCTTTGAGCGCGATAAAGCGGATATTCCCGTTGCCGTTGACGGCGATGCGCCACACGTCTTTGGAAAAGCGGGAATACGAGCGCGCTTTCACTCCCTCCATGGCGGGATTTTCAGAAAAAACGAATGTGTTTTTCCCCGCCGCCGTCTGTACGTGAACGTTCAGATAATCGCCGTTATACACGGTCAGCTGGTCGGCGAACTCTGTTTCTATTTCGAGTTCGACGGGTCCCTCCGCCAGAAATCTCAGTTCCGCGCCGTAAGTAGAGCGCGCCGAACCCAAATGCCCCTTGAATTCTCCGAGGTATTTTCCTTCCCTGTCGTATTCGGGAACGCTCAGCGCCCCGCATACGCTTTCGGGAAAGCGGTATAAAACGCCGTCCCGAATTTCAGCAACGTTAAAAAATTCTATATTTTGGTAAATCATGTTTTCATATTAACACATACGCCGCAAAATGTAAACGTTTATGCGGAAAATTATTCGTCGTCGCAGCGTTCTATCGAGCGGATGAACTCGTTGGCCGCGAGGATATCTGCAAGTTCGGCTTCGGTAACGTTCTCCGCGGTCGTTACCGTACCCGTGCAGAGCACCGCTCCGTCGCGCCGTTCCGCGCTGAGTTTGCTGAAATGCTCCGCGCCGAAGAGCGCGGTGATCTCGGAACAATGGCTTTCGCCCTCGAAACACACGCGGATGCGCACGTACTTTTTTACGGTGAAAAGCCTGCATTTCAGATGCAGAACGCACTGCACGGCGATCAGTATGGCGGCGGAGCCGAGCGCGACGATATAAAGCCCGCCGCCCGCGGCCATGCCCACGCCCGCCGTGGCCCAGACGCCCGCCGCGGTCGTAAGCCCGTGCACCGCCTGCTTGCGGTAAATGATCATGCCCGCGCCGAGAAAGCCTATGCCCGAAACGATCTGCGCCGCCACGCGGGAGGCGTCGTATTCGGGTATATCCGCAAAACCGTATTTGGATACGACCATCATCAGGGCGGCGCCCGCGCAAACGACGGTGTGCGTTCTTACGCCCGCTTCCTTGAAGCGCAGTTTCCGCTCGAAACCGATACAGAACCCCAGCGCGACGGCAAAGAGAATGCGCGCGACGCAGATCAGTTCTTCCGTCATTTCGCCAAAAGCTCCCAAAGCGCCCGCCCGTCGCAGTCGGGGAAGGGTATATCCATGGCGGCGGCGAGGGTCGGCGCGAGATCGCAGATACTGCCGCGGCCGCCGAGGAAGTTCTTCCTGAACGACGGACCTTTCGCGCAGAACACAGGCTGCGGTCCCTTTTCGGGCATGTATCCGTGCGAAGCCCAGCCCTGGCGGTAGTCGCTCATGTCGCGGCAGCGCGCCAGCGTGGGGTGCGACACGTCGTCGCCGAACCCCGTGAAGTCGTCCGTTTCGATAACAAAGGAAAAATCCCCGTACAGGCCGTAACGCTCGCGCGCCTCTTTCTCGTCGAGCACCGCACCGAACCCGTACAGGCCGTCCTTCACGATACCCGCGAGCGTGCGCGCGACCTCCTGCCTGAATTTTTCGTCCGAAGGGTCTTTCAGAAATACGTAGGAACTGAACGCCGAAGAAATGGTCTTCGCCCTCCAGCTCTTCACCCTGCCCTTATCGTCCGTTTCTATCCAGCCGAGATCCGCGAAAAGGGTGTTCGTGTTGACCACGCGTTTCATATCCATCTGCCCGTGATCGCTCACGAGGATAAAGTTGAATTTATCCTTCAGCCCCGCGGCTTCCGCCGCGCGGCAGACGATGCCGATCATGTCGTCGGTGTCCCGCACGGCGTCCTCCACTTCCTTTGCGAACACGCCGTACCCGTGCCGCGCGCCGTCCACGTTGGCGGGGTGAATCATCATCAGGTCGGGCTGATGCCGCCGTATGATCTCCGCGGCGCAGTCCGCGATAAAGTAATCGCAGTCGGGATGTATCCCCGTGCGCGGCATTTCCCGCGCGTATTTTCTGACGATATCCATCACCTCCGGCGAAGTCCCCTGCGAGGCCAGCGCCCGCTCTATGGGCACGTCCTCCGCGCAGCCCGGCCATTCGTTGATAAGATAATCAATGTCGGGGTGATTGCCCGTTACCGGCCAGAAAACCGCCGCCGTGCTCCTGCCCGCGCGCTTGGCCGCGGTGAAGATGTCGGGCACCTTCACGAATTTATGGTCGAGCACCCAGGGCAGCGCGTCCGCCGACGGATCGAGTTTTTCGCAGTTGCTCAAAATCCCCGTCTTTCCCGGCAGACAGCCCGTCGCCATGGAGGTATGCGCGGGATACGTAACCGAAGGGTATACCGAAAGCATGCTTTCCATGCGCGCGCCGCCCTCCACGTATCTTTTGTAATTCGGCTGCGTTTTCAAAAGTTCCAGATCTTCCGTTACCAGCGCGTCCGCAGACATCACTATAAATTTACGATCGTTCATGTCAACCTCTTTTAAGTAAAAATTTATTGCCGCCCTCCGACAGGCGCAGGCTTTCCCCGCTTGCGGCCCGCCAGCCGTCGTGCAGCTTCAGTTCCCCGTGCGCGCCGCGCGGAAGACAGACGAAAAGCCTGATTTCGTTTTCGGAAATACGCTGCCACCCGGCAGACGCCTCTCCCGACCGCATTTCCCGCGAGGCGGAAACGTAAGACAGCGCGGAAACGAAATACGGGGAAATATCGATCCTGTCCGCGTCGGTAAGATCTTCGTTTATGCGCATGCCCGCGAGATACGTTATGTACCACGCCGCAATATCGCCCCAGAAATGGTGGTTCATGGACTTTATCCGCCCCACGGAAACGTCGTCGCCCGCGCCGCTTGCAAACGTATGGATAAATTCCCAAAGCGAAGTCGCCCCGTGCGCGACGAGCGCGCCGAACGAGGGCTTTTCGGGATCCATGGCGATATCGTAGGCGAGGTCGCACATGCCGTGTTCGCACAGCACGCGCAAAAGCGACTGCACGCCGAAAACGCCCGTCTGCATGCGGTTATCCGCCCCGCCGACGATCTCTTTCAGCCGAAGAACGGCGTGCGGCAGTTCTTCCCGCGTATATATGCCGTAACGGATGAACATTGCCTGCGCTGTCTGCGTAAGACAATACGGACGGCAGAAGGGCACGTCCCCGTATCGCCATTCCACAAAGTTATCGCGTATCGCCGCGCGGAATTCCTCCCGCATGGCGGCGGCCTCTTTCGCGCGGTCGGCCAGGCCCAAAATACCGAATATCTTTTCCGCTTTCGCGCAGATGTCGAGCGCGCTCAGCGTGTCCGTCACCGCGACGGGCGTCCAGTAGTCGCTGTCCCTGATGGCGCCGATCTGGCACCAGTCGCCCAGCCCGTATTCCACCGTGTTGTCGGCCTTGCGGATCGATTTGAGAAATCCGAGATATTTCCAGATGGCGTCGGCGTTGTCCCGCAAAAAGGAAACGTCGCCCGTATAGCGGTAAAGGTTATACGGCAGCACCGTGAGCGCGCCGTCCCACGAGGGGCCGCTCCCCCAGCCGTACCCCCAGCCGCCCGTGGGAACGATGCAGGGCACCGCGCCGTTTTCCTTCTGTGCGGCGCGCAGGCAGACGAGCCACGCGGCCAGCGATTTCCCGCAGTCGAACAGCAGGGAAAACTGTTCCGAAGAAAGGCTGATATCCCCCGTCCAGCCGTTCTTTTCGCGGTGCGGGCAGTCGGTGGGGAAATAAAAGAAATTGGAAAAATCGCTCCTCACCGTGTTTTCAAACGTTTTGTTCGCGTATTCGTCCGAACACGTGAAAGAACCTATTTTCCTGATCGCGGAGCTCTGCTCGGAAAATTCCACAAGGCCCGTTACCGCCTGTTCGGGCGTTATTCCCGTTACCTTGACGTAGCGCCCGCCGTAATAGCTGAAACAGGGCGAAAATCCCTCGCCGGCCTCGCCTTTGCAGATGTATTCCACGGTCTGCGCTTCCCTTTTGAATTGTTTTTGCGCGGCAAAGCGTATGTTGTCCAGCTCCAGATCGCCGTTTTTGAACCATTCGCCGCACACGAGCGTGATCTTCTGCCCCGCCTTGCCGTCCGTTTTCAGCACGGGCACGCCCGCGGTATTCACGCCGAAGTCGTACAAATACCCGTCTTCGAGCGGAACGACGCGCACGGCCCACGGCGGCCCGCCATTCGGTGTCGTCGAAACCGGGGAGCGCCCACCCCTTTATTTCCAGACGCGCGTCGTATACCTCCCCCTGGCGAAGTTCGTCGAAGAGAATGGGCGACGGCGCGGTTTTGATCTCGTTTTCCGTTGAAAAAATCTTTTCCCCGTTCACCTCCACGGCGAACGCGGTCTTCGGCGCGGCGCGGAACGGCGCTTTGTCGAATTCCCATACGAAACCGCCGAAACCGTTTGAAAAGCCGTTGCCGAGAATGAGCCCCACGGCGTTTCTGCCGCGGCGCAGATACCGTTTCACGTCGTATCTGTCGTATACGACGATCTGATCGGGATTGCTGATATACGGCGCGAGAATGCCTTTCGTGATACGCGCGCCGTTGACGTAAAGGTCGTAAAAACCCAAAGCCGTTATCGTGATAAAGGCGTTTTCCGCCTCTTTTTCAAGCAGGAACGTGCCCCGCATATAGGGCGCGGGCACGCGGCGGTCAAAATCGCAGTATTCTTCTCCCGCCGAAACAAAACGTTCGTTTTCCAGCATTATGCACCTCGTAAAAAATATACGGCGGCGGCAAAAGCCGCCGCCGACACAACAAGTTATGGCATCATTCCGCCGCGGGATACATGACGTCTATGATCGCCTGCGAAAGAGGTATGCCCTTGGACATATCCCAGCCGCTGAAACCTGCAAAACTCTTGCTTTCGTCCGCCGCAAGCTCCTCTACGCTCGCCTTGGCCATAACGCGGGTATTGACCGCTTTGTCGCCTACCTCATCGGCAATCTTCTGGCTTTCTGCGCAGACGGCGTAAACGTCGGTCAGCGCATACGGCTTGCCGCCGTCGCCCGTACCGTAAACGATCCCGTCTTTTGCGGCAAGGGGCGCGCCGTTGTGAATGACGACCACATTTTTAACGACCGCTTTTGCATTGACGATCTTGCCGATCAGAATGCCCGATCTGCCCCAGCCGTCGTTGGAAGCGCTCGAGCGGCTGCCGTGTACGATCACGTTTTCTATCGTGCCGCCGAAAACGCAGAACAATCCCGCGTTGCCGCTGACCTGCACGTTTGCGAACGCTACGTTTCTGACGACGCCGATTTCATTGACCATGCCGAGGAAACCGTTGTTGCCGCCCTCGATCTTCATATTGCTTATGGTATGGTTGCGGCCGTCGAAAATTCCGATAAAGCCTCTGTTTACGGTGTCCGTCGAGGAATCGCACTGTGCGTATCCGCACCAGGAGGCATAGACTTTCCCGCCGTAATCGATATCCGCGCCGAGCGCGAAATACCCGCCGAAGCGGTAAGCCGCGACGTCGCTCGTGGAATCGGCTTTGCTGAGTTCCGCCATCGAATCGAGGTCGGCGGCCGTCGTGAGTATTTTCGTAACGAGCGCGGCCTTGACCACGTATTCGGTAACCACGCCGTCTTTATTCGCGACGACGGTATACGTGTAGTCGCCCGCGTCCTTTGCTTTCAGCGCGGCGTCGGCGGTTTCGCCGAGCGTAACCGTGCCGTCTGCAAACGTGGCTTCGAGTTTGCCGCCGTCTTCGTCGTACATGCCGAGGAAGGAAACGCCCTCGCCTTTGAGTTCGTCCAGCGTCAAGGCAAAGGCGCCGGAAGAACTTTTATCCCAGTATTCCGAGATCGCCGCGGTTTTGTCCTCCCGCACGGAGGCCTTGACTTTGAACGTCCTTTCGAACTGCATTTCGCCCTTTTTCGCCACAACGGTAACTTCCGCGCCGTCCGCAACGCCGTATTCCACGGTAACTACGCCCGTTTCCGCGTTTATGCTCACTTTATCCACGGGTTCTTTCAGGCTCCACGAAACGCCGTCCGCATTGGCGGAAAGCTTGTTTTCGCCGACCGTCAGTTCGCCCGTATCCTCGATGTAAAATTCGTAAAGAAGTTTATCCGAGATCACCTCGATGATCTTATCGCTCATGGGAACGCCGAAAGACATATCCCAGCCGCTGAACCTCTCGAAACTTGCGCCGTCGTCGTTTTTAAGCGTATCCACCGTCGCTTTTACGAGAACGCGCGTCATCGCCGCCGCGTTGCCCTGCGAAAGGGCAACGGTCTGCTTTTCCACGCATACGCCGTATACGTCGGTCAGTTTAAATGCCTTGCCGTCGTCGCCCTTGCCGTAAATCACCGCGTCCATATCCGACGGAGCGGCCTCCGAAAGGACGAGCACGTTATTCACCGTCGCCGAAGCGTTCACGATCTTGCCGAAGAGCAGGCCGGAGCTCCCCCAGGTTGCGGAAGTGCCCGTCTTGGTACCGTGTACGATCACGTTTTCCACCGTGCCGCCCAAAAGACAGATCAAAGAGCCGTTTTCGCTGATTTTCGCGTTGGCGAACGCCACGTTTTTGAATACGCCGCTCGCGTTGAGCGTTCCGATAAACCCGCCGTTGCTGCCGGGAATGACCATATTGCTGATGGTGTGGTTCTGCCCGTCGAACGTGCCGATGAACCCCGTGGTCGTGGTATCCGTCGAAGAATTGTTCTGCGCGTAACCGCACCATTGCGGAACGGTCTTGCCGCCGTAGTCGATGTCCGCGCCGAGCAGGAAGTAGCCGCCGCGCTGATATTTGCTGAGATCGGTGGACTTATCCGCCTCGCTGTATTCGCCCATCTTGTCGATATCGGCCGCGGTATTGATCACTTTTGTGGCCATTACCACCGGCATTTTGTAAACGGCGTCCGCCGTTTCCACGCGGTACGTTCTCTCGCCCGACCAGATATCCGCCTTCGTCAGCATGAGTTTGCCGTCCGAAACGGAAACCCCGATCGAGGCGTTCTTTTCCACGTCGGTAACGGAAACGACTTTGTCCGCCGTAACGCCGTAACCGAAAAGCGCACTTATGTCGAGTTCCAGCGCCTTCGCCGTATCCGCATTGATATCGGCCACGAGCGCTTCTTCTCCGACGGCGACTTCGGGCTTGAATACCGTTACCGCAACGGACGCGTCGAACAGATCGCCGTTGGCGCTGGTATATTTCGCCGTTACCGTAGATCGGAAGAGCGTC
>ERZ506969.154-NODE-154-length-23001-cov-4.5927_pt1 | contig 23001 bp, 23 predicted proteins | sample MGYA00512891_ERZ506969 | MGnify/ENA metagenome assembly ERZ506969
TTCCGATCGGAAAGCTACCGTGCGGAGTATAACGGCGAAAACATAGAGCTTACCCGCAAGGAATTCGACCTCTTGTTCAAGCTGCTTTCCTATCCCAACAGGATATTCACAAAAAATCAGCTCCTCGACGACGTGTGGGGCATCGCCACGCCCAGCGGGGACGATACCATCAAGGTGCACGTTTCCAAACTGCGCAACAAGACGCAGAAGATCGCGGAATTCGAAATCGTTTCCGTCAAGGGCATAGGCTATAAGGCGGTCGTCAGGGGGGACGCATGAAAAAACGCAGACAACGCGCGGTCAACGAAACGAAGCGCCGCATTTTCAAAATGCTCGTGGTTCAGACCGTGTTTATCGTGCTGGCGACCATCGGTTCCTACGTGTTTGTGGACGTCATGGCGAAGATCGCAGGCACGGACAGCGTAAATTTAACGCTGTTCGCCATTCTTATCCCGATGTGCGTGGTCCTAGGACTGCTCAATTACATCATGTCCAAATACGTATATAAATACGTGTTTGTGCTCTCCGAGGGCATGCGCAAGGTTTCGGACGGCGATTTTTCCGTCAGGCTGGACGAGGGAAAGGGCGGTCCGCTGGGCGAAGTGTACGTCGATTTCAACAAGATGTGCGCGGAGCTGGAAAACGTGGAAATGCTGAAAAACGACTTTCTCAACAATTACGCGCACGAACTGAGAACGCCCATCACTTCCATCAACGGCTTTGCCCGCCTGCTCATGGAAAACGACGTTACCGAGGACGAGCGCAACGGCTATCTGCAGCTCATTGCGGACGAGTCCAAACGGCTGGCCGCGCTTGCGAACAGTACCATGCTTATGAGCAAGCTGGACGCGCAGTCCATCGTTGTGGATAAAGAGGAATACGACATCGGGGAACAGCTCCGCCAGTCGGTCATTCTGCTTTCGGGCGAGTGGGGCGGCAAGAACATCAACGTGGACGGCGGCGAAATCCGCGACGTCGCGTACAACGGTAATCAGGCGCTCATGCAGGAAGTGTGGTACAATCTAATTTCCAACGCCATAAAATATACCCCGCGCGGCGGAGAGATAAAGCTCGGCGTGGCGGAGGACGGCGCCGACGTCGTAGTGACGGTGAGCGACACGGGCGCGGGCATGGACGAGGAAACGCTCGCGCACATCTTTGAAAAATATTACCAGGGCGATAAATCCCATTCCTCCAAGGGTTTGGGGCTGGGACTCGCCATCGCGGAACGCATCGTGCGCCTCTGCGACGGCACGATAGAAGTGAAAAGCGAACCGAACGTCGGCAGCACGTTTACCGTGCGCCTGCCGAAATGAGGAGGAGGCAGATATGACGGAAAGAGAAAAAATGCTGGCGGGACTGATATATACTTCCGCGGACCGGGAACTTGCCGCGCTCAACGCGTGCGCAAAAAAGACGGTAAGGGAATACAACGACTGCGCCGTGGAGGACGGGGAAAAGCGGAAAGCGCTCATGCGTTCCCTGCTCGGCGGCTGCGGCAGGAATTTCGGCATGGAACCGCCCGTTCGTTTCGATTACGGATGCAACACGTACTTGGGCGAGAATTTTTTCGCAAACTATAACCTGACGGTGCTCGACTGCGCGGAAGTGCGTATCGGAAACAACGTGATGTGCGGGCCGAACGTTACGTTCGCCACGCCCGTCCATCCGCTGCTGCCCGCCGACAGAAACATGCGCACGGCGGCGGACGGTACGCCGTACGATTACGAATACGCCCGCCCCATCACGGTGGAGGACGACGTATGGATCGCCTCGTGCGTAACGATCACGGGCGGCGTTACCATCGGCAGGGGAAGCGTGATCGGCGCTGGCAGCGTGGTAACGCGCGACGTTCCCGCGGGGGTGTTCGCCGCGGGCGTGCCCTGCCGCGTGATCCGCAATCTTACGGAAAACGACAAGATGGAAATGCCCGAATAAGGAGGAAACGCATGAAAAAGGGACTTGCGGCCGCCTTCCGTTAAAAATATTTTTTTCGGGAGGCTGATATGGAATTTGAAAAGATAAATTTAGATACCTGGGAGCGGGCTCCGCTCTATACTTATTTTATGGAAAACATGCGCAACGTCATGAGCATGACCGCGGAGGCGGACGCGACGCGCGTATTCAGAAGAGCGGAGGCGGACGGGCTGAAGGTCTATCCCGCGCTCACCTGGCTGGTTACGAAAACGGTCAATTCGATCGAAAATTTCCGCTATGCGTTGGCGGAGGACGGTTCGCTCATACGCTGGAAGAGCCTTTCGCCGTACTTTGCTCACTTTCACAAGGAGGACGGCAATTTCATCAAACTCGTATGCGATTATGACGAGGACGTTTCCGCTTTCTGCGCCCGTTTCGACAGGCTGCGGGAGGAAACGAAGGATAAAAAATGGTTCGAATGTAAGTTTGCGCAGAAGAACACCTTTGACGTTACCTGCCTGCCGTGGACGCATTACAAGTCCTTTGACGTGCACGTTTTCGACGAGGGCAGATACCTTGCGCCCGTCGTGTCCTGGGGCAGGGCGGAGGAGCGGAACGGACGGCTGGTTCTGCCCGTTTCCTGCAACATACATCACGCCGTCGCGGACGGCCGCCACCTCTGCCTCTTCTTTGAGAGGTTACAGGAAGAAATCGATCGATTCTGAAAAAAACGGCGCCCCGCAAGGGCGCCGTTTTGTCCGTCAGGCAAATTGAATGCCGCATATCTTCCGCTGTGCGGAAAAGAATTAACGATCGTTTAAACCGAGCAGTTTCGCGGCGTTTTTATACAAGATTAATTCGAGTTCCGCTTCGCCGAGGCGGAGCTTTTTCAAAAACGCGAGGGTTGTTGCGGGGTGTTCCCATGGGCAGTCGCTGCCGAACAGCACCCGTTCCGCGCCGAATTCCTTTACGATTTTTTCCGCCGTGCGTTCGTCGAAGCCGCCCGCCATGCAGGCTGTGTCTATAAACGCGGCGGTGTTTTTCAAATATTTCAGCGTTTCGTCCGCCATGCCCAGCCCGCCGAGGTGCGCAAAGACGAATTTCGCTTTCGGAAAGGCGGAAAGAATGTGCGCGGCGCGTTCGGGCGGGCATTTGCACGGCGGTTCGTAAGCGGGATCGTAGCCGCCGTGGAACACCGCCGTCAGTCCCAGCTTTTCTATCTTTTCATAGAGAGGAAAGGCCTTTTCGTCGTCCACGAAAAAGTTTTGGTACTCGTTGTGGAATTTTACGCCCTTTACGCCGCTTTTCCAAAGCCTGTCCAGTTCGGAAAGCGCGTTTTCGCTGTCGGGATGGACCGAGCCGAAGGCGACGTGTCTGCCGTTCACGGCGATTGCGAAATCGTTCACGTTTTTTTCCGAACGCGGGGACGTGGCGATGTTGAGCGCCGCGAACTGCGTTACGCCCGCGCTTTGCATCAGCTTTTCCGTGCAGGCGAGCGTGCCGTCCGTGCAGGGCGGGATATGCACCGCCGCGGCGAGCGAGGAAACCGCATGCGCGGCGAGTTTATCGGGGAAAATATGCGTGTGAAAATCGATGATCATATTTAAAATTTATACTTTTATAAAGAGAAAGTCAAGCGATTTTTCTTCGGACAGGCAAAACCGTTGCCAAAAAGCGACGGATAGGTTACAATATATAAAAACGAACGACGAGGAGTAAAATCTATTATGATACGGCGCATCGAAAAAAACGACAGGGAACTCTATCTGCGGCTCGCGGACGAATTTTATCATTCGGACGCCGTCCTGCATCCCGTGCCGCCGCGCTATCTGGAAAACACCTTTGACGAAATGGCCTCTTCCGATACGTATGCCGAGGGCTATTTTCTTTGCGACGGCGAAAACGTGTGCGGCTACGCGCTGCTTTCCAAAACCTTTTCGCAGGAGGTTGGCGGCAGGGTAGTATGGCTGGAAGAGATCTACCTCAGGGAAAACAGCCGCGGCAAGGGGCTGGGCAAGGAGTTTTTCGCTTTCTTCAAACAGAAGTACGCCGCGGCGCGGAGGCTCCGATTGGAGGTGGAACCCGACAACGCGCGGGCGGAAAAACTCTACCGCAGTCTGGGATTCGAGGAGCTCGGTTATAAGCAGATGGTTCTGGACAACAAGGATTGAAAAAACGCCCCGCGGGGCGTTTTTTATTCTATACCGAGTTCGCCGAACAGTTCGTGTGCTTTGGCGATCGCCGCTTCATCCGCGCCTTTGAAAGACGTAAGGGAGCTTTTTACCGCTTTCGGTTTGGTGAACGCCGCTTTCAGCAGCCGCCAGAAGTAACAGAACGGCAAAAAAAGCATGCACCGCCGCAAAACGGGGAACATCTTTTTCATCGTGCTTACGTCGGGAAAGGCCCGCCGCAGAAAATACCCGCCCTTTCCGTGTTTCGCCGCGCCGTTCACGGTGGCGTTTTGCACGGTGCCGTAAACGCCGCTGCCCAATACGTAGTCGGCGAGCGGGTCGGGTTCGTCGGAAATTTCTTCGCCGCCGAACCACCTGTAAGCGAGCGCGCGGAGTTTTTCCTCGAAAGAAACAAGACCGAGCGCGGCAAACTCGCCCGCGAGGTAATCCCTGTCGAGATCCGGCTTTTTTTCGTTATAAACGTATATGTCCAGCACGGAGCGTATACCCGTGCCGCCGCTTTTGAAATGCTTATACAGGTGCGCGATCAGAAAGACATAAAAGTCTTCGTCGGTGAAGTTGTATAAACTGCCGCCGACGTGCACGAGGCGGGAAAAAACGTCCGCGTAATAGTCGGGGCAGGCGGGAATTTTTCCCAGCGAATAATGCATTTCCAGACTGGCCGCGCCGTAGGTGTGGAACATGTGGTTTTCGCCCGCGCTCTTCATTGTGAAACCGAGTTCTCCGAGCGCGGCCTTCACTTCTTTTTCGCGGGAGGGGTCGAACCACACGTCGAGGTCGCAGCAGCTACGCATCAGCGGCGCGGGATAAAGTTTTTTCATATAATAGCCCTTGAGGGGCATGTAGGGGATTTTCAGTTCTTCGAGTTTATCGAATACGAGTTTGCCCGCGTAGTCCAGCGTTTCCTGCTGGCGCAGGTATTCCGCGCAGTAAGAAAGGAGTTTTGCGCGGAGCGCGTCGGGGATTTCCGCTTTGAGCGCGTCCTCAGCCACGAGGTTCAGCACGGAATGTTTTTTCGCAAGCGCTGTCGCTTGCGGCAAGCTTTGCGGGTCGCAAGGCTTGCCTTCTAATTTCTTTTTAATGGCCGTCAATAATATTTTCGCCGCTGTGTTCATATAAAAATTATATCATTTCGTATCGAATTTGTCAATATGGGCGGAAAATTCCTTCAATTTTATTGTCAAAACGGCATTTAAATGATATTATTGAAAATATGAAAGCGGTGATCCAGCGCGTTACGAAAGCGCAGCTCAAAGTAGACGGGGAAACGGTGTCCGAGATCGGCAGAGGCTACGTCGTGTTTTTCGGCGTGCGCAAAGGCGATACCGAAAAAGAAGCGGAGTTTATAGTCGGAAAACTCGTCAGGCTGAGGATTTTCGAGGACGAAAACGGCAAGATCAACCGTTCGTTAAAAGACGTAGGGGGAGAGGTGCTCTTCGTGTCGCAGTTCACGCTTTACGCGGACGCGTCGCACGGCAACCGCCCGGATTTTCTCGCGGCGGAGGAACCCGCCCGCGCGGAAAAGCTCTATCGGTACGCCGCGGCGCTTCTCGCAAAGGAAGTTCCCGTAAAGCTCGGCGTGTTCGGCGCGGATATGAAGATCGCGCAGACCAACGACGGGCCTTTCACCCTGATTTTGGAGAAAAGACATGAAGAATAACCTGTTTATGCTTATCGCCGTCATCTGCGCGCTGCTCGTCATCACGCTCGCAGGCGGCATCATTTTCGCACTGCTCGATTACACCGCCATCGTCACCGTGCTCTTTGTCATGGCGGGCGTGCTGTTTGTTCTGCTCGTCGCGCTCGTCGTTTACAGCTACGTCAAAAACGTGCGCGGCAAACGCGGAAAAAAAGAGTAAGCGGGGTATAAGCGCATGCGGTTGAAAAACGCGATAAAACTCATTTTTGCGAATTTCGGCGCCACATACAAGGTGCTGATCTACAAGCTTATCGTCATGGCGGTTCTGGTGGCGGTGGGCGTTTTCGTTTTGCTGCCGAACTTCAACCAGCTGATCGCGGACAGCAGTCTCGACAAGCTCTTCGTCGCGTTCGGAGATATCGTCAAGGCGATATTCCAGCCGAGCATGGATATGTCCGCCGCGCAGCAGGCGTTTGCGGACAGCCTTACGGCGTTCACAACGTATATCAGGGAAAACGTCTGGCAGATCGTCGGCCTTGCGGGCGTGATCAGCCTTTTCTACTTCGTGGGCATGTTCTTTACCAATATCGCGAATTTCTCGCTCGGCAAAATGGTCAACGACTATATGTCCAGCCTCACGAAAACGGGCTTTACCGTGGGCGTGTTCAATTCCCTCGGCCGCGCAAGTTTGTATTCTTTGATAGAACTCGCCGTATCGCTGGTGTTTTACGTAGCCGTCATCTGCCTGTGCTTTTTTATCGTATGGCTCATACCTTCCGCCATACTCGCGATCTTCCTCGCCCTGCTGGTCATGGTGATCCTGCTTTCCGTCAAGCAGGTGTTCATGTCCGATTTCATGCCGAACGCGGTGGCGGACAAAATGCGCACGGACAAGGCTTTCCGCGAGGCGGTCAAAGTGCCTGCGGGCGACTTTATCAGAAAATTCAACAATTATTTCACGATAAACATCATCATGCTCTACGCGAACGTTTCCTTCGCGGTGTTTACGGTGGGCACGGGGCTTTTGCTCACGCTGCCGCTGACCACGCTCATCATCACTTGTTTCCGTTTTGTCAGCCAGTATACGACCACGGGCAAAAAATATTACCTCGCGCCCGAAGAGATCGTGCGGCCGCCCAAGAACGAAGAAGAGGAGGAAGAGGACCTCATCAAAAAAATAGACGAAGAATAAAGGACGGCGCGGATAACCGCGCCGTCCTTTCATGTTTGGCAAAACGGCTTCCGCCGTTCGGCGAAAGCCGTTTTATTTCGCGTTTTTGTTCTTGTAGTCGATAAGCGCCTGCGCGAACTGGTCGCCGCAAGAGGTGTTGCTCCTGCACTTGATGCCTTGCAGCAGAGAGATGACTTCGTCTACGTCCTTGCCCTCCACGAGCCTCGAAATGGCCTGCAGATTGCCCGAACAGCCGCCTATGAATTTAACGCCCGTAACTTTATTGTCGGGGGTAACGTTGTAAATGATCTGCCGCGAACAAGTTCCTTTCGTGATGTACGTCTGCATGATGAACCTCCTTGTTAATCTACCAGATTGTCGTAAATGAGGGAATAGACGTTGGCCGCCTTTTCCTCCCACTTTTTATATATGTCCTTAGCCGCCTGCCTGTTGGGAACGACGAATTTCAGTTCCAGCAGGGGCTGAATAGGCTCTATGATTTTAAGATAAACCGTATATGTACCGTCCTTGTTCATGTAATAATCCGCCACGCATTCCTGTTTTCTGCGGTATTTGTTGCGGTTGTTTTTGATGAACAGGGCTATTTCCTCCCGCGTGCTCGCGGGAATTTTGACGAAAAAATTCGCCAGGCACACCCGTCCGTCCGGGGTGATGGTGTACATCGGCTCGCCCGAAGAAGTGGAAATATCGTATATAAAGCCGTGTTCGATAAGCTGGGCAATGATTGGCTGGCAGTCCATGTACGCGATCCAGTTGTTGCTCGAACAGCACATGTCAAGAATGGTATTTTCGGATAAAGGCACTTCCATCTTATCGAAAACGAATAAAATTATTAACTTGTTCAACGACGAATCGCCCTTTACCTGCATACCCGTATTTCTCCCACTATGCAATCATTATACCATAAATTCCGATTTTGTAAACATAATTCGCTAAAATTTTTAAAAACATTGGTAGTTTTCGCGAAATTGTGTTATAATATTTCCGAAAAAACCGTTTAAGCCTTGCGGCGCGGTATATAATCATAAAGAAAGTTTGGAAAATTGTCAAGCGAAATGAGGAGAGAAACGTGGACGACAGGGAACAGCTGAACGCTTTTTTGGAAAAGGCGGACGAACTTATCTATTCGAAATATATCTTTGCAGACGCGAAGCTGGCGGGGCTTTTGAAGACCGTCGCGCTTTTGCCCTCCGTGCTGAAACTGATGGAAAGCTGTTTGAAAGACTTCGACTTCGAAAAGGTGTTTACGGAAAGTTTCGTGGGCTCGGAGGACAATTCTCTGATCAGCGAATACCGCGCGCCTTCGAGCACGCGGGATATGATCGCGCTTGTGTTCACCGTGCTCATCAAGATCGATTCGGGCGAGATTGACCTCGGCCTTTTCATGAAGAGCTTTTTTTACGGCGACGGCAGCCTGTTCAATTCCTATACGGCTTTCATCGAGGAATTCGTAAAACCCTTCCGCAACGCGGTCAAGCTCATCTTCGAGGGGCTGGAGGAGGGGCGGCTCGGCAAAATTACGGAAACGCCAGCGCCCGCGCGCCAAATTCGTCAGGGGTTCGCCGTCATGCGGAAACGCAAGCTTCCCGAAAGCGACGCCGTGGACGAACGCGCCATCGACCTGGCGCGGCGGCTTTTGAGAAATGACGAGAGCGCGCTGATGGCGTCGGGCGAGAGCGAAGAGCGGCTGGCGCTCGCTCTCGGCGTAACGAGCGGGTTTCTCGCCGCGCTCGACGAAAGCGACCGCCCGCGCATACAGGCGGCGTTCGCGGGTTACAAATTCATGTGCGAGGGCATGGAGGGCGTGGCGCTCAACGCGGAAAAAATCGAAAAAATACTGAAAGGCGGCGGATTGATATAATGGAATTTATCGAAAAGACAATCAATAAAAACAGGATATACGACGGCAAGATCCTCGCCGTCAGATGCGACGAGGTCCTTCTGCCCAACGGCAGGACGAGCAAACGGGAGATCGTGGAGCATAACGGCGGCAGCTGCGTGCTGGCCGCGCGGGAGGGAAAACTTCTCTTCGTAAAACAGTACCGCTACGCGATGGGCGAAGTCCTTTACGAAATTCCCGCGGGCAAGCTGGAAAAAGGGGAAGATCCCAAGGCTGCGGCCGTCCGCGAATTGGAGGAAGAATGCGGCCTGGTCGCGGACGACGCGGAGCTGACGTATGAGATCTACCCGACGCCCGGATACAGCGAAGAGCACATCTATATTTACCGCTGCTACGGTTTCAAAGAGGGAAAAGTCCACCTCGACGAGAACGAATTTCTCACGGGCGAATGGATAGAAGAGGGCGAAGTGCGCCGCATGATGGCGGACGGCCGCATCAGGGACGGCAAGACGCTCGTCGCGCTTTTGAAATATTTTTTGGACAAAGCGGAAAAAGACCGTCGTTAAGGTTGACATTTTTTGCGCGATTTGATAGTATTTTTGCCGATAAAGAGTGAAAAGAACGTTTGGGAGATAAACATTTGATAAAAAGAGAAAATTTGAGGAACGTGGCGATCATAGCGCACGTTGACCACGGCAAGACGACGCTCGTCAACGAAATGCTCAAGCAAGGAGGCATTTTCCGCGACAACCAGCAAATCCAGGACAGGGTGATGGATTCGAACGATCTGGAGCGCGAACGCGGCATCACCATACTTGCGAAAAATACCTCGGCGTTTTACAACGGGGTAAAGATAAACATAGTGGACACGCCGGGACACGCCGATTTCGGCGGCGAAGTGGAGCGCGTGCTCAAAATGGTGAACGGCGTGCTCGTGTTGGTGGACGCCTGCGAGGGACCGATGCCGCAGACGAGGTTCGTCGTGCAGAAGGCGCTCGATCTGGGGCATAAACTCATCATCGTGGTCAATAAGATCGACCGTCCGGATGCTCGCAGCGAAGAGGTGAAGGAGGAAATACTCGAACTTCTGCTCGAACTCAACGCGACGGACGAACAGCTCATGAGCCCCATCGTGTTCTGTTCGGGAAGAAACGGCACGGCCAGCCTCGATCCGACGGCCGAAGGCGAAGACCTGAAACCGCTTTTCGACGCCATCGTCGGTCATTTCGAGCCGCAGGAGGTGGACGAGAACGGCGAATTGCAGCTGCTCGTTTCCTCCATAGATTATAACGACTACGTCGGCCGTATCGGCATAGGGCGCATCGAGCGCGGCAGGATAAAGGTAAACGACGAAGTGGCGGTGTGCAACTACAACATTGCGGGCAAGACCTCGTCGGGCAGGATCGTCGCACTCTATCAGATAGAGGGGTTAAGCCGCGTGCCCGTGGAAACGGCCATGGCGGGCGATATCGTCTGCTTTTCGGGGCTGGAAAACATCTCGATCGGCGATACCGTATGTTCCAAGATCTGCGTGGAGGCCGTGCCCTTCGTCAAAATCAGCGAACCTACGGTGGAAATGACCTTTTCGGTCAACGATTCGCCGTTCGCAGGCAAGGACGGCAAGTTCGTAACGACCAGGCATCTGCGCGACAGGCTGTTCAAAGAACTGCTCAAAGACGTTTCCCTCCGCGTGGAGGAAACCGATTCCTCCGATTCGTACAGGGTGTGCGGCAGGGGAGAAATGCACCTGTCCATTCTGATCGAAAACATGCGCCGCGGCGGCTACGAATTTCAGGTCGGCGCGCCCAAGGTGCTTTATAAGGAAATAGACGGCGTGAAATGCGAGCCCGTCGAAAAACTCGTGGTGGACGTTCCCGAGGATAAGACGGGAACGGTCTTTTCCAGCATGGGCGAGCGCAAGGGCGAACTTTTGCAGATGGAAAACCTCGGTTCTCGCATCCGTTTGGAATTCGCGGTACCCGCGCGCGGGCTTTTCGGCTACAAGAGCCAGTTTCTGACCGATACCCGCGGCGAAGGCGTGTTCAACACCGTGTTTTTGGAATATCAGCCGTATAAGGGCGACATCGTGCGCAGGCAGACGGGGTCTCTCGTCGCCTTTGAAACGGGCGAGGCCGTTACTTACGGATTGTTCAACGCGCAGGGCAGGGGAAAGCTGTTTATCGGTCCCGGAACGCCCGTCTATGAGGGCATGGTCGTGGGCGAATCGCCCAAGGCGGAGGATATTTCCGTCAACGTGTGCAAGAAAAAACACATGACGAATATGCGCGCCGCGGGCAGCGACGACGCGCTCAGGCTGGAAAATCCCAAGATCATGAGTCTCGAAGAGGCGCTCGAATATATCAACGACGACGAACTTTTGGAAGTTACGCCGAAGAATTTGAGAATAAGAAAAAAGACGCTCGATACCGAAACCCGTCTTAAGAGAAAGGCGAAGGGACTCGAGTAAGGAAAGGTGAAAAAATGAGCGAATGTACGCACGATTGTTCTACATGTAAGGAAAACTGCGGCGACAGAAAGGAAAGCCTTCTCAAAAAGCCGCACGAGCTGAGCGATATAAAGCGCGTGATCGGCGTTGTCAGCGGCAAGGGCGGCGTGGGCAAGTCCATGGTAACGGCATTAAGCGCCGTGCTCTTCAACCGCCGCGGCTATAAAACGGCGATCATGGACGCCGACGTTACGGGGCCTTCCATACCCCGCATGTTCGGGATAAAAGATAGGGCGCAGGGCAGCGAAACGGGCCTTCTGCCCGTGAAGAGCAAAACGGGCATAGAGATCATGAGCGTCAATTTGCTGCTCGAAAACGAAAGCGATCCCGTGGTGTGGCGGGGGCCCGTTATCGGGGGCGTGGTGCAGCAGTTCTGGACGGACGTAATCTGGAACGACGTGGATTTCATGTTCGTCGACATGCCTCCCGGAACGGGAGACGTGCCGCTGACGGTGTTCCAGTCCATTCCCGTGGACGGAATTATCGTGGTAACCTCTCCGCAGGAACTCGTTTCCATGATCGTGGAAAAGGCCGTCAAAATGGCGAACATGATGAACGTACCCGTGCTCGGCGTGGTGGAAAACATGAGCTACGTCGAATGTCCCGACTGCAAGAAAAAGATATTTCTTTACGGCGAGGGCAAAACGCAAAAAATATGCGAAGAATTTTCCCTGCCGCTTCTGGCAAAAATGCCGGTCGACCCCGAACTCGCAAAGCAGAGCGACCGCGGGCTGATCGAGTTGTTCGAGGGCGGTTACCTCGACGACGCCGCAACGGTCATAGAAACGCTGATGAAAAATCTGCCCGAAAGAAAATAAAGGAAAACGCCGCGGTTTTCAACCGCGGCGTTCTTTTAAAAGGTAAATGGCATACGGCGTCGGCCGTATGCCGTTTTCGGGTGGTGCCATCAAGCGTTTGAAACGTTATTTGCAGCAACCGCAGCCCGAGCCCATGAAGCCGCCGCAACCGTTGTTCTTGCATAAGCAGTAAACGAGCGCGATGGCCGCGGGAACAGCGTAGCAGCTGTTCAGAAAGCCGTTCAAGCAACCGCTTTTGCATACGCAAAGAATGAGCAGGATGATTAAAATCCAAAGGCAACAGTTATTTTGGTCAAAACAAAATCCGTTCATAAAATTTCCTCCGTTAATCCGCTCTTCGCCGTATGTATTTTTCTTTCGAGTTTTCCTTTCGGCGAATCGCTTTATACTTCATAATAAGCTTTGGGACAAAAAAATGTTACTAACGTCCCGAATAAACTTGCTAAAATCCTTAAATTATGTTAGAATTGCCATGTAACGGATACCGCGCAGGATCCGATTACGGTAAAAATTTCATGTTTTTTGTTCATCGCAACAGATATCTTGAAAAGAATTTGATTGGAGGTAAGAAATGAACAAGGAAGAAAAGAACGCTGCGCCCGCCGCGGAAGCGCCGGAGCGCGGAAAGCTGTTTACTTCGAGAAACATCGCCTGGTTTGCGATACTTCTCGCGCTCACCGTCGTTTTGCAGATATGGGGCAGCGCGATACGGATCGGCGCCAACACCGTCAATTTATCGCTCATACCCGTCGTGCTCGCGGCGATTTTGCTCGGACCGCTCGGCGGGGCGGTAACGGGTTTTGTTTCGGGCGCGGTCGTGCTTGTCTACGTGATACTCGGCGCAGAGCCGCTTTCGCTCATGATGTTCCAGGACCATCCGTTCATCACCGTTGCGTTAGTGCTCGTTAAGGGGACGGCGGCGGGCGTTGCCGCGGGGCTCATCTACAAGGCTTTTGCAAAAAAACACCCCTATGCGGGAACGTTTGCGGCGGCAGCCGCCGCGCCCGTCGTCAATACGGGGCTGTATATCCTCGGCGCGCTTTTGATGAGCGACACCATCGCCCGTTCGGGCTTTGCGGACGGCATGTCCGCCATATACTTTCTCGTCGTCGTCGCCGCGGGGGTGAATTTTCTCATCGAATTCGCCGTCAATATGGTGGCGTCGCCCGCTGTCTTTTCGGTCATAAAAGTCGTTAAAAAACGGGTGTATTGAAGGTTTTCGGCAAAATTCGCGCTTTTTCGGCAGAAAAAAGCCGCGGGTATACGTTTTCATGTAAACGGAAAAGAATAAGGTGTAATATGTTGCTTGCGATCGACGTGGGAAACACGAATATCAAATACGGCATCTTCGACGGGGCGCGGCTCGCGGCAAGTTTCCGCGTTGCCTCTCACGTCAAAAAGACGGCGGACGAATACGGCGCGGTGCTAACCAACCTTTTGGGAACGTCGGGCATAAAGCTTGCCGATATAGACGGCGTTATCCTTTCCTCCGTCATACCCTCGCTCAATTACACGATCTGCCACATGTGCGAATATTTCTTCGGCATAAAGCCGATCGTCGTCGGGCCCGGCGTGAAAACGGGGCTGAACGTAAAGGCGGACAACCCGCGGGAAGTAGGTTCGGACGTTATCGTCAACAGCGTCGGCGCGTATAAAAAATACGGCGGGCCGGTGGTCGTTATCGACTTCGGCACGGCCACCACGTTCGACGTGATCACCGCGAAGGGCGAGCTGGTGGGCTGCATCATCGCGCCGGGTATGAAGACCGCGCTCGAAAGCCTGGTCGCGGGCACGGCGCAGCTGCCTATGATAGAGCTGGAGGCGCCGAAGAGCGTGCTCGGCAAAAATACGGAAACTGCCATGCAGGCGGGCATCGTCTTCGGCATGGCGGGATTGGTGGAGAACATAATCAGAAAAATACGGAAAGAAACGGGCTGGACCGATATGAAGGTCGTAGCCACGGGGGGCATGGCGAAACTGATCCGTGAGGAGGTAACCTGCATCGACGCGGTCGACAGGACGCTCACTCTGGAAGGCTTGAAGACTGTATACGACTTAAACAAAAAAGCGGAGGCATAATATGAAAAAATTGGGCGTAGCCATACTCGGTTTGGGCGTCGTTGGCGGCGGGACTTACAAAATCCTCACCGACAATAAGGAATATTTCAAAAAGACGCAGAAACTCGACATCACGGTGGAAAGCGTGCTCGAGAGAAACAAACAGCGCGCCGTCGACCTCGGCATAGAGGAGGAAAAGATCGCTTCTTCCATAGAAGAAGTCATTTCCAACCCCGCCGTGGACGTCGTCGTCGAGGTTATCGGCGGGATTGAACCCGCGCGGACTTTCGTTCTGAAAGCGCTGATGTCGGGCAAGACCGTGGTTACTTCCAACAAGGAACTCGTCTGCAAGCACTGGTACGAACTCGAAGCCGAAGCGAAAAAGATGAACGCGGGGCTGCTGTTCGAGGCGAGCTGCGTCGGCGGCGTTCCCATTATCAGAACGCTCACCGAAGGCACGCAGGCAAACCGCATACTTTCGCTCGTCGGCATTATCAACGGCACCACAAACTATATCCTTACGAAGATGGAGCAGGAGGGCAGCGATTACGAAACCGCGCTCAAAGAGGCGCAGCACTTAGGCTATGCGGAATTCAATCCGACGGCGGACGTCGAAGGGTTCGACGCGGCGTATAAGCTGTCCATACTTTCTTCCCTCGCGTTTTCCAAGCGCATACCGCTCGAAAACGTGTACCGCGAGGGGATAACCAAGATAACGAGCGAGGATATCGCCTACGGCAAGAAACTCGGCTACAAGATAAAGCTGCTCGCCATCGGCAAGAATACGGACGCGGGCATCGAAGTGCGCGTGCACCCCGCTTTCGTGCCGAACGGTTCCATGATCGCCTCGGTCAACGATTCTTTCAACGCCGTCAAGCTGACGGGCGACAGCGTGGGCGAGGTAATGCTTTACGGCAGGGGCGCGGGCGCGCTGCCCACGGGGAGCGCCATCGTCAGCGATATCATTTTCGCAGGCAAGCACCCCGAGATCTCTTACGCGACCTTTGAAAACACCAAGGAAGCGGACAAAAACACCAAATTCGTCAGCGATTTCACCACCCGTTATTTTATCCGCCTCACGGTGGAAGATAAGTCGGGCGTGCTTTCCAAGATCGCGGGCGTGTTCGCGAAATACGGCGTGAGCCTGAAAGAGGTCAAGCAGGACGTGTACAGGGAAAACGGCGTTCCGTTGGTCATCATCACGCACGACACGCAGGAATTCGCCGTGAGAAAGACGCTGGAAAAGCTGGAGGCCATGGAGGAGGTGTTCTCCGTGGACAGCCTGATCCGCGTGGAAGAATAAAATATCCTATTGCAGCCGCGGCGCATGCGCCGCGGCTTTTTTTATTTTAAAGCGCGGCAAAACGCGCTTTTTTGCCGTAAAGGCGCATAATAAGGTTAACTCAAGGTAAACTTTAGGTAATTTTCATATTTTTTTCGCAATTTAAGTTGACTTAGCATAGACATAATGATAGAATAATTGTAATATAAATTTATTACAAAGAGATAATTTCCTATGACAAAAATAGATCTGGCGCCGCTCAAAGACGCGGCGGAACAATCGGGCGGCTGGACCGCATCCCCGTCCGCGGACGGGGATGCGGCTTTGAGCAAGCCGCATAAAAAGGTTTTGAAAGTCATCGTCGTGGTGCTGCTGGAAATAGCGCTGCTCTGCGCGGGGCTGTTTTTCGGGTACGTATATGCGAAGGCGACGATCCCGCAGGGCGTGGTGCTTTCCGAATACAAGACGATAGAGGAGCTGCGCGAGGAATACGGCGCGGCGGCGGGAAAGCGCAAGGACGTGGCCGCTTACGTTGCCGCGGAAGATTATTACGGACTGTACGCCACGGTGTATTACAAGATTATCACCGCGCCCGAAGTCAACGTGCGGGCGGCGGGACTCACCGATTCGCTCGGCATGGTAAAGGTCAGCATAGACAGCAGAAAGAAGCTGGAAAACGGCTTTATGGTCTGGTATATGGACTCTTCGGGCGACAGCATGCCTTCGCAAACGACCTTCCGCGTCAACGCTTATTTCAATATCGCCGACCAGATGGTCAAGGTGAAGCGGTATAACAACAAGGGCGAGGGCGACGCCAAGAACGGAAAGGAACAGAGCGAGCTCGCCTATATTTCCAAATACGGCCTGCTGCCCTTCGGCTTTTCCAACTATTACGTGACGGAAGAGAACCTGCTTTCCGCCGAATACGCGAAAGAGGACGGTCTGAACGTACTCACGCTTACGCTCGACGCCGAAAGCGCGACCGAAGGTTACGTCGTGCAGATGAGCGGCATGAGCGGGCAGAAAGCCGACTTTTCGGGCGGAAAAGTTACCTATACCATGTATTTCGACGACGATTTCGTGTTGAGAAGAACGGAGGCATCGGACGAATACGTGATCAATTACGGCATCAAAGTATCCTGCAAGGGATCGATGGAAGAAACTTATATTTATAAGGGCGAGGAGGGGTACAGCGGCCTTGCCGAAGACGAAAAATACGAAAATATCACTGCGGAATAAAAGGATTGAGGGAATATGAAAAATACGTTGCGAAAAAACTTTATGATCGTGCTGATCGCCGTGCTGGCGCTCGGTTTTTCGGTGTTCTTTACGGCCTGCCACTCCTCTTTGAACGAAGAGGACGACAATAAACATGTGGAAACGCCCGGCGGCGAAGAGGAAAAACCTCTCGATCCGTCCACGCAGGCTCTCGGCGAAGCGGTATTTAAACTCGTGGTCCGGGGCGCGGAGGGCGATTTGAACCTGGCTTTCGGGGACGTGAACCTGAACGGCCGCGTGCGCGCATCGCTCGACGGCGCAATTCTCGGATTTGCCGACGCCGACCTCTTCGGCCTGAAAGTCAGCCTCGGCGTGCAGTTTGCCGACGGAAATAAAAACGTGCTGCTGGAAGCGCTCGGCGAGAAGCTTTACTTCGACCTTGCGGACACGGCGGAAGTGGTCGAACGCATAAGCGCGCTCGTGGAGGGCAGGGAACCCGTCGTTCCCGATATCGCCGCCGGCGAAACCTATCCGCCTGTGGAAATAGGCGGGCTGGATCTCGGCGCGATATTCTCTCTGCTCGATAATTTCGACGCAACGTCCATTCTCGGCATGCTTGCCGATACGGTGGGCGTCGAAACGGAAAACGGTTACGAATACAACGTGCCCGTCCTCGGCGACGTTGCCGTCAAAATGTCCGTGGACGGGAATAACGATTTGACCTCGCTTGCCGTTACGGGGCTTGCCGCGGGCGGGACGGAAGCCGTTATCGAATTGAACGGCATTTCGTATCCCGCGCAAAAACCCGTTCCCGTGAGCGTCGGAGGGTATAAAAACGTAAAAGATTATCTGCCGCTTTTGGAAAATTTCTGCAAGGAAAAGATCGATTCCGTGCCGCAGCTCATAGAAACCATCAAGAAAACGGACTTCGGCCGCCTTGTGGAAACGATAAAAGCCGTTAAGGAGGCCGGCGCGGTATCCTTTGACGTCGCATTGAATGCGGGCGTGAAAGTTACGGCGAAAGCGACCGTCGACTTTGCCGACGGTCTGGCAGTCGCTCTGAAAGCGACTGTCAGCGGCAACGAGATAGAAGTTTATTATGCGGACGGCGCGTTTTATCTGCTGAAAGAGGGCGTGTCGCTGAAAGCGAACGCGGAAGACATATCGGCGCTCGCCGCGCTCTTCGGCGCGGATATCGGGGATATCGATCTCGGCGGACTGGCGCTCGGTTCGATCGGCGCCGATAACGGCGTGCTGCAAGTCCGCTTGGGCGGGTTGACGCTCACGCTCGACGTTGCCGCGCTGGAGGCAGAGATAAATTATAACGGATATTCCGCAAAAGTAACGGGCATTGCGGCGGGCGGCCGCGTAAACGTGCCCGAGATCGCCTGGTCGGAACTCGGCAACGCCGTTCCGCTCGTCGAAAATCTGTTTGAAAAGATTTCGGGCATGACTTTCGGGTTCAGCGGCACGATAGACGGCGCGAAAAAAGTTACTTTCACCGACGTGCGCGTGATCGACAGCGGCACCGACGGCATCGCGCAGGACTTTGAAAACGGCAAGATATCCATTGCGGGGCGCGTGACGGTAGACGACGGCTACGTGCATAATATCGACGTGGTTTATAAGGACAACGAACTTTACGTTTCTTATAACGACGCCATGAAACTGATGATGGGCAAGAATTCGCTCGACGGTATAGTCAAACTCCTGAAAGACAATCTGGGATTCATTCTCGACGGCTTTGTCAAGAGCGACGCGATTTCCGATCTGTTTGAAACCAAAGATTACGGAAAGCTCGTTTCCATGTTGTCGCGGCTGACGATAGAAGAGAATAAGGTGAGCGTTGCGATAGACGGCAGCGCGCTGGGTGCGGGCGAGATCACGGCAGATATTACTCTGAACGAAGATCTGACCGTGGGGCTCGGCCTCGTCATGGCGGACATGACGCTTTCCGCCGTACTGAACGACGACGTCAAGGAAATCGCCGTTCCCGAGGACGCGGCCGAATATATCGACGTTTCCAACATCGAATACCTGCTCGAAGGTTTCCTCGTTACGGCTACGAAGGAAAGCAGAACTTTCGTGATGAAAGGCACGGTGGACGTCGATATCGACGCGAAGATACTCGTTTCGATTAAAGGTACGATCAAGATCGGGCTCGAAGCGTACGTGCGGATCAACGAGGACGGCAGCGTGGACGCCTGCGTGGTGTTCGACAATACCAACGTTGCGAAAAAAGGGAGCGACAGTTACGAAAGTTCCACAGCTTCGCTCATTCATACGCTTATAAAATACGGCAAGACGTATATTACCTATCACGACGATATGCTTTATATCGACAGAATGGATATGGAAAAGAGCGGCAACAGTTTCAAGGGGTATCAGTTTGAAGAAACGCAGTACAGGCACATGAAATTAGCCGCAGCCGACTGCAAGGGGGAAACGATGAAAAATTTCCTCGGCGAGGCGTTCGGGCTGGGTTCTCTCATCACCGGCATGATACCGGACGGGGGCGGAAACGAAATGCAGTATGAAAAGATAGTAAAGAACTACGTTTCCGAAAGTCGGCTGAAACACAGTCTCGTCATCGCGACTTCGGTTCTTGCGGGTTCGGATATGCTGGGCGATCTGACGGCGGATATTTTCCTCGACGAAAACATGAACATCACGGACGTTGCCGCGGGGCTGGAAATAGGGCTCGGCTCGCTGGGCAAAGTTACCGCAAATATCGCCGCGAAACACTACGTGGAAGAGGGCTTCGACTTTGAAGAGGTCTTTGAACAGATCAAAAATAACGAATATACCGGTTTCGCCGCGTAAACGGCGCGGAGAAGGGACGGCCGACGGCCGTCCCTTTTTTTGTTCTGCCGCGCTCTTTTCCGGCATAAATTGTATAAACGGCTTGTACGCATGTATAATTTACGGAATGGAATTGACATCGCGGTCAATTTATGTTAAAATAACTGAAATAAAGGAGGTGACCCGATGAAAGGCTTTGAGAACGAAAAAGTATTCAACGAACTGGCTGAAAAAGTAAAGAGCCAGAAAATGATCGATAACGAACTGTATGCGAAATATCAGGTCAAAAGGGGGCTTAGGGATCTGAACGGCGAGGGAGTCGTCGCAGGTCTGACCGCTATTTCCGACGTAGTGGCGAAAAAGGTCGTCGACGGCGTGAAAGTGCCCTGCGAAGGCGAATTGTATTACAGGGGCGTAAACGTCAAGGATATCGTCTATTCCTCCGGTCTCGACAGGTTCCGTTTCGAGGAAGCGGCGTATCTCCTTCTATTCGACGAACTGCCGACCAAAGAGCGGTTCGAAGAATTCAAAGCGCTGCTTGCCGAACTGAGAAAACTGCCGAAAAACTTCGTGCGCGACGTCATTTTGAAAGCGCCGAGCAAAGACATCATGAATTCTCTCGCGCGGAGCGTGCTCACGCTCTATTCCTACGACCACCACGGCATGGACATATCGCAGGAAAACGTGCTCGCGCAGTGTCTGCGGCTGATCTCGGTGTTTCCGATGTTTTCCGTCTACGCCTACCAGGCGCACATGCATTACGACAGGAACGCTTCGCTCATCATACATAAGCCCGAAAGCGAGCTTTCTATCGCGGAAAATATCCTGCGCATGATGAGACAAAGCGGCGAATTTACCGAACTCGAGGCAAAAGTGCTCGACGTAGCTCTCATTCTGCACGCCGAACACGGCGGCGGCAACAACTCGTCCTTTACGACGCGCGTCGTATCCAGCACGGGAACGGATACCTATTCGGCCATTACGGCGGCGCTCTGTTCGCTCAAAGGCCCGCGGCACGGCGGCGCGAACATCAAGGTCATGCAGATGTTCGACGATATAAAACACAACGTGAAGAAGTGGAGCGACGAGGGCGCTTTGAGGGATTACCTCAAAAAGATGCTCGACGGCGAGGCTTTCGACCATTCCGGTCTTATCTACGGCATGGGGCATGCGGTCTATTCCATTTCCGACCCGCGTGCGGACGTGTTCAAAGGTTACGTGGAAAAGCTTGCCGAAGCCAAGGGCAAGCGCAAGGAATACAAACTTTATACGGACGTCGAACGCATTTCCAAGGAGCTCATCATGGAAAAGCGCAAGATATACAAGGGCGTGAGCGCCAACGTGGACTTTTTCAGCGGGTTCGCTTACAGCATGCTGGGTATCCCGATGGAACTGTACACGCCGATCTTCGCCGTCGCGCGCGTCGCGGGGTGGAGCGCGCACCGTCTGGAAGAACTCGCCAACGCGAGCAAAATCATACGTCCCGCGTATATCAGCCTGAGCGGAAGAAGGGAATACGTTCCCATGGACGTCCGAAACTAATTTTAAAAACAGGGTATCGGTAAAGATGTTTGGAGAAATCTACAACGAGTGGCTCGAAAGCGGCCGGCTGAGCAAGGAAGAAAAAGCGGAGCTCGCCGCGATCGGGGAAGATGAAAAGGAAATAGAATACCGTTTCGGCAAGGAGCTGGAATTCGGCACCGCGGGCATGCGCGGCATCATGGGCGCGGGCGTCAATATGATGAACGTGCACACCGTGCGCCGCGCCACGCAGGGACTTGCCGATTACATCAAGGCGAAGGGTATCGCGGCAATGAAAAAAGGGGTGGCGGTGTCCTACGATACGCGCAAAAACTCCCGTCTGTTTGCGGAAAGCGCGGCGGACGTGCTCGCCACGAACGGCATCAAGACTTATCTGTTCGACGGCGTGCGCCCCGTGCCCATGCTTTCCTATGCCGTAAGACGGCTGGGAACCTCCGCGGGCGTCATGATCACGGCGAGCCATAACCCCAAGGAATACAACGGCTATAAGGTCTACGGAGAGGACGGCGCGCAGATGTCGCCCGAGGATACGGAAAAAGTCGTGTCCTGTATCGCGGAGATCGGCAGCTGTCTTTCTTCCAAAGTGAAATTCGGCGCGCCCGTCAAGGGCATGCTGAAAGTCGTGGGCAAAAAACTCGATAAACAATATTATAAGGCGATACGGAAACTCACCCTTTCCGACGACGCGGTGAAAAAAGTCGGCAAAAACATTAAGCTCGTGTATACGCCCGTTCACGGGAGCGGCTATGTGCCCGTAACGACGATTTTGAAAAAGCTCGGGATCAAGGCCGCCCTCGTGGAAGAACAGACCGCGCCCGATCCCGAATTTTCCACGGTCGAGGTGCCGAATCCCGAATTCAAGGAAACGCTGGCGCTCGGCATCAGGCTTGCGGATAAAATCAAGGCCGACGTAGTGTTCGGCACCGATCCCGACTGCGACAGGTTGGGCGTGGCCGTGCGGGGCGATAAAGGCGAATTCGTCGCTCTGAGCGGAAATCAGGCGGGCGTGCTGCTGCTCGATTATATCCTGCTGCGGCTGAAGGAAAAGAACGCGCTGCCCAAAAACGGTTTCGCGGTGAAAAGTTTCGTTACCACGAGCATGGCGAAAGCCATCGCGGAGGACTACGGCGTGGAACTCGTCGAGGTGCCGGTCGGATTTAAATTTATCGGCGAAAAAATAAAACAATTCGACGATACGGGGATAAAGCAATTTCTCTTCGGTTTCGAGGAAAGTTGCGGCTATCTGCGCGGCACACATTGCCGCGACAAGGACGCCGTCGTGGCGAGCATGTTGTTCGCCGAAATGGTATGTTACTACACCTATAAAAAGACGGGCGTTTGGCAGCGGCTGAACGATCTTTACGACAGATACGGCTACTGCCTGGATAAAAACGTAAGTTACAGTTTCGGCGGTCTGAACGCTATGGCCGAGATGAACGCCATCGTGGACGGGTTCAAAAAAGCGCCGCCCGAAAAGCTGGATATTTACAACGTTATCGCTATGCGCGATTACTCCGTGCCCGTGCGCATTTCGGAAGACGGGGAGGAACCGCTCGACATAGCGAAGAGCAACAGCGTTTATTTCGAGATGGAAAACGGCAGTTTCGTGTGCGTGCGTCCGAGCGGCACCGAACCGAAACTGAAAATTTACTATTCCATAAAACTCAAGGATTTCGCTTCGGCCGAAAAAGCTTTCGAAAAGATGAGCGCGGCCATGGAAAAACTCGTCAAAGGCGCCTGAACGGGGTGCGGGGCGGAGCCCCGCACCCTTTAAAAATGCCGGAAACGCCTGTAAATCCGCAAAAAAACGCGCTCTTTGACGTATTGAGGAAAAAAAGGAATTTTTTTTAAAATTTTTTGCTAAAATACTTGACTAAATAATAGTTTTTTGGTAATATGGTTAAGCTATCGAAAAACGGTAGCCCCCGGCCGACGTCGGGTCTTGCAGATTGACAACCGCATAGTAAAGACGAAGAAAAGTCTGTAAAAGAGAAA
>ERZ506969.155-NODE-155-length-22510-cov-4.96464_pt1 | contig 22510 bp, 26 predicted proteins | sample MGYA00512891_ERZ506969 | MGnify/ENA metagenome assembly ERZ506969
CAAAGGCCGCCGCCTCCGCGTCGCTCATATTGATCACTTTATAGGCGTAACGCTGCGCCGTTTTCGCGCCTACGCCCGGTAGTTTGGTAAACTCGTTGATGAGTCTGCCGAGCGGTTCGATAAAAACTTTCATGTATTAAAACATCGACCCCATGGCGCCGAACGCGCCCATCTTGTTTTTGGAAAGTTCGTCGGCCTTGGCCTTTGCGTCGTTCATCGCCGCGGTGATGAGATCTTCCAGCATCTCGACGTCGTCGGGATCCACCGCTTCGGGCTTGATGGAAATGCCCAAAAACTCGTTTTTGCCGTTGACGCGCACCTCTACCAGTCCGCCCGCGGCGCTGCCCGTAACCTCGGCGTTTTCCAGCTCTTCCTGCGCCTTGGCCATTTCCTGCTGCATTTTCTGCGCCTGTTTCATTAAGTTCTGCATGTTGCCGCCGCCGAAGCCGCCGCCGTAACCGCCTCTGAATCCTGCCATTTTCCTTTCTCCTTTTTATTTACTCCACGATGACGATGTCGTCGCCGAATATCCGCTTGATCTCGTCGACATCGTTATCGAATTTTTCCGCGTTTTTCGCGCTCGTTTCCGCCTTGACTTTGAGCGACGCGCCGGCAAAACGTTCGAGCTGCCGCTTGATGGCGGCAAAATTCTCTTCCTTTTCCAGCACGCTCAGATCGTTATCGTTTTTCGCGGTGATCACAAGGGTTTCGCCCTCGATCTCCCCTTTCAGGCTCTGCAATACCGCCCAGAGCATGAGTTCGCCGCTCTGCCGCAGGCCCCGCGTAACGATTCCCATGACCTCTTCCGCCTTATGCGAAGACAGCGCGTCCCCCGCCGCGCGCGGCCTCGTTTCCGCGGGGACTTCCGCCTTGACCGCCTTTTCGGGAACGGTTTCCGCGCCCCGCGCGATTTCCGTCTTTGCGGGCGCGAAACTGCCCGACGCGAGTTTATCTTCCAGCGTTTTGATCCGCGCCGTAAGCGCGTCTATATTGTAATCGCTTTCGGGCTTTGCCGCCTTGACCGCCGCCGTTTCAAAGAGAATACGCGGGTGCGTGGTATATTTGAGATCGGCCTCCGCCGAGGCGAAAATTTCCATACACCGCAATATCCTGGGCGCGGGCGCGAGCTCCGCGACTTCTTTCAACTCCCTGAACCTGTCTTCGGGCAGGGCGAGCACCGCGTTGGGTTTCGCCAGCGTTTTAGCTACCAGCAGGTCGCGCAGGTAGGACACCACGTCCTTTGTGAGCACGCCCATGCTCTTGCCCATGGAGGCGAGCTCGTCTATCGAGAGGAACACGCCGCCCGCGTCCCCCTTCAGCACCGCCGCAACGAGGTTTTTGATCTTTCCCGTATCGGACGTGCCGAGCACCGACAAAACGTCGTCATAAGTGAGCACGCCCTCCGCAAAGGAATCGCACACGTCCGCGATGGACAGCGCGTCCCTGATGCTGCCCTCGCCCGCCTTGGCGATAAGGGTAAGGGCCTCCTTTTCGTATTTGCGGCCGAGATCGTCGAAGATGTCCCCCACGAGCTTTGCCAGCCGTTCGGTCGATATGAGTTTAAAATCGAAACGCATGCACCGCGAAAGAATGGTCGCGGGCAGCTTGTGCGCCTCGGTCGTGGCGAGAATGAAAACCGCGTGCCTAGGCGGTTCTTCCAGCGTTTTCAAAAGCGCGTTGAAAGCCGCCGCCGTGAGCATGTGCACTTCGTCTATGATGTATACCTTGTAGCGGCAGGAAACGGGCGGATACGCTATCTTTTCGCGCAGGTCGCGTATCTCGTTCACGCCGTTATTTGACGCCGCGTCTATCTCAACCACGTCGAGCGAAGAAGCGTCTTCCAGCGCGCGGCATACTTCGCATTCGCCGCACGGCGAACCGTTGACGGGGTGCAGGCAGTTGATCGCCCGCGCGAAGATGCGCGCGGTGGACGTCTTTCCCGTGCCGCGCGTGCCGCAGAACAGGTAGGCATGCCCTATCTTGTCCGTTTCTATCTGATTGACCAGCGTGCGCACGATATGATCCTGCCCGACCATTTTGTCGAAACTTTTCGGGCGGTATTTCCTGTAAATAGCCGTATATGCCATAATTTATGCACCTTCTCCGTTGACTATTCTCTCTATTTTCTTTCTGATCCGCTGCAAGGCGTTGTCCACCGATTTCGCGCTCCTGCCCAGCTTTTCGCCGATCGCCTCGTAAGAGGCGCCGCCCAGATACAGGTTGAGCACCTTCAGTTCGAGCTTGCTCAGCGTGAAGTGTATGCCCGCTTTCAGCTCCGCCAGCGATTCCCTGTTGACGATCTCCGTTTCCGGATCGACGATTTCCCTGCCGACGGAAATTTCGTAATTTTTGCCGTCTTCGCCGAACCCCGTCAGCGATATGTAGTTGTTGAGCGGCTTGTGCTTGTCCCGTCCGTCCGCCTTGATGGCGGAAAGGACGTTTCTCCTGATGCAGAGGGAGGCGAACGTTTTGAAACTCGACTTGCCGTTGTAGCCCTTGATGGCCTTGAACACGCCGACCATGCCCTCCTGCAAAAGGTCTTCCTTATCGCCGCCGCTCAGAAAATACGAATGGACGACGCTCTTCACCACCGTACGGTAACGGCCGATCAGCACGTCTATGGCGGCGATATCCCCCGACTGCGCGCGCGCGCAGAGTTCTTCGTCCGTCAGGTTATCGAAATCCATGTCAATATCCTTTTCTCTGCCTGAGCGCCTCGAAAACCGCCACGCCGCAGGCCACCGACGCGTTGAGGGAATTGACCTTCCCGTACATGGGGATTTCCACAACGCGGTCGCACTTTTCTTTCGTCAGTCTTTTTATGCCCGTATCCTCGCCGCCCACGACGAGCACGCACTTGCCGCGAAGATCGGCCTTATAGATATTTTCGCCGCCGAGTTCCGCGCCCGTTACCCAGTAGCCCTTTTTCTTGAATTCGTCCAAAAGCGCGTTGACGTTTCCCACGCGGGCGATCTTGAGATGGTTCGCCGCGCCCTCGGAAACGCGCATGACCGTTTCCGTAACGTTCGCCGCCCTGCGGTCGGCGAAAAAGAGCCCGTCCGCCCCCGCGCATTCGCAAACGCGGATGATGCTGCCGAGGTTGTGCGGGTCGGTAACGCCGTCCAGCACTACATACAGCCCGTCCCTGCCCGCAGCCTCGAAGAGCAGGTCGTCGGCGTCCGCATATTTATAGTCGGGCACGTAGGCGATCAGTCCCTGATGGCGGCGGTTCTCGCTCTCGCGGTCGAGCGCCGCCCTGTCGGCGAACTGCACGCGCACGCCCTGCGCGCGCGCCTCGGACACAAGCGCGCGGCTTTCCCCGTCGCGCAGGGAATTTTCCACGAGCAGTTTGTCTATCTTCGTTTCGGTCTTCAAAAGTTCCCGAACGGCGTTTTTACCTTCTATTTTCATGTTTTCACCTTAAAATTGAGCAATTCGTTCAGCCTTTCGGTCTCTCCCGTTACGTACAGATACCCCACCACGGCCTCGAAACCCGTGGACATGTTGTATTCCTGCACGCTGCTGCTCTTGGCTTTCGTCCCCTTTTTGGAATTCCTCGCCCGCTTGTAGATCGCGAGTTCCTCCTCCGTCAGCCGCGGAATGAGTTCGGCGATGAAAGCCGCCTGCGCCGCGGCTTTGACTTCGGCGGTCGCCAGACGGTTGAGTTCGCCCGCCTTCGCGTCCGAAGAGAACGCCAGCTTTTCGCGCACGTACAGGGAATATACCGCGTCGCCCACGAACGCCAGAACGACGGCGTTCATGTTCGCCGCCCTTTCTTTCGGCAGTTTGTCGCCGAGATAAAACGGTTTCATTTTATTATTGTACAACATTTTTCGCAAAAACACAATTAAATTGAGGCGGGCGGGCTCCGCTTTCCGTAAAAAAAGGGCGGGGCGTCAACCGCCCCGCCGTCGTCAGTCTTCCAGCTTTTCTATGATCCCCGCAAGCGATTTCGCCGTGCTTTCGGAAAGCGCGGCGTCCTCCGTTTCCGCGAATACCCGCACGACCTGTTCCGTGCCCGACGCCCGCACGACCACGCGCCCCCGTTCGCCCAGCGCTCCGCGCGCCTTTTCCAGCTCTTCGGACAGCGTTTCGCTGCCGAGCACCCGCACCTTGTCTTTCACGCGCACGTTGACGTTATACTGCGGGAACAGCTTTACGTCGGTCAGCGCGGAAAGCGTTCTGCCGCTCCGCCGCACCACGCACGCCGCGACCAGCGCCGAAAGAATCCCGTCCCCCGTCGTCGCGTAGTCGGTTAAAATGATATGCCCCGACTGCTCGCCGCCCACGTTGGCGCCCTTTTTGAGCATGAGTTCCTTAACGTACTTGTCGCCTATATCGCTCCTGAGAAGCGTAACGCCCTTTTCGGCGAGCGCGCGCTCCACGCCCGCGTTTGTATGCGCCGTGCCGACGGCGTAACGGCTTTTAAGCGTGCCGTCCTTTTTCATGGCGCAGGCGAGCATGTAAATGAGCTTGTCGCCGTCCGCGACCTTCCCCTTTTCGTCCACCGCGATCAGGCGGTCTGCGTCGCCGTCGAAGGCAAAGCCCATGTCGCACCCGTTTTCCAGAACGCAGGCGGCGAGGCGTTCGGGGTGGAGCGAGCCGCACCCCTCGTTGATGTCCGCACCGCCGTGCGCCGCGCCGATAACGAATATTTCCGCACCCGTGCGGCCGAATATCTCGGGCGCGACTTTATAGGCCGCGCCGTTGGAACAGTCGAGCGCGATCCGCATGCCTTTGAGGTCGGCGCTGCAAGCGCCGAGCACGCCCGAAACATAGAGGTCGGCGAGCTGATATTTCTGCGCGAAACGCCCGATCTTCACGCTTTCCGCCAGCACCTGCGCGCTCATTTTCGCCTCTATTTCCGCCTCTTCGTCCTCGTCGAGCTTGTAGCCCTCGGAGGAAAACACTTTGATGCCGTTGTATTCCGCGGGGTTGTGCGAAGCGGAAACGACCACGCCGTAATCGGCTTTGAGCTGTTTCGTGAGAAAGGCCACGCCCGCCGTGGGAATGACGCCCAGATCGTACACGTCCGCGCCGCCGGCCATCGCCCCCGCCGCCAGCGCGAGCGTCAGCATGTCGCCCGAAACGCGCGTGTCCCGCCCGACGACGATGAGCGGACGCGGCCTGAGCTGCGCGAGCGCGTTGCCGCACCGAAAAGCCAGATCGCCCGACAAAAATTCGTTGGCTATGCCGCGGATACCGTCCGTACCGAAATAATTACGCATGTTTTCCTCCTTTTTCCCGCCACGGTATGTAGCGTTTTTTCAGCGTTTCGCTCTCTTCCTGCCGCGCGCGGCCTATTACGAAGGTTTCGCCCTTAACCGTCTTCGTAACCGTCGTGCCTGCGGCGATAAAGGCGCCGCTCTCCACCGTAACGGGCGCTACGAGATTGCAGTTGCTGCCGATAAAGCAATCGTCGCCCACCGTCGTGCGGTATTTGCGCTTGCCGTCGTAGTTGGCGAATACCACCCCGCAGCCGAAATTGCAGTTTTTCCCCACGACGGCGTCGCCGATATAGGTCAGATGCGAAATCTTGGTGCCCGCGCCGACGGCGGCGTTTTTGATCTCGACGAAATCGCCCACGCGGCAGTTATCGCCGATCACGCTCTTTTCCCGCAGATAGGCGTTCGGCCCCACGCTGACGTTACTGCCCACTTTCGCGCCCCGCAGCACGCTCGAAAGCACGGTGCTGCCCGCGCCGATCTCGCTGTCGAAGATCACGTTGTTCGGTTCGAGCACCGCGCCCGCGGCGATATGGCTTCTGCCGTAAACGTGGTTGTTCGGCCAGATCACCGCCCCCGCCTCCACGACGACTTCTTCGCCTATGTATACGCTGTTTCCGTCGGGAATCTCCACGCCCGCGGCCCTGAGCCGCGCCACGCGGTCTTCCCGTTTTTCCCGTTCGCTCATATTGCCTCCTTCTGTTTTACTGCCCGAACCGCTCCGCGCCTGATTTGCGGAAAGCGGATAAGGCCGACCGCCGAACGGCGGACTTACTTTGTCTATTTTATCCGCGCCGCCCGTTTTTGTCAAACGTTTTTGTATAAAAGAATTATTTTTTTATAATTTAAGACACTTTCGGGCAAAAAATATAAGCTTTTCCGATCTGAAAAGCCTTATTTTGCCGCCCTTGCCGCCCGCGGAAAAGCAGGCCGCTCCGGACAGCCGCTATTACATACAATTCGAGGGCGGGCAAAAATGTGCGCGCCTTTAAAATAAACTCAGCTGTTTTGCGAAAGAAGAGAAATAGGATTGCTCCGCCCTTTCCGTAAATTCCAGCGTGCTTTTCGCCGTTCTGAACGTTCCCGATACCGTAAAATGCCCTCGGGAACCGAGTTCGAACGAGAGCACCGATTCCGCGCCGTAGTATTCCCGTATTTCGAGGCGCCCCTCTTCCAGAGTACGGTACATTTCCGCAAAGCCGCGGGCAAATTCCCGCATTTCCTCTGCGGAAAAGTAAAATCCCACCGTACCGCCGTAAGCGGACGCGGCGATCGCAATCGTTACGAAACGCCTTTCGTCGAAGTCTATTTTCAATTTAAAATCTTCCGTCTTCAATTCAGCCGTTTTCATGGCTTTATTTTAGCATAAACGGCTTTTTCCGTCAAACGAAAACCCGCCCGCCCCGAAACGGGGCGGGCGGCCGTTCATCCGCAGTCATCTTTCTGACCGCGCGCTTCCGCGAGTTCGCCGATCCTGCGGTGCGCCGACTTGAGCCCCTCCTCCAGCCGCGCGAGCTTTTCGGGCAGGCGGCACAGTTCCGCCGCCTCCACCTTTTGTTCCACCACGATCAGCCGCGCGTTCTGGTCGTCCAGCTTTTCCGAAATCGCGTTGCTCTTCGCGCTGATCAGTTCGGTCTGTATCTTGATGAAATCGATCTTGCTTTCTATCTTGGCGCGCGCGCCGCCCTGATCCGCCGCGTCTTTGCCGAGATTTCTGAAAAACACGATCAGTCCCGTTACGCCCACCGCCGCCGAAACGATCAGAGCGGCGAGCGAAATGATTTCTCCCGTATCCATTTTTACCTCCGCGCCTTCCCACGCCTGCTTACAGTATACGGCGTTTTCCGCGGATTACAAGCGCTTTATGACCATTTACACGTATTCTCCGTGCCCGAAATTCTGCGCATAGGAAGTCGTTTCCGTCAGATAATCTATCGTCCCCTTGAAAATGGCGTAGGCTATCTTTTCCTGATATTCGGAGGTGATGAGCAAAGCCTCGTCCTCTGGGTTGGACAAGAAGCCGCATTCGGCGATGCAGGCGGGATACGGGTGGGAATTGAGGATGTAGTAATCCCCCTTGAGCGCGGAACTCTCCCGCACGGCCTCCTCCATGGCGTTGAAACTTTCCTGCACGCAGTCTGCGAGCAGTTTGCCGTATTCGCTGTTTTCGTCGAAAAACACCTGCGCGCCCCGCCGCGTGGATACCGAATACTTGTTCATATGCACGGATATGACGAGCGTGGGCTTTTCCTTTAAAATGATGTCGCGGCGGGCTTCCATATCCTTGCGTTTCAGATTGCCCGTCGCCGTGCCGTACAATCCCGCGTCGCTGTCGCGGGTGAGCACGGTGTCGATGCCCGCGTTGTTGAAGTGTTTCGCCAGTTTGCGCGCCACCGCGAGATTGAGTTCGCTTTCCTTCACGCCCGTCTTTACGCCCGTAACGCCGCCGTCAACGCCGCCGTGCCCCGCGTCGATCACGACCTTGATTTCCGAAGCGGACACCTGTCCGCCGCCCTTGTTCATCGCGCCGATACATACCGCGGCGGCCACGCACGCCAGCGCCAGCACGGCCGCGATGATGATATTTTTACCTTTTACTACGTACACCGATTGACCTCCCGAAATTGTGGATAACTTTTTCAAAATCGGGGAGTTATCCACATGCCGGTGCGTTTTTGAGAATGCCGCTGTGGATAACTCCCCCGTATCAACTTACGCGCCCGCCCCTCGTTTTATGACTTCCGTAAAGATTTCCGCCTCTTTTTCCGACAAAATACGGCAAAAATTCCCGGCCGCCGCAAACGAACATAAATTCGCTTATTTTGCGTTTTCGGGAACGACAAAACCCCATACCGTAAAGAGCGAACGCCGCTGTGCGGCATATCTTGACCTTTCCTATTCTCCCGATTGACTTTTCGGCGCGAAAACGAAAAAACAAACATAAATTGTTTTATGGGAAGGGCAATGATTTGCGTTTCTCTTCATACTTTGCTATACTTTATCGGGAGAAAGCGAGGCAGCGATCAGTGAAACGAGCAAAAGAACAGGAAAATAAAACGGAACGGCTCACCACGAGCCCTATAAGGCCGCTTATCGTCAAGCTCGCCGTACCGTCCATAGTCAGCATGCTGATATCCACCTTTTACAATATGGCGGATACCTTTTTCGTCGGGCAGATGCAGAATACCAGCGCGACGGGCGCGGTCGGCGTCATTCTGCCCGTGATGACGCTCATTCAGGCGTTCGGCTACTTTTTCGGGCACGGTTCGGGAAATTTCATCTCACGCAAACTGGGCGAGGGCGACGAAACGAGCGCAAAAAACATGGCTTCCACGGGATTTTTCTACGCGCTGGCCTTTTCCCTCGTGCTGATGGCGGCGGGGCTGATTTTTATGAAACCGCTCGTCGGGCTGCTCGGCGCAACGCCGACCATACGCCCGTACGCCGAAGAATATATGCGCGTGATCCTCTTCGGCGCGCCGGTGATGACGGGCGCCATCGTCATGAACAACCAGATGCGCTTTCAGGGCAACGCCTACTATTCAATGTTCGGCATCGCCGCGGGCGGCGTGCTAAACGTCGCGCTCGACCCGCTTTTCATCTTCACTTTCGACATGGGCGTAACGGGCGCGGCGGCCGCCACCGTGATCTCGCAGGCGGTGAGTTTTATCGTATTGTTTATCGCCCTCGAAAAAAGCGACTGCATAAAACTGCGCCCGCGAAGCGTGATGTTCAAAAGATCGTACGCCCTGTCCATCATGAAAGGCGGCGTGCCCTCCCTCTGCAGGCAGGGCATAACCAGCGCGGCCACGATCTGTTTCAACGCCGTGGCCGGCATCTACGGCAACGACGCTGCCATCGCCGCCGTTTCCATCGTATCCAAGATAACGTCTTTCGCCTCCGCCGCCCTGATCGGGTTCGGGCAGGGTTTTCAGCCCGTGTGCGGCTATTCTTACGGAGCGAAAAAATACCGCAGGGTGTACGATTCGTTTTGGTTTTGCGTAAAAGTCTGTTTTGCCTTTCTGCTCGTATTGTCCGTCGCGGCGTATTTCGCCGCGCCCTGGCTTATCCGTCAGTTCCAGAGAAACGACGCCGAGGTTATAGACGTAGGTACGCGCATGCTGCGCGCCCAGCTCATCAGCTTTTCCTTCATGTCGCACGTCATCATAAGCAACATGATGCTGCAGACCATCGGCAAGTCGCTGCGCGCCTCCCTGCTCGCCCTTTCGCGGCAGGGATATATCCTCATACCCGTTCTGTTCGTTGCCGCCGCGCTGTTCGGCATAAACGGACTGATCTGGGCGCAGACCGTCGCCGACTTCATCTCTCTCGGCATTTCCTTTTTCGTAACGTACAGGGTGCTGAAATGTTTCAGAAACGACAACGACTTAACGCATGCGCACAAGTAAATTCGGCCTGCAAAGCAAGCGCCGCGTAAAAATGCGCGCGCTTTCGTTTTTCATATAACTAAAAAGGATAGCGAAAATTTTCGCTATCCTTTACTTTTTGTTTTACAAAAACGCGAGCGGCAAGTCAACTCGCCAAACGAATTTATCCGTCGACGGATATTCCGACCGCCGTACACTTTCCCCCGTTGCAAGCGCTTTCCGAAACGCTGCAGGCGGCTATACCGAGCGTTACGTCCGTCAAAGTTTCGAGAACGATTTTGTCTTTTGCCTTTGACAACGGCTTGCAAACTTCAATGCTGCCGTCGGCGCGGATTTCTGTATGCATAAACAGATTGATCGGGCAGATGATCGGATGCGAAGTTCCGAGCGCCCCGTTGATATTATCAAGGCAATTCGGATGACCTTTGCCGTTGCGATAGAAAAAGTCATACATTTCGGTCCTGCAACAAGGATGTAACAAATCATGCTCCTTTACGTCGTCATGCAGCACCTTAAACATCGGGGTATATTTGTTGGAATAGATGATATCCCCCACGTTCAAGCGCAGCGATTCATTGCAATCGATCGTTACCCCCGGGGAAACAAATTCGTCCCGTCTGTTTTTGACTTCCGCAAAAAAGTCGACGACCTGCCCGCCGTCAAAATCGATAATTTCGATCGTCTGCCCTTTACTTCTATTTTTATGCCGCCGCAGGGGTTGATTACATATTTTTCCATCGATTTCCTCTGATAATCCTTATTTTCGGTCGATTGCATTATAACAAAAAAATCATTAAAAATCAAATCGTTAAAAGCCTATACGTTCCTATATAAAAACAGACTCCGCAACGAAGTCTGTTTTTTGCTTGAAACGGTTTCTCTAACGGAACAATACTGCTCCCGCACCGTTTATTCTTTGTTTTCCGTCAGTTTGAAAAGAGCTTCGCACCCGATCTTTACATCGCGCAGCGTCGCGTCGAAATCGCCCGTGTACCAGGGATCCGCCACGTCCCGTCTTTCGCCCGCAATGTCGAGCAGGCGAAAAACTTTTTCCCCGTGCCCGCCGACGATCCGCAAAATATCGCGGACGTTCCGGCCGTCCATTCCCACGATATAATCGTAATATTCTCCGTCGGCCGCCGTCAGCCGCCGCGCACGCTTGCCCTCTGCGGAAATCCCCAGCTCGGCGAGCTTTTTTTTCGTGCCGCAATGCACGGGATTGCCGATTTCCTCATTGCTCGTAGCGGCGGAAGCGATTTCATAATCCCCGCCGCGTCCGCGCTTATTCACGTAATCGCGCATATAAAATTCCGCCATGGGCGAACGGCAGATGTTGCCGTGGCATACGAATAAAATTTTTATCATACGTCGATTATAGCAGAATCCGCCGCCGTTGTAAACCTTTTACTCCACGGTGATCACTCTTTTGCTTCCGTCCGCGAACGTGAGGAACAAAGAGTCCCCGTGCAGATCGATCTGGCCTATGATTTCCTCGCCCAGCACCATTTTTACATAAATCAACAAACTTTCAACGTCCATACTTACACCCTCCCTTTTATTTGGTACCCTGTACGGGTACCCGTAAGTAATATTTTCTTTAAAAATATCACATAATAATGTCGATGAGGTGTAAGAATTATGGATATTTTGTCGACTTTTGGCGAAAGGCTGGAAGAGATGATGTTTGAATGCGGATTATCTTCTTACGACGTAGCCGGCAGGACAAATATTGACGTATCGGGCATACGGCGTTATCTGAGAAAAGCCAGTCTGCCCAACCTTTTCAACGCGCTGAAGCTCGCGGACCTTTTCGCCTGCTCGCTCGATTACCTTTTCGGCCGCACGGACGACAGTTACAAAACGAAGTTTCTGCCCTGCCCCGATTTTTCGGAAAGGTTCAAAGAAGTGCTGCAGGAAAACAACTGCACGCGATACCGTCTGAACAAGGATACGCATATCGCCGAACGATGTATAGACGACTGGTATTACGGCCGCAGAGTGCCTACCGTGGAAAATCTTATCGAGCTTGCCGATTATTTCTATTGTACGCTCGATTATCTGGTCGGCAGAGAAACATAAAAAAGGAAACCGTTTTCAGGTTTCCTTTTTGCGTTTTCAGTTAAATCGGTCGAATCCCACCGCTTTTAAAAACTCGCGGGCGATCAGCATGCTGCCGATATTGTTGGGATGCACCCTGTCCCAGACGACGGAAGCGGAGTAGCGGTATTTGAGAAATTCGTCGAAAGGCTTTTGCAGGTCTATGCACATTAGGCCGTGTCTTTCCGCGATTTTTTTGACCGCAGCCCCGTACTCGTCCATGCTCTTTCTCATCCAGTCCTCTCTGTTCGGTTCTATGTAGTAAGGCGTCATCAGGATTACTCTGATGCCCGCTTTCAACGCTTTGCCGACCATTTCTTCCAGGTTTCTTTCGTACTCGTCGATATAAACGTGCGTTTCCTTGTACGCGGGATAATCGTACTGCCGCCACACGTCGTTGAATCCGATGCAGATGACTGCGGTATCGGGTTCGAGCGCCAGCACGTCGCTGTCGAAACGCGCCGCGAGGTCGCGCGAAGTGTTGCCCGAAACGCCCGTATTATAGACGGGCAGGCGCAGTTCGGGATAAAACGCGTTCAGCATGTTGTTCACAACGGCGACATACGCGTTGCCCAGCCCCGCATTCATGCCGACGGGGCGCGCCCTGCCCGCGTCCGTTACCGAATCGCCCGTGAAAAGGATCTTTTCGTTGTCTTTAAATAACATCTTCCACCTCTTTTTTTATTTAAAAACAAGTATAATCCTTTCGTAAGGATTAGTCAACGTTTCGCGCGGAATAAAGTCGGCTCCGTACAAAAAAGTTTCGCGTAAGGACCGATCGAGGCAATCGATTTTCGCTCATAATCCTAATTTTTTTACTGCCGCGCTTACGAAGGCGGAAAAGAGCGGATGCGCCGCGTTGGGACGGGATTTGAATTCCGGGTGAAACTGCACGCCTATGAAAAAGGGGTGCGGGGTTATCTCCACCGCCTCAACCAGCCTTCCGTCGGGCGAAACGCCGCATATTGTCAGCCCGCCATCCGAAAGCGCCTGTCTGAAATCGTTGTTGAACTCGAATCTGTGGCGGTGGCGCTCGGATACGAGCCCGCTTTTATAAATTTCAGCAAGGCGCGTTCCATCTTTTATAATGCAGGGATAGGCTCCCAGCCGCATGGTGCCGCCCATCTTCACGCCCAGCTGGTCGGGCATGAGGTCGATGACCGCATGCCCGCTTTGCGGATCGAATTCGGAAGAATTCGCGTCGGCGTACCCCAAAACGTCGCGCGCGTACTCGATGACTGCAGTCTGCATGCCGAGGCAGATGCCGAGGTACGGCACGCCGTTTTCGCGGGCGTAGCGCGCCGCCTGCAGTTTGCCCTCTATGCCGCGATTGCCGAAACCGCCGGGCACGAGAATACCGTCCGCACCGCCGAAAATTTCCGCGGCGTTTTCCTCCGTAACCGTTTCGCTGTCCACCCAATCGATATCCACGTATACGCCGTTTTCGTATCCCGCGTGCGTGAGAGCCTCCGCTACGGATAAATAGGCGTCGTGCAGGCGGACGTATTTTCCGCATAGCGCGATCCTCACGCGCCCTTTCCTCGCCTTTACGCGGGCGAGCATGGCTTTCCAGTCGGAAAGATCCGCGCGTTTCGCTTTCAGGCTCAGCGCTTCGCACACCCGTGCGGAAAACTTCTGCTTTTCCAGCATGACGGGCGCTTCGTACAGCGTGGGGAGAGTGAGATTTTCTATCACGTTATCCGTTTTCACGTTGCAGAACATCGCGATCTTTTCCCTGACGTCGGCGGGCAGAGGCGCGTCCGTGCGCGCGACGATTACGTCGGGCGCGATGCCCATGCCCTGCAATTCCCTGACGGAATGCTGGGTGGGTTTCGTCTTGAATTCGCACGATCCCGCGATATAAGGCACAAGCGTAACGTGAATGAAACAGCAGTTATGCCGCCCGGTCTCCAAGGATACCTGCCGTATCGCCTCGATAAAGGGCTGGCTTTCGATGTCGCCCGTCGTTCCGCCGATCTCCGTTATAACCACGTCCGCACCCGACGTTTTTCCGACATTGTAGATAAAGGACTTGATCTCTCCCGTAATATGCGGAATGACCTGCACCGTCTGGCCGAGGTATTCGCCGTTTCGCTCCTTGTTGAGCACGTTCCAATAGACTTTGCCCGTGGTAAGGTTGGAAAACTTATTGAGGTTTTCGTCTATAAAACGTTCGTAATGTCCGAGATCGAGGTCGGTTTCCGCGCCGTCCTCCGTCACGAAAACTTCCCCGTGCTGATAGGGGCTCATGGTGCCGGGATCGATGTTGATATACGGGTCGAGTTTCTGCGCGGCGACCTTCAGCCCGCGCGCTTTCAAAAGCCTCCCGAGGCTCGCCGCGGTGATGCCTTTGCCCAGCCCCGAAACGACGCCGCCCGTTACGAATACGTATTTTGCCATACCCTTTTCTCCTTGATTTTTTACCTTTTTATTATAATCCTACCGCGCGCGGAGGGCAAGCGATCGGAAAATCGTTGTGATTATACTTTATATAAGGAGGGGTTAAGTTTTTAAAATAAAAGCGCCGCGGAAAAGTTTTTCCGCGGCGGCAGAAACGTTTATTCTTCCCTCTTTTTGCCGAAAAAGAAAAGCGCGACCGTACCGGGGCCGGTATGCGAACCGATCGTGGTGCCTATATCGAAGATGCGGACCTTGCCCTTGAGCGCGGGAAACCGCTCCTCCGCAAGCTCCTTTACGGCGAGCGCGTCCGCCATGCAGGCGGCGTGCGAGATGTAGCACCGACCGTCGTAAGCGGTGCCGTTATCCGCCGTGGCTTCCATCGCGTTCACGATCTCGCGGACGACTTTGTTCTTCGTGCGCACCTTTTTGCGGGGAATGAGCTTGCCCTTGTCGTCCATATTGAGCAGGGGACAGATGTTGAAAATCGTGCCGAACCACCCCGCGGCCTTGGAAATTCTCCCCCCGCGCACGTAAAACGTGAGATCGGTCGAGAAAAACCAATGGTGCACGTTAAGCTTGTGTTCGTCCGCCCACGCCGCGACCTCCTCGATCGGTTTCCCCTCGTCGCGGAGATCGGCGAGCGCTTCCATCAGCAGGCCGTAGCCGGAGGACGCGCCGAGCGAATCGATCATGAATATCTTGCGTTCGGGGTACTTCGCCTGCAAGGTCTTTTTCGCGATGAGCGAGGAATTGTACGCGCCCGAAATCCCCGAAGAGAGCGCCACGTACAATATGTCCCGCCCCTCTTTGAGCCACGGTTCGAAAAACGTTTCGTATTCGTCCGCGTTGATCTGCGAAGTCTTGGTAACGACGCCGCGCGTCATCGCCGCGTAAAATTCGTCGTAGGGCATGCTTTGTCCGAGATCGTCCACATGTTCCACGCCGTCCATAAAATAATGAAAGGGAATATATTCGATATCCCTTTCGCGCAGACGTCCGGCGGAAAGATCCGCGGTGGAACCGCAGCAGAGCACAAAGTTCTTCATATAAAACACCTCGTTGTAATTTTTACTGATTTTAATCCCATTTTATGCCGGAAAGGGGCAAAAATCAATCTACAAGGCGTTTTTTTCACTATACGCTTGTACCTTTTCAAGTAGAATGGATAAATTTTTCTCTACGGACGAAAAACGCACTCTACCGGGAGTAGAATCGTACCGTGTAAGGCAAATTAAAAACCGCCGTGCGGCGGTTTTCGTCGTTTGGTCGCAGCGCGGCGTTTTCGCGCCCCCGCGTTTTGATAAAACGCCCTCCGCTTTCCGCAGAAAGGCGCGTAAGGCGGCGCCTTTCTGCGCCGAACGGATAAACGTCATTGTTTTTCCACGTAGACGACGGGAGCATAACGCCCGTCCTCCATTGCGGATATTTTTTCCGCGATCCTGCCCGCGACTTCGGTTTCGTCCAGTTTGTCGTCGAACGGTATGGCCACTTCGAAAATGAGGTTGGTCTTGTTCGGCCCCGCGACCATGCGGAAATCGTGCACGCCGAAACGGCCGTCGATATTCTTTACAAGTTCCTCCACGCGGGCGCGCATCTCGTCCACCGCGGGATCGTCCACCACTATGGGATCGAGGTGCCCGGTAAGCGAAATGCCCGTTTCCCGCGCGAATTCCCGCTCGATCTCGTCCACGATCTCGTGCGAGGCAAGCACGTCTACGGAAGCGTCCAGTTCGATGTGCGCGCTGGCGAAGTATTTGTTCGGCCCGTAGCTGTACACGCTGACGTCATGCACGCCGAGCACGCCCTCGTGCGCGAGGATGCGGCTCTTTATCTTTTCCACGATTTCGGGATCGGGCGCCTGCCCGATGAGCTTGGACATGGTGCTTTTCAATATCCCCACGCCCGTCCACGCGACGAAAAGAGCGACGAGCAAACCCGCGTAACCGTCGAGATCGACGCCCGTAAACCTGCTAACGATCAGCGAAACAAGCACCGCCGCGGTCGCCGCGCAGTCCGAAAGACTGTCTTTCGAAACGGCGTTCAGCACGTCGGAACCGAGTTTTTTGGAAAGCGCGCGCATATAGAGAAACATACCGAGCTTGACGGCGATCGACAGGACGAGCACGCCCAGCACGAGATAGGAAAATTCCGCCCCCGCGGGCGATATGATCTTGCCAACCGACTCCCGCCCCAGTTCGAAAGCGATCACCAAAATGAGAAAGGCCACGATCATCGAGGCGATGTACTCTATCCGCTGATGCCCGAACGGGTGTTCCTTGTCGGCGGGTTTCGCCGCCATCTTGAAAGAGATAAAGGAAACGGCGCCGCTGCCGCAGTCCGAAAGGTTGTTCAGTCCGTCGGCCAGCACGGAAACCGCGCCGAATGCCGCCCCCGCGGCTATCTTGCCCGCAGCCAGCGCCACGTTGCAGCAGATGCCGACCAGCGAACCGATCTTGCCGTATCTTTCGCGCGTTTTTTCGTCGAGCGCGGCTTTCATAACCGCGATTTCACAAAACTTTCCACGGCGGCGAATTTCTCCGCCGCGTCCTTTCCTCCGCAAACCGTGGCGTAAATTTTTACGAGCGGTTCGGTGCCCGAAGGACGCATCACCACGCCGCTGCCGTCCGCAAGATCGAAGGAAAGCACGTTGGACTTCGGAAGCCCCGTCTTTCCGCTGTCCAGATAGTCGGTAACTTTCACCACTTCCGAACCGCCGATCTCCGCGGGAGCGCCGTCGCGCAGTTCCTGCATGAGCTTTCTGATCTTTCCGCTGCCCTCCGCGCCCGCGAACTCGTAGGTGAAGAGCTTATGCGCGTAACGGCCGTATTCCGCGTACAGCTCGTTCAAACGGACGACCAGCGTCTTGCCCTGCTTTTTATATTCGTTCGCCATACCCGCGATGGCGAGCGCCGCCACCACGGCGTCCTTATCGCGAACCTGCGTGCCGAGAAGGTAGCCGTAGCTCTCCTCGAAACCGAGCAAAAATCTGTCCGCCTCGCCCTTCTTTTCGAGCAGTCCGATCTGTTCTCCGATATATTTGAAGCCCGTAAGCACGTTGATTACGGAAGCGCCGTATTTTTTTGCCACGGCGTCCGCCATCTTCGTGGTAACGATTGTCTTTACGATAACGTATTTTGAGGTGTCTTTCCCCGCGCGGCGCGCCTTTTCCAGCAGGAAATCGGTCAGAAGAACGCCCACTTCGTTGCCCGTGAGCAGCTTATATCCGCCGTTGTCGCGCACGGCTATGCCCACCCTGTCCGCGTCGGGATCGGTGGCGAGCAGCAGATCGCTGCCGTTTTCTTCAGCCGTTTTCAGTCCCAGCGCGAGCGCCTCGCTCTTTTCGGGGTTTGGATAGGGGCAGGTGGGGAAATTACCGTCCGGCGCGCATTGCTCCCGCACGAGCGTCAGCTCCTCGACGCCCTCCTCCCGCAGAAGTTTGGGAATGATGCGGTATCCCGTGCCGTTGAGCGCGGAATACGTGAGTTTCAGCCCCTTTACGTCGGCTTTTACGATATTTTTCACGCCCGCGAGATACTTTTCCTCCACCGTGTCCGCACACAGGGTTATCGTTCCCGCCGCGAGATATTCATCAAAGGTCTTTTCCGCGGCGAGGAAATAAGGCACTTTCGAGATGTAACCGGATATTTCCTTGGCGGCCGCGTCCACGATCTGGCAGCCCTCGCCGTTGTATACTTTGTAGCCGTTGTATTTCGCGGGGTTGTGGCTGGCCGTTACCATAACGCCCATGTCGCATTTTTCCTCGCGCGTCAGAAAGGACAAAAACGGCGTCGGCATGAGTTCTTTCACAATGACGACTTCTATCCCCTGCGAGGCGAACGTTTCCGCCGCCGTTTTCGCGAAGAGTTCGGAATTGATGCGGCTGTCGTAACTTACGGCGATCTTTTTGAGGCCGTGCGCCCGCATGTAGTCCGCCACGCCGCGGCTGGCCCGCGCGATGGTGTAGATATTCAGACAGTTGGTGCCCACGCCGAGAATCCCGCGCAGTCCGCCCGTGCCGAATTCCAGATGTTTGTAAAATCTGTCTTCGAGTTCCTTTTTATCGGTCAAAATCCCTTTGAGTTCGGCCGACAGCGTTTCGTCCTTGACGTTTTCCTGCCATTCCTTTACGATATCTTCCAGCATAACGATACTCCGAAAAAAATTATTCGCCCCTTGGGGCAATTCGATTATATTACAAATTCCGCCCGTTGTCAACTTAAAAAAAGCCGCCCCGCAAATGCGCGGGGCGGAAGAAAGCGGATCGTTAAAACGACCAGCCGTTAAGCCATAAATACGTGAGGAGAACGCAAAGGCCGAATCCCGCGAGCGTGGCGAGCACGCGCGGAAGATAAGCCAGATACCCCGCGCGCATCATGGCGCGGAGTTCCTTTTTCGTAGGCTTGTCCTCCTCGTTGACCTTTTTATCCCTGGTCGGATTGTACCAGGGCATTCCCTCAACGTTCATTTCCGCGATCGTCCGTCCGTCGTCGTAATCGGGCGTTTTTGTCTTTCTCTTCATGCTATCACTCCTGTGAATAGAGATGGCAGGCGCACAGATGGCCGTTGCCGTAATCCTTGTATTTGGGCGCGACCTCCTTGCATACGTCCATGCAGTGCGGACAGCGCGTATGGAACTTGCAGCCCTTAGGCGGATTCGCGGGCGACGGGATATCGCCCTGCAGAATGATGCGCTTTACCTTATAATGCGGGTCGGGCACGGGCACCGCGGACAACAGCGCCTGCGTATACGGGTGCATCGGATTGGAAAATATGTCCTTTTTATCGCCCATTTCAACAAAATTGCCGAGATACATCACCCCTACGCGGTCGGAGATGTGCTCCACGACGCTCAGATCGTGCGAAATGAAGAGATACGTAAGCTTCATATCCATCTGCAGTTTTTTGAGCAGATTGACGATCTGCGCCTGTATGGACACGTCGAGCGCGGACACGGGTTCGTCGCAAACGACGAATTTCGGATTGACCGCGAGCGAACGCGCTATGCATATTCTCTGCCGCTGTCCGCCGGAAAATTCGTGCGGATAGCGGTCGAAATAAAAGTCCTGCAGGCCGCATTTGCGCATGATTTCGATTACGTAATCGCGGTATTCGCTCTTGGGAACGATCTTGTGCACCTTTACGGCTTCGCCGATGATCTCGCCTACGGGCAGGCGCGGCGGCAGAGAACTGTACGGATCCTGAAACACGATCTGCATTTCCGGTCGCAGTTTTCTCAGCTCCGCGCTCTTCATGGCCGTGATGTCCCTTCCTTCGAAAAAGACTTTACCCGCGGTAACGTCGTGCAGGCGCAGTATGGTGCGACCCATCGTGCTCTTGCCGCAGCCCGACTCGCCGACCACGCCCAGCGTTTTGCCGTAAGGCACGTCGAAAGAAACGCCGTCCACCGCCTTGACGTAGGTCTTTTCAAGTTCGAGTTTTCGTTTCGCTTTCGGTGCGGCGGAGATTTCAGCCGTTTCCGCCGCCCTGTCCGCGGTCTCTTCCGTCACGTCGGCGGCGATGCCGCCCTGCGGGCCGAGTTCGGCGTCCCCCGTTTCGGGAAGCGCGGGCGCGGGGCCTGCCGCCTTTTTGAGTTTCCATTCCTTATTGATGAGGAAGTATTTTTTGAGATCCCTCACTTCGAGGATATTTTCGGGGCGCGTGTCTACCGTTTCGATGTTATGCGTCATTTCGCGGCCTCCTTTGCCTCGTCGTAAAGATAGCACGCCACGCTGTGCGTGGGGCTGACCTGTACGAGCGGGGGATATTTGCCGTTGCATACTTCCTTGCAGCGTTCGCAGCGGTCTTTAAAGTAGCAGTAGTCGGGCATGTCGATCGGATTCGGAACCTGTCCCTTTATGCTGTACAGCCATTCGATATCCTTGTTGAGCACGGGTTTGCTCTTCTGCAGACCGACGGTATACGGGTGCATCGGGCGGTCGAAAATGTCCTCCACCGTGCCCTTTTCGATGACGCGCCCCGCGTACATGACGACCACGTAATCCGCCATGCCCGCAATGACGCCCAGATCGTGCGTGATGAGCATGATGGAACCGTTGATCTTCTGCTTGATTTCTTTCAGCAGGTCGAGCACCTGCGCCTGAATGGTAACGTCCAGCGCGGTGGTCGGTTCGTCCGCGATAATGAGCTTTGGGTTGCAGGCCAGCGCCATGGCGATCATGACGCGCTGGCGCATACCGCCCGAAAGTTCGTGCGGGTAACGCGTGTAAACGTTTTCGGGCATCGCAATGCCCACGAGCGTCAGCATCTCTACGGAACGCTTTTTCGCAAGCGCCTTGTCCGCCCCCGGCGTGTGCAGCAATACCACTTCGTCGAGCTGGTTGCCTATGGTGAAGAGCGGGTTCAGACTGGTCATCGGCTCCTGGAATATCATGGATATTTCCTTGCCGCGGATCCGCCGCATTTCGTTCATAGGCATTTTCGCTATGTCGAAAGTCTTATCCTCCGTTTCAAACGCGGGGAAACCGTTGCCGTCGAGCGCCTGTACGTTTTTCATTTTCGGCGTGCCGTCCTTTTCGAGCACGGGACGGCCTTTTTTGTCGAGCACGGGTTCTTTTTTTATGACTTTCTGCCCGTCCTTTTCCTCATATTCCCAAACGGGAACGGGACGGCCTTCTTCATCGCGCTTGTAATCCTGCGAGCAGAAACGGATAGAACCTTCCACGATCTGCCCCTGCGGGGCCTGCACCAGCTGCATCACCGAAAGCGATGTAACGGACTTGCCGCAGCCCGATTCGCCGACCACGCCGACGACCGAGCCTTTCGGCACTTCGAAGGAAACGCCGTTGACAGATTTTGCCACGCCCGCGTCCGTAAAGAAATAAGTGTGCAGGTTTTCGATTTCAAGGATATTGTCCTTGTTTTTCATCTCGGTGAGATATTCCTGCTCGGGAACGTGTTTTCTCTTCTTTTTGCGTTCGTACTCGCGCGTAACGCGCATGTTTTCGTGCGCGATACGGCGCGCCTCCTTACCCGAAATATAGTGCGGATCGTTTTTATGCGTAACGCGCTCGTACCATTCTTTCAGGCGCAAAGTGATCTTCTTTTTCTTTTCCATGGGGCTACCTCTTCATCTTGGGATCGAGCGCGTCCCTGAGTCCGTCGCCGACAAAGTTGAACGACAGCACGGCCAGTATGATCATGAAACCGGCAGGGCCCCAGTCGTTGAAATAATACGTGAGAATATCAACGCTCTTGGTCGCGCTCTGCACCATCTGCCCCCAGGAGGCCATTTCGATGGGAACGCCGAGGCCGAGGAAACTGAGCGACGCCTCGTAAAGGATGATGCTGCCGAGGCCGAGCGTCATGCTTACGATAAGCTGCGGCATGACGTTGGGGATAAGGTGACGGAATATCTTGCGCATCGGCCCCATACCGAGCGCTTCCGCCGCCACTATGTATTCCTGTTCCCTCAAAAACAGCAGTTGTCCCCGCACGAGCCGCGCGACCCCCGTCCAGCTGAGCAACGTCAGAAAGCCCATCATGTAATAGATCTGCACCGATTTATCGACTTTCAGTCCGTCTAATATCGCGCCGATAATGAGCAGGATAGGCAAAGACGGAATACAGTTGAGTATATCGACGATACGCATGATGATCATATCCACCCATTTGCCGAAATAACCCGCGAGTCCGCCGAGCACCACGCCGATAAACGTGTAGATGAGCACGACGAAGAAACTGAGCGTGAGCGAAAGCCGCCCTCCGTACATCAGCCTGACGAAGATATCCCGTCCCTCCGCGTCCGTACCGAGCACGTGCACGCGCACCCTGCCCGTCTGCGGGTCGGTGCTCTTGCTCATGGCGGCGGCGTGAATATTTGTCTGCGGATAGAACACCTCCACCGTGTAGACCGAATAGGGATTGCCTTCGGGATCCACAAGCTCAACTTCAATGATGGTGTAAACGGGCTGCCCGCCCGACATGTCCACTTCCTCTTCCGCCCAGCCTACGAATAAAGGCCCGATGAAGGAAAACAGAAAGAGCGACAAAAACAGCACTAAGCCGATCACCGACAGCTTGGAGCGGAAAAAACGCTTCATAACCAGTTTTGTCGGCGAAATGATGCGCACGCGGTCGGCAATGGATTCTTCCTGCGGCGCGTTGTTTTCCTGCTGAGGCGCAGTGTTCAGTTCTTTATTTTCTTCCATTTTTCTGCGCCTCCTTATTTAGAAATCTTGATACGCGGGTCTACGATCATATAGGTGATGTCGGAAAGCAGCGTTCCGATGACCGTAAGGATCGCGATAAACATATTGTATCCCATGATAAAGGGTATATCGCCGATATTGAGCGCTTTATAGGCGATTTGGCCGATACCGTCGAGGGCGAAAACTTCTTCCAAAATCATCATGCCGCCGAACAGGCTGGGCAAAATCCCCG
>ERZ506969.156-NODE-156-length-22484-cov-4.86767_pt1 | contig 22484 bp, 19 predicted proteins | sample MGYA00512891_ERZ506969 | MGnify/ENA metagenome assembly ERZ506969
AATTAAAATTTTAAAACTTTTTAGTAATAATCATTAAGAAACAGATTTATGTACTATTTTAGATTAGATGATGCAAGTGAATACAGGGATATTGAAAAATGGTCAAGGATAGAAAATATTTTTGATCGATATAATATACGCCCGCTTGTAGGTATTATTCCGCAAATAAAAGATGAATATTTAGTATCTGCATATCAAAGAGATTTTTGTTTTTGGGATAAAGCTTTAAGATGGAAAGAAAAAGGTTGGAAAATTGCGTTACATGGTTATGAACATATATATTTAACAACAGATGGCGGTATTAATCCAGTGAATAATAGATCTGAATTTGCTGGGCTAAGTTTTGATATACAATCAAATAAAATAAAAAAAGGTTATGATTATTTAATTTCTAAAAATATAAGACCTGATGTTTTTTTCGCTCCCTCTCATACTTTTGATAAAAACACATTACTTGCATTAAAAAAAGAAACTGAAATAAGGATAATCAGTGACACTATTGCAAACGACGTTTATTTTAGAGACGATTTTTATTTTGTTCCGCAACAGTCGGGGGATGTAAGAAAACTACCTTTTAAGGTAGTTACATTTTGTTATCATCCTAATAATATGACGGAAGATGCTTTTATAAAATTAGATTCGTTTATTAAGGATAATCGTCGCAAGATAGGTAATTTTGCTGATATTTATTTAATTAAACGAAAATTTAGTATGTTAGATAAAATTTATGAAAAATTGTATTTTTTAAAAAGAAAATTAAGAAAAAAATAATTCCCTAAAGATATATAGTGAGGTTTTTATGAATTTATACGAAAAGATTATTGCAAAACAAGAAAAAATTTCTTTGGTCGGTTTAGGTTATGTCGGGATGCCGATTGCCGTCGCGTTTGCAAAAAAGGCAGATGTCATCGGTTATGACTTAAACAAGGAAAAAATCCATCTCTATAAAAGCGGAATCGATCCGACAAAAGAAGTCGGGGATGAAATCATCAAAAAAACAAAAGTGTTTTTTACGAATGATGAAAAAGATTTGCAAAAAGCAAAATTTCACATCGTTGCTGTACCAACGCCTGTTTACAGCGATCATACGCCCGATTTAACGCCTGTTGAAGGCGCAAGTAGAATTTTGGGAAGAAACCTGACTAAGGGGAGTATCGTTGTATTTGAGTCTACTGTATATCCCGGCGTTACGGAAGAAGTTTGCGTGCCGATTCTAGAAAAAGAATCAGGATTAAAATGCGGAGTTGATTTTAAAATCGGATATTCTCCGGAACGAATTAATCCCGGAGATAAAGTTCATAGACTTGAGACAATTCAAAAAATTGTCAGCGGTATGGATCAGGAGGCATTGGATATTATTGCATCCGTATATGAATTGGTTGTCGAGGCGGGCGTTTACCGTGCAGAATCCATTAAGGTTGCCGAAGCTGCAAAAGTTATCGAGAACAGTCAAAGAGATATCAATATTGCTTTCATGAACGAACTTTCAATTATCTTTAATAAATTGGGAATTGATACGCAATCCGTTTTGAATGCTGCCGGTACAAAATGGAATTTTTTACATTTCTTTCCCGGACTTGTCGGCGGGCATTGTATTGGTGTCGATCCCTATTATTTGACGTACCGCGCAGAACAAATCGGATATCATAGTCAGATTATTCTTGCGGGGCGCAGAATTAACGATGACATGGGAAAATATGTTGCTGAAAACGTCGTCAAAAAAATAATTAAGTCAAACAAAAATGTTCTTGGCAGTAAAGTCGCTATTTTAGGGTTTACTTTTAAAGAAAATTGTCCCGATACACGCAATACAAAAATCATTGATATCGTAAATGAACTTAAAGAATACGGTGTCAATGTAGTCGTTGCAGATCCTGCCGCCGACAGCGCTGAGGCGAAAAGGCTTTATGGCATAGAATTCGTAAAACTTGAAGACATTAAAGATTGCAATGCGGTAGTTGTTGCAGTTTCTCACGATTGCTTCAAATCGCTTACGATAGAAAATTTGGATCAGATGTTAATCAGGGGCGAGAACAAAAGTAAAGTCATTGTTGATATTAAAGGCATGTTTAATAAAAAAGAAATTGAAAGTTTAGGATATAATTACTGGAGATTATAAAATGGGATATAGAAATTTAATATTTCCGAAAGACAGCGTATTTCTCGTTACCGGCGGTGCGGGGTTTATCGGTTCCAATCTTTGCGAGGCAATTTTAAATCTCGGTTATAAAGTAATCTGTTTAGACGATTTGTCGACGGGAAAAGAGGAAAATGTAGATATTTTTTCGGACAATCCTAACTACAAATTTATAAAAGGCGATATCAAGGATTTTAATACCTGCTTAAAATCAACAGAGGGAGTTGATTATGTATTGAATCAAGCTGCTTGGGGCAGTGTGCCGAGAAGTATCGAAATGCCGATATTTTATGAAGAAAATAATATTAAGGGCACGTTAAACATGATGGAGGCAAGCCGCCAAAACGGCGTTAAAAAGTTTGTTTATGCGTCCAGTTCATCCGTATATGGCGATGAACCCGTTTTGCCCAAAAAGGAGGGCAGAGAAGGGAATCTTCTAAGTCCTTATGCATTGACAAAAAGAGTATGCGAAGAATACGGAAAACTCTATTTTAAACTGTATGGGCTTGATACTTATGGAATGAGGTATTTCAATGTTTTCGGGCGCAGGCAAGATCCGTTCGGAGCTTACGCCGCAGTTATCCCCAAATTTTTACGACAATTGTTGCACGGAGAAGTACCGACGATAAATGGAGACGGAAAACAGTCGCGGGACTTTACCTATATTGATAACGTAATCGAAGCAAATTTAAAATCTTGTTTGGCTTCGCACGAGGCGGCAGGGCAGGCTTATAACATCGCTTACGGCGGCAGAGAATATCTGATTGATATTTATTACGGACTCACAAAAGCATTAGGAGTAAATATAGAGCCGAATTTCGGTCCGGACAGAGCGGGTGATATCAAGCACAGCAACGCGGACATTACAAAGGCAAAAGAAATGTTGGGATATGACCCGGAATACAGCTTTGAAGACGGAATAAAATTGGCTATTGATTGGTATAGGGAAAATTTATAAAAAAAGAGAAAAAGTATAATGCAAAAGATATGTTTGATGAACAGTGATCTTGGATCCGGCGGTGCAGAAAGGACTTTAGTTGGACTTGCTAACTATTTAGTAAATAATAATTGGCAGGTAGACATTGTGGTTTCTCAGATCGGTAAAAAAATTTATGAAATAGATGATTCAATAAATATTGTTGATTTGTCCGATAATATCAAAACTAAAAACAAATTATTAAAATATTTTTTTAGAACAAAAAATTTTAAAAAGTATTTAAAAAATAATGATGTAAAAATAATATATTCAGTATCATACGGTTCCTTAATTTATCCGTTGTTGTGCAGAAAGGCAAAAAAAATTATTAAAATAACTTCGGTTCGGAATAATCCTTACAGCAAAAAAGATAAGATGGACAGATTGTTCAGAAAATTTTTTCTGAACGCTTCGAGTGCGATTGTTGTTCAAACAGAAAGAGCTAAAGCATATTTCACCGATAAAGTAAATAAGCCTCTTTACGTGATTGAAAACGCTATATCTAATCCTGACGTGTATGTTCAGCAATTTCCTAAACAACGAACAAAACGAATTGTTGCCGTCGGGAGGGATACTAATGAAAAAGATTATAAAACTTTGATTTTAGCATTTTCAAAGTTTAGCAACAATCATTCCGATTACATATTGGAAATATACGGAAGTGGTAAATTTAAAGAAATCAAAGATTATGCAAAGCGGTTACAGATAGTTGGCAAAATTAAATTTATGGGCGCGCACAAAGATGTGATTTCCATGATAAACGATGCAAGCTGTTATGTATTGTCGTCGAATAGCGAGGGTATGCCGAATGCTTTATTGGAGGCGTTGGCGATAGGCCTGCCGTGCGTAAGTACAGATTGTCCGACAGGGCCGAGAGAATTGATTGAAGACGGAGTTAACGGGATACTTGTACCTGTCGGAGATGACGAAGCTTTAGCGCTTGCTATAAGTAAAATGATAGAAGATAAAGAGTTTGCCTCAAAATGTAGCAAAAACGCAATGAAAATACGCGAAACGCATAGTATCGATTTCATAGGCAATCAATATAATCAATTATTTATTGAGCTTTTAAACAAATAATATGAAAATAGCTTTTTTAAATACAAACTTGAATATAGGTGGCTCGGAACGAACTGTTGAATATTTAGCAAACAGCTTTTGTAAAAAGTGCGATGTTGATGTTATCAGTATGGATGGGAGCAACAAGTTTCTGTTTTTTGAAGAGGTAAATTTAGTTAAGTTAAATATTCCGTATCAATATAATAACGCAATAAATAAAATAATATTAATATTCCGAAGATTTTTAAAAATTTTTCAGTATTTGAAAAGATCGCGGCCAAATATTATTGTATGTATGCAATGTGAGAACATTAAATATATTAAATGTTTTCAAATTATATTTCACTATAAAATAGTTGTTTCTCAAAGGTCTAATCCGAAAAAGAGCCATTATACACGATATTTAAGAAAAGCTGACGGAATAATTTTTCAAACGAAAAGGGCAAAAAACTATTATTCAAAAAATATACAGGCAAAAAGCGTTGTCATTCAAAATGCTATCGGAAATCCGCTGGTATCGGAAATTAAAAGACCTGAAATTGCAGATCAAGAAATAGTTGCGCTCGGTCGGGTTGTGGAAGAAAAAGATTATAAAACGTTGATCGACGCATTTTGTATAGTAAATAAAAAATATCCAGAATACCGTTTAGCTATTTACGGTGACAGACCGTCTGAATATTCAAAAATGATTCACAAATATATCAACGATATGCCGTGTGTAAACAGGATAAATATTTATCCTGTTTCTTCTGATGCGTTGTGCGAAGTTGCAAAAGGGGAATGTTACGTTTTGTCCTCTGTAAGCGAAGGCATGCCGAATGCGTTAATGGAGGCAATGGCAATCGGAATGCCTTGCGTTGCAACCGATTGTAATAATGGACCGGCGGAACTTATTGAAAATGGCGTGAACGGTATCTTAACGCCGATAAGAAATCCGCAATTTATGGCAGAGGCGATAATAAAAATAATCGAAAATAAAAATTTTGCGGACAAGTTATCTGCAAATGCAATAAAAATAAAAGATACTAATTCAATAGAAAAAATTTCCGCAAAATATTTTAAGTATATCAGTAGTTTTGGTAAATAGCATGGAATATTTATTACAAGAAAAAGAAAAAAATAATTTAGAAGTAAAAAATGACGGGTTTTATTTATTGCTTGTTATCCTTTTTGCAATGTTTCTTGTTAGGGATTTTGGCATAATAAATATTCATCCGTTGATTTTTGTTTTTTATACAACATTTTTATTTATTGTTTTTGATTTGTCAAAATCTTTATCGCTAATTTTTATATTGTGTTGTGTGGGTAGCGCCATGCAAATTCTCTATGCAATTTTGATTGGTTTATTATTTATATTGGTAAAATATTATTACAAATTTAGATTGAATTTTAACGTGATATTGCCAGGAATATTACTTGCTTGGGAACTATTGCATGTGATGATTTTTAATACAAGTTTCAACGAGTATTTAAGATGGTCTGCAGGATTTGTTACAATAATACTTTTAGTTTCATTAAAAAAAGATGAAATTGATTTTAAAATATTAATAAAATCTTTTTCAATAACTGTTATCTTTACCTGTTTTATAATTTTATTGGATGCGATTAAATTTTGGGACGGCAATTTAGTTGCCATGATTGAAAACGGTTATAGGCTTGGCAGAATCAATGAATACCCCGATATGCTATTTAAAATGACGGGAAATTCCAATGCACTCGGTAGCTTATGTAATTTAGCTTTATCTTGCGAATTGGTGATGTTTGTCGGGTATAACTCTCACAAAGAAAAGATTCTTTCTTTGCTAAGATGTATACTTCTGGCAATTCTAGGTTTTACTACATTATCGCGAACATTTATTGTCGTATTTTTTGCGATTTTTATTTTATTTATTTTCTTTTTCAAGTGTAGCGTAAAGAAAAAATTAATATTTATATTGTCATTTTTTTTAACGGGGATTATTGCGTTGTTAGCGATATATATGATTTCACCTGAAATTATAATTAATTTTCTTGAAAGATTTTCTGTAGAGGATATTTCAAACGGAAGGATAGACGGTATTAAATTTTATTTGAAAGTATTAACTGAAAATCTTGATTGGTTTATCTTCGGCATCGGAACTCAAGATATTTTATCTATTATTGCCGAAAGGGGGTATATATGGCCTAATGTTCCGCATAACGGGGTCGTTGAAATGCTTATGTGTTTCGGCGTTATCGGTTCTGTGCTAATTTGTTTTATATTTGGTATGCTCTTATCGGATGTCTTAAAAAACTATCGATTAAATAGTAAATTTAATATGATTTTACTAATTCCAATGTTAATTTTGATTATTGAAATGCAAGCCGGACAATTTTTCAAAAATTACGATAATATAATTTTATTTGGTTTATCATATTTGATAATGTTTATATTGCTTGATTTTAATGGAAAAGGAGTAAAAAATGATTAGAAATTTAAAAAATTTTCGATCAAGGCTGATTTTTAGATTAATTAGAAACGGGCGGTTAAATAAGTTGTCCGATGAAAAATTTTTGAAAATAAAATATTGGGCTAGCATGGATCACAAACATTTAAACTTGAAAAATCCTCAAACGTATAACGAAAAACTTCAATGGCTTAAATTGTATGACAGAAACCCACTTTATACAACGCTAGCAGATAAATATAAAATGAAGGAATGGGTTTCTGAAAAAATCGGAGAAGAATATGTAGTTCCGCTTTTAGGTGTATGGGATAAGGCTGAAGATATAGATTTTGATAAATTACCTAATCAATTTGTTTTGAAATGTAATCATAATTCTGGTTTAGGAATGGTTATATGTAAGGATAAATCTAAATTAAATATTGTTGAAGTCAAGAAAAATTTATCAAAAGGTTTACGTCAAGATTATTTTTATTATAGCAGGGAATGGCCCTATAAAAATATTGTAAAAAAGATTATTGCCGAACAATTTTTATGTAATAATACAGAAGATCAAAATGATAGTTTAATTGACTATAAATTTTTTTGTTTTGACGGACAGCCTAAGATTATGTATATCAGCAAAGATAATTCGAGTGCCCCTAAAACGGATTTTTTTGACATGGAGTTTAATCATCTTAATCTCAGGATGAAAGATGAAAACTCCGAGATTTTACCTGAAAAACCGAGAAAGTTTGAGAAAATGAAAGAATTGGCTTCAAAATTATCCCATGGTATCCCGCATGTAAGGGTGGATTTTTATTGTGTGAATGAACAGCTTTACGTGGGCGAAATGACGTTTTTTCATAATGGAGGTTTTTCTAAAATAAATCCTATTAATTGGAATAACATAATGGGTGATTGGATTGATTTATCAAAAGCTTATTGTTATAGGAAGTAAAATATATGGAAGAGTATATAAAAATTAATTAGTAATTTTATAAAGGTATCCTTTATTAATACAAATTTGCTTAATCGGCTAAATTGCAAGAGCAGTAAATTATGTTTATATAGTTACAAAAGAACGGTTATAAAAATGCCAAAATCAGAAAAGATTTAAAACTTTCGTACGTCAATTACGCAATATTAAAATTCGGGCATTGTATTTCACAAATCAGAAACAAGGTAATTCGATGGAAAATAAAGTAGTTGCCACATCAATAATATATAAATTAATAGAAAAAATTTTAGTTAAAGGCGTGGGGTTAGTTGTCAGCATAATATTAGCCAGATTATTAGCTCCGGAAGTTTTTGGAGTAATTGCTATTATTATGGCGATAGTCGCTATTGCCCAGATATTTGTAGAAAGCGGGTTAAATACGGCATTAATACAAGCAAAAAATATAGAACGATCAGATTATTCCACAGTTTTTTATATTAATTTTGCTATAGCATTTCTATTATATTGCTTATTATTTTTCTTAGCGCCGTTGATTGCTGCTTTTTATGAAATCGACGAATATGTTTTGCATTTTAGAATTTTAATGTTGATTTTGTTATTTTATTCGATTAATTCGATACAGACGGCAAAATTAACGCGCGAAATGCAATTCAAAAAAATGTTGCTTGCTCAATTAATTTCCTCGGCTATTTCAGGTGTTGTCGGTATTATTTTTGCCTATTTAGGAAAAGGGATTTGGGCATTAGTTATTTATTATTTGGTAAATGCGGTTGTTTCCAGTATTGTATACGGATTTGTTTCTCATTGGCGACCGGAGTTTACTTTTTCAAAATCAAGAGCGAAAGTTTTGTTCGGTTATGGTTCTAAAGTATTCGCTTCGGCTTTTATATGTTCACTTTTCAGTAATATCAGAACATTCATTATCGGTAAAAAATATTCCTCAACGGAACTTGGATTGTATTCGCGTGGTGATCAAATCCCGTCTACAATTTCTACTACAATAGATAATACATTTACTTCGGTAATGCTACCGGCGTTTTCGCAACAACAGGATAATAAAAGCGAGATTCGGGCAATGCTCAAAAAAGTTATATCATTAAATGCTTTTATAAATTTTCCCGCGATGATGGGATTAGCTGTTATTGCTCCCGTTTTGGTTGAGGTGTTGTATACTTCGGCATGGAACGAGTGTATTCCTTTTTTTAGTATTTTAAGTCTTGCCAATCTATCCGTTGCGATTTTACCATCATGTTTAACTGCTATTAAAGCATTAGGTAGAAGTGATGTTTTTTTAAAATTAGAAATTGTCAGAAGAATTGTGATGGTAATTATTTTATTAATTAGTTTACTATTCAATTCGTTAATCGCAATTGCAATAGGTTGGATGATTTCGTGTTTTATCGATGTTTTTATTGTTTTGATTCCAACGTATAAATTAATTGGATATTCTTTTTACGATTTATTTCAGGATACTGGTTCTTCATTCTTAATTTCATTGGCAATGGCTTTAAATGTTTGGTTGGTATCGCAAATCAATGTTCCGTTGGTTTTATCATTATTATTGCAGATTATAACAGGAATTGTTGTTTATATTGGTGTTTCAGCTTGTTTCAAAACTAAAAATTTTGTTAGTGCACTTGCTATAATAAAAAGGGTATTTAGGAAAAAAGGATAAAAATGATTTTTTCGGAATTCAGAAAGAATTAATTTTTTATTTTGACGCTTAAATGTATGTTTATCTTGATATGATTGCGAATTACATTTTTCAGAAATTTATATATCCAAAAGAGGGAGAATGAAACAATTCGCCCTCTTTTTTCGTATTTAATTGAGTAAGATGTTAAAAATTCGTTTTATAAAGTGTTTGCAAAAAAACGCGTCGTTTGATAGAATCGATATGTATCAAGATTCCGTCAGATTATATCCGAAATATTTTTTGTATATTCTCGAAACATAATTTTCATCCTCATATCCCAAGGAGGCGCTTGCTTCCCGTACCGTCATTTTGCGGATTTCCATAAGTTCCTTGACTTTTTGCAATTTTGTGATATTAACATATTCAACGAGCGTTTGCCCCGTAACGCGCCGGAACAGATTGCTCAGATACCCTACGCTCAGCCCCGTTGCCCGCGCTATGTCCGCCACGTAAATTTTTTCCGAAAGATGATTGACGACGTATCGTTTCGCACGCTCGGCATAGCGTTTTTCGCTGTAGTTCGTGTCGCGAGGCGATAAAAATTTACGGTATTCCGCATCAATGTCTGCGAGGAGGGTGAATAACATGCCGGCGATACCCGTCGTCGTCTTGCGCTGAAGTGTGAACTCTTTTACGATATGATTCAGTCTCTCGTAGTATTTTTTGGCGTTGGGGAAAACGGCGTAATTCGGCAGCTGTAGTTCGTCGCCGTCGCCCAGTTCTACGGTAAAACCTACCGTGATATGGCTTTGCCCCGCATGCGCTAATGTTCGCTCCTTTTCCTTTCGTATGCTGATCATGACGGCGTTTTCCGGCACTCGTTCTATTTCATTTTCCTTTATAATGGTAATCTCCCCGTTCTGAATGTAAGAAATTTCTATGAAATTCGGTTGTTCCGGAAATTCCATATCATAATTTTCAGAAGTATATTGATGCGCGAATACGATATTCGGCAGGGATTTCAAACTGACAGAATGTATTTTCACGGTCTACCTCCATAAAAATCATAGCATAAATCTCCACCGAAAGCAATACCGAACGTAAAAATATCTCATAATAATCCAGACAGCGGAAAATACTGCATTGCAATCTGCATCTTTCCGTATTACAATAAAAATACGCCCGTACCCGGAAATCGGAGAAGGTCGGCGGAAACGGGGGAACTTCGCCCGTTATAAAAAAGGACGTTTCTTTTTGCGTATTGAAATATGCAAAAAGTCGTTGGCGGACAGCTCCGCGGAGAATTGTTCGCTAAAACAGTATAAGGAGAGAAAAAATGAGAAAATCAAAGAGAATCGCATTATTTATGCTTTCGCTCGTGTTTGCCGTTTCGGCAGGCATTTTTGCATTAGGTACGGCCTTTGCCGCGCCTGCATACAAAGATACCGCCGTAACCCGCCATCCGTTCGGCGAGGCTGCGGGCATGTATATGGACCTGACGACATACGGCGAAATGAAAACGGACGGAACCTATCCGATCGGCGGCACGTTTCCGACCGATATCGGGGCAACCGTAAATTACAACGCGGATGCGAAAGCGCTGCATATCTTATTTACGGCGCCTAAGTCTGTCGGCGATAAGGTGCAGATCCCGCAGGGGAGTACGCTGACCGATCCCGACGGCAACGGCGTGAAATTTTCCGAAAGCGTAACTTTGACGCTGACCGCCGACGGCTGGATTTTGGGCGAATCGCTTAACCCCGAATATACCGAAACGGCGGTTACGGGATTCGGTCCTTCTGGCGCGACGCTTTTCTATATGACGCTCTCCGATTTCGGCGGTATGCTGGCAAGCTGGAATACAGGTCATGCGCTCAAGGGCAGCGCGTTGGCGGCTTTCGGTACGACGGATGTCAAATATGTGCCCGACGGCGCGGAAAACGGCACGATATACGTGGGCGGACTGAATGCGCAGGCGGAGGATACCATCGTCATCCCTGCGGGAAGCACTTTGTTTTCCGTGAATAACAAAGGCGTGCGCTTTACCGAAGCCTGGACGCTGACTTTCGACGGGACGGCATGGACTGCGGCGAAAGGCGGTTCGGGCGAACCCGTGGATCCCGAACCGGAAAAACCGAATTCTGTTACTTCTACTAGGACGCCTTCCTTTACGTACGGGTACGGCAGCGGATACGATCTGGCTTTGACGGATATAGAGGATTTTATCGGCGCGTCGGGCGGTTATACGCTCATAGGGGACGCGAAGGAAGATGCGGATAAAAACCTTGTTCTGGAAAACGGCAGCGGGAAAACGGACTACAATCCGAGTATTCTCATTAAAGGAAAGGAAAACGGATATTTCAGCGAAGATTATGCCGTGCGTTTCCGTTCGGTTTACACTTATCCCGAAGAGATCACATGGACGGAGGGTAGCGATCTTTATCCCGGCGAAGACGGTGAAATGACCTACATGAACCCCGACGACATTGCCTATTATTTTGCGGCGGAAGTACGCGGGACCACGCAGAATTCCGTATATCTTTCCAACAACAACGCGTATCTTATTTCCTTTCAGTACAACACGCATGTGGACGAATATTTCATCCAGTTTCACTATAACGGAATGACGGGATCGGGCGACCTCGTTCAGACCGTACGTTACGAAAAATCCGACCTCGATCTGAAGAACGGGGAAGAAATTTACATTGACTTCGGTTGTTATACGGATCAGACCGAAAGCGGCAAAGACCGTTTCACTTATTTCGTAAAAGTTTGGAACCATGATTTTACCAAGAGCGTCTATGCGGAAAGCTCTTGCGTGGGCGAGGAGGTGTTTTACCTTTCGAGCGGCTGGGTGCGCATTTATAATTATAACCGTATTTTTGCGCAGACGGTCAACGTCATGGGCGTAGAAGACGAAGTCGGCGCGCTGTCGCTTTACAAGCCGCAATTTACGCTTACCGACGAAAACAAGATAGAAAAACAGGATATCAGCGAGATCGCGCCCGTAGGCGACGGCATAACGTATAAGGGCGGCAGCAGCGTGCTCGATATAGCGAACTTCACGAAGAACAGGGAAATTGACATGTATCTCACGTTCGGCGGGAAAATCGACGCAACGCTCTCGCTGCTCGCGAACGGCACCGATATGAAGAGCGGGTATCAGATCGTGTTCGAGGCGGACGGGTTGTACCTGAAGACGGTAGATAAAGACGGAAACGTAGTACAGCAGACGGAAAAGGCCCTTTATGCCGACAAGTTGGACGTCGTGCCGGAACCGGGCAAAAAGTTCCATTTGAAAGTCAGGGCGGTGGAATTTTTTGAAGGCGTTGTCGCGAAAGGAATATATCTCGGCGTATACAGTAACAGCAGCCTGATTTCGGAAGGCTATCTCGAACAGGGAACTTCGGTGCAGACCGGCAGCCTGTTCACGGGAAAAACGGGAGCGGATTGTACGTTGAAAGTGGAAAGCTGCGAAAATAAAAACGTTCGGCCCGCAATAAATCTCATTACCAACAAAACGGAGATAGCCGTCGGCAAAATAGCGCGACTCGATTACGAAAATACCATGCCCGTCTATAACGAAACCGTCAAATACGAGATCGTCGGCGGCACCGGCGAAGGCACGCTTGCGCTGAACGAAGAGCTCGGCAGATGGGAGCTTACGGGAACAAAAGCGGGAACGGTGGAATTGCGCGTGAACGTAAGTAACGCGTTCGGCACTTTCTCCAGCGAAAAAGTTACCGTTACGGTAAGCGGCGAAGGCGGCGGGAACGGGGGCGGATCCTCGTGTTCTTCATGCAATTCGTCCGTCGGCGGGATCGGCTTGTTGGGCATGATCGCCGCTTTGACGGGAGGCGCGATTGTCCTGGCAGAGAGAAAAAGCAAGAAAAACTGATTTGGAGTAGATGAAATGAAAAAATTTTTGACTGTTCTTTTGGCGGCGTTTATAGCGTTCGGAGCGTCGGCCTGCGCGGACAACGGCCGCGGCGGGGAAAATGTGCTCAACGTTACCGTCTGGCTCGCAGGTTTCGGTAAAGAATGGATAGAGGAAATGGGGGTGGATTTCGAAGCGGAAACGGGGATCCATGTAGACGTTTATGCGGATCCTTCCGCGCCGACGGGCATCACGCAGGCATTTAACGTGAATAAGGCGGATAATTACGACGACCTGTATTTTTCCGCGGTAACGAATCAATGGCTGGCGTGGGCGGCGAGCGGCAAGCTCGCCGATCTTTCGGAAGCGTTCACCGCTGAAGAAAGGGCGGGGTATGAAAAACTCGGCGTGTATGAGGGCAAAAAATACGTGATGAATTTTGCGCACGCGCCGATCGGAATCGTGTACAATCACGACTATCTCACTTCTTTGGGATATGATAGTTTCCCGACGACGCTTGAAGGCTTGCTGGAATACTGCGATAAAATCAATGATTCCGATCTGACGTGCAACGGGCAGAAAGTAAAACCGCTCTCTTACGGCGGTACCGTTTCCGACCTCAATAACCTTTTCAAATGTTTTTGGGCGCAGGGGAACGGCGGCTCTGACTTCCGCCTGTTTTTCAACCAGAATTCCACGCAGCCGACCGAGAGCGCGTATATCAACGATTCCGTTTTGGCGGCTATGAACGCGCTTCGTTTTGGGGAGATGGATATGCAGGTCTTTTTTTAATCCGAGATTAAAATTTTTTTCGATATTGTTGGTGATCACGATCAAGCCGAAATAGGCAAGAATCACGACGGCGAGCAACGGCGAACATATAAAGTAAACGACGGGGATTGCCGCAATCAAGCTGATTTTAATGATAATATAAATTTTATTGGGAACAACCAGCCTTTTTTTAGCGCCGCGTTTGATGCCGAGGTCATCTTCCACTTCCATTCGATGGATTAAATCTCTCTTGCTGTTTTTCATATTATTCACTCCTCAGCGATTCCACTGGATCAAGATTCGCAGCCTGCATAGAGGGGAGGAGACCGGAGCCGATGCCTACCGCCACGCTTGCCGCAAAACAGCAGAGGTAAGTGACTGCATTGAGGGAAACGAGCCAGGAACCGACATACTGATTCATGATAAGATTCGCAACGATGCTGATAAAGAGAGAAAACACGACGGCGATTAATCCCGCAAAGGCGCCTATCATGGCGGATTCGAGAATAAAAAGCAAAGTTACATCTTTCTTACGCCCGCCGACGGCGCGCAATACGCCGATTTCTTTGGTGCGCTCGACAACGCTCGTATAGGTGACGATGAAAATCATGATCGCAGAAACTGCAATAGAGATGAGCGCAAAACCCGTTAGAACTTTGGTGCCGAGATCTACGTATCCGAGCAGAGTTTCCACCGTGGAATCATCGCGCGAAACAGTATAACTCATTGCTTCGATACTTTCCTTAACAGAAGTTATGTAGGATGTATCGACGACATAAACATAAAGAATATTCGTGCGGAGCGTTTTATCCGCTTTTTCGTACATGGAAGAAAGATTGTTTTTCGTTACATAGGCGCAGGCGTAATCTGCATAATCGGAATTGTCTTCATAAACGCCGCTGATGATAAACGCCGTCGTATGACCTCCGAAAGTAATATCGATTTGCGTGCCGACGAGTTCCTGCGTTTCGTCCGTCGAGTTATTATAAAGATTTTTCGCAAAAGCTTCGCTGATGAGTATTTCCCCGTCCTCGCATATCTCGCCCGCTGTCAGATCTCTGTCCAGCGCATCGTAGGCGGAGCTAAGCAACATGATCGTACCTTCATCGCCGCCGTAATCATAAAAAGAACTCATGCGGACGTACGTTCCCTCCGCTACATAATCGACGCCTTCTAATTCTTCTATATCTTCTATTCTGCTGCTTGAAATAGAAGCTTCGGAAACAACTTGCATCTGTAATGCATTCATAGAACTCGCAAGCTGTTTGTCGACATAGCCGGTGATGCCGTTGCTCAGGCAAAAGACAAGAATTACTGCGGCGATTCCGATCGACATGCCAACCGATACGAGCAGACTGCGCTTTTTGGTCTGTAATATATTTGAATAGGCAAGCTTGAAAAGCTCTTTTAAGCCGATGTTTTGTATCTTTGCGGTTTGTGCTTTAGTCGTCTTAGTGGAAACGGCGTACTGTTTATCGTCCGATTTTATCACCCCGTCGTCAATCGTCAGAATACGGCTGCATGCGGAAGCTACTTTTTGCGAATGGGTTACGACGATAACGAGCTTGCCGGATTCCGCTATCTTTTTTAGAATTTGGATTACCTGCTCTGCGGAATCTTTATCGAGTGCGCCTGTCGGCTCATCCGCGAGCAGTATTTCGGGAGTGTTGGCGAGTGCACGGGCAATCGCTACCCGTTGGCGCTGTCCGCCTGAAAGTTGGTTTGGGAGTTTATCCGCATACTCGGAAAGTCCTACCTGCGCTAAAATTTCCTGAGTACGTGCTTTACGTTCCGCCCGATCTATATTGCTCATAGTCATTGCGACTTCGATATTTTCATGCACCGACATATGGCTGATCAGGTTATAGTTCTGAAAGATAAGCCCCACGCGGCTCTTGCGGTAATCGTCTAATTTCTTTTCCGAATAGTCCTTTAAAAATTCGCCGTCCAGGACGATGCTGCCCGTGTAATCTTGGTCCAAGCCGCCGAGAATATTCATGAACGTGGATTTGCCGCAGCCGGATTCGCCGAGTACGGCGACGAATTCTCCTCGTTTAAACTCTACATTTATGCCGCGCAGCACTTGCTGTGTTTCCGTACGGGAAACGCGATAGCTCTTTTTCAGGTTCGCTATGCGAAGATATGCCATTAATTTCCTTCCTCCGTATACGTTTTGTTTTTTAGCGGCGCAATCGGGTGCGCCGCTTACGGAACGGGTGATCGTATCCGTTCAAAATAGCTGTTTTAATCGGCTTGTTCGAACATCTTCGATGTCAGCGTATAATTGTCTGTCAGGTTTTCGGTATCGCTCCGTTCATAAGCGAATTGCAAAATATCGTTCGGTCGTAGCGTTAAAATTAAATCATCTATGTCGAACGTGCGGCCGAGTTCATGCCGTACGCCGTTGATAAGGACGGCGGTCAGCTTGTATCCCGACGCCAATCCCATTGATTCCGCTATAGAGCCGCTTTCTACAGATTCGACGCGGATATCTTCGGTGATTTTACCGTATCCGCTTTCTTCCAAAACATATTTTGTGTGCTCTGCCGAAACGTTGAGGCCAAGCGTAATTTTATATACGCCCTCCGTATCCCCGTTGCCGTCTTTGTAGTAGTACAAGATATTTTCAACTGCTCCTTCTGCGATGGAAACGGGAATGGCATAACAAATGTTTTCGTATCCGTCGATGCCCGCATTGGTGATGCCGATGAGTTCGCCCTGCGTATTGAATAATCCGCCGCCCGAATTGCCGTGATAAATAGAAGCGTCGAAGCGAATGGAACGGTAACTTTCATCTGTGCCGTCCTCGTCGATGTCCAAAGCTATATACTCGTTGTCGACGCTGACGATTCCCTCTGTAGCGGTGATGCCTTCGCCTTCCGCGTTGCCGATGGCGTAGACGGATTCACCCACGCGATAATCCTCTGCGAGCTTGACGGCGGAAACATTTTCGTTGATGCCGAAAACCGTTTTTTTATCCGCCCGCAAAACGGCAATATCCGATTCGCGCGAGCCGCCTATATATTCGCATTCTATGGCGTAACCGCCGTATTCGTATTGATAATAACCTTCATCGTCATAACCGGAGATGAAGGGCGTTGCTTCGCTTCCGTAGATGTAGCAATAGATCTCTCGGGCGATTTTGGAGCCGCCGTTTTTATCTTCATCTGCGGCGCTGTTATATACGACATGGTAGTTAGTGGCTATATAGACGGAATTTTCGTCGATTTTATAAATAACGCCGGAACCGCCGCTTTGTACGATTTGGGAGCTGGATATGCCGCCCGTGCCGCCGGGGAAAAAACCGCCGCCTACCGACTGCGTTTCCACGAATTCGGCATAAACGGACACGCAGGAAAGCAGGCTTTTACTGACGGCGGCAGAATAATCCGTCGTCAAATTCAGGTATTGCCCGATAAACTCTGCGAGCGTAAGATCGTGTCGGTTTCCTTTATATAAGCTTCCCAAATTTCGGAAATCGACAGGTCGTTGCCGTCTTTACCGTTGGTTACGGTGAACTGCGAAGTCGTGCCGTCCGAATAGGTGATCGTGTAAACGTCTTCCGAGTTTTCTGAGCTTGTTTTTTCAAAGGATACGATATAGGGTTGTTCTTCATGCCTGTTATTGTCGCTGCATCCCGCTGCGAAAATCAGTGCCGAAAAGCAAAGAACAAAGCATAAAAATATCGTAAAAACATTTTTTCCGCGAATCGAATTCATGTCTTTGCACTCCTTTCGTTTTTATGCATTATATCACTTTTACATAAATAAAAAATAAAGCGCAGATAAACGCAGGATAAACTGCGAAAAGTTTATTCTGCGTTTATTTTTTTGTGGTATAATAGAAAAAACGGGGCGCTTCCCTGTCGGAAAGGAGAATAAATATGTTCAATATACTCGTTGTGGAAGATAATCTCGATCTGCGGGAAATGCTGTCGGCTGCGCTGGGGGACGCTGGTTATCGCGCAATCGGTGCGGAAAACGGTAAACGGGCGATGGATATTCTTTCAAATACGGTCGTCGATCTGATCATCGCGGATATCATGATGCCCGCGATGGACGGCTTTGTACTGACAAAAAGTTTACGTGAGGCGGATATCTTCTGTCCGCTTATCATCGTAACCGCGCGGGACGACTATGATTCGCTGCAAAAGGCGTTTACTTTGGGTGCCGATGATTTTATGGTCAAACCGATCAATATGAAGGAACTGCTCGTGCGCACGAAGGCTCTTTTGCGGCGGGCGAAGATTAGTACGGAAAGGAAGATCGTCGTCGGTTCGACGGTACTCGACTTTGAAGGAATGATCGTCAAAACGGAGGGAAAAGAGGTGGTGTTGCCATTAAAAGAATTCAATTTGCTGTTTAAACTTCTTTCCTATCCGGGAAAGATATTTACGCGGCAGCAATTGATGGACGAGATATGGGGGATGGATTCGGAAACGGATGATCGTACGATCAATACGCATATCAATCGGCTGCGCGATAAATTCAATGATAATCCCGATTTTAAAATTGTAACTATACGCGGATTGGGATATAAGGCGGTGAAATGTAATGAAGCATAAGGATTCTTTAAAACAAACGTCGTTGGTATGGTTGTATTTCGCGCTTGTTGCCGTATTAATTCTCGTTATAGTTACGTTGATTATGAGCGCAATCATGTTCCTCTTATTTCGTCGCGGCGATATTCCGCCGGGTCCGGGTATGCTTCCGTTCGATTTTGTTGTTATTCTCGGAGCGATCCTCGGTACAGTCGTTGCCATACTCGTCATAAAACAGATATTTAAACCGATTGAACGGCTCAGCGAGGGGCTGCGCCTCGTTTCAAGGGGAGATTTTTCCGTTCGGCTGAAAGAAAAGAGCATGTTTGGCGCTATACGTGAAATGTATGGTGATTTCAACGCAATGACGCAGGAACTTGCGGGAGTGGAAACGCTGCGGTCAGATTTTGTTTCCAATGTATCGCACGAATTCAAGACGCCGCTCTCGACGATCGAAGGCTACGCAGCCCTTTTGCAAAATAAAGATTTATCCTCGGAAAAGGCGCAGGAATATTTAGCGAAAATTATCTTGAACGCGCATAAGTTGTCCGTCCTTACGGGCAATATACTCAATCTGTCTAAATTGGAAAACCAAAAGAGTTTGCCTAACCAAAAAAACTTCAATTTAGCGGAACAGATACGTAAAACTATACTGATGCTCGAAAGCGAGTGGGCGGCGAAAAATATTTCGTTTGACCTCGTCTTACCGGATGTCCAATACTACGGCGACATGGGAATTTTGTTCCACGTTTGGTACAATTTAATCGGTAACGCCATCAAATATTCCGAACAAAACTGCACCGTCCGCATTGAATTACGGACGGTTCCGGGGAAGATATATGTGACCGTAGAAGATTACGGCTGCGGCATCGGCGCGGAAGCCCTGCCTCACATCTTTGAAAAATTTTACCAGGAAGACACTTCGCATTCAGCCGAAGGCAACGGTTTAGGACTTGCTCTCGTAAAGCGTATAGTAACCCTATGCAACGGCGAAATCCTCGTTAAAAGCGAGCCGAAAAATGGAACGGCGTTTACAGTAATTCTTCCTGTGCAAACGGGAAATGAAAAACCGTGAAAAACAAAAAGCACCTTTTTAACACGTTACGGTGCGAAAAGGTGCTTTTATTGGCAGGGGTGGCTGGATTCGAACCAACGAATGACGGAGTCAGAGTCCGTGGCCTTACCGCTTGGCGACACCCCTATATAGATTACTTTCAATATTTTATCAATTTCGCTTGAAAAAGTAAAGCGTTTTTTCGTATTACTTTGAAATTTTATGAAATTTTTTTATCGGCGGCATTTGTGCCGCCTGAATTTTTGCCTTTGGGTTCTTTTATAAACCGATTGCAGGTTTTAAAATGAATAAAATAATAATTATTCATAAAAATATGCAATAATTACGTTAAAAATGAATATTAATTTTAAAATTTTAAAAAATATGCATTAAAACGTTTGACAAAAAATTCAGGAAGGTATACAATAGCGCCATAAACGAAAAGAAAGAAAGCCGTCAGGGGACGGCAGAAAGGAGATCGAAATGAAAAAACTTGTAACTTTGGCTTTGGTTTGCGTTTTGGGTTTATCCGCGCTGGGCTTTACAGCCTGCGCCGCGGAACCTGTGAAAGTAAAGGTTCTCGACGAAATTTTGCTTACGGAAGAAAGCTATGCTTTCGCGGTTAAAAAAGGCGATACGGAAACTAAGGAAAGCATCGACGCGTTTATGACGAAAATCGAAGAGGACGGCACGCTTGACAGTATTATCAACGAATTTTTCGACGGCACGAGCGATTTTACCTATACAAATCCTTCTTCGAGCAAAGACTGTCTGATGGTTGCCACGAGCGCGGACTTCCCGCCGTTCGAATATAAAGCGGGCAACGCGTTTACGGGCGTGGATATCAAAATCGCAAAACTGTATGCGGACAGCCTCGGCAAAACGCTTTATGTCGACGATATCGGCTTCGACCAGGTAATTTTGGCCATGGGTCAGGATAGTAACGATTACGTGCTGGGAATGGCCGGAATCACGAAAAACGAAGAGCGCGAAAAGTCGATGGATTTCAGCAAAGAATATTATGAATCCGCACAGGTTATCATCGTGAAAGAAAGCGATACCGCTTTCGACGACTGCAAGACTGCTGCGGACGTGGAAGCCGTGTTGAAAGCGCAGCCGAAAAAATATAAAGTCGGCACGCAGAAAGGCACGACGGGATATATGTATTCCAACGGCGACGAAGGGTTCGGTTACGAAGGTTTCGGCAATCTGAAAACCGTGCAGTACGATGCGGGCGCGTTGGCGGTCAAGGATCTTTCCAACGGTAAGATCAATGCCGTCATAATCGACCTGCAACCCGCGCTTATGATTGCGAAAAGCGTGAACGCGACGATTGAATAAGTCATGAAGTGGCAGATTTTTTACGAAGCGTTCTTCGTTCAGGAAGGTTATAAAACATTTTTAGAAGGCTTAAAAAACACCGCTATCATAGCGGTGTTGGGCCTTTTTATAGGTTTTTTTATAGGCGCGCTGATCGCCGTAGTCAAGATAACGCCCGTCAATAACTGGCTGTTTAAAATTCTGCGGGCGATAGGGAATGTATATGTCGCGGTTTTCCGCGGAACGCCGATCGTCGTGCAGTTGCTGCTCATTCACTACGTGCTGTTTCCGCTGGCGGGCATCAATATTCCCGCGTTGGCGGAGGGCTTTATCACGTTCGGTCTGAACAGCGGCGCGTACATATCGGAAATCATGCGCGGCGGGATACTTTCCGTCGATAAAGGACAGATGGAAGCGGGGCGTAGCCTCGGCATGGGATACGTCGCCACGATGGTGCGTATCGTACTACCGCAGGCGATCAAAAACATTCTGCCCACGCTCGGCAACGAATTTATCGCGCTGGTAAAAGAAACCTCTGTGGTGAGCTTTATCACCGTAGTGGATATTTACAAGGCGTTTCAGAGCATTGCGAACAGCACGTACGAATACATCGTTCCCTATCTCATGCTCGCGCTCGTGTATCTCGTGCTGGTGCTTTTGATCACTCTTTTGGTGAAATTGCTCGAAAGGAGGTTGAGGGCAAGTGATAGACGTTAAAAACATCTATAAAAAGTTCGGCAGCCTCGAAGTGTTAAAAGGCGTCAGCTGCAAGATAGAAAAAGGCGAAAAGATCGTTATCGTGGGACCTTCCGGGAGCGGAAAGAGCACCTTTCTGCGCTGTATGAACCTTTTGGAAACGCCCACTTACGGAGAAGTTTGGCTGGAAGGCGAGCTTCTGACGCCGATAGACCCGTATCTGCATTTCGACGTGATACGAAAGAGCAAAACGTATGCCGCTATGCTGGCGGCGGCGAAAGCCGCCGAGCCTTCTGCGGACGAAACGGCGCTCGACGCAGCCGTGATCGCCGAGATCAAGGCGAAAGATCTGCTCAAAAAGCGCGAGGGCAAGGAATACAAGCAGGCTATTTCCGCGCTGTACAAGGAAAATCACCAGGACATCAACAAGGCCCGCATGAAAATGGGCATGGTTTTCCAGCATTTCAACCTGTTTCCGCACCTGACCGTGTTGCAGAACATGACGCTCGCGCCCGTTAAGCTGAAAAAAATTCCGCCCGAAGAGGCGAAGGAAAAGGCGCTTGCGCTTTTGAAGCGCGTGGGGCTGGAAGATAAGGCGGACGTGTATCCCGCCACGCTTTCGGGCGGGCAGAAACAGCGCATCGCCATCGTGCGGGCGCTGGCGATGGAGCCGGACGTCATGCTTTTCGACGAACCGACGAGCGCGCTCGATCCCGAAATGGTGGGAGAGGTGCTCAACGTCATGGTCGATCTGGCGAAAGAGGGCATGACCATGATCGTCGTTACTCACGAAATGGGATTTGCGCGCGAGGTCGCCACGAAAGTGCTTTTCATGGACGACGGCGTCATCAAGGAAGCGAGCAATCCGAAAGAGTTTTTCGAAAATCCGAAAGACGAAAGATTGAAAGAATTCCTTTCCAAAGTTTTATAAGTTTTTTCTTTTGCCGCAGCCGCGCTTATGTCAAGCGCGGCTGCGGTATTTTAAATGGATTTTTCTCTCGTTTCGGGGCGATTTTTGCATAAATTCCCCGTTTCGACAGACAATAGTTTTATGA
>ERZ506969.158-NODE-158-length-22413-cov-4.58775_pt1 | contig 22413 bp, 19 predicted proteins | sample MGYA00512891_ERZ506969 | MGnify/ENA metagenome assembly ERZ506969
GTTGAACAGACCGATAAATCAAAATTTAGAATAAAACAAAGCCTTGAAAAACTTGAAAAATGTTATAAGGCGTTGTTGCAAAAGTACTTCGGTTAGTCTAATCTCTTGAAAATGACGGGTAAACCCGCATTAATATATAATTTCAGGAGACATGAACTAATGGAAAACAGGCTAATTACAGAAATAGAGCAGCAAATGGCGGGTATTTTAAACAATGCGCAGTTGATGCAGTTGCAAAAGGTGCTTGAACACTGCTTTTATAACTACGAGGTGGTTGAAAAAGAGAAATGTTCCCTTGATGAGGGCAAGGAAAACGGTGAATTATTGGATTCATTTTTGGCCGCAAAGCATATCGAAGGATGTTCCGACAAATCGATGAAGTATTATAGATCGGTGCTCGATGCAATGCTAAAAGCTATTGAAAAACCTATAAAACACATAGTAACAGACGATTTAAGGCAGTATTTGGATCAATATCAAAAGCAAAATAATGCAAGTAAGGTTACTGTTGATAATGTTCGTCGCATACTTTCGAGTTTCTTTGCGTGGTTAGAGGATGAGGATTATATACTAAAAAGCCCTGTTCGACGCATTCATAAGGTAAAATCGGGTAAAACGGTTAAAGAAATCTATTCCGATGAGGCTTTAGTCATCATGAGTGACCATTGTGAGACGAAAAGAGATCTTGCAATGATTGATTTATTGTCCTCAACGGGTATGCGTGTAGGTGAATTGGTGAATTTGAATCGCAGCGATATAGATTTTGACAATCGTGAATGTGTGGTTTTCGGAAAAGGGGAGAAAGAGCGCAAGGTTTATTTTGATGCAAGGACCAAAATTCACTTATTAAATTACCTGAATTCGCGTACAGACGATAATGAGGCATTGTTTGTTTCGTTATTAAGTCCGCATAATAGGCTATTGATAAGCGGAGTAGAGATTCGTTTGCGTGAATTAGGTATCCGTTTAGATATTAATAGAGTGCATCCGCATAAATTTAGGCGTACCCTTGCCACAAGAGCCATTGATAAGGGTATGCCAATTGAGCAAGTTCAGCAATTATTAGGGCATGAAAAGATAGAAACGACCTTGCATTATGCCCAAGTTGACCAAAATAATGTTAAAAATTCGCATCGGAGGTACATTGGTTAATAGGTTCTAAATCGCAATTTATCGAGATGTTCGAAAAACGAGAGTTTGATGTCTTATTCTTCGGAGACTTGTGCGAGTTTTTAAGGAATGGGGCAAATATTAAACAATCTAAAGGGGCAGGAGGATACCCTATAACGAGAATAGAAACGCTTTCAAACGATGTTTTTAATGCGAATAGACTCGGTTATGCAGATATTACAGATTTAGATAGGTATCAAGGGTATTTGCTACATGAGGGAGATATTTTGATTTCGCACATAAACAGTATCGCATATTTGGGTAGAGCGGTGCAATATCGCGGAGAGCTTGATTTGCCTGTCATTCATGGTATGAATTTGCTTTGTGCAAGGTTGAAAAAATCCGTCCTTCCTGATTATATTGAGGCGTATTTCAGAACAAAAAAGGCAAAAGAATATATTTCAACAATCACGAAAAAAGCTGTTAATCAAGCGAGCATTACTATTACGGATTTAAAGAAAATGAAAGTGCCTGTACCGCCGATTGAATTGCAGAGTGAATTTGCTCATTTCGTTGAACAGACCGATAAATCAAAATTTAGAATAAAACAAAGCCTTGAAAAACTTGAAAAATGTTATAAGGCGTTGTTGCAAAAGTACTTCGGTTAGTCTAATCTCTTGAAAATGACGGGTAAACCCGCATTAATATATAATTTCAGGAGACATGAACTAATGGAAAACAGGCTAATTACAGAAATAGAGCAGCAAATGGCGGGTATTTTAAACAATGCGCAGTTGATGCAGTTGCAAAAGGTGCTTGAACACTGCTTTTATAACTACGAGGTGGTTGAAAAAGAGAAATGTTCCCTTGATGAGGGCAAGGAAAACGGTGAATTATTGGATTCATTTTTGGCCGCAAAGCATATCGAAGGATGTTCCGACAAATCGATGAAGTATTATAGATCGGTGCTCGATGCAATGCTAAAAGCTATTGAAAAACCTATAAAACACATAGTAACAGACGATTTAAGGCAGTATTTGGATCAATATCAAAAGCAAAATAATGCAAGTAAGGTTACTGTTGATAATGTTCGTCGCATACTTTCGAGTTTCTTTGCGTGGTTAGAGGATGAGGATTATATACTAAAAAGCCCTGTTCGACGCATTCATAAGGTAAAATCGGGTAAAACGGTTAAAGAAATCTATTCCGATGAGGCTTTAGTCATCATGAGTGACCATTGTGAGACGAAAAGAGATCTTGCAATGATTGATTTATTGTCCTCAACGGGTATGCGTGTAGGTGAATTGGTGAATTTGAATCGCAGCGATATAGATTTTGACAATCGTGAATGTGTGGTTTTCGGAAAAGGGGAGAAAGAGCGCAAGGTTTATTTTGATGCAAGGACCAAAATTCACTTATTAAATTACCTGAATTCGCGTACAGACGATAATGAGGCATTGTTTGTTTCGTTATTAAGTCCGCATAATAGGCTATTGATAAGCGGAGTAGAGATTCGTTTGCGTGAATTAGGTATCCGTTTAGATATTAATAGAGTGCATCCGCATAAATTTAGGCGTACCCTTGCCACAAGAGCCATTGATAAGGGTATGCCAATTGAGCAAGTTCAGCAATTATTAGGGCATGAAAAGATAGAAACGACCTTGCATTATGCCCAAGTTGACCAAAATAATGTTAAAAATTCGCATCGGAGGTACATTGGTTAATAGGTTCTAAATCGCAATTTATCGAGATGTTCGACGGGAAGAATTTTCCAGAGAAGACATTGAATGAATTATCCTTTACTAAAGGGGAATATGGAGCACAGTCCGCATCGATTCCGTATGATGAAAAACGTCCGCGCTATGTTCGAATAACAGATATTAACGAGGATGGCACATTAAACGATGATTTCGTTTCATCGATTAATACTGATGATGATACTGCTTATAAATTATCGGAAGGAGATTTTCTGTTTGCACGAATGGGTGCAACGGTCGGTAAAACATACGCCTATAAAAATGGCAATGAAATTTTTGCAGGATATTTGATTCGGTACAAACTAAACCGTCAAATAATAGTTCCTGAATATCTGTTTTGGTTTACAAAAAGCCCTACATATTTAACTTGGGTAAAATTGAATCAAAGTGGTGCTGCACAGCCAGGAATTAATGCAAAGAAGTATGGCTTGATGAAAATCCCTGTTCCTCCTATCGAGGAGCAAAGGCGGTTTACTCGATTTGTTGAACAGACCGATAAATCAAAAGTTCTAATGGAGCAGGCGCGAAAATTAGTACAAATACTGATAAAATTGATTTTGAACATTGGAACGATAGAAAAATCCATTCAGATATGCTATAATGGGCATAGAAAGGAGGGTGTATGACAAACTTCTCTTATATAAAGAAATATCCGCAATTCGAAGAATTATCGACATACTGTGAGGATGCCGAGAGTTTTGTCATATCACGGCCAGGCTTGTCGGCTATGTCTGCCCGCAATGCACTTGAGTTTGTAATTAAGTATATTTATAAGGCAAAAGTCGGTTATTTGCCTGTTCGGGCCAGTTTATTTGAATTGATAGACAGCTATGAAATTAGCAATTTTATTAATGATCAGGTCATTAAGGATTCGTTGCATTACATTCGAATCCTGGGTAATAATGCTGCTCATAATCAAAAAATCAAGCAAACAGAATCATTGCTTTGTTTAGAAAACCTCCACTTTTTTGTAGGTGAGATTTTAATATTGCTTGGGGTGGTGGACGATTACCCTGAATTCGATAAATCTTTGCTTGATAAAACTACGACTGAAAAGCCTATCGAACCGAAAAGTATCAAGGTTGGCGGACCTGCCGAAGAGGTATTCAAAGAGGCCGTTCATAAGGAAACGAAATTCAACGCAGCTAAGCCTGAATACATGAGCGAGGCCAAGACTCGCAAGATTTATATTGACCTTTATTTGCGCGAAGCTGGTTGGGAAGTTTGTGATGAGAAAGATGTATGCGTGCCTGGAAAAGCAGGGATAGAAATCCGTGTGGAAGGTATGCCGAATAATGCCAACGAAGGGTTCTGTGATTATGTGCTTTATGGGCGAAACGGTTTACCGTTGGCGGTGGTAGAGGCGAAGAAAACGAGTGTATCTCCCGAAAAGGGCAGACACCAGGTTTGCTTATACGGCGAATGCTTGAAAAAGAAATACGGCTATATGCCAATTTTATATTACACGAACGGTTATACCATTAAGGTGATTGACGGCATTTATCCCGATAGAGAGTTGATGGCATACCATACGATTGACGAGTTGGAATTGATGATTCAGCGGCGCAGTCGTGGTAAAATCACTGACTTAAAAATCAGTGACGAAATTACAAACAGGCCTTATCAAAAGATGGCCATTACAAGCATCTGTGAGCATTTTAATAACAACAATCGCAGAGGCTTGCTTGTCATGGCAACGGGAACAGGAAAAACGAGAGTTGCCATCTCGCTTGTGGATGTATTGGCTCGAAACAACTGGGTGAAAAATGTTCTGTTCCTGGCAGATAGAACTTCGCTTGTCAGTCAGGCAAAAAAGAATTTCAGCAAGTTGCTCCCGCACATGAGCATTTGCGAATTATCGGGCAGCGGTGAAAAGGACATGAACGCAAGACTTATGTTCTGTACCTATCAAACGATGATAAACTGCATCGATAATGAACAGAAAACCTTTACAAGCGGTCGGTTCGATTTAATCATTATCGACGAGGCGCACAGGTCTATTTTCAAAAAATATAGTTCGATATTCGCGTACTTTGACAGTCTTTTGGTAGGGTTGACGGCAACACCGCGTGACCAGGTCGATGCGAATACATATCGTATTTTTGGTTGTGAGAGCGGTATTCCGAATTTCTCTTATGACCTGACGGAGGCGGTGCGTGATGGTTATTTGGTATCGTACAATGAGCCATTGGAACGCAGCACAACCATACTCGAAAGAGGTGTCAAGTATAATGAGTTGTCGGAGGCCGAAAAGGAGCAGTATGAGGAACTGGCTCTGTTCGACGAATACGGCGAAGAGATAAGCGGTAGTAAAATTTTCAGGAGCGTGTATAACAAGGATACTTGTGACCGCGTGCTTGAAAGTTTAATGAATGAAGGCTTAAAAATAGAGAACGGGGACAAACTTGGTAAGACCATCATTTTTGCGTATAACCATAAACACGCAGAATTGATTGTTGAGCGATTCGATGCACTTTATCCGAATAAGCCAGGTTTTTGTAGGTTAATTGATAATTACATCAATTATGCCGATGACCTGATTATCAAGTTTGAAACCGAACCCGATTTCCAAATCGCAGTGTCGGTAGATATGCTTGACACAGGTATCGATGTACCTTCCGTTTTGAACCTTGTATTCTTCAAACCTGTGAAGTCTTACATCAAGTTCGTGCAGATGATCGGTCGTGGAACTCGACTTTGTAAAGATATTTTTGGCCCAGGCAAAGATAAAACTCAATTCCTGATTTTTGATTGGTGTCATAACTTTGAATATTTCTCTGTTCCTGCGCATGCGCAGCAGGGAGGTAAAATTGCAATCTCTTTGACTCAACGCTTGTTTGAAATGCGCCTGGACATTTTGCAGGAGTTACAGCATATTGAACATCAGGAAATACCGTTTAACAAGGCTTATCACGGGAATTTGAAAGAGTTGTTGCATAATACCGTTGAGGCAGTTAAAGGGAATAGTACCAGGATTTCGGTGCGACAGAAAATGCCGTTCTTGGATAAATATGCTGACGAAACGGTATGGCAGTGCATTTCACCTGTTATGGGTAAGGAAATCAAACTTCATATTGCACCACTTGTAGAAGATACAGAACAAGGGAATCAGTACGGTAAGGCATTTGACTGTAAAATGCTGAATATCGAGTTATCGCTTTTGGTTAATGGAACAGTGGCGGGCGCACAAAATGATGTTACAACGGTCAGGTTACTTGCGAAATTCCTTTTAACAAAGGCATCCATTCCTCAAATTATGGAAAAAGCGACTCGTTTGAAAGAGGCCGAGAGCGAGCAGTTTTGGTTAAGTCCAACTGTTGAAAAACTTGAAAGTCTACGCGAAGATCTGCGTGACTTGATGAAATTCCTGGATGATAGTAGCAATATTCTGTATTTGACTGATTTTCATGATGAGGAGGTAGAAATTCCTGGCAGTGGAGCAGGTATTTTCGATATTCGCACCTATAAGGAAAAGGTAATTGATTACCTTGCCGAGCATGAGGATAACCCTGTCATTCATAAAATCAAAAATTTAGAACAGTTAACCCCTGCGGACCTTGAGGAATTGGAATTTATCCTTTGGGACGAACTTGGAACAAAGGCGGATTATACAAAAACAGCGCGAACAGAAAACCTTGCCGTTTTTATTCGCAGTCTTGTCGGCTTGAGCCAGCAGGCGATTAATGAGAAATTTGGTGAGTATCTAAACGAAAATGTGCTGAATTCGCAGCAACAGGAATTTGTGAAAACCATCATTAATTATGTTAATGAAAATGGCGATATTGAAACCGATGACCTTGTAAATACTTCGCCGTTTGACGATCAGGATGTTTTGGAACTATTTGGTGAGAAAATAAAAATCTTGAACCTGATTGTAAATACTGTGCATAGTGTGGTTCAGGTGGCGGCTTGATTTAGTAGGTGAAATTATGGAGTTTCCTGATTTTAAGTCAATTAATGAGACTTTAAGGTCTGCAACTTCAGCAAAGCAGGTCGCTGCTATTGTTGAAGAACAAGAAAAAGCAAAGCGTTTTGCGCAGGCAGTTGCGGAAGATAATGCAAGGAAAGATGCTATTTTGGTTGAGGGTGCGCAGGCTAATATTGCACAGAAAACATTGCTTGAAGAGCAACTCAAAGCGGTGAAAGAGCAGAATGAGCAATTGAAGGAAAATTATAGACTTTTGAACGAATTATATGAAAATTCAAAAGTTGATGCACAAAAAAGTGCAAAAAATGCTTTACATAATAAAATTTTTGGATGGGTGTCATTTGGGGTAGGTACATTTATTGGAATAGCGGGCATTCTATTTGGTTTATTTTTCAGTTGATTTTGGGGGAGGAATAAAAATTAAAGTAATTTTTGAATTTTTAACCGAGCCATTGGGTTTGCCGATAGCTTGGTATTATGAGTGGTTGATTTTAGTTATCATCGGGGCGATTGCGTTTGGAATCGCCTATGGTATTGTTGGCGCACTTTATGATGGTGACTTTATAGATGGACGAGGTGTAGGTTCATTTATACATTGGCTGATTAGACTTATAGTTTTTGCGGCATTATGGGCAATAGCCTATGGCGTGATTGCTTTTGTAAAATGGCTTTCAGACAACTGGGTGATTATTGTTTCAATTGTGGGTGGATTGATTGTTGCCGCAATCATCGCTTGCAGTGTAGTGTTTTCAATAAAATACAAAAGGAAAAGGGGAATGGGCGTAACAAAGACAGACTTTATGCGAGGGATGCAGTGTCCTAAAATGCTGTGGCTTGATAAGCATAAAAAAGAGGAACGGATAATTCCTCCTGAAATTCAGGATTTATTGGATAAAGGCAATGAATTCGGAGATCGGGCGATGGGAATGTTTGGGGAGTTTGTAGAGATAACGACCTATACCGAAGATGGAAGATTGGACTATAAAACCATGCTCGCTAAAACGACTGAATGCTTGAATAATGGAACGCCTGTAATTTGTGAGGCTGCCTTTTCGTACTACAACAATTATTGTGCAGTTGATATCCTTCGTCGTGTAGAGGGAGGGTATGAGCTGTACGAAGTTAAAAATAGTAAAGAGGTCAGCGAGACTTTTGAAAAAGACCTTGCGTTTCAACGCTACATATTGAAAAAATGTGGTGTAAAAATTATTAAAGCGGCTGTGGTTACTCATGGAGAGGATGAGAATCATCCATACATAATTAATGATTGCACGAGTATACTTACATTGACCAGGGGATTACAGGTAAGTACCAAAGTAAAAGAAAACAGTTTTTGAAATTGGTCAGGGATTGTATAGAGGGGCGTATTGATGTGGTCTATGTAAAACAGATGCGTCGATTCGGGCGTAATACCCTGGAAACCATACAGACAATTGAAAAGTTGCGAGCATATGGGGTCGCAATTAGGTTTGTAATGGATGGCATTGATACGATTGAGGACAGGGGATGCAGTCGTTTGACTATGTTGGCAAATATGGCCGAAGAGGAACGTGATAGCCTGCAGGAGACGATGATTTGGTCTTTTCAGCATAGAATGGAGCAAGGCGATTATGTTTTTCGTCCCGATCTACTTTTTGGCTATGCCCTTAATAAAAATAAAGAAATGGTCATTGTTGAGAAAGAGGCAAAAGCCGTCAGGTACATTTTTGAGACCTATGCTGCAGGCGGCCGAGTGGTTGATATAGAAACGTGGTTAAACGAGCATGGTTATATTACACGCAAGGGCAATCCGTTCTGTAAAAGTTCAATCGGAGATATTTTGCAAAATGAGAAATACTATGGTGACCTGCTCATAGGCAAAACTCGAATGGACGGTCCGAGACGAGTGCGTAATGAAGGCGAATCACCTATGTATCTTCATGAAGGGCATCACGAAGGGATTATTTCCAAAGAGTTATTCGATAAATGCCAAGAGGTTAGGCAATCAAGACATTATACAACTAAAAAGGATTATTCGGACTCCGACATTTTCTGCAAAAAGGTATATTGCGGGCAATGTGGGAGTCTTTATTTTAGACAGGGGCGCGTAAATTGCGTGAGTGATTTTTCTCAAACGGCTTTTGCTTGCGGCTTGGCAGTCAGGAGCAAAAGGAGTAAATGCCGAAATAAGCTGCAGCGCATCGGAACTTTGAAAGATGGGTTTGTTGCAGTATATAATTTCCTTTAAGATAAGCGTTGAAGTTCTTGATAATTATAAGACCAGGGATGAGATAAGGAGGGTTTATGTTAGCGAGTAATGTAAAGGTCATTCAGCCTAAAAAATTATTCAATATAGAAGAGAATGCAAAGCGGATTTTAAGGGTGGCAGGGTATGCCCGTGTTTCAACGGGTAGACCTGAACAGAAAACCAGTTTTGAGTCGCAGCAAAAGCACTATAAAGAGTTGGTGGCAAAGCACTCGGATTGGATAGATGTTGGCTTATATGCTGATGAGGGCATAACGGCAACGAGTATGCGTAAAAGAAAGCAGTTCCTGAAAATGATACAGGATGCAAAGGATGGGAAAATCGATAGAATCATTGTTAAATCGGTCAGCCGCTTTGCTCGTAATACGGTGGACTGCTTGGCTACGGTTGAGGAATTGACGGCCTTGGGCGTGGATGTATTCTTTGAATTACAGAATTTGAGCAGCCTACAAGATAGCAAAACCACGAGAATGCAACTGACTATGTATGCATCGATGGCGCAAGAGGAATCGGAAACCCTAAGCGAATCAGTCGCATACGGAATTAGAGAGGGGATTAAAAATGGTCGTTATCGTGCGCCGAAAGCATACGGATATCGTTTGGACGAAAATAAAAGGCTTGTGATTGACCCCGAACAGGCAGAGGTTATCATGTTTATTTACAATACCTTTTTACAGGGATATACGGTCGGACAGATTTGTGCGATGCTGAATGCGCGTGAAATACCTGCTCCTCGCGGTGGAATTTGGTATGATAGCACCGTGGATGGAATCCTGAAAAATGAAAAGTATATAGGTGACCTTCGGCTTGAAAAAACGGTCAGTACAGATTTGAAAACCCGCCGCAGAGTGCCGAATATCGATGGGCAACAATTTTATGTGACGAATAACCATGAGGGGATTATGTCCGAAAGGATGTTCAAAAGGGTTCAGGATGAAATCGAATACAGACAGAATTTACGCGGATATAGCGGATCGGGGAAATCCGCATATACCACGCAATACCCCTTTTCAAACAAACTATTTTGTGGCCATTGTGGTAGCAAATACCGTAGGCATAGTTACGATTTGAAAAGAAAGGATGCAGAGGGAAATCCTAAAATTGAAAAGGTTTATACATGGGTGTGCATTAACCATAAACTCAATAAAAAGACAGCTTGCCCGCAAACGCAGGTGAAAGAGAGTTCTCTTGAAAAAGCATTCATTGCGGCCTTGAATACCCTTATTGAGGACCAGGACGGTTTTGTAAAAACGGTTATTGAGAATATCTCGGAGGTATTAAATACGCGTCTTTCGGAGGCCTCACTTGAGGGCAATAAAGGCCGCTACGAGGCGAAACAAAAGGAATTGCAGAATGTATTGGCGAATAGCCTTAAAACGCCAACGGCCGAAAACGCGCGGCTTTATGAGGGGTTGGTGCAGGAACTTGAATCGTTGAAGAAAAAAATCGAAACAGAGGAGTTGGAACGGTCAAAAACCTTGATGAGTAAAACCAGGACATTGGAATTTGAGCAGTTTATCACTTCGAGCAAATTATTTCATGAGTTCGATGAGATGGTGTTCCGTAAACTGGTTGAAAAGGTAGTGATATGCGAGGATTCAGTTGTTTTCAAATTCACTGATTACCTGGAACGCGAAGTTCCATTGATTGATTAAAATTCATAAAATTTGGGCCGATTGGGTAACCATTCGGCCTTTTTTTTCTTTCTAAAATTAGTGGTGATTTTTTGCATTTATCCAAAAAAGGACTTCGTTTATTGACACCGATTTGTCTAATGGTAGTTGGGTAGTCTTTGAGGTCTTTTTGTCAGACTTTTTTGACTGTCGAAACAGCTCGACAAGAGTGTGAACCCCTTTTACGCGATGATCAAGAAATCGGAAAAGGACGTTTACGGCAAGGACGTGAAAAAGCTCGTTACCTGCGGCGTGAACGGCGGCGTGGGCGCGGGCGCGGAGGACGGGGAACTTCCGCAGGCGGGCGGAAACCTCTATAAGGAGCTAACGCTGACGCTCAAAAACCTTTACGGCACGGTGGAGATCAGCGACAAGGCCGTGCGCGCCGCGGCGGGGGACGCCGGCAGGTTCGTCAACCTGCTGTCCGCGGAAATGGACGGGCTTTTGAAGTCCGCGAAATATAACTTCGGCAGAATGCTCTTCGGCGACGGTTCCGGCAAGCTCGCCACCGTCAAGAGCATAGCGGGCGGCGTCATTACGGTCGATTCCGCGAAATATCTCGAAGAAAATATGACGATAGACTTTTTCGACATGCTCGGAGATCCGTTCTCGCCCAACATCAGGCGCAGGATCGTTTCGGTGGACAAAGAGAAGAATACCTTCCGCGTGGACGGCGCCGTGCTCACCGAGACCGCCGTGCCCGCGGACAGCACGGTCGGCGTGCAGGGGGCGGGCGCGAACGAGCTGACGGGGCTGAAGGCGCTCTTCGGGGATTCCATGTACCTCTACGGGCTGAACAGATCGCAGAACGCCTGGCTCAAGCCCTACGAAAAGGCGGTGGAAGGCGATATAACCGAACTCGACATACAGACCGCGCTCGACGACATCGAGGAGCGCTGCGGCTCGAAGATCGACCTTATTTTATGTTCGCTCGGCGTGCGCAGGGCGCTGCAGAAGATGTTTTCCGAACAGTCCGCGCGCCTCGAAAGCATGGAACTCGCCGGCGGTTACAAGGCTATGAGCTACAACGGCATCCCCATCGTCGCGGACAGGTTCTGCGACGGCGGTACGATGTATCTCGTCAACACCGCGGACTTCACGCTCTGTCAGCTCTGCGACTGGCAATGGCTCGAAGGCGAGGACGGTTCCGTCCTGCGGCAGGTGCCCGGCAAGCCCGTCTATTCCGCCACGCTCGTGAAATACGCCGACCTTCTGTGCGAAAGGCCGTGCGGACAGGGCAGGATTACGGGGATCGCCGAAATCTGACGATGCGCCCCGCCCGTTTCCGCGGGCGGGGCAAAGGGGGTTTTATGTTGTTCAAGGATATAGCGAAACTCACGGCGGGGCTGCTCGACAGGGAGGACGTCGCAGAGGATATCGAAAGCGGCGCGGGCAGCGCGCAGACCAAGCGGGAAAGGGCGCTGATCGAACGCTGCGTCAACCTTGCGATCGCGCAGACGGCGGCGGAATACGCGCCGCTCAGGGCGGAGGCGGAAATATATACCGAAAACGGCCTTGTGGAATTTTCCGCGCTGGAAAAAAACGCCGCGGACCTCGTACGCGTAACGGACAGATACGGCAACGATCTGGCGGTGAAATATTATACCGACTACTTCAAGACCGCGCCCGGAACGATCCGCGTGGAGTACACTTATCTGCCCGACCGCTGCGCGGCGGACGACGAAGCGCCTTTGGGCGACAGGCGGATCACCGCCTCGCTGGTGGCTTTCGGCGCGGCGGCGGAATACTGCCTTATCGCGGGGCTTTACGACGAGGCCGCGGCCTGGAACGAAAAATACGTCGGGGGCATGCGGCGCGCGCTGACGGGAAGAAACAAAGTCATGAAGGAGCGGCGCTGGGTATGAAACTGCCCCGCGCCTCGGGGAGGCGTTATGGAAGGATATGAAAATTTTCCCGTCGGGAAGAGGCGGAGCAAGGAAGTGTCGCTCGCGGCGAACATAGAGGAAAGTTTCGGCTTCGACGAAAAACTGTCGCCCGCGTTCTCTCTGCGCCCCGCAAACCGCGCCGTACCCGCGGATACGGAGGCGCTTTATCCTTCGGCGTTCGGCGCGGTGTACGCCTATGCCGCGGGCAAGCTCTGGCTGCTCGCGGAAGGCGGGCCGGAGGAAAAGGGCTCGTTTGCCGCGCCGCCCGCTTATGCGGCGGGCTTTTATGAGGGGGAGGAGGCCGATATCTTCGGCGACGGCGGCTCGCTTTTGTTCCTCACGGCGGGCGGGAGCGGCGTTCAAGAGAACGTGAGCGGGCGGCCGCTCTGCGGCTGCCGCGGTTCGCTCGTCCTCGCGGACGGCGGCGCGGTGCGCGTGTCCGCGCCCTTTTCCCCGCATGAATTTTCGGTCGGGGCGGGCGCTTGGGAGTGGCGCGTCGACCCGCAGGCGGGCGGGATCGTGGGCGGCGCGGAGATCGGCGGCAGCCTGTACGTATTCTGCGAGCGCGGCGTTTACCGCAGCACGCCCGACGGCTACGCGCGGGAAGCCGAAATATCGCGTATTCCGACGGATACGGAAAAAATATGCGCATTTGCGGCGGAGATCGGGCGGGCTTACTGCTTTACGTCCGCGGGGAGACTGTACGTGTTCGACGGCGATTTCAGGCTCCTTGCGGAGGAAGCGACTTTCAAGCCTTCCACGCTGAAAGCCTGCGCGTTCGCCGGCGGGTGCGCCGTGTCCGTTTCGCCGGGAAGACTGCTCGCGTACGACGCGGAAAGGCAAAGCGTATCGCGCATAGCGGCGGAAGTTTCCGCTCTCGGCGGGAGATTTGCGCTCGCCGGGAACGAACTGACGGCGTTTTCGCGGGAAAACGCGGGCGGCCGCGTCTTGAGCAAGCCGATCGATTTCGGCACCCGCGCGCCCAAAAAGCTCGCGCGGCTGGATTATTCGGGCAGGGGGCGCCTTTCGGTCGGCGTGATTTCCGAACGGGGGCAAAAGCGCTTTTCCCTCGCCGAGGGGGAAAGCGCGTATCCGAAGATGAGCGGGCGCTCGTTTCAATTTTCCGTGGAAACGGAGGCGGGCGCGGAAATCGGAAAAATAACGGCCGTATATACCGTGATCGGGGAGGAATGACATGGATTTCGAATTGCCTGCAACAAAAGAGGAATTGCAGGATTTATTGCGGGAAATAGACGATTATTACAGAAACTACAAGGGCGAATACGAGGAAAAGCCGCTCGAAGAGCCGATGTTGCAGAAACTTTCCTTCACGCCGTCGTCCGAAGAGAGCGTGCGGCGCGCCGTCGAGGCGGAATTCGGGGAAAAAACGGACGCGGAAGCCGCGGAAAAGACCGCGGAATACGAAGCGCTCTGCCAAAAATACGACGATCTCGCCTCCGCCGAAGATACGGAAACGGAAAAGCGGCTGGCGGACGCGGCCGCCGCGTACGAAGAAAAACTCAAAAAGCTGGAGGCAGACGCGGCGAAACGGGGGATCGCCCGTTCGAGCGCTTACCTCAGCCTGCGGGCGGCGCTGGAAACGGAGTACGAGGGCGAAAAGGCGGAGATCGGGCGGCAGGCGCGGGAAAAGACGGCGGGATACTTGCGCGAGCGGGATTTTTACCGCCTCCGCGCCGATCTCGTCGCGTCGGCGGTCGAAATGAAATACGGGGCCGCCGTCGAGGCGGAAGTCCGCTCCCGTATGCAAAAAGAACGCGAATACGCCGACGAGGTAACGAGATACAACAATCAGGTGGAGGAAAAACTCGTCAAGGGCAGAAACGACAAGACGGAAACGGAAAGCACGCTGAAACTCCGCTATCTGGAACTGACCGCGAAGGGCCTCACCGAAGAACAGCTCGTACAGCTCGGCTATTATAAGGACACCATACGGGCGATCGACGGGTATTACTACACCATAGCGGCGCAGGCCGCTTACGACGATTTTTCCAAGGACGCAAGCATGAATTACTATCTCGGCCCTTATTACGACGATATACTCTATAAATATTCGCTGAGAAAAAACAACGGATGAAGTCTTTCGCACGGCCGCCGCGGCATATGTCCGCGGCGGTTTTTTCTTTTTAAAATACCCTGTAAACTTGCTTTTTTTGCGCGCATATGATAAAATATCAGCATGACTAGGAGAATACCCATAGGCGGAACGGCCATAGGCGGCGGCGCGCCCGTCGCCGTGCAGAGCATGACCACCACCCGCCCGAGCGACATAGAAAATACCGTTAAGCAGATCCTCAGGCTGGAAGAGGCGGGGTGCGACATCGTGCGTTTCTGCGTGCGCGACGCCGCGGACGCGGCCGCCATAAGCAGGATCAGGCGGGAAACGCATATCCCCCTGGTGGCCGATATCCACTTCGATTACCGTCTTGCCGTTGCGGCGGCGGAAAACGGCGCCGACAAGGTGCGCATAAACCCCGGCAACATCGGCGGCGAAGATAAGATCCGCGCGGTGGCGGATTGCGTCAGGGCGCACAAAATCCCCGTGCGCGTCGGTTCCAACACGGGCAGCATAGAAAAGGAATTTCTCGCAAAATACGGCAGGAGCGAAAAGGCGCTCGCCGAAAGCGCGCTCAAAAACGTCGCCGTGCTCGAAAAACACGGGGTGGAGAATATCGTCGTTTCGGTGAAGGCGTCGGACGTGAAACTCACCGTCGCCGCCTACGAATACATAGCCGCACGCTGCGATTATCCCCTGCACCTCGGCGTAACGGAGGCGGGCACGCTTTTGAACGGCGTGGTGAAAAACAGCGTGGGCATAGGCGCGCTGCTTTTAAAAGGCATCGGCGATACCGTGCGCGTTTCCCTTTCCGCCGATCCGACGGAGGAGGTCTACGCCGCAAGGCGCATTCTGCGGAGCGTGGGACTGGAAAAAGATTATGTTGAAATCGTATCCTGCCCGACCTGCGGGCGGTGCGAATGGCCGCTCATTCCCTTTGCGGAAAAGGTGGAAAAATTCACCGCGAAGATCAAAAAGCCGCTCAAACTGGCGGTCATGGGGTGCGTGGTCAACGGCCCCGGCGAGGCGGCGGACGCCGACCTCGGCATTGCGGGCGGCAAGGATTACTGCATGATTTTCAAAAAGGGCGAGCCCTATAAGAAGGTCGCCTGCGCGGATGTGGAAAAGGAGTTTTTCAAGGAGATAGAAAATTGCTTAAAATAAGCGGAGCCAAGGCGTTCACCGAAGGCGTGAGGCAGATAGACGACAGCGTGGCGGGCATAAAGCTCTGCGCGGTCGACATCAAAAAGGCGGAACGTTCGGTCGTGTACCGCTTCATCTGCGAAAAGACGGTGAGCGAAGAGGTGCAGAGCAAGATAGCCGATTATTGCCTCGGCGTAACGCCGCCGAGCTTCCGTTCGGCGGAGGCCGTCATTTCCAAGATCGTGGCCGACCCCGAACTGGTCTGTTCTGCCATCTACAAATACATAGCGAAGTGTTATCCCTCGCTCACCTTCGACTTTTCTCCGGAGGACGTCGGCGCGGAGGGGGCGAACGGGCTGTTCAAGTACAGGCTGCGCATGATTCCCTCGTCCTGCGCCTATGTTAGGACGAACGGCACCCTCAAGGACATAGACGCCTATCTGGAACGCAATTTCTGCGATTCCTTCGCGGGGGAGGTCGAGGAAAAGGAGCAGAAGGAACACGTGGAGCTGGCGCCGCGCAGCATTTCTTTAAACGAGCTGAGCACCATCGAAAAGCGCGCCATCAGGGTGAAGGACGTCGTCGTTATCGACGACAATTTCCCCACGGATACCGCGATCTATATCGAGGACGCGACCGAAATGGGCGAGGTAACGCTCTGCGGCGTGGTTACCGATATCCGCGAAAAGACGACGAAGACGGGAAAACCGTTCTATATTTTCGAATTCGACGACAACACCGCCAAGACGAGCGGCCTTTACTTTACGCGCAAAAACACCGTCGACCGCATAAGGAAGATAGAAGTGGGACAGGGCATTATCATCCGCGGCAAGCTCGATTATTATAAAGATAAGCTTTCGCTGACCATCAACAGGATAAACCTCTGCACTTTCCCCGCCGATTTCAAGCCCGAACAAAAGAGCGGCAAATCGCCCGCGCTGGAATACGCGCGCGTCAAGCCGCAGCCTGCGGAGGAGGTGCGCGAGGCCACGCTGTTCGACGCGCCCGTGCTGCTGCCCGAAGTGCTCACGAAACATACTTACGTGGTGTTTGATCTGGAAACCACGGGCACGGAAGTCGACCACGACGAGATCACGGAGATCGGCGCGGTCAAGATAGAGGACGGCAGGATAAAAGAAACTTTCCAGACGCTGGTCAGGCCGAAACAGCGCATCAGCGAAAAGATAACCGAACTGACGGGCATAGACAACGACATGGTTGCCGACGCCCCCGCTTTCAAGGACGTGCTGCCCGATTTTTTCAAATTCGCCTGGGGTTCGGTGCTCGTGGCGCACAACGCCGATTTCGACGTAAAGTTCATGAAACACTATTCCAAGCCCCTCGATTACTATTTCCGCAACAAGGTGAAGGACACGCTGCAGCTGGCGCGCGAGGTGCTGCCCACGCTTTCCAACCATAAGCTCAACACCGTGGCGGAGCATTTCAACGTGAAATTTCTGCACCACCGCGCGCTTTCGGACGCCTACGCCACCGCGCAGGTGTTCATAGAACTCGTGAAAATCAAAAAAACTTTACCCGATTTATAGTTTTTTTCTTGCCAAAGCGCGGAAAATGTGCTATAATTCAGATACTGAATATCGTATGCTGGTATATGAGAACGGTTTTTCCGCTCTCATATCTTGCTATTACGGGGATTTTTAGGGAGCGGAACCATGAAATTCAAATCTGCGGAAGAGATCAGAGCCTGCCTCGAACCGATCGCGGCCGAACAGGGCCTTACCGTCTGTGCGGTGGAATTCAAAAATTCGGACGAGCCTTCGCTCACGGTCTTTATCGACAAGGCGGGCGGCGTGGACCTCGACGCCTGCGAGCGTTTCCATAACGCCATCGACGCCCCGCTCGACGAACTCGACCCCTCTTACGGCGAGGGCTACACGCTGAACGTTTCCTCGCTCGGCGCGGACAGGCCGTTCGTTACGGAGGAGGATTTCGCGCGCCATATCGGGCAAAAGGTGGAGGTGAAGCTCGCCTCCTCCGTCAAGGGCAAAAAGTTTTTCGAGGGCGAACTCGTCTATTACGACGGCAGGACGCTCCGCGTGAAGGTCAACGCGAAAGAAACGCTCACTTTCGACATGAAATCGGTCAAAAAGGTGAGCGAAGCGATCGAATTTTAATATAAAAAGCAGTAGAGAGGAGAAAAAATGATAAAGAAAGAATTCTTTCTGGCACTGGAAGATCTGGAAAAGGAAAAGGGCATACCGCAGCAGACTTTTATAGAAGCGCTCGAAAACGCGCTCGTGTTCGCCTACAAGAAACACACGGGCGAGTCGAGCGGCATCGCGGTGAAACTCAATCCCGAAAAGAAGACCGTGCGTTTTTTCAGCACGAAAGAAGTCGTGGAGGAAGTTACCGACGAGGAAAAGCAGATCTCTCTCGAAGAGGCGCAGGAGATCAAAAAGAGCTATAAGGCGGGCGACGTGATCGAAAACGAGATAGACCCCAAGGACTTCGGCCGCATCGCGGCGCAGACGGCCAAACAGGTCGTCATGCAGAAACTCCGCGAGATCGAGCGCGCCAACACCATGAGCGAATTTGAGGACAAGGAGGGCGAGCTCCTCACCTGCGTGGTGCGCAGGCTGGAGGACAGGAACGTCTACGTGGACATCGGCGGTTCGGTGAGCAGCAACGGCTCGCAGATCGAGGGCGTGCTCATGCCCAACGACCAGATCCCCGGCGAAACGTACGAGCTCAACCAGAAGATAAAAGTTTACGTAAAGAAAGTGCGCAGCGCGGGCAGAAACGCGCAGATCGTGGTATCCCGCACGGCGTCGGGCTTCGTCAAGAGTTTGTTTGAAAACGAAGTGCCCGAAATCAGGCAGGGCGTCGTTTCGGTCAAGGCCGTGGCGAGAGAACCCGGCCAGCGCACGAAGATAGCCGTTTACAGCGAGGATCCCATGGTGGACGCGGTCGGTTCGTGCGTCGGCACGAAGGGCGCGCGCGTCAACGCCGTGGTGGAAGAACTCGGCGGCGAAAAGATAGACATCATTCCGTGGAGCCCCGATCCGCTGGAGTTTATCGCGAAAGCGCTTTCTCCCGCCAAGGTCATCAAGGTCATGGAACTCGACGGAGAGAACACCGCCCGCGCCGTCGTGCCGGACGACAAGCTGTCGCTCGCCATCGGCAGGGACGGGCAGAACGCCCGCCTCGCGGTGCGGCTGACCGGCTGGAAAATAGACGTGAAGAGCGAGAGCGCCGCCCTTGCCATGGGCGAGGAAGCCGAGGAAAACGAGGAAGAGTAATATGCCCGCAAACAAGAAAATTCCTTTGAGAATGTGCGTTTCCTGCCGCCTTATGAAGGACAAGCGCGAAATGCTGAGAGTCGTGAAAAACGCGGAGGGCGAGGTTTTCGCCGATCCGGGCGGCAAGGCGCACGGCCGCGGCGCGTATATCTGCGGCGACGGGGATTGTCTTAAAAAACTGCGCAGGGGCAAAATACTCAACAAGGCTTTTTCGTGCCCTGTGAGCGAGAGCGTTTACGACGACGTGGAAAGAATATTTTCCGAAAAGGGAAAAGACGGTGAAAAGCAAGATTGAAACGTATATCGGTTTTTCCATACGCGCGGGCAAATTCAAGTGCGGGGCGAACGCCATCGCCACCTTGAAAAGCGCGGAGCTTCTGATCCTGTGCGCGAGCGGCGCGAAAAACGCCGTGCACGAATGCGAGAGGCTGGCGAGAAAATTCCGCTGCAGAGCGGTGCTCGCCAGGGGCAGGACGGTGGAAGAACTTACGGGAAAGGAAAACTGCAAACTGCTGGCGATCACGGATAAGTCGCTGGCGGGTGCGATACTCGATAATTTAGACGACGAATTTACCGAATTCAAGTGGGAGGCAAAATAGAACATATGGCAGAGAACGGGTACGAGAACATCAAAAAAATAAACAGACTTCTGAGCGACGGAGACGTCGGCGCGCTGCTCGAAAACCTGAAAAAAAGCGAAGGGGAGATCCGCCGCGTGAAAAACGCGCTGGAGGCGAAGAACAACGCCTTCCTTTCGGAAAAGAAGGAAAAGGAGCGCAGGCTGAAGGAAGAGGCCGCGGCAGAAGCCGCCGCGGAGGAAAAGCCCGTTTCCCCCGCCGCCGAAGAAAAAGCGCCCGCCGCAGAAGTTGTGCCCGAAAAACCGGCTGAAAAGACCGAACAGCCGAAAGCGGAAAAACCGTCCGCGCCGAAAGACGCGGAAACGAAGCCGGAAACGGCGGAAACGGCGGAAAAGAGCGCTCCCGCCCCCGCGCCCGCGCCGAAAGCTCCCGCGAAGGAAGAGAAAAAGGCGGAAAAACCCGCCGAAAAGCCGACGGAAGAGCCTAAAAAAGAGGAAAAGCCCAAGACGAGCATCCTCGGCGACACCAGCTCCTGGCTGAGAAAGGCGCCCAAGGAGGAAAAAAAGCCCGTGCACAAGCGCGAGGTGTATATTCCCGAAAACAAGCGGACGGAACGCCCGCCGAGAAAGGAATACGTTTCGGGCGACGGCAGACGGCCGCAGCAGGGCGGTTTCGGCGGCAGGCCCGCGGGCAAGCCGCAGGGCGGCGGTTTCAAGGCGCCTCCCATCGTGCCCGCCGCGCCCGCGAAGAGCTTTACCAACAATAAAAAGAAGGGCGAGAAGAGCTACGAAGAGAAAAAGACCATTTCCAAGCGCGCGCTCATCAAGCAGTCCGTAACCGTGGCCGATTTCGACGAAAACAAAACCGGTTACAGAAAACTCCGCCCCGCGAAAAAGCAGAAATCGCAGCAGGAAAGCCAGACCGTCAAAATCGAAAAGGCGGTCATCACCAGCGAGGTCGTGCCTTTGAAGGTTTTGAGCGAAAAGCTGGGCGTTTCCGCGATAGAGATCACCAAAAAGCTCTTTAAAGAGGGCATCATGAAGACGATAAACGATTCCATAGATTACGACACCGCGGCGTATATCGCGGCCGATCTGGGGATCGAACTCGAACTCCGCCTCGAAAAGACGGCGGAAGATATCTTGAGCGAAGGGTTCGTAGAGGACGACGCCGAAGAGAACATGGTCAAGCGTCCTCCCGTCGTTACGGTCATGGGACACGTCGACCACGGCAAGACCTCCCTGCTCGACAGGATCAGAAAGACCAACGTCACCGCGGGCGAGGCGGGCGGCATAACCCAGCATATCGGCGCCTATCAGGTGTCGGTCGGCGGAAAGCCGATCACCTTCCTCGACACGCCGGGGCACGCGGCGTTCACGGCGATGCGCGCGAGGGGCGCGCAGGCCACGGACATCGCGGTGCTGGTGGTCGCGGCGGACGACGGCATCATGCCGCAGACCGTAGAGGCGATCAACCACGCGAAAGCTGCGGGCGTTTCCATCATCGTGGCGATCAACAAGATCGATAAGCCCGAGGCGAATGTGGACAAAGTAAAGACGCAGCTCACCGAAAACGGCCTCGTCCCCGAAGAGTGGGGCGGCGACGTGATGGTATGCCCCGTTTCTGCCAAGAGCGGGCAGGGCATGGACGAACTGCTGGAGGCGATATTGCTCCTCGCGGACGTCAAGGAGCTCAAAGCCAACCCCGACAGAAAGGCAAAGGGCGTGGTTATCGAGGCCAAGCTCGACCACAGCAAGGGGCCGGTCGCGAACGTGCTCGTGCAGAACGGCACGCTGAAAGTCGGCGATCCCATCGTCATCGGCATGGTCGTGGGCAAGGTGCGCGCCATGATCGACGACAAGGGCCGCCGCATAACCTCCGCGGGACCGAGCGTGCCCGTTTCCATCATGGGGCTTGACGACGTTCCCGCCGCGGGCGACACGCTGTACGCCGTTTCGCAGGAACTGACCAAGCAGGTCGCGGAGGAGCGCAAGAACAAGCTGAAAAACGACGCCGTAACCGCGCAGAAAGTTACGCTGGACGACGTGTTCAACCGCATTGCGGAAGGCGAGATGAAGACGCTCAACATTATCGTGAAAGCGGACGTGCAGGGCTCGGTCGAGGCGGTCAAGTCCTCGCTCGTGAAGCTTTCCAACGAGGAAGTGAAAGTCAACGTCATACACGCGGCGGCGGGCGCCATCAGCGAAACGGACATCATGCTGGCGGAAAGCTCGGGCGCGGTCATCATCGGTTTCAACGTGCGTCCCGATTCCAACGCGAAGAACTCCGCGGAAAAGAGCGGGGTGGACATCAAGCTGTACCGCGTCATCTACGAGGCCATCGAGGACGTGGAGAAGGCGCTCAAAGGCATGCTCGCGCCCAAGTATAAAGAAGTTTACATGGGCAAGGCGGAAGTGCGCGAAACGTTCAAGATCACGGGCGTCGGCATGGTCGCGGGCTGCTACGTTACCGAAGGCAAGATCGTGCGGAACGGCAAACTCCGCATTTACCGCGACGACATCATGATCTGCGAGGGCAACGTTTTGCAGCTCAAACGGTTCAAGGACGACGTGAAGGAAGTGAACCAGGGGTTCGAGTGCGGTATTTCGATAGAGAAATTCAACGACGTCAAGATAGGCGATTTCATCGAAAGTTACGTAATAGAAGAAGTAAAAGCGTAAGCGCAAAGCGCGCCGCCGCCACCGCGGCGGCGCGCCTCGGCTTAACGGCTTACATACAAGGAGGAGCAGATCGGAAGA
>ERZ506969.160-NODE-160-length-21789-cov-10.0404_pt1 | contig 21789 bp, 10 predicted proteins | sample MGYA00512891_ERZ506969 | MGnify/ENA metagenome assembly ERZ506969
TCCGATCTTTCGGGGTTATTTACGCCCGAAAGGTTGGACAGAGTAAGCGCGCTTTGCCCGAAGAGCATCTGGTCGCCGCCGATGACGGCGTCGCCCTCCCCCGCCGAAACGTACAGTCTGCCCGCAGGCGCGGCCGTCTGCGGCGTTTTGAACCCCGTGAGCGTGATGTCCGTAACGCCCGTGAGCGGGGAAACGACTTCGCCGCCCACCCAGAGGGTGAGGCTTTCGAAAGCTTTGTCCGGATTTTCGTATACGACGGCGAGCGTCCAGCCCGCATGGTTCGTATCGTTGGTTCTCGAGTCGATCGCTTCGATGAGCGCGGGGACGGAAGATAGCGAATAAACGCCGCTCCCCGCCGCCTGCACCAGCGAGGTAACGTCCGCGCTGCGGACGTAAAAACCGACCGTGTTGTTTTCCAGCGCGATGACGAAATTTTCTCTCGTCGCCGCGTCGCCCGTAACGGGATATGCGTTTGCCGGCGTGGTAAAAGTAACGGCGTTGTCCAGCTCCGCCGATATATCGGTGGCGTTGGAACGGAATAATCCGCCCCATACGAGTTCGGCGTACAGCACGCCGCTGCCCGCGGGGATATTCAAAATCGCCGCCGAGCCGTTCAGCCTGTAATCGAGCGTGGTGCCGTTGGGAAAGTCGTTCACTTTCAGCGACGTGTCAAGGCTTATAAAAGCGCCTATGGAACCCAGCAGCCCCGCGCGGTTCGCATTCGTGTATTTACTCAGACCGAGCGTATTGCCGACAAAAATTATTCCACCCTTTCTGATGGCGGAATATCTTTGAATAAAGGCCATTTTTCCTCCTATGCATTTATTATCATAATATTCCGCCGCCGCAGGAAAACGTTATAATATCGCGTTTCCGTAAAACAAAAAAAGCCCCCGAAAAACGGGAGCTTTGCGGTTTACAGGGAAATTTCGCCTATTTCCATTGTGAACGCGCGCGCGGCGATATCCAGTTGTATGCCGTTTGAAGTTTCCTTCGGATAGACGGTATTCGTCATCGACCGCCCGTCGGAAAATATTTCCACCGAAAACCTGTCTGCGACGACGGTCAGTTCAAACGAACCTCCGTCCGAAAGCGGCATTTTTCTGATCTGCGACAAAGACAGAGCGTCCTTTTCCGCGCCGCCGATCTTTTCCCCGCTCTCCGAGCGGTCGAAAACGAGATATCCGTTTTCCGTATACAGCCTTGTTTGTTCGCCCGCACCCTTTTTGAGCGCGAGCGAGAACCGCCGCACGTCCCTGCCCGAAAAGCGCAGTTGATAGATTTCGGCGGAAGTTTCTATCCTGCCGTCGAAATTTTCTTTTTCGAACACCTCTCGCCGCGCGACGAAAGCATCCAGCGGTACGGGCGTCTGGTAAAAACGGCCGTCCCTGTTTTCCACATAGCGGGGCAGCGTAAGCATGCCCGCAAAGCCGTACCGACGGCTGGGGATATTCCTGTCCCACATCTGCATCCAAGCGAGCATGAGCGGCTTTTCCGCGCAGGCAAAAAACTGCGCCGCATAAAAGTCGAAACCGTAGTCCATGATCCCCACCGAAGCGGTTTGAAACCTGCCCTCCGCGCAATCGAGTTTTCCCGCGCGGTAAAAATTGGAGTGGAGGTTCAGATGTTCGCAGGCTTCGGGAACGCTGAACTGGTCGCTGTATATCATAAATCCGCATTCCTCGTTCCAACAGGGACATTCGATCATGCTGCCCGAAGACGGACGATCGAGCACGGGCCCGACGCATTTCCATTCCGTGAGGTTTTCCGAAGAAAAAAGCAGAATGTCGCTGCTCTCCCCTTTTTTGGAGGCGACGAGCGCGTAAAACCTTCCGTTTTTTTCAAACAGACACGGATCGCGGAAATCGAAAGGGCTGAATCCTTCGGGGAGAAGTTCTCTCCCGATTACGATTTCGGGATATTTCCGGAAAGTCAGCCCGTCCTCCGAATAAGCGAGGCATTGCGACTGATAGGATTTGCCGTCCCTGTTCACCACACCTGTATACATGAGATACAGTCGTCCGTCCGCCACGAGCGCGCTGCCCGAAAAACAGCCGTCTTTATCTATATCTTCCGTCGGCGCAAGCGCGGGCGGAAGATGTTCCCACCGCACGAGGTCGGCGCTGCGCACGTGTCCCCAGTGCATCGGCCCCCATTCCGTGGAATACGGATGATACTGAAAGAACGCGTGATAATACCCTTTGAAAAAGACCAGACCGTTAGGATCATTTATCCAACCTTGCTCAGCCGTGATGTGAAATTTCTGTCTTTGCATAAAATTACCTTACCGTTGGAGCCGCCCCGCTTTCCGCGGGACGGCAAAATTTGATTTACGCCGAATAAACGTTTACGGCTTCAACCCAGGCTATATTATAACTTCTCGGCGTTTCCTCCTGAGCGTCGCCTACTTTTTTATAAAACTGTACAGTATCGAACTTATTGTCTAATACGGGTTTTTCTTTATAATAAGTGATTATATCGTCGAAAAACGCGACCGCCCAACCGGAAGATATCTCTCTGTCGTGCAGTTCAATGTAGAGCGTTTCCCCCACGTATTCGGAAAGATCGGCAACGAACGTAGTCATCGTGGCAAGTCGGCAACCTTCGTCGAGATTCGGGAAATTGACATCTTGAAAAGCCGTATTATGGTATTCTGCGATCTGCGTTCCGTCCGCTTTAAATATTTTTACGCCGGCAGCATTTCCTCCCATTTTAAAACTGATGAAACCGCTGCCTCTAAGCGTAAAGTTCGTAGACTTCAACGAATAGGAATTGCTTTCCGTTTCGGTAGCTTTCCACCCGTCAAAATGGAAGTTACCGCTTTGGTTATAAGGTATTCTTTCCGCCCAGAAAGTAGTGTCGCCGATAACTGCCGTTTCATTAATCTGACCGTTTTCGGTTCCTTTTTGATATGTCCAGCCGTTAAGGTTGCCGTCTTCAAATCCGGCATTGAGTATATAACTTCCCTGCGGAGCGAGCTCCATGGCGTTCGCGGGACATTCCGTCGCGTTCGTTACGATATCCGATACGACGATGCCGCCGTAGTTTGCCGTGGAATTGTCTTTAAAAACAAGGTATGCGGCGCGCCCTGCGAATTCCGAAAGGTCGACCGCCCTTTTCAGCGTTCTGCCCTGCAGAGGCCCTGCGTTCTGATAAAGGTTATCGTATACCGCGAGCACAGAATCGTCCTCCGCGCTGCAGATCTTCAGCAGGACGTCTCCGTTCACGCCGCCGCCCCAGCTGAACGTGAGCCAAGCGCCCTCTTTCACCACGAACGGCGAAGAAGTCAGCGTACCCGTTACTTTTTCATGATTGATCTCTTTTTCGGATTGCTCCGTACCCTCGTTAATCTTATCGGTGTTTACAAAGCTGTAAACGTATTCGCTTTCCGTGCCGTAATCGTCGCACATATAACCGTATTCGGCGCCGGCGAATTTGTTTTCCCTGCCGACAACGAAGCCGAGTTCCCGACCGTTTTCGCCGTCGGACAGCCATCCCGCCATGCCGTAGGCGAAACTACCGTTCATCACCTGATATTTATCGGAATAGCTTTCGATCAGCGCCCGCGCGGTGCCGCCATAAGTTTCCAGCTTGCCGCCCTCAATGATTTTTTCCGCCACGTAGGTCAGCGAACGCACGTTTTCGCCTTCGTTCGCAGCGGCGTAAGTTCTGCCTTCTTCGGTTTCATAATAGGCAAGTCCGACGAAATCCCTGTTGTAGTTGTTGATATATACGTTCGTGAGCGAACCGCCGAAAACTTCGTATTCCACGCCGTCCTGCCCCTCCGCTCTGAAAAGGTATTTTTCGGCCTCTTCCGCCGAGTATTTTATATCGACGGCGGTACCCTTTTCCACAGCCGTTTCGTCGAGCGTACCGCCCACGAGGTCTTTCGGGCCTATGAGCATGCCGAAGCCCGTAACTTTGCTCATATCGAAACCGCTCCTGAATCCCGCGAGAAAGCGCAGGCCGTTCGCGTCGCCCGCCAACCGCACGGAAGCGCCGTCCGCCATGGCAAATTCGCCTTCGGCGAACGTATACTTTCCGACGGAGGGCTCGGTTTCGCCCTCCGCTCTCGCTTTCGGCGCGGCGCCGATCCACGAAAGCGCAAAACAGAGTGCAAAGAGCGAGATGAGCAGAGGAATAAATCTCTTTACGTTGACTTTATTCATTATACGCCCTCCTCATCCTATCCATTCGTCCCATTCTGACGGCTGGTCGGTATTTTTGTCGATAAACCCGTTTCCGCTCGCAGTCATCACGTCGTTTTCCTTCCCGAAAATCGTGATGCCGATTTCGGGCGCCTTGTAGTTCTTCTTCATTTTTCCTCTCCTTTTATATTAAATTTGTCGCCGCTTTGCCGGGCAACGTTTCGCCTTTTTCATAATGCGTGATTACGGAATCCAGCGTGATATAGCCGTAATCGGAAGTTCCGCGGTCCACGATTTCCATATATATTTTGCATCCGACGTATTGCGGATCGAAGGTATAATGATACTGGATAAGGTTTTGTATCTGCATGCCCTGCGAGAGCGAGGGAAAGCCCTTGTCGTTCCAGTTATCGTTGGAAAACCGGCCTATCTCCACGGCGCCGCCGTCCGATACCGCGTAAAAGCTGATATACACGAGTTCGGGATTTTTCGCCGCGCCGAGCTTAAAGGAAATGCTCGCGCTTTCGCTCAGCGTGAACGTTCCCGAACGCAGCACCCCGGTCTGTTCGTCCGTACTCGAAAAGAAATACAGTCCGCTCTTGTTATAGGGAATGTTTTCCGCCCAGAACGTTTCGTCCGAAAGGATATTCTCGGGCGCGCCTATGTTGCCTTCCGTTACCGTCCAGCCCTCCAGCGTTCCCTTTTCAAACGTGCCGTTATAGAGCTGATATTCGCTCGTTTCCTCCATTTCGTAATCAAACGTCAGCTGATAGGCTTCGGAGGCATACATGAAAGTCGGCCTCGTTTCGTGGTAAGTGATAACGCTGTCCAGCACCATGCAGCCCAGATCGTCTGCGGAATCGTTCATATCGACGGCCTCTATATACATCTTCTGCCCCAAAAACGCCGAAAAATCTGCGTAATACTGCACGAGATTGAGAAGTTTCATGCCGTTTGCGACGTAGGGGAACTGAAAGTTTTTGTATTTGACGTTGCTGAAACGCGCGATCTCCGAGGCCGTGCCGTCGTCGTTCGCGAGCATGATCCTCAGATATGTGAGCGACTGGTCCATACAGCCGCCGAGCTTGAACGAGATGTATCCGCTGCCGCCCAGGGTGAATACCGAAGAGCGCATCCTGCCCGTGGCCTCGGGGCGGTAATAACCGTAATGGTAGTCGCCGTCGCGGTCATAAGTGATATTCTCGTTCCACCAAACGTCGGAAGCGTTCACGCCCTCGTTGGAAAAAGCCAGCCCTTCGGTAACGGTCCAGCCCGCGAGCGAACCCGTTTCAAAGCCGCCGTTTGCGATCTGGTTTTCCGTACCCTCAGCCTCCGTTTCGTACACCTTCACCTTGTCGTATACGGCGCCCGCCGCCTGCTCGCCTTCCTCGCTGTAAGTGCGGATATCGTCCACCGAAATGTAACCGTAATAATAAGATCTGTCGTTGTCTACGATGCGGATATACATTTCCTGACCGAGGTAAGCGCTGAGATCGAGATAATAGGTATAGTAATTATCGGTATTATAGACGTTTGCCGCATACTGCGACGGATTGACGTAAGCCGTGGTATGCTTGAGGAAATACTCGTTTTCCTGCTTGGCGATCATTTTGTCGTTTTCCGCGAGATACACGCCCACATAACAGCGTTCGCCCGCGGGTTTTACCGCGCCGTTGTCCCCTTCGAGCCGCGTGGCGCCGCCCGCGATCTTCATGGACACGGTGCCCGTGCCGCCGAGCACGAAGTTAGAGGAGCGCAGCACGCCCGTAAAGGAGTTAGGCACGCCGTCGTAAAAACCTTTGCCGTACAGGTGCCAGTTACCCGACTGGTTGATCGCGATCTCGTTGTGATTTTCGTCCTCTTCAAAGGAAAAGGTGCTCTTTGTGGTAACGTTGTCCTCGCTGAAGGCGTTGCCGCTCTCCACCGTCCACCCCGTGAGGTCGCCCGTTTCGAAACCGCCGTTCACGATGCTGAATTTGCTTTCGTCCGTCTTTTCCTGTTTTTTGCAGGCTCCCAGCCCGAAGGCGAGGAGTACGCACATGAAAAGCGCTATGAATTTTTTCATTTCACTCCCTCCTTACGCGTCTTTGATGCTGCCCGTGTTGCCGTAATACGCGGGGGTTACCGTATCGGAATAAGCGGAGCCGAGCCTGTATATCGTGAGGTCGGAAACGCTCAGCACGCAGCCTTCCGCAAAGAAGCTGAGATAATCGGAATCTTCGTATTTCGGATACATGCGCGAGGTGAAACTCACTTTGCCGTCGATATATATTTCCAGCATGGAGCGGTCGAGATAAACGATCACGTCATGTTCTTTTTCCGTATTTTCCCATACGTGGGAATTTTTCAGTCCCTGTACGTAAAGCGAGGTCTGCGAACGGTCCACGTACACGCCGTTTTCCGCAAAAACGAGGGCGGTGCGCTCGGTCTGGTTGAGGGAATTGTTATAGGGATTATAGCGCACGTACAGCCCCGCCTTGTAATTCGAGGCAGTTTCCGAAACGGTTATTTTCGCCCGTATTTCCAGCAGATCGCCGCGCACCTGCCCTATCGCCGCGTTCGCCTGTTCCGCCGACATGGATGCGCCGTTTTCATAAAGCGTTTCCTGCCGTAAGGCGGTGAGTTCGGGAATCGGCTCCACGTTCAGGCTGTGTCCGTCCTCCGAAAGGAACAGTTCCACGGGCAGGCTGGCGTTGTGCGCCCAGCCCGAATAATAGTTGTGCGTGGTGCCGGCTTCCTTTCCCTGCGCGATGGCGAAGAGCACGGTGCGGCCCTGCGTATACGTTTTGCCCGCAGCCGCGTCCTCCTCCGTGAGATAGGTGAACCCCGTCTGCCCCGTGAAGATACCGTAACCGTAATCGAGCAGGCGGGGCGATTCGTACCCCGCGTCGGGAACGAATTTTTTCGCCTCTTTATCGAACGTGCCTATCCAGTAATAACATTCGACCGTGCGGGAATCGTCGGCATATTGCGGAGTGAGAAAGAATACGTATTTCTGCTGACTGCCGTCCTTCGTGCTGACGGGCAGGAGCTGAATACATTCCCAGTGGATGCCAGCTTCCTCCGCCGCGGATTCGAACACGTAGCCGTGGTATTCCCAGTCGCGCATATCCGAGGAGGTGAAAAACAATGCGCCGCCGCTCGACGCGCCCTCCTTTCCGGAACCGACCATCATGTAATACACGCCCTCGTCCTGCCATATAAAAGGATCGCGGAACTGGTTAATCTTGCCCATGCCCGCTTCCTGGGTGATCGCGACCTTATCCTCCACTACCCATTCTTCAAGATAAGGATCGGTCGGATCGGCGCAATGCGCGAAGGCGATGTTCTGCCCGCTGTACGTCGTCGTGGTCGTGCCCGCGGTGATGACCAGCCACGGCGTGCCGTCCGGTCCGATAACCGCGCCGCCCGTCCACACGCCGTCGGGACAGATATCCTTTGTCGGCACCACGGCCTCTTTCACGTACTTCCAATGCACCATGTCCTCGCTCACCCAATGCGACCAGCGGATCTGCGCCCAGTACGGGCCGTTGGGATTGCTTTGATAGAACAGATGATAATAACCGTTGTAATAAAACGCGGCGTGCGGTTCGTTCATCCACATTCCCGGCGGAATGGCGTGGTACTGCGGGCGGTATCTGTCGCCCTCGTAAACGGAAGAATCCAGCATGACGTCCGCATAGTCGCACGCGGGATGCCCCGCCGCGTCCTTATCTTCATAAAGCGCCTTAACCTGCGCATGGGAAAGTTCGGTTTCGTAGATATAAACTTCGTCCAAGAGCCCCGCCACGAGGTTACAGTCGATGCCGTACACCGACGCGGGGTCGATGTATTTGCCGATACGGAGCGGATCGGAAGACGGCACGATCTCGCAGCCGGCGTATTCGTTGTATATCTGTTCGTAAACGAGTTCGCCGTTCAGATACAGGCATACCCTGCCGCTCGACGCGTCGTACGAGGCCGCGACGTGGCTCCATTCGTACAAGGGCAGGTAGTTCACGGGATCATAAAACGCCGCGGTGAAAGTATTGCCCGTTTCGGGATCCTGCAGAGCGACTTTTAATCCCCATGTGCCGAGATAGCCGTAACCGAGCAGCCAGCCTTCCTGCAAGCCGACGTCGCCCTTGCCTGCAATACAGGTAAGCCCCTCCGTCTTGAAGTTGTTTTCAAACACGCGCGGCGCCACCCATGCGCTGAGCGTGAGCGCCCCCGTGCTCAGGTTTTTAAAGCTGTCGTCCTCGATATAGTTAGACACGCCGTCCATGTAGAGGCAGCTGCCCTTCACGCCCTCGCGCCACAGCGGTTCGCCGGAAGGTTTCATGAGGTTCTGCTGGTTGGAGGCGGCGTAAACGTTATATATTTCGTGCGTTTTTCCGCTCACCTTTTCCTTTGCGTAAGAGCCCTCGCCTTCATCGAAAGAATAATACGCCGCGAGTCCGTCCGACACCGCGCCCTTTTCGGCGCAGCCCGCCGTGCCCGCCGCGCCGAACGCAAGCGCGCACGCCAGCAAACAAGTTCCCGCTTTTTTAAAAAATCCTCTCTTCATATATTTCCTTTCCTTAAATTTTCAATCCCCCCGCGCCGATTCCTTCCACGATGTATTTCTGGGCGAAAACATAGATGAGAAAGATCGGTATGCTCGTGATGACGAGCGACGCCATGACTTCGCCCGTAGTTACGCCCTCTATGCTCTGAATGGTGGTCAGAGCCGCCTGGATCGGATACAGCGGCCACCGCCCCGCCTGCGGGCTGGGCAGCACCATGGTCGGCCAGATATAGTCGTTCCACACGCCGATAAAGGCGAAGGTCGCCACCGTCGCCACGATTGGCGCGGAAAGCGGCATCATGATCACGAAAAATATTTTCAGCTGAGACGCCCCGTCGAGTTGCGCCGCCTCGATATATTCCTTCGATATGTTCGTAAAGAACTGCTGAAACAGGAATATATTGAACACGCTGACGAGCGGCGGAAGAATGACCGCCAGCACCGTGCCCGAAAGGCCGAGGTTATGCACGATGGAATACAGCGGGATAATGGTGGTTTCCACGGGCACGATAAGCAAAAACATGATGAGAAAACTGACGAATCCCTTGCCCGGAAAATTGAATTTCGCCATCACGTATCCCGCGAGCGCGTTGACTAAGATATTCCCCGCCACGACGGCGAGCGCGTAACCCATGCTGTTGAGGCCGTATTTCCATATGTCGTACTGCGTGAGCACCCTGGCGTAATTGTCGAAAAAGGTGCTCAGATCCTTCACATACGGCAGAAAGGTGCGGAAAGAACCGAGATCGTTCGCGTACTGCAGTTCGGTCTTGGTGCTCGTTACGATCATCCATACGAGCGGAAAGACGAAGAATACCGCGATAAGCGCGCAGCACACGTAAGTGATCGTGTGCGCCGTTATTTTTTTCGCCCTGCGGGCGCCGCCTTTAACGCGCATTTCAGTCCTCCTCCTTCAATAGATATCTTTGCAAAAACGTGATGGCGCCGATAACGATCGTCATCAGGAGCGCTATCGCAGAGGAATAACCTACCCAGCGATAAGTATAGCCCTCGATATACATGAGATAGTTCAGCGTGATGGTGAACGATTGTTTCCCCGTCATTAACATGGGCTGCACCATGATCTTGCACGCGCCGATAAACACCGTGATGATGACGAAAGTTACCACCGAACGCAGCCCGGGCACGGTAACGGAAGAAAATTTTCTGAATACGTTGGCCCCGTCGAGTTCAGCGGCCTCGTACAGCGTTTCGTCTATGCCCTTCAGCCCCGAAAGGAAAATGAGCATCTGGTAGCCGCATCCCTGCCAGGCGGAAACGAGAACGATCCAATACATCGCCCCCTGCGGGTCGTAGAGAAAGCTGACGGGTTCCATGCCCAGCCGCACGAGGAAGGAATTGAGAAGCCCCGTTTCCCCTCCTCCGAGGATACGCACCCACAGAAAGGACGTTACCGTGAGAGAGATGACCACGGGCGCGAAGAAAAGCACCTTGAATATGCCCATGCATCTAAGCCGCTTGTTGACGAGGAGCGCCAGCCCCAGCGCCATGCCGATTTGCAGCGGCACGACGAATACCACGAATTTCGCCGTATTGACGATGGCGTTGTACATATCGCCTTTATTCGCGATATTTTCTATGATATCCTTGAAATTTTTCAGCCAGACGAACTCCGTTTCGTCGGGTTTCAAAAGATAATAATCGGTAAAAGCGTATCCCAGCGAGTAGACGATGGGCAGCAGCACGAATACGCATATGAGCGCAATGGCCGGCAGCAGCATCAAATAGGAGCAAACGCTTTCCTTTGCCGAATATCGGATATTTTTGTGCGGCGATCTGCGCGCGGCGACGATATCTTTGGCGATAAACGCGCCGAAGACGAGCAGAAACGCGCCGACGATCGCAAGGCTTGTCAGTATCATGATTTTCCCTCGCTCTTATTTATAGCGGTCGAGATTGTTTTGCAGAGATGACGTCTGCGTCGAAACCACGGCGTTTACGTCGTTGTTGTTCCTCAGGTCGTTCACGATGCTCTGGAACGCGCTCGTGAATTCGGGATAAGCGACCGTACCGGGACGCGTCTTTCCCGTTTTGATCAGCTGATCGTAAAGGATATATTCGGGCGAACCCGGCTGATAGGCCTTTTTGTCGATCGCGCTCTGCCGCGCGGGAATCATGCCCGTGGCGTTGGTGATCGTAACCGAGCTGTCCGCAGATACCAGCCATTCGAGCACGATAGCCGCCTTTTCCGCGGATTTGGTCTGTGTTGTCATGCCGAACGACCAGCTGCCCGTGGCAGAGGCGGAAGAGGTTCCCTTTGGATAGGGAAGTATACCCCAGTCGTCGCCGAGCTGCTGGGAATACTGGTTTTCAATTTCGGGGATAGACCAGCCGCTCGAAAGGTACATGGCGTATTTGCCCGTATAAAAACCGACGTCGCTCGCGTCGTAAGAGGTATACCCGTTGTTCACCCAGTTTCTGATCTTCTGGAAAGCGGCTTTTGTCGCCTGGGAATCGAGATAGCCCGTTGCCGTCATGCCGTCGGCGGAGAGGAAAGAACCGCCCTGCGCCAGAATGAGGGGATACAGCAGATAAGTGGCCGTTTCGTCGCTCGCCTTGTAAAGCTGCAGATCGATTGGCAGGTCGCATTGCGATTTCAGTTTCTGACAGATACTTTCGAATTTCTCGAACGTCCAGGCGTTGTCCGCCGTCATGCCCTCCACTTCGGAAAGCACGCCCGCCTTGCGGAAAAGGGCCTTGTTATAGTAAATGCCCGCGCTCGATTCCTGAATGGGCAGCCCGTATAACCTGCCTTCGTAAGTATTTTTGCTTATTTCAAAAAAGTCCGACTGCGTATCTTCCGAGATAAGTTCGGTAATGTCTTTCAAAATGCCCGCGTCCGCATAGCTCCAGGTGTTGGGCGCGTCGAACGTGATGATGTCGGGAAGGTTCCCGTTGTTCATCATGTTGATGAGTTCGGTTTCGTAGCCCGTCGCGCTGTTGGAGCGCGGCTTGTATTCCACGCGCACCTTTATCTTGTTGCTCTTGGCCGTTTCGCTCACGTTGAAAGAATCGGTAACCTGTTTATAAGCCTTGCCCTCCGCAGACTGTTCCGCCACGTGCACCATGATCTTGACGATTGTGTTGCCGGAAGCGTCCGTTTCCGGCTCGTCGTTCTTCTTGCACGCGAAAAACGTAACGCTCATTGCCGCCGCCAGCAGTACGGCCAGCGCGCTGAAAAGTAATTTTTTCATAAACTGCCTCCTTTTATTTATCTGCGCCGTATTGCACGAATCTCGCTTTCAACACGGTCTTGATCGGAACTTTTTCGTTTCTGATTTTGCCGAGCAGAACGCGCACGGCCGCCCTGCCGAGTTGTTCGACGGGCTGTTCCACGTACGCGATCTTGTTCTTCAGCTCGCCCGTCTTGATCTGCACGCCGTCGAAAGAAACGACTTTGAGGCGGCTCGGTATATCGATGCCGCAACGTTCGCAGTGCGTAAAGATCATATTGGTCATCGCGTCGCCGGAAACGAACACGCCGTCTATATCGCCGTATTCTTCAAACAGCGATTCCACGAGCGGCTGTTCCTCCCCGTGCTTGATAACCTCGCTCTTGACGACGACGGGCAGGCCGTTCTTTTCCATGACCGCGCGGTAGGCGCGTTCCCTTTCCATGACCTCCGAGCCGACCAGCGTTTTGCCGCCGATATAGGCGACCTTCCTGCAACCCTGCGCGAGCAGCCATTCGCACGCCTTTACGGAAGAGTCGAAGTTATCGCTCGTAACGAAGGGCACGTTGTCGAAATGTCTGTCCATGGAAACGATGGGCAGGGAGGATAAATCCTCGTCTTTATAGTCGTAATGCGTAATGAAAATAATGCCGTCCACGTCCTTTTTCTTCAGCTTTTCTATCATGGCGTATTCCTTGCTCTGGCGGCTCTGACTGCTTGAAACGAGCAGAGAATAGCCGTTTTTATCGAGTTCGTCCTCGATATAATAGGCTATTTTGGAAAAGAACGGGTGATCGATGACGGGCACCAGAAGCGCCACTATTTTATTTTCCTTTTTTCTGAAACTCACCGCGAGGGAATTTCTCTTGTAATCGAGCGCGCGGATGGCGTTGAGCACGTTTTCCTTCGTTTCCTCGCTCACGCCCTTTTCGTCGTTGAGCACGCGGGAAACGGTGTCTAAGCCCACGCCGGCGTAGCGCGCCACGTCTTTAATGCTTGCCATATTATTTCTCCTTTTTGGCCCGCGTCCTCTTGACGACGACGAACGCGAGCACCGCGGCGATAAGCGCCGCCTCTATGCCGCCGACCACGTAGAAGAGCACGTCGCCCCAGCCCGCTTTTTTCGTCGGGGGCGCTTCTTCGTGCGTTTCGGGCGCCTTGTAGTTCTTCTTCATTTTTCCTCTCCTTTTATATTAAATTTGTCGCCGCTTTGCCGGGCAACGTTTCGCCTTTTTCATAATGCGTGATTACGGAATCCAGCGTGATATAGCCGTAATCGGAAGTTCCGCGGTCCACGATTTCCATATATATTTTGCATCCGACGTATTGCGGATCGAAGGTATAATGATACTGGATAAGGTTTTGTATCTGCATGCCCTGCGAGAGCGAGGGAAAGCCCTTGTCGTTCCAGTTATCGTTGGAAAACCGGCCTATCTCCACGGCGCCGCCGTCCGATACCGCGTAAAAGCTGATATACACGAGTTCGGGATTTTTCGCCGCGCCGAGCTTAAAGGAAATGCTCGCGCTTTCGCTCAGCGTGAACGTTCCCGAACGCAGCACCCCGGTCTGTTCGTCCGTACTCGAAAAGAAATACAGTCCGCTCTTGTTATAGGGAATGTTTTCCGCCCAGAACGTTTCGTCCGAAAGGATATTCTCGGGCGCGCCTATGTTGCCTTCCGTTACCGTCCAGCCCTCCAGCGTTCCCTTTTCAAACGTGCCGTTATAGAGCTGATATTCGCTCGTTTCCTCCATTTCGTAATCAAACGTCAGCTGATAGGCTTCGGAGGCATACATGAAAGTCGGCCTCGTTTCGTGGTAAGTGATAACGCTGTCCAGCACCATGCAGCCCAGATCGTCTGCGGAATCGTTCATATCGACGGCCTCTATATACATCTTCTGCCCCAAAAACGCCGAAAAATCTGCGTAATACTGCACGAGATTGAGAAGTTTCATGCCGTTTGCGACGTAGGGGAACTGAAAGTTTTTGTATTTGACGTTGCTGAAACGCGCGATCTCCGAGGCCGTGCCGTCGTCGTTCGCGAGCATGATCCTCAGATATGTGAGCGACTGGTCCATACAGCCGCCGAGCTTGAACGAGATGTATCCGCTGCCGCCCAGGGTGAATACCGAAGAGCGCATCCTGCCCGTGGCCTCGGGGCGGTAATAACCGTAATGGTAGTCGCCGTCGCGGTCATAAGTGATATTCTCGTTCCACCAAACGTCGGAAGCGTTCACGCCCTCGTTGGAAAAAGCCAGCCCTTCGGTAACGGTCCAGCCCGCGAGCGAACCCGTTTCAAAGCCGCCGTTTGCGATCTGGTTTTCCGTACCCTCAGCCTCCGTTTCGTACACCTTCACCTTGTCGTATACGGCGCCCGCCGCCTGCTCGCCTTCCTCGCTGTAAGTGCGGATATCGTCCACCGAAATGTAACCGTAATAATAAGATCTGTCGTTGTCTACGATGCGGATATACATTTCCTGACCGAGGTAAGCGCTGAGATCGAGATAATAGGTATAGTAATTATCGGTATTATAGACGTTTGCCGCATACTGCGACGGATTGACGTAAGCCGTGGTATGCTTGAGGAAATACTCGTTTTCCTGCTTGGCGATCATTTTGTCGTTTTCCGCGAGATACACGCCCACATAACAGCGTTCGCCCGCGGGTTTTACCGCGCCGTTGTCCCCTTCGAGCCGCGTGGCGCCGCCCGCGATCTTCATGGACACGGTGCCCGTGCCGCCGAGCACGAAGTTAGAGGAGCGCAGCACGCCCGTAAAGGAGTTAGGCACGCCGTCGTAAAAACCTTTGCCGTACAGGTGCCAGTTACCCGACTGGTTGATCGCGATCTCGTTGTGATTTTCGTCCTCTTCAAAGGAAAAGGTGCTCTTTGTGGTAACGTTGTCCTCGCTGAAGGCGTTGCCGCTCTCCACCGTCCACCCCGTGAGGTCGCCCGTTTCGAAACCGCCGTTCACGATGCTGAATTTGCTTTCGTCCGTCTTTTCCTGTTTTTTGCAGGCTCCCAGCCCGAAGGCGAGGAGTACGCACATGAAAAGCGCTATGAATTTTTTCATTTCACTCCCTCCTTACGCGTCTTTGATGCTGCCCGTGTTGCCGTAATACGCGGGGGTTACCGTATCGGAATAAGCGGAGCCGAGCCTGTATATCGTGAGGTCGGAAACGCTCAGCACGCAGCCTTCCGCAAAGAAGCTGAGATAATCGGAATCTTCGTATTTCGGATACATGCGCGAGGTGAAACTCACTTTGCCGTCGATATATATTTCCAGCATGGAGCGGTCGAGATAAACGATCACGTCATGTTCTTTTTCCGTATTTTCCCATACGTGGGAATTTTTCAGTCCCTGTACGTAAAGCGAGGTCTGCGAACGGTCCACGTACACGCCGTTTTCCGCAAAAACGAGGGCGGTGCGCTCGGTCTGGTTGAGGGAATTGTTATAGGGATTATAGCGCACGTACAGCCCCGCCTTGTAATTCGAGGCAGTTTCCGAAACGGTTATTTTCGCCCGTATTTCCAGCAGATCGCCGCGCACCTGCCCTATCGCCGCGTTCGCCTGTTCCGCCGACATGGATGCGCCGTTTTCATAAAGCGTTTCCTGCCGTAAGGCGGTGAGTTCGGGAATCGGCTCCACGTTCAGGCTGTGTCCGTCCTCCGAAAGGAACAGTTCCACGGGCAGGCTGGCGTTGTGCGCCCAGCCCGAATAATAGTTGTGCGTGGTGCCGGCTTCCTTTCCCTGCGCGATGGCGAAGAGCACGGTGCGGCCCTGCGTATACGTTTTGCCCGCAGCCGCGTCCTCCTCCGTGAGATAGGTGAACCCCGTCTGCCCCGTGAAGATACCGTAACCGTAATCGAGCAGGCGGGGCGATTCGTACCCCGCGTCGGGAACGAATTTTTTCGCCTCTTTATCGAACGTGCCTATCCAGTAATAACATTCGACCGTGCGGGAATCGTCGGCATATTGCGGAGTGAGAAAGAATACGTATTTCTGCTGACTGCCGTCCTTCGTGCTGACGGGCAGGAGCTGAATACATTCCCAGTGGATGCCAGCTTCCTCCGCCGCGGATTCGAACACGTAGCCGTGGTATTCCCAGTCGCGCATATCCGAGGAGGTGAAAAACAATGCGCCGCCGCTCGACGCGCCCTCCTTTCCGGAACCGACCATCATGTAATACACGCCCTCGTCCTGCCATATAAAAGGATCGCGGAACTGGTTAATCTTGCCCATGCCCGCTTCCTGGGTGATCGCGACCTTATCCTCCACTACCCATTCTTCAAGATAAGGATCGGTCGGATCGGCGCAATGCGCGAAGGCGATGTTCTGCCCGCTGTACGTCGTCGTGGTCGTGCCCGCGGTGATGACCAGCCACGGCGTGCCGTCCGGTCCGATAACCGCGCCGCCCGTCCACACGCCGTCGGGACAGATATCCTTTGTCGGCACCACGGCCTCTTTCACGTACTTCCAATGCACCATGTCCTCGCTCACCCAATGCGACCAGCGGATCTGCGCCCAGTACGGGCCGTTGGGATTGCTTTGATAGAACAGATGATAATAACCGTTGTAATAAAACGCGGCGTGCGGTTCGTTCATCCACATTCCCGGCGGAATGGCGTGGTACTGCGGGCGGTATCTGTCGCCCTCGTAAACGGAAGAATCCAGCATGACGTCCGCATAGTCGCACGCGGGATGCCCCGCCGCGTCCTTATCTTCATAAAGCGCCTTAACCTGCGCATGGGAAAGTTCGGTTTCGTAGATATAAACTTCGTCCAAGAGCCCCGCCACGAGGTTACAGTCGATGCCGTACACCGACGCGGGGTCGATGTATTTGCCGATACGGAGCGGATCGGAAGACGGCACGATCTCGCAGCCGGCGTATTCGTTGTATATCTGTTCGTAAACGAGTTCGCCGTTCAGATACAGGCATACCCTGCCGCTCGACGCGTCGTACGAGGCCGCGACGTGGCTCCATTCGTACAAGGGCAGGTAGTTCACGGGATCATAAAACGCCGCGGTGAAAGTATTGCCCGTTTCGGGATCCTGCAGAGCGACTTTTAATCCCCATGTGCCGAGATAGCCGTAACCGAGCAGCCAGCCTTCCTGCAAGCCGACGTCGCCCTTGCCTGCAATACAGGTAAGCCCCTCCGTCTTGAAGTTGTTTTCAAACACGCGCGGCGCCACCCATGCGCTGAGCGTGAGCGCCCCCGTGCTCAGGTTTTTAAAGCTGTCGTCCTCGATATAGTTAGACACGCCGTCCATGTAGAGGCAGCTGCCCTTCACGCCCTCGCGCCACAGCGGTTCGCCGGAAGGTTTCATGAGGTTCTGCTGGTTGGAGGCGGCGTAAACGTTATATATTTCGTGCGTTTTTCCGCTCACCTTTTCCTTTGCGTAAGAGCCCTCGCCTTCATCGAAAGAATAATACGCCGCGAGTCCGTCCGACACCGCGCCCTTTTCGGCGCAGCCCGCCGTGCCCGCCGCGCCGAACGCAAGCGCGCACGCCAGCAAACAAGTTCCCGCTTTTTTAAAAAATCCTCTCTTCATATATTTCCTTTCCTTAAATTTTCAATCCCCCCGCGCCGATTCCTTCCACGATGTATTTCTGGGCGAAAACATAGATGAGAAAGATCGGTATGCTCGTGATGACGAGCGACGCCATGACTTCGCCCGTAGTTACGCCCTCTATGCTCTGAATGGTGGTCAGAGCCGCCTGGATCGGATACAGCGGCCACCGCCCCGCCTGCGGGCTGGGCAGCACCATGGTCGGCCAGATATAGTCGTTCCACACGCCGATAAAGGCGAAGGTCGCCACCGTCGCCACGATTGGCGCGGAAAGCGGCATCATGATCACGAAAAATATTTTCAGCTGAGACGCCCCGTCGAGTTGCGCCGCCTCGATATATTCCTTCGATATGTTCGTAAAGAACTGCTGAAACAGGAATATATTGAACACGCTGACGAGCGGCGGAAGAATGACCGCCAGCACCGTGCCCGAAAGGCCGAGGTTATGCACGATGGAATACAGCGGGATAATGGTGGTTTCCACGGGCACGATAAGCAAAAACATGATGAGAAAACTGACGAATCCCTTGCCCGGAAAATTGAATTTCGCCATCACGTATCCCGCGAGCGCGTTGACTAAGATATTCCCCGCCACGACGGCGAGCGCGTAACCCATGCTGTTGAGGCCGTATTTCCATATGTCGTACTGCGTGAGCACCCTGGCGTAATTGTCGAAAAAGGTGCTCAGATCCTTCACATACGGCAGAAAGGTGCGGAAAGAACCGAGATCGTTCGCGTACTGCAGTTCGGTCTTGGTGCTCGTTACGATCATCCATACGAGCGGAAAGACGAAGAATACCGCGATAAGCGCGCAGCACACGTAAGTGATCGTGTGCGCCGTTATTTTTTTCGCCCTGCGGGCGCCGCCTTTAACGCGCATTTCAGTCCTCCTCCTTCAATAGATATCTTTGCAAAAACGTGATGGCGCCGATAACGATCGTCATCAGGAGCGCTATCGCAGAGGAATAACCTACCCAGCGATAAGTATAGCCCTCGATATACATGAGATAGTTCAGCGTGATGGTGAACGATTGTTTCCCCGTCATTAACATGGGCTGCACCATGATCTTGCACGCGCCGATAAACACCGTGATGATGACGAAAGTTACCACCGAACGCAGCCCGGGCACGGTAACGGAAGAAAATTTTCTGAATACGTTGGCCCCGTCGAGTTCAGCGGCCTCGTACAGCGTTTCGTCTATGCCCTTCAGCCCCGAAAGGAAAATGAGCATCTGGTAGCCGCATCCCTGCCAGGCGGAAACGAGAACGATCCAATACATCGCCCCCTGCGGGTCGTAGAGAAAGCTGACGGGTTCCATGCCCAGCCGCACGAGGAAGGAATTGAGAAGCCCCGTTTCCCCTCCTCCGAGGATACGCACCCACAGAAAGGACGTTACCGTGAGAGAGATGACCACGGGCGCGAAGAAAAGCACCTTGAATATGCCCATGCATCTAAGCCGCTTGTTGACGAGGAGCGCCAGCCCCAGCGCCATGCCGATTTGCAGCGGCACGACGAATACCACGAATTTCGCCGTATTGACGATGGCGTTGTACATATCGCCTTTATTCGCGATATTTTCTATGATATCCTTGAAATTTTTCAGCCAGACGAACTCCGTTTCGTCGGGTTTCAAAAGATAATAATCGGTAAAAGCGTATCCCAGCGAGTAGACGATGGGCAGCAGCACGAATACGCATATGAGCGCAATGGCCGGCAGCAGCATCAAATAGGAGCAAACGCTTTCCTTTGCCGAATATCGGATATTTTTGTGCGGCGATCTGCGCGCGGCGACGATATCTTTGGCGATAAACGCGCCGAAGACGAGCAGAAACGCGCCGACGATCGCAAGGCTTGTCAGTATCATGATTTTCCCTCGCTCTTATTTATAGCGGTCGAGATTGTTTTGCAGAGATGACGTCTGCGTCGAAACCACGGCGTTTACGTCGTTGTTGTTCCTCAGGTCGTTCACGATGCTCTGGAACGCGCTCGTGAATTCGGGATAAGCGACCGTACCGGGACGCGTCTTTCCCGTTTTGATCAGCTGATCGTAAAGGATATATTCGGGCGAACCCGGCTGATAGGCCTTTTTGTCGATCGCGCTCTGCCGCGCGGGAATCATGCCCGTGGCGTTGGTGATCGTAACCGAGCTGTCCGCAGATACCAGCCATTCGAGCACGATAGCCGCCTTTTCCGCGGATTTGGTCTGTGTTGTCATGCCGAACGACCAGCTGCCCGTGGCAGAGGCGGAAGAGGTTCCCTTTGGATAGGGAAGTATACCCCAGTCGTCGCCGAGCTGCTGGGAATACTGGTTTTCAATTTCGGGGATAGACCAGCCGCTCGAAAGGTACATGGCGTATTTGCCCGTATAAAAACCGACGTCGCTCGCGTCGTAAGAGGTATACCCGTTGTTCACCCAGTTTCTGATCTTCTGGAAAGCGGCTTTTGTCGCCTGGGAATCGAGATAGCCCGTTGCCGTCATGCCGTCGGCGGAGAGGAAAGAACCGCCCTGCGCCAGAATGAGGGGATACAGCAGATAAGTGGCCGTTTCGTCGCTCGCCTTGTAAAGCTGCAGATCGATTGGCAGGTCGCATTGCGATTTCAGTTTCTGACAGATACTTTCGAATTTCTCGAACGTCCAGGCGTTGTCCGCCGTCATGCCCTCCACTTCGGAAAGCACGCCCGCCTTGCGGAAAAGGGCCTTGTTATAGTAAATGCCCGCGCTCGATTCCTGAATGGGCAGCCCGTATAACCTGCCTTCGTAAGTATTTTTGCTTATTTCAAAAAAGTCCGACTGCGTATCTTCCGAGATAAGTTCGGTAATGTCTTTCAAAATGCCCGCGTCCGCATAGCTCCAGGTGTTGGGCGCGTCGAACGTGATGATGTCGGGAAGGTTCCCGTTGTTCATCATGTTGATGAGTTCGGTTTCGTAGCCCGTCGCGCTGTTGGAGCGCGGCTTGTATTCCACGCGCACCTTTATCTTGTTGCTCTTGGCCGTTTCGCTCACGTTGAAAGAATCGGTAACCTGTTTATAAGCCTTGCCCTCCGCAGACTGTTCCGCCACGTGCACCATGATCTTGACGATTGTGTTGCCGGAAGCGTCCGTTTCCGGCTCGTCGTTCTTCTTGCACGCGAAAAACGTAACGCTCATTGCCGCCGCCAGCAGTACGGCCAGCGCGCTGAAAAGTAATTTTTTCATAAACTGCCTCCTTTTATTTATCTGCGCCGTATTGCACGAATCTCGCTTTCAACACGGTCTTGATCGGAACTTTTTCGTTTCTGATTTTGCCGAGCAGAACGCGCACGGCCGCCCTGCCGAGTTGTTCGACGGGCTGTTCCACGTACGCGATCTTGTTCTTCAGCTCGCCCGTCTTGATCTGCACGCCGTCGAAAGAAACGACTTTGAGGCGGCTCGGTATATCGATGCCGCAACGTTCGCAGTGCGTAAAGATCATATTGGTCATCGCGTCGCCGGAAACGAACACGCCGTCTATATCGCCGTATTCTTCAAACAGCGATTCCACGAGCGGCTGTTCCTCCCCGTGCTTGATAACCTCGCTCTTGACGACGACGGGCAGGCCGTTCTTTTCCATGACCGCGCGGTAGGCGCGTTCCCTTTCCATGACCTCCGAGCCGACCAGCGTTTTGCCGCCGATATAGGCGACCTTCCTGCAACCCTGCGCGAGCAGCCATTCGCACGCCTTTACGGAAGAGTCGAAGTTATCGCTCGTAACGAAGGGCACGTTGTCGAAATGTCTGTCCATGGAAACGATGGGCAGGGAGGATAAATCCTCGTCTTTATAGTCGTAATGCGTAATGAAAATAATGCCGTCCACGTCCTTTTTCTTCAGCTTTTCTATCATGGCGTATTCCTTGCTCTGGCGGCTCTGACTGCTTGAAACGAGCAGAGAATAGCCGTTTTTATCGAGTTCGTCCTCGATATAATAGGCTATTTTGGAAAAGAACGGGTGATCGATGACGGGCACCAGAAGCGCCACTATTTTATTTTCCTTTTTTCTGAAACTCACCGCGAGGGAATTTCTCTTGTAATCGAGCGCGCGGATGGCGTTGAGCACGTTTTCCTTCGTTTCCTCGCTCACGCCCTTTTCGTCGTTGAGCACGCGGGAAACGGTGTCTAAGCCCACGCCGGCGTAGCGCGCCACGTCTTTAATGCTTGCCATATTATTTCTCCTTTTTGGCCCGCGTCCTCTTGACGACGACGAACGCGAGCACCGCGGCGATAAGCGCCGCCTCTATGCCGCCGACCACGTAGAAGAGCACGTCGCCCCAGCCCGCTTTTTTCGTCGGGGGCGCTTCTTCGTGCGTTTCGGGCGC
>ERZ506969.176-NODE-176-length-19832-cov-5.14133_pt1 | contig 19832 bp, 16 predicted proteins | sample MGYA00512891_ERZ506969 | MGnify/ENA metagenome assembly ERZ506969
GGAAGAAATTCACATGTGCGACGACGCGCCGGAGGACCTCTGTTTCGATTTGCTGGCGGAAAGTTATTTCGGCAAAAGCGGGCTGGGGCGCACCGTGCTCGGTACGTCCGAAAACGTGGACAGGTTCACGAAAGAGGATATCCTCTCTTATATGGACAAGTATTACGTGCCCGAAAACGTGGTCGTTTCCATCGCCGGGAACATCACTTTTTCGGAGGCGGAAAAGATATGCGACGAGTTTTTTGCCTCGCAGTTCAAAAGGACGGCGCCGCCCGCCCCGCACTTCGAGCAGAAAAGCGTCTACACGGGCAGTTTGGTCAAGGTCAAGGACATAGAGCAGGCGCACATAGGCCTGTGCATGCCCTCGTACCGCCTCGGCTCGAAAATGAGCGTGGCGGTGCGCATACTCAACACCGTGTTCGGCGGGGGCATGAGCAGCCGCCTGTTTCAGAATATCCGCGAAAAATACGGCCTCGCGTATTCGGTGTATTCCTACGTTTCGCAGTATAAGCACCTCGGCACGTTCGAGATCTACGCCGGGGTGAATCCCTCCAAGCGCGACATGGCGCTCGAATGTATCATGGTCGAGGTCAAGCGGCTGAAAGAAACGGGCATCACCGAGGCGGAATTTCAGCGCGGCAAGGAACAGGTGAAAGCTTCCTTCATCATGGCGCAGGAAAGCACGGCCAGCCAGATGCTGGTCTACGGAAAGCAGCTCTTGATGCTGGACGAGCTTTTCGACGTCAATCAGAAGATAAAAGAACTCGACGCCTGCCGCATGGAGGACATCGAAGTGGCGATCGACGAAAGCCTGCACACGGAAAAGATGGCGGCCGCCACGGTCGGCAAGTTGCGGAAAAAACTGAAAATTTAAAAGGGCGAAAAACGCGTGTCCCGTCGGGAACGCGTTTTTTTATCGGCCGCAGGCATTACGTGGAAGCGGTATTGTCGGCGCAGGCGCACCCGCATCCGCAGGCGCTCGTCGTCAGAAGCGCGGCGATGAGCAAAAGCGCCTGCGTCGTGGAAAACGATCTCCCGAGCAGGAGCATCAGCATCAATCCCCAAAGCACTATCGAATTGTCGGTCATGATCTTACCTCCCTTTTGGCCTTAAAACATTGTATGCCGCAGACGTAGGAAAAATGTCATTTCCGGACGTATTAGCTTGCAATCCGTCGGGATATGGGGTAAAATATGCAAGAGGACTGCAAATGAAAGACAATACATTTTTGGGAACGGAAAAAACGGGAAAACTGCTGTTCAAGCTGGCGGTGCCCGCGGTTACGGCGCAGCTCGTGAACCTTTTGTATAACCTTGTGGACAGGATTTACATAGGCCATATCGCAGAAATCGGCACGGAAGCGCTCACGGGCGTGGGCGTATGCCTGCCCATCATCATGCTCATCTCGGCGTTCGCCTATCTCGTCGGCTCGGGCGGGGCGCCCCGCGCCTCCATCTTTATGGGGTCGGGCGACAACGACACGGCGGAAAAGATCCTCGGCAACTGCTTTACGCTGCTTTTGGGCGTATCCGTGGTGCTGACCGTGGTGTTTTACGTGTGGAACGAGCCCCTGCTCATGGCCTTCGGCGCGAGCGAAAAGACCGTGGGCTACGGCGTGGAATATATGGCGATCTACGCGCTCGGCACCATCTTCGTGCTGATGGCGCTCGGCCTCAACGTGTTCATCACCGCGCAGGGGTTTACCGTCGTTTCCATGCTTTCTGTGGTCATCGGGGCGGTGCTCAACATCGCGCTCGACCCGCTGTTCATCTTTGCGTTCGGCATGAACGTGGAGGGCGCGGCGCTCGCCACCATCATATCGCAGGCCGTTTCCTGCGCGTTCGTGGTGGCGTTTCTGTCGGGCAGGCATTCCCTGCTGCGGCTCAGATGGAAAAACTTTCTCCCGCGGGTGAAAATCTTTTTGCCCTGCCTGCTTTTGGGGCTTTCGCCCTTTATCATGCAAGCTACGGAAAGCGTCATCACGGTGTGCTTCAATTCCTCGCTGCAAGCGGCGAAGGGGGATATCGCCGTCGGCGCAATGACCATACTTTCGAGCATCATGATGTTCTGCATGATGCCGCTGCAGGGGATAACGCAGGGCGCGCAGCCCATCGTCAGCTACAATTTCGGCGCGAAGAACACCGAGCGGGTGAAGCAGACGTTCAAGTATACGTTTATCGCCTGCTGCGCGTACACCGTGTTGCTCTGGGCGGTGGTGCAGATCTTCCCAAAAACGGTGGCGATGGCCTTTTCTTCGGACGCGGAACTTATCGCTTACACCGCGCGGGCGCTCCGCATCTATATGGCGGTATCCTGCGTGTTCGGCGCGCAGATCGCCTGCCAGCAGACTTTCGTTGCCATCGGCAAGGCGGGCATATCCTTCTTCCTCGCGGTGCTGCGGAAGATATTGCTGCTCCTGCCGCTCATCTATATCATGCCCGCGGTTTTTGCTGGCGACCCCGCGACCGCCATTTACGCCGCCGAACCCGTGGCGGACTTCCTCGCCGTGGCGACCACGGTTACCTGTTTTACCGTGCTGTTCGGCAGGGCGATGAAAAAACTCGACAAGGAACGCGCGGAAGAGCAGGCGGCGGCCGTTACGGAAGCGGACGGAAACGACTGATTTCGCGCAAATCGGACAAAAAGAAACAAATGCTTATATATTCATATATGGTATCATGAAACGGAAATTCGATCCGGAGGGATATGTATATGGAATGTATGCTGCTCGACAAGCGCACGCAGGGGCTCGTCAACGACTATGTGCCCACGGGGGAGATCCTCGACGATCTCGTTTGCTTTTTCACGATTTTTTCCGACTATACGCGGCTCAAAATGATATCCGCGCTGGCAATTTCGGAAATGTGCGTGAGCGACCTCGCGCGGGTGCTCAAACTCAATCAGACCACGGTTTCGCACCAGCTCAGGCTGCTGAAAAACCTCAACGCCGTAACGACCAAGCGGCAGGGGAAAGTGGTGTTTTACTCGCTCAGGAACGAAACGCTCAACGACGTGCTTTTGAAGGGCGTGGAGTTTTTGGGGTATTGAAAAAAGCCGCGTAAAAAGCGCGGCTTTTTCCATGCCCGCCGCGCGTCCGCCTCGGCCGTCGTGCCCGTGCCGCGTCCGCCATGCCCGCCGCCTGCCCGCTATGCCGCCTCGTCGCGCTTCGCGGCGGCGGACATAGCGGACGCAAAATTGCCGTGAAAAATAAGTTGTCAAAATCGCCTCCGTAGGGTATAATAAAATTATGCTCGAGGATAAACTGCGGCTTTTGCCGGACGATCCGGGCGTCTATATCATGCACGATAAGGACGGCGCGGTCATATACGTCGGCAAGGCGAAAAACTTAAAAAACAGGGTGCGGCAGTATTTTTTCAATTCCGTCAAGACCGATAAGGTCATGGCGATGGTGGAAAACGTCGCCGACTTTCATTACATCATCACCAAGTCGGAGATAGACGCGCTCAGCCTGGAAAACAACCTCATCAAAAAATACAAGCCGAAATACAACATACTGCTGAAGGACGACAAGACCTATCCGTATCTGCGCATCAATTTGAAGGAGGATTTCCCCGCCTTCAGCGTAACGCGGCGGCTCAAAAAGGACGGGGCGAAGTATTTCGGCCCCTTTATGGGCGGCATTTCTGTCAGGGACGTGCTCGAACTTTTGCAGACGACGTTCGCCGTGCGGCCCTGCCATATCGCCGTCAACAAGGAAAAGTTGCAAAAGCCCTGCCTCAATTACCACATAAAGCGCTGCATGGCGCCCTGCGCGGGGTTTGTGAGCAAAGAGGAATACCGCGAAAACGTGGAAAAAGCCATTGATTTTCTCAACGGAAACGACCGCGAAACGGAAAAAATACTCAGGGAAAAAATGGAAATCGCCGCCGAAAAGCAGGAATTTGAACTGGCGATGTCGTATAGAGATAAATTGAAGGGGCTGGAAAAGATATGGCTGAAACGCATAACCAGCCTGAACAGCTTTCTTTCGGCGGACGTGGTCGCCTATGAAACGGACAATATCCATTCGGCGGTCAGCGTGCTCGTCATACGCGGCGGCAGAATGTCGGGCGGGCGCAACTTCGCCGTTACCGACGCCGCGCTTTCCGAGGCAGAGGCGCTGGGGGAATTTCTCACGCGTTACTATAAGCAGGACGCCGAACTGCCCTCGGAAATTTTGCTTGCGGGGGAGGCGGACGCCGCTCTGCTGGAAAATTATTTCAGGGAAAAATTCGGCGCCTCCGTCAGCGTGCTGTCCCCGAAACAGGGCGTGCGAAAACAGCTGTGCGACATGGCGGCCGTCAACGCGCGGGAATACTTGTCGAAAAATATAGAAAAAATAAAGCACAAAGAGGACATGACCGTAACGGCATGCAAGCGGCTGCAGAGCGTGCTCGGTCTTTCCCGCTATCCCCGCCGCATGGAATGTTACGATATTTCCCATATCAGCGGCGTGGACAAGGTCGGTTCCATGACGGTGTTCACCGACGGCGAGGCCGACCGTTCGGAATACCGCCGTTTCAAGATCAAAACGGTGGAGGGCAACAACGACTTCGCGTGTCTGAAAGAGGTGCTCAAACGCCGCCTTTCCAAACTCGGCACCGAGGAGGAGGGGCGCTTTCCGAAGCCCGACCTCATCATCATCGACGGCGGCAAAGGGCAGCTTTCTTCCGTAAAAGAGATTTTCGACGAAATGAACGTGAAGGATATCGACCTCATTTCCCTCGCCAAGCGGGAGGAAGAGATCTTCACCCCGCAATCGCATGTCCCCGTCGTGCTCGATAAGAGCGATTACTGTTTACGCATGCTGCAGCGCATACGCGACGAGGCGCACCGTTTCGCCATCACTTTCAACAGAGATCTCAGAAGCAAGCGCACGCTCTCTTCCCTGCTCGGGGAAATCCCCGGCATAGGCAAGGTGAAACGCCGTCTGCTCATGGATAAGTTCAAGGATATTTCGGGCATCATGGCGGCGAGCGAGGAAGAACTGAAAAAAGTAGAGGGCATCGGCGATAAACAGGCCGGGGAAATACGGGAATTTTTTCACAGGACGATAGAGGACGAACAGAGGTGAAATTTATGAAGTACAAGATGTTTGTGGCGGATTTCGACTGGACGCTGGGCTGCGCGCCCGACAAGATAGAGGCAAGCACGGCCGAGGCGATCAAGGAATATCAGAAAAAAGGCGGAAAATTCGCGGTCTGTACGGGCAGGCTGTTTTCCTCCATCAGGCCTATCCTCAGAAAATACGGCATAACGGGCGACGTCGTAGCCTGCCAGGGCGCCATTATCGGGGATATTGAAACGGGCGAACGCATCTATTCGCACGGCATAGAACCCGCCCTCGCCGCGGAAACGGTGAAAACGCTGCTCGCAGACGGGCACTTCGTCATGCTCGACAGCGACGACACGCTCTATTTCAGCGAGTATAACGAATATACCGCCGCATACGAGCAGCTGACTACGCTCAAAGGCGTGGTGCTCGGCGACATGCCCGCTTTCATCGTGCGCGAAAAGGCGTGCACGCAGAAGATCATGATCATGGACGAGGCGGAGCGTATTCCGCAGCTCGTGGAGGAATACAACAAAAAATTCAAGGGCGCGCTTTTGGCGAACAGCGGGGCGAAATATCTCATGGAAATCGTCAACCCCGTGTGGAACAAGGGCGTTTCGGTGGAATTTCTGGCGGAGCGCTACGGCATAGACAAGGCCGAGGTGCTCGCCGTGGGCGATTCCACCAACGACCTTTCGCTCATGGGGCGCGGCTTTCACGGCGTGGCCGTCGGCGACGGCAACCCCCTTCTGCAGGCGGCCGCGGACGAAGTTACCGTGCCTTTTGCGGAAAAACCCGTGGAGGTGCTTTTGAAAAAGTATTGTCTTTGACGAAAAGGGGGAAAAAGAAACAGAGGTGAAGAATGGAAGATATAAAAAATGAAACGGCGGTCGGGGAAACGGTGAAAAATCTGCCCATGATCGCCTTGCGCGGCAAGGTGATATTCCCCAAGACCTTTATCAATTTCGACGTGGGCAGGCAGATCTCGCTCGCCGCGGTCAACGCGGCGGCGGAAAACGGCACGGAGCTGTTCATCGCGGCGCAGAAAAACGCCCTCGTCGATACGCCCTCCAAGGCCGATCTGAACCGATACGGCGTGGTCGCGCGCGTAACGCAGATCATCAAACTGCCCGGGGGCAGCGTGAAAGTGAGCGTGGAGGCCCTCTATCGGGCGTACGCCGAAAACATCAGGACGGAAAACGGCATGTTCCGCGCGGATACCGTGCGCGAAGACTATATAGAAGAGGAAGGCACGGAAACGGAGGCCTATTTCCGCCTCGCGCGGCAGGCCATGCTGGAATACACGCTCTTCGACAAACAGCTTTCCAAGGACGTGCTCATCAAGCTTTCGGAAATGTCCGATCCCAACGAGTTTATAGACAACGTGCTTTCCGTGCTCACGTTCAAGGAAAGCCGCTGTCAGGCGCTTTTGGAAGAGCGCGTTACGACGAAGCGGCTCGCGGAATTTACAAAACTTCTGACGGGCGAGCTGGAAATTTCCAAGATAGAACGCAAGATCAGCGCGCAGGTAAGAAAGAACATAGACAAGGGGCAGAAAGAATTTTATCTGCGCGAACAGCTCAAAGCCATTCACAGCGAGCTGGGCGACGACGAGGACGAGAAAAAGACGCTGCTCAAAGAGATCAAGGACAAGCGTCTGCCCGCGGAGGTGGAGGAAAAGGCGCTTAAGGAGCTGGCGCGGCTGGATAAGATAAATCCGTCCAGTCCCGATTATTCCATCATTCTGAATTATCTCGACTGGATCAAGGAACTGCCCTTCAATACCGTAACGGAGGATACGGAGGATCTCACCGCGGCGAAGGCCGTGCTCGACGCCGATCATTTCGGCCTCGAAAGCGTGAAGGAACGCATTGTGGAATACCTCGCGGTGCTGCATCTTACGAAGAAGATCAAGGGTCCTATTTTGTGCTTTGTCGGCCCTCCGGGCGTGGGCAAGACCTCCATCGCCAAGTCGGTGGCGCGGGCGCTCGGCCGCAAGTTCGTGCGCATGAGCCTCGGCGGCGTGCGCGACGAGGCTGAAATCCGCGGGCACAGGCGCACGTATGTGGGGGCCATGCCCGGACGCATCGTCTACGGGCTGAAGACCGCGGGGTCTTCCAATCCCGTATTTTTGCTCGACGAGATCGACAAGCTTTCCAGCGACATACACGGCGATCCCGCGAGCGCGCTTCTGGAGGTGCTCGATCCCGAGCTGAACTCCTCTTTCCGCGACCGCTATCTGGAGGTGCCGTACGATCTTTCCAAGGTCATTTTCATTACGACGGCGAACACCCTCGACACCATACCCTATCCGCTGCTCGACCGCATGGAAATCATCGAGCTCAACGGTTACACGGAGGAAGAGAAGGTCGAGATCGCAAAACGCTATCTCGTGCCCAAGCAGATCGCGGAAAACGGGCTTTCTCCCGATCGGCTCGCCGTTACGGAGGGCGGTCTCCGCGAGATCATCCAAGGCTACACCATGGAAGCGGGCGTGAGAAATCTCGAACGCGAAATCGGCACGGTCTGCCGCAAAGTCGCCATAAAGGTAGCCGAAAACAAGGTGGCGAAAAAACAGATCGTCAACGAAAAGAAGGTGGGCGAATACCTCGGCATCCGCAAATTTTCCAAGGATAAGCCGATAGAGGAGGACGAGGTCGGCTCCGCCACGGGGCTGGCCTGGACGGCGTTCGGGGGCACCACGCTCATCATCGAGGTTGGGCTGATGCGCGGCAAGGGCGAAATCCTGCTGACGGGCAAGCTGGGCGACGTTATGAAGGAGTCGGCGCGCGCGGGGATCAGCTATATCCGCAGCAACGCCGCGAAATACGGCATAGACGAAGAAATTTTCGATAAGACGGATATCCATATCCACGTGCCCGAGGGCGCCACGCCCAAGGACGGTCCCTCCGCGGGCATCACCATGGCGACGGCTATCTTGTCGGCGTTTACGAAAAAGGCGGTGCGCAAGGACGTGGCCATGACGGGCGAGATCACCCTCCGCGGCAAGGTTCTGCCCATCGGCGGGCTGAAGGAAAAGGCGCTCGCCGCCAACCGCATCGGCATAAAGAATATCGTCATTCCCAAGGGGAACGAGAAAAATCTCGAGGAAATTCCCAAGGAAATTCGGAGCAAAATAAATTTTATCCCCGTGGAAAACGTGGACGAGGTGTTCTCCGTCGCCATAAGGGAGCGGTAAAATGAAGATAACAAAAGCGGAATTCATCACGTCGGCGGCCTCGCGCGCGGGGTTTATCCGCACCGACAGACCGATCGTCGCGGTGGCGGGCAAGTCCAACGTGGGGAAAAGTTCGTTCATCAATATGCTGGCGCAGAGAAACAAACTCGCGCGCACGTCCAACACCCCTGGCCGCACCCGTCTGGTCAATTACTTCGATCTGGGCGAGTTCGTGCTGGCCGACCTGCCCGGCTACGGTTTCGCCAAGGCGGGCAAGGCGGAAAAGGAAAAATGGGGTAAGCTCATGGAGGACTTTTTCGAAGAAAGCGGCATCTCGCACGTGTTTTCCCTGCTCGACATACGCCACGATCCCACGCGGGAGGATATGCAGATGGTGCAGTATCTCTATCACTACGCCATCCCTTTCACGCCGGTCGCGACCAAGGCGGACAAGATAGGCAAAAGCAAAGTAAAGCCCCGCCTCGCGGAGATCGCCGCCGATATCGGCGTGGCGGCGGGCAACATGATCGCCGTTTCCTCGCTCACCGGAAAAGGGCGGGAGGACGTGCTCGATAAAATAGCGCATATTCTGTCCCTTGCGGAAGAATAAAACAAAGCGCCGCCCGCGTACTGCGGGCGGCGCCGTTCTATATACAAGCCGAACCCCGCGCGGCACGCGGGGTTCGGGGAGAGAAAAATATATCGATAAGACAAGGTCGTAAGGGCTGTTATAAAAACGCGGAAACGAGTTTGTAGGCGCCTAAGGCGATCAGCATGAGCGGCGGTGCCGCCCTGTAATTTTTCAGCTTTCCCAAAAATTTCGTTTCCGAAAGCGCGGAACCCAGAACGATGGTTACGAAATGCGTCGCGGTGATGAGCAGAGGAACGTAAAATTCCGCATATCCCATGAGGCTGAGCGAGAGCGTTGCCGCGGCGCCGTCCAGCCCCACGGCAAATCCCACGATCAGCGATTTGTTGAGAATATGATCTTCGCCGAATTCCTCTTTTCCGGAATATATCATGTTGTAGACGCCGACCGCGATGAGGATCATCCCGCCCGCCGCCGCCACTTCTTCGGTGAAGATGCCGCTCAGCAGGTTTCCGAGCAGGTTGGCCGCGGCGCAGAGGACGAAGACCGTGAGCACGATGCCGCAGACGATCATCGTCCGCCGTCTGGAGCCGAGCGAAAGCGAGAACCCGCAGAAGAAGGAGTCCGCGCTTACCGTCAGGGCGGTCGCAAGTAAAAACAGTATGTTCATATGTAAAAATTATCCGCCGCCCCGCGGGCGGGAAAGGCTCCTTTTTTTGTGGGAGCAGAAATAGCCTTTTCCGCCTGTTCCGCGTTATATTGACATCTTATGCGCCCGACCGCGGGAAAGGTGCGGCTGTTTTTGCCGAAACGCGGAAAAAAATTAAAAAAAGTCCGAAAGTAGTTTGACAAACGGACGTTTTTATATTAAAATAGACTAAGCTATAGTCTTTTATAGTATAACGGAATACGGGAGCTTTGACATACATGAGGATCAGCTTAAATAAAAAGATATTTACCAGCGTTCTCGCTTTGATCGTCGCATTGACTTTCGGCGCGTTTACGGTAAGGGCGTTTGCGGACGATACGGCGGAAGCGAATACGACGGCCGATTATTTTACCGTTACCGACGCGGACAATACCTCCGATTCGACCGCCGAACTGAAGGACGGCGCTTTGGTTCTTACCATGGGCAAAGATTACGAGGCGGAGTTTAAACGGGAACTCGTATTGAACGATTTCGGCGTGAAATTCGCTTACGGCGGCAAAGTCGATCTCGTGTTTTACTACGATTCTTACGACGTGAACGGGTATAAGGCGCAGAAAACCGACGAAGAGGGCGCGCCGATCGAAGGCGAATACGAATACAAGACCGAAGTGGAAAACAGGATTTCTTTCGACGGCACGAGCGTTACCGTCAACGGCGAAAAGAAAACCGTAACCTCCGCGGAGAGCTACGAGGTGAAACTTGCCGTCGTGAACGGCGAAAGCGGTTACAGTTTCAAAATAACGGTCAACGGCGTGGAATTCGACATTACGGCTGCGGCGGCGCTCAAACCCTATATGTTCGGCGGCAACGCGGTGGGGACGTTCGCCTTTGAAACGTTTGCGGAAACGGAAAGCGAGCTGAAAGTAGACTCTATTTCCCAAGGCGGACAGACGCAGGAATTCGTGCTGACCGAAAATGCGATCGTTCCCGTGCAGTCGGTCGTGCTGCTCGACAAAGAATTTTACAACGGCGACAAAGCGGGCGTTATCGTCAGGCGGTTTGCCTCCGATCTCACCGTGGCTTTCAAGGAATATTCCATAGACAAGAGCGACGTTTCCGCCTCCGATTTCGAAATTTCGGTGGATGAAACTTACGAAAACGATATTTGGTTCGACAATTCTTCGACCAAAACCATGCGGCTGAAGAGCCTTGACAAGGAAGTTGAATTCAAGGTAGTTACCAAGGAAACGACTGAGGAAGAGGGCGCCGAAAGCGAAACCGTTTACAATACTTTCAAAATCAAGGGCGTCAAGGACGAAACCGCCCCTGCGCTGAAGACGGACGCGGCCGAAGCGAAAGCGTCTTTTGAAGAGGCGCTTTACCGCGCGACGAGGGACGAATACGAAGTCCCGCAGGAAGACGGCACCGTAAAAACGGAAGAGCATTATATCCGTTTGGGTTCGGGCAACTATCTCGAAATCCCCTCCATGGAAGGTTTCGTGCAGGACGATACCACGCCCTACGACGATCTTTCCTACACGGTATACTACCGTACGCAGAAAGCCGACTGGACGAGCACTTCTTCCTTTAAAATCCCCGTCGCGAGCGAGGGCAAGTACGAATTTTACGTGATCTTCAAGGATGCGGACGGCAACGAGATGGATAAGGATAAGTTCGTCGATAAGGACGGAAACATCCTCGATCAGAACTACGTTTTCACCTTTGAAGTCTACAACGACGCACCCATCGAGGTGCAGGGGGCCGATTCGCAGGAAGCCGCATATAAGGGCGTTACCTTTACGGCTACGGAATTCACCGTGCTGGCGCTTAACTACGAGTCCGAATACAAGCTGGAATACTCCAAGGACGGCGAATCGAACTGGGTGGAAATCCCCGCGCTCGCCGATCTCGACGAGGAGGAAGACAAGGACGAATACAAAAAGTTTTCAAAATACGCGTACGACGGTTCGCTGACCTTTACGCCCGCGGACATCGGCACTTACAGGATCACGCTTACCGTTTATGAAAACGAGAGTTTGAGGGAAGCTTCCGACTCTACGCTGATCAGAGCGGAGTCCACGCCCGTCAAGGTCGTGCCGCGCGAGAACAACTGGTTTTTGAACAACATATGGTCGCTGGTGTTCCTGACCATCGGCACGCTGGCGCTCGTCGGCATCATCGTCATTCTCTGCATCAAGCCGAAAGACGCTGAAACCGCCGAAAAACCCGTCGTGAAAAAGAAGAAATAATTTTTGAGCCCTCCGCGAAAAGCGGAGGGCTTTTGTTTCGCCTCTGCGGGCGCCCGTCTGCCGAGGTATTTTTTATGCGCGGCACACATAAAATTTACTATGAAACTGAGCGACGTAAAATTGGGCGAAGAAGTGAAAATAGTCAGGATATGCGGCGGGGCGCCGCGCAAGCGGCTGGAAAGCATAGGCGTCGTCGCGGGCGCGCGCGTGCGGGCGGAAATGTTTGCGCCGCTCAACGGCGCGATCTATCTGCGGCTGGGACAGGTGGGCGTTGTCATGCGCAGGGAGATCGCCCGCGCCATCGAGGTGGAACGTGAAAAAGTGTGAAACCGTCGCGCTGGTCGGTTTTCCCAACGCGGGCAAGACCACGCTTTTCAACGAGCTGACGGGGGCGCACGAGCGCACGGGCAACTGGCACGGCGTTACCGTTGCCGCCGCGGCAAAAAAGATGAAAGACCTGCCCTTCGCGCTCGTGGACCTGCCGGGGATTTACGGCGAAACCGCCACTTCCCCCGAAGAGAAAGTTACGCGCGATTTTATAGAGCGGGAAAAGGACGCGCTCTTTATCTGCGCGATCTCCGCAAACGACATAACGCGGGGGCTCGCCGCGGCGGAAAAACTGATCAAGACCAGAAAGACGCTCGTCGTGTTCACGTTTTACGACGAGTTTTCTTCGCGCGGGGGAAAACTCGATCTGCCGCGGCTGAAAACGGCGCTCGGCACGGAGGTCGCCGCGGTCAACGCGAACGACCCCGCCGACGTCCGACGGCTGAAAAAGCTTTTGCCGCGCGCGGCCGCCGCCGTCGCGGGCGGAAACGCCGACTTCGCCGCCGCGAAAAAATTTATCCGCGAAGCGCCCGTGAAAAAACACCCGCTGGACAAGATTTTGCTCAGCAGGTACGGTGCGCCCGCGGCGTTCGCGCTGTTGTTCGCGTTCGTCTTTTACGCGGCGTTCGGAAAATATTCGCCCTGTACGCTGCTGCTGGAGCTGTTCGGCAGGCTGTCCGAACTCGCCGTCGGCGGGCTGGAAAGGGCGCTTTCCGGCGCACAGCCGTGGCTGACCTCGTTCTTGTGCGACGGGCTTTTATCGGGCGCGTTCGCCGTGCTTTCCTTTCTGCCGCAGCTCGTTACGCTGTTTTTGTTTCTCACCCTTTTGGAGGAAAGCGGCGTGATGGCGCGCTTTGCCTTTATGTCCGACGGCCTCTTTGAAAAGATAGGCCTCAACGGGCGGGCGTTCTTTTCGCTGTTCGCGGGCTTCGGCTGCACGGCGGTCGCCGCGCTTTCCACCCGCTCGCTCGACGATAAAACGCTGCACAAAAAGACCGTGCTCATGCTGCCCTTCATTTCCTGTTCGGCGCGCCTGCCGATCTATCTTCTCGTCATCAACAGCGTCTTTCCCTTCGCAAAGCCGCTCGTGCTCATGGCCGTCTATCTCGGCGGAGCGGTTCTCGCCTGCCTTTTTTCCGCCCTTTACGACAGGGTGTGCGGAAAAAGCTCCCCGCCCCTGCTGATGGAAATGCCCGCTTTAAGGAAAGTCGGCGCAAAAAAGCTCGCAAAAGTCTTGCACTATTACGTAAAACAATTTATAATAAGAGTCGGGAGCGTTATAGTCGGCGTTACGCTCGTCATGTGGTTTTTGAACAGCTTTTCCTTTTCGCTCGCATATGCGGACGGCGGGGACAGCATTCTCTCCGCCGCGGGCAAGGGGCTGAAATACCTGTTCTATCCCATGGGAATAGACGACTGGCGGATATCCGTGGCCGCGCTCGGCGGCATATTCGCCAAGGAGGCGGTGGCGGGCACGCTCGTCATGCTCTTCGGCGGTTCCGTCGAGGGCGCGTTCACGCCGGAATCGGCGCTCGCCTTTCTGGCGTTCGCCTCGCTCTACACACCCTGTCTTTCGGCGCTCGCCGCCATACGGCGGGAAGTGGGGCTGAAAGGCGCGCTGTTTGCGGCGGGCGTGAGTTTCCTCGCCGGGCTGCTCGCGGGGTACGCGGTTTATTTTCTGGCCTCTCACGTGATCGCGCTGACTGCGGCGGCGCTCGTCGCCGCGGCGTGCGTGTTGGCGGGCATATTCGTAAAAAAGGACGGCGGCTGCAAGGGCTGCGGGAAATGCGATGGTGGAATTTGTTGCAAAGAGGCCGCAGGGCCTTGTAAAACTTCTGGCAGAACAAGGAGTGCCCTTTTCCGAAGCGCAGCGGGCGCTGCGGAAAAGGGACGTAAAAGTCAACGGCGCGCGCGTGGGGCGGGACGTCGAGGTGCAGGCGGGCGATAAGGTGGTCGCCTACGTGCGGGAGGAAAAAAAGCCCCCCGCCGTAATTTACGAGGACGAAAACGTGCTCGCCGCGGATAAGCCCAAGGGCGTGGAGAGCGAGGCGTTTTTTCAAGCTCTGAAAGAAGGGCGCGAGCTTTATTTCGTGCACCGCCTCGACCGCAATACCGACGGATTGCTCGTGTTCGCCAAAAACGAAGCGGCAAAAGAGGCTTTGCTCGCGGGGTTCAGAACGCACGCCTTTGAAAAATATTATCTCGCCGAGGTGTACGGCTCTTTTGAAAAAAAGAGCGGCACGCTCGCCGATTATCTCGTCAAGGACGCCGAAAAGGCGCAAGTGAAGATCTACGGCCGTCCCGTAAAGGGAGCGGTAAGGATAGAAACGCAGTATAAAACATTGAAAGAAAGCGGCGGCACGAGCCTGCTCGAGGTCAGGCTCGTTACGGGAAAAACGCATCAGATCCGCGCGCACCTCGCCTATTACGGACACTTCGTCATCGGGGACGGCAAGTACGGCAAGGATAGCGTAAACCGCCTTTACGGGGCGAAAAAACAGCGCCTTTCGGCGGAAAGGCTGGTCTTTCATTTCGCAAACGGGCCGCTTTGTTATCTCGACGGAAAAACCATAAAAAGGAAAAACTGACATGCCGCAGGACGCATTCACGCTCTATCATCAGGCGAAGGAACTCAATAAAATGCTGGCGGGGGGTAAGGTCAACAGGATTACCCAGCCCGCGGAAAGCGAAGTGTATTTCGGCGTTTACGCCAACGGCGCGCGCTGCAAGCTGGCGGTTTCGGCGAACGTGGCGACGGCGCGCGTGTGCACTTCGGCAAACGAAAAGGAAAATCCGCTTGCGGCGTACAACTTCTGCATGCTTTTGCGCAAACATCTGCTCAACGCCGTGATAGAAAGCGTTTCCCTGGACGGCTTCGACCGCGTGGTGAAAATAGTCTTTTCCTGCTACGACGAGCTTTTCGGCGACAAGAAAAAAATACTGTACGCCGAGATTATGGGCAAGTATTCCAACGCCGTGCTCGTGCAGGACGGCAAGGTGCTCGGCGCGATGAAGACGGCGGGCATAGAGGAGGCGGGCAAACGCCCGCTCATCGTGGGATTTCCCTACCTGCCGCCTCCCTCGCAGGACAAGCTCGCGCCCGACGATCCCGCGCTTTTGGGGCGGCTGACGGCGTTCGGCGGCGGGGATCTGGGCAAGTTTTTGTTTGAAAACGTTTCGGGGCTTTCCTATCCCACGGCGGCGGAGATCGCGTACCGCTTCGGCGCGGGCGCGGAAAGTTTTCCGCCGTTCGGCCTCGCGGCGGCGCAAAGCTGCCTGACGGCCGTTAAAGATTTCGTTTTCGGGGAAGATCTTTCCCCCTGCGTGAAGACGGGCGCGAAGGGCGCGGAGGACTTTTTCGCAAAGAGATACAAAAGCCTCGGCGGAGAATATATCGCTTTCGATACGGTGAACGCCGCGGAGGAATATTTTTTCGGCGCGAAAGAAAAAGACCGCGCCTTTTCCTCGCTGAAAAACAAGCTTTCCGAGTGCGTGAAAAAGGAAGAAAAAAAGTTTCTGAAAAGGCTTGCCATCATTTCCGAAAAGGAAAACGACTGCCGCGACGCGCAAACCGACAAAATCAAGGGCGATTTGATACTTTCCAACATTTACCGCGTGAAAAAAGGCGATAAGGTATTGGTGTGCGAAAATTATTACGCGGACAACGCCGAAACGAAGATAACGCTCGACGTAAATCTCTCCGCGCAGGAAAACGCGCAGCGCTACTATAAAAAGTACAACAAGCAAAAGCGAACCCTCGCGGCCGTCGCGCCGCAGAAAATAGAGGTGCTATCCGAACTCGAATACGTGAAATCGCTCAAAAGCGAGATAGATCTCGCCGAGGACGAGGAGGGGCTGAAATTCGTGGAGGCCGAGCTCGCGGCGGCGGGGTATCTGAAGAGAAAGGAAGAGCGGAAAAGCGCGAAGAAAAAGCCAGCGGCGGCGGGGTATCTCTACGAGATCGAAGGCTTTGCCGTGCACGTCGGCAGGAACAACGCCGAAAACGACGCCATCACGGGCGGCGCGCGCGGCAAGGATATCTGGCTGCACGCAAAGAGTTATCATTCTTCGCATGTCGTAATAGACGTGCGCGAGCGCCCGGCGACCCGAAGCGTTATCAAGGCGGCGGCGGAGATCTGCGCGTATTTTTCCGCGGGCAGGCAGGGAACGAAGATAGACGTCGATTACGCCGAGAAAAAATTCGTCAAAAAACCGCCTAAGGCGGCGCTCGGTTTTTGGATATATTCGGAATTTTCCACGATCACCGTCGACCCCGCAAAACACGAAGAATTTTTAAAACAGAGATAAAAAATTTGCTTTTTGCCACGAATTATGATAGAATAGGTGAGAATTTAAAAGGCAGGAGAAAATTATGAACTACAAATTTGAAAAAGCCGAAAAGAGTACGGTCAAAGTTTTTATAACGCTGGACGCGAACGAATGGGACGCCGCGCAGACGGAGGCGTATAACAGAACGAAAGGCAAGTATTCCGTGCCCGGTTTCAGAAAGGGGCACGTGCCGAGAAAGGTGCTTGAAAGCGCTTACGGCAAAGGCTTGTTCTTCGAGGACGCGATCAACGGCGCTTTCCCGAAATATTACTACGAAGTTTTAGGGAAAGAACCCTCCATCGAGGCGGTGGCGCAGCCTTCGCTGGACGTGGAGGACGTGAGCGACAAGGGCATTACCTTCGTGGCCGTCGTACCCGTCAAACCCGAAGTCAAATTGGGCGAATACAAGGGTATAAAGTTTAAAAAAGTTGAGTATAATGTTAAAGACGAGGACGTGGAAGCCGCGCTCACCCGCCTGCAGGAGAGAAATTCCCGCCTGGTGGCGGTGGAAGGCAGGGCGGCGGAAAACGGCGACACCGTCGTTATCGATTACAGCGGCAGCGTGGACGGCGTAAAGTTCGACGGCGGCACCGCCGAAAAACAGAACCTCGAACTCGGCAGCAAATCGTTCATTCCCGGTTTTGAAGAACAGGTGGTCGGCATGAACGTCGGCGAGGAAAAGGACATTTCCGTCAAATTCCCCGAAGATTATCATGCGGAGAACCTCAAGGGCAAGGACGCGGTGTTCCATATCGTGCTGCACGAAATCAAGAAGAAGGAATTGCCCGAAATCACGGACGAGTTCGTGAAGGACGCCGACGGCGCCGAGAGCGTGGAGGCCTTCAAGGCGGAAACGAGAAAGCGCATGCAGGAGAGCAACGACCGCCGCGCGCAGAGAGAGCTTGAGGACAATATCGTCAAGACCATCACCGACAAGGCGGAAACGGAAATTCCCGATGCGCTGGTGGAAAGCCAGATCGACCGCATGGTGCAGGAAATGGAATACCGTTTGATGTACCAGGGGCTGCGCCTCGAGGATTACCTCAAGTATTCCAAGATGAGCCTCGAAGACTATAGAAAGGGCTACGAGCCGCAGGCGAGGGAAATCGTCAAACAGCAGCTCGTGATCGACAAGATCATTTCCGACGAAAAGATCGAGGCTGGCGAGGAAGAGCTCGAAAAGAAGATCGCCGAAAACGCCGCCGCGCAGAATAAGAGCGCGGAAGAATACAAAAAGGAAAACGAAAGCAGAACGGACTATCTCAAAAACGAAATAGTCATCGAAAAACTCTTCGATTTCCTGAAAAACGCGAACACGATAGAATAAAAATCAGAGCAAGGGGTAAAAAATGGAAAGAAACACCGTGATACCTTACGTAGTGGAACAGACGGGCAAAGGCGAGAGAAGTTACGATATTTATTCGCGGCTTTTAGAGGACAGGATTATCTTTTTGACGGGCGAGATCAACGACGCCGTAGCCGACACGGTGGTTGCCGAACTCATTTACCTCGAAGGCAAGGATCCCGGCAAGGATATCTGTCTTTACATCAACTCGCCGGGCGGAAGCGTTTCCGCAGGCCTCGCGATATACGACACCATGAATTATATCAAATGCGACGTGCAGACCATCTGCATCGGGCTTGCCGCCAGCATGGGCGCGTTTCTGCTGTCCAGCGGCGCGAAAGGCAAGCGGTTCGCCCTTCCCAACAGCGAAGTGATGATTCACCAGCCTCTGGGCGGCGCGCAGGGCCAGGCGAGCGATATAAAGATCATGGCCGATCATATCATAAAGACCAAAAAGAAATTAAACACCATATTGTCTTTGAACACGGGAAAGCCTTACGACGTGATCGAAAGGGATACCGACAGGGACAATTACTTATCGGCGGAGGAAGCAAAGGAGTACGGGTTGGTCGACGAGATCTTCTATAAACGTCCTTAACTTTCCGCCGAAGAGGAGAAGTCAATGAAAGAAAAGGAAAGTTATTGTTCGTTCTGCGGCAGACCCAAGGAAAAGGTGCGGGAGCTGATCGTCGGGCCGAACGGCATTTGTATCTGCGACGAGTGCGTGGAAAGCTGCCGCGAGCAGATTTTGGACGCCCGCGCGCGGACGAAAACGGGGGCGAACGTAAAACTGCTCAAACCCGCCGAGATCAAGGCGCGGCTGGACGATTACATCATCGGGCAGGACAGGGCGAAACGCGTTTTGTCCGTCGCCGTGTATAACCATTATAAGCGCATCAACGCCGCGCCCGACAATAAGGACGGCGTGGAGCTGGAAAAGAGCAACGTGCTCCTTTTAGGACCTACGGGCAGCGGAAAAACCCTGCTGGCGCGCACGCTCGCAAAGATTTTGGACGTGCCTTTCGCCGTCGCGGACGCGACCACGCTCACCGAAGCGGGCTATGTCGGCGAGGACGTTGAAAACATTTTGCTCAAGCTCATCCAGAACGCCGATTACGACGTGGAACGCGCCCAGCGCGGCATCGTCTATATCGACGAAATCGACAAGATCGCGAGAAAGAGCGAGAACGTATCCATCACGCGCGACGTTTCGGGCGAGGGCGTGCAGCAGGCTCTTTTGAAGATTATAGAAAGCACGGTGGCAAGCGTTCCCCCGCAGGGCGGAAGAAAGCATCCCCAGCAGGAGTGTATCCGCATCGATACCACGAATATTTTGTTCATCTGCGGCGGCGCTTTCGTGGGGCTGGATAAGATCGTGCAGAAACGCATTGAAAATTCTTCGCTCGGCTTCGGCGGAAAGGTCGTCAACAGCCAGGAGGATAATTTCGAATTCGTGAACGAAATCCAGCCGCAGGATCTTATAAAATTCGGGCTGATACCCGAATTCGTCGGCCGCGTGCCCATCACGGTGGGGCTCAACCCGCTGGACGAAAAGGCGCTGGTCAATATCCTCACCGAACCGAAAAACGCGCTCGTAAAGCAATATAAAAAGCTCTTCGGCATGGACAACGTCAACCTCGAAATCACGAGCGACGGCGTTCTTGAAATAGCGAAAAAGGCGATCGCGCTCAAAACGGGGGCGAGGGGGCTTAGGACCATTCTGGAAAATCTCATGCTGGATACGATGTACGAAATACCCTCTGAGGCAAACCTCGACAAAGTCGTTATCGACGGCGACGTAGTGAAGTTCGGCGTCAAGCCCAAGCTTGTGAAAAAGGAAATCGCGTAAAACTGCTTACGAAGGAAAAATCAACATAGATTTTTTACGCAGGAAAAGACCATAAGAAAAACGTGAGATAAACTCTTACGAAAGAAGACCGCTGCACGGAAAGACCGCGCGGCGGTTTTTTTTATGCCGCAAACCGCGTCGCTCCCGCGGCGGAACGGCGGTATGCGTTTCTTGCTGACGCTCCGTCTGAGCGCGTCGAGAGGCACGCGTGCGCATACGTTTTGCATAAACGTATGCGCATGCGTATGATTTCGGGGCGCTTTT
>ERZ506969.180-NODE-180-length-19446-cov-4.49538_pt1 | contig 19446 bp, 15 predicted proteins | sample MGYA00512891_ERZ506969 | MGnify/ENA metagenome assembly ERZ506969
CGTGTGCTCTTCCGATCTCTTCTTTAATCTGTTTTGAAAAATGTGTAACATCGAATCTTTGTCCAAAAGGATCAATTCCTCTTTCTCTTAAAAAATCTAACTTTTCTCTTCTGACTAACTCTTGTTCACTAAACTGTCTTTCTTCCATTGTCTTCTCCTTTTCCAAATAAAAAACTCCCATCCACAAGGGACGAGAGTCATCGTGTTACCACCCTAATTCGTTATTATATCACTATAACAACCTTTTCAACTCCTAACAGAGTCTAGCCTGTAACGCGGCACACGTTATTTTATCACCTTTGATCCAAAATACGGCTCCTAGTCTTTATTCATTATTTCTATCATCATCCATTCTCACCAACAGGACTCTCTTTGCATGTCTCAAAACAATTACTTTTCTATTCATAGCCTTTTTCTATACGCTTTGTATTATATAAACAAACCAAGTCCTTGTCAAGCACAGAACTTGGTTTTCCAAGTATTTATCACTATTTTTTATGCATAACTAAACATTTTCATATATTTTTTATCCATCATTTCTTCTAACAATTCCTCACGATTAAATGATTGTGGTGTCACGCCATCAACTTCTATAAACAATGTTTCTCTATCCATAACTTCAACTTTCATCGACTGAATCGAAACGCCATGCTTTTTTAGAGTATGTTGAATATCAGCGAGAGCAGAAGAATCTTGAGTCACTTGTATTTGTATAATTTGACCTTGATTGGTAAATTTACGAAATACACCCTTATGGAATATAAACTGCAGTCCAGCCACACACAATGTCGCCATTATACCAACATCATATAGTCCTGCACCAATACAAGAACCTGCACCAGCAGTTGCCCACATACCAGCCGCAGTTGTTAATCCAGATACTGTTCCATGTCTTACAAATATAACACCCGCTCCTAAAAAACCAACACCACTAACAATTTGAGCAGCCATACGAGCAGCATCATATTCATTGACATCTGGAAAGCCATATTTAGAAACAATCATAATCAATGCAGCTCCTAGAGCAATAATTGAATGTGTCCTAATTCCTGCTTCTTTATTCCTATTTCTTCTCTCATAACCAATAAACGCACCACACATTCCTGCTATGAGTATTCTTAAAAACCATTCCCAATGAATCACTATAGATGGCAATATTAACATCTCCTATTCACAATATATTTGTCTAAGCAATTTCCTCTTTTCTTCATCAATACCATATTCTTTTTCCAAGAATACATTATAGTCCGAATATCTTTCTTTAATAGAATTGATTGTATACATTATATTCTCTTTTTGAACATATAACAATGGTTCACAATATTTTCTCATATCAGCTGATATATTAAGTTCATCACAGAAAGCTTCATTAAAGGCTTTTAAATATTCATTAGATAATAAATATTCTTGAATTCCATCTTCTTCACTCATACCTAAAGCCATCATAATTAAAAATGCACTCACACCTGTACGATCTTTTCCAGCTGTACAATGAAAATAAACATGCCCATCATTTCGTAGTAGCAACTCAAAAAGTTTATGATAAGCTGGATTATCAAAAGCCATAGTCTTATAACCCTCACTTACATAACTCAATAGAAATTTTAGTTTTTCTAAAGTCATTTCACCTTGTAACATAGAACCAAAATCAAAACCTTCATCCGTTGCTTCCTTCACTTGTAAAGCTGCAATACGCTCATAAATAGCATTTGGAAAAACAATATCCTGACTCATTAAAGATTCTTTTTCATCTCTATAGTCTAAGATGTAATGAATTCCTAGTTCTTTTTCCATGTATAAAGCATCATCAAATGTGATTTGATCTAATGAAGCACCTCTAAAAATTTTATTCTTTTTCATGACTTGTCCATCTTGATTTTGATATCCACTGACATCTCTAAAATTTCTAATTTTCAATTCCCTCATAATCCTTTTACCTTTCTCATATGGTTCACTAATTCTTCAAACTGTTGTTTATTAAGTCCATAATCACCCATTTGTGTTAAACGAGAATCATGGAAATCACTTCCCCCACTTTTAAATAAGTTAAACTTTTTTGCATACTTTTGTGTTAAAGGATAATCTTCATCTTTCATACTAGGATGAGAGATTTCTATGCCTTGTAATCCATATCCAACATATTTTTCAATTTCATCATAATTATTATATTCACATGGATGAGCAATTATGGCAATTCCACCATCTTTTTGAATAGCTTCTATACCTTTTTGTATATCTATATAGCCCATTTGTAAATCAGTTTCTTTTGATGTTTTTGATGCAAAGAGTCCACGATATTTTTCTGGTGTCATTTCTTTTGGATATTTTTCCATTAATGCTAAGAAGATATGAATTTTAAAGACAATGTTATAAGGGGAATATTTTTTAGCATCTTCATAAGTGATATGATAGCCCTTTTGAGAAAGATTTTCAATCAGTTTATGATGATATGCATCTCTACATGCTAATGTTTTTTGACAAAGTGCCTCTACATGAGGAGCCTTTTCATTCAACCATAAACCTATAATATGAATCTTTTTTGCAACATCCTCATCATAACAGCTCATTTCTACACCCCGAATAGTTCGAATGCCTAATTCCTCTCCAAGACGTTTCACTTCATCTAAATGATCAATTGTATCATGATCAGTAATTGCAATTCTTTGTATTCCTTTCTCTTTAGCCATCAATAAAACATCACGTATTTCTTTTGTTCCATCACTATGATTTGTGTGAACATGTAAATCAGCATATATCATTGATTGACCTCCTAGATAATCGTTAAAAGATTATCTTTTTTTGTAACCTTTTTTTGTTGTGTTGGAATAATCTCTAAATAATTGCTTGAGTTTGTCACAACAACCATAGTTGTTGCATCTAATCCTGCTTCCTTAATCTGAGTTAAATCTACTTCCAATAACAAATCTCCCTGTTTAACAGTTTGACCTTTTGTCACATATTGAACAAATGGCTTACCATCTAATTTTACAGTATCAATCCCAATATGTATTAAAATCTCAACACCCTTATCAGTTGTTAACCCAATCGCATGTTTTGTTTCAAAAGTTGCAGAAATCACCCCATCAGCAGGAGCATATATTTTACCATCCTGCGGTATAACAGCAATTCCTTTGCCTAAGACTTCGCCAGAAAACATTTCATCATTCACATCATTTAAATCAATAACATGACCTTCAACAGGACTTTGTACAGAGTTAATTGTATTGTTCACTTTTGGTTTTGTTTCATCAATAGGATCTTCAAAGCCAATAACAAGCATTGCTACAAATGTCCCAACAGCAGAAATAATCATTGTAATAATAGCATTTATTAAGTTCGCATTTCCATTACCACCCATCCACATAGGGAAGTTAATAATACTTGGTGTCATAAAAGCAAATGCTTTTAAAGCTGTAAATCCTGCATATAAACCACCCAAACAACTTCCTATCATAACTGCATACATAGGTGTTTTTAATCTCAATGAAACACCATAGATACATGGTTCAGTAATTCCAGCAAAGAATGCTGTAAAACCAGCAGACACACATGTATTCCTAAATTCTTTGTTTTTTGTTTTAATAGCACACGCAAAAGCTGCTGCACCTTGAGCCATATTAGCAGTTAATGTTAACGTTCTAGAGAATGGATCATACCCAGACTGTGATAAAATTTGAATACCAGCAATTGCTAATGTCGCATGCATTCCAGTTGCTACCATCCATGGATAAACAATACACATAATTGCTATTGCAAACATTCCAAATGTATTATAAACCCACAATAATGCATCACCTAAATAAATCGAGATAATTCCCATTGCTGGTGCTAAGACAACAAATGTTAATGGTGTCATAATAAGGAGAGTTAGTAAAGGTGTTAACATTCCTTTTAAGAGTTCTGGTAAGTATCTATTTAATGTGAATTCAACTTTACTCATAACCCAAACCATTAATAATGCTGGGATAAGTGAAGATGTATATGGCATACCATAAAGCGGTAACACACCAAACATTTGCCCAATGAATTTTGGATCAGTAGACGAAACAATGGCATTCCAATTTGGATGCACCAATGCACAACCCAACAATGCAGCCATAAACATATTACATTTAAAATGTTTAGCAGCAGCAACAGCGACAAATACTGGCAGGAATGTAAATCCTGCATCAAAGACAAAACTAAAAACATAGAAAGTCATTGATGTTTCAGCACTTGCCCATCCCATTGTTGATATAAATAATAAAATACATTTTCCAAGTCCAGTTCCTACAAGTATTGGAATTATTGGTCCAATAGCACCAATGATTGCTGAGAACATAGAATTAAAAATATTCTTCTTTTTAGGTTTTTCTTTGATTTCTTGTTCATCTGAAATATCTGCAATTTTACAAACATCTAAATAAACATCATGTACATGTGTACCAATAATAATTTGATATTGACCACCTTTTTTAATCAATGATAATACCCCATCAATCCCTTTAATCTTTTCATCATCAGCTTGCGATTCATCCTTTAATGTGAATCTTAAACGTGTCATACAATGCTGTAAAGAAATAATATTATCTTTTCCTCCAACAGCTTCAATAATTTCTTTTGAAAGTTTTTCATATTTCATTTTCTTATCCTCCATTTTCTTGAAAACTTCAATTCATGAAGGTTTGGCCAACTTAATGTCACCATCCAACTGTATATATGCAAACCATTTCTTTATTATTTCACCTCACTTATTAGAAACGATTTTAGCAACATGTATTGTTAAAAATAAAACCTCTTCATCCTCTAAACAGTAATCATATTTTCTTTCAATCAAAGATTTGATTTCTAATGCACATAAATAAGGTTGTACATATTTTTCTTTCATAATTTCTAAGAGATCATTATTTAAAGAATCATCTTGGATATGCTTTGCCTGATTAAAAACACGCAATCCAAAAAACTTCAAATGTGTGACAAAACGATAATAAGATAAAGAATCTTCATTAAAATCTCTCCCAAAATAATTCTTTACCAATTCTAAAATACCTTGAATAAACCCTGTTATTTCATAAACATCACTAATATTCTTTCCAACTTCACTACTTACAATATGTAATGCTATAAAACCAGCTTCATTATCATCCATCTGAATATTATATTTTTCTTCAATCAGAGATAAAGTCCATAATCCTAATTCAAATTCTTTCTTATAAAAATGTTTAATTTCTAATAAAAGTTGATTTTTCAAAAGAATTCCTTCACGATACCTTTCAATACTTGTATGAATATGGTCAGTTAAACTAATATATAAAGAATCATCTATATCATTATTTAATTCTCTTCTCGCTTTTTGAATCACTTGATCTGATATTTCCATATATTCAATAGGAATGTCTTTTAACATGTTTATCATTTTTCTTTGACTTGGTTTCAAACTCATTTCAAATGTCTTATTAATCTTTCCAGTATCGATATCATCACCTGTTTTCTTACCATAAGCCAAACCTTTTCCCATAACAATAATTTCCTCTTTATTATCATTTGTTGTCACAACAACATTGTTATTAAGAATCTTTTTAATAATCATGTTTATCCCTCCCTCATAGAAAAAACCTGTTCGCAGATTAAAAACATCTGTAAACAGGTTTTGTGTAGCCTCAATTTGTGCTCTAACAATCCATATATTACATAATTATCATAGCACTTCTCTTTTTTTGTGTCAACGCTTTCACAGACATGAAAACGTTAATTTTCTGTAAAATAATTAAATACTGATTTATCACCAGTATTGAGATAATGACGATAAGCTTCTAAAATTTCTTGCATCTGTTGGTATGTATCCACTTTAGATAAATAATTCTTAATAACACTCGCTGATTTTAAGCCCTTAATATACCAAGGTGCATGTCCTCTCATTTGCCGAATTGCGTTTTTTTCACCCTCAACTGGAATAAGTCTTTGTGCATGTTTTAAACATTGATCTATTCTTTCATCAGCAGTTGGATCATCTAATAAAATATCATGTTCAACATATTCAACCATTTGCTTAATCACCCAAGGATTTCCAAGTGCTGCACGCCCTACCATAACAGCATCACAGCCAGTTTCTTCTAACATTCTTTTGGCATCTTTGGCAGTTTTAACATCTCCATTACCAATAACTGGAATGGAAACTGCCTCTTTGACCTTTTTAATCCAGCTCCAATCAGCATGCCCTTCATACATTTGTGAACGTGTTCTTCCATGAACTGCAATGGCACTTGCTCCAGCACGCTCAATAAGTTGCGCAATCTCAACACAGTTAATCGAATCAAAATCATACCCTATTCTTATTTTCACTGTGACTGGTTTACTGACTGCCTCAACAACACTTTTGACAATATCATAAACCAGATCAGGAAATTGCAAAAGATAACTCCCTGCATGTGCCTTGAGCACTTTATTCACTGGGCATCCCATATTAATATCAATGATATCACAATTAGAATTCTCATCAACAAACTTGGCTGCAGTGACCATTGATTCAACATCTCCACCAAAGACTTGAATACTCATTGGATGTTCATTTTCATCAACCTTTAACATTTCAATTGTTTTCTGATTACCATAACATAATGCTTTATCACTCACCATTTCACTGACAACTAATCCAGCACCAAACTCCTTAATAATTTTACGAAATGCAACATTCGTAATACCTGCCATTGGAGCCATAACTATTCTATTTTCTATATCTATATTTCCTATTTTCATTTTATTCACCATAACACAATATAACATAATTCTTTTATAAAACAAAGACAAATGAATGATATATTATATACATAGGAGGCGATACAAATACAAAAATTTATATAAGAAAGTAATATATTCTTTTCTCATGATAACATAGATGATATGAAGTCTCCCTCCCTCTCCCTAAAAGTCTTTATATTATCGAATTATATAATACGAAAATGAAAACTTATTCCCGTGAGTTTTCATTTTTATTTATTTTTTATGTATATAATTTAAAAAAGTGGTAAATCTATATATAGATAACTTGCACTTTCCCCTCTATTTTTCCTCCCCATTAAAATAGATGTAAGTTATCGATTAGTTATATTCCTAATATTGGTAAACCCAAGAAGAAAATAAGCACGCCCCTCGTGCTTATTTTTTCTTATTATCAAATTGTTTTTTTTATTGTATAATAAAACTATATACGAGGAGGGTTTTTATGAACTTTAAAGAAAAGATATCAATTCATTATACCTCATTAACACCTACTGAAAAAAGAATTTGTACAATGATATTTGATAATCCACAAATCATTATAAAAAATTCCATTGTTGAAGCAGGGGATTTATGTCATACATCCAAATCTGCTATATTAAGATTTGCCAAGAAACTTGAATATCGTGGGTATAGTGAATTTAAATATGCTGTAGAAGAATACTATAATAAGACGCATAATGACCAACCTATTCCAAACAATCAAGAAACTGTTCTTCAGCAAATTTCTACATCTTATGCACAAACCATTGAGGCTCTAGGACTTTTAGATTATGAAGATAAATTAAAAGAATTAGCCTCTCTTATTGATAGTTACACATATGTAAAGGCTATAGGAATTGGAAATTCAGCATTTTGTGCTAATCAATTAGTATATTCTCTCTATTCTCACAACAAGTTTTTTGATGCAGTTGTTGATGATGTTCAATTTGATTATTTATCGAATTGCTTAACTCAAGATTATCTCTTAATTATATTTTCTGTTACAGGATCATCCAATACTTTTTCAAAGTTATTAAAAGCTGCTAAGAATGCTGGTTCAAAAATTGTTATAATCTCAATGAATAACGATTCACCTATAAATCATTATGCTGATATTCAATTTATTTTACCTTCAAGTATCTCTAATCTTCAAAATAAAATAGTTCTTAATCAATTAGACAATAGAACAACTCTCTATTTCTTCTCAGAAATTATTTCATATTACTATGGAATCTATCTAGAACATAAATGAAAAGACACCTCACTAAAATGAAGTGTCTTTTCCTATATTATAAATTCCATAAGTATTTGGTTCATAAATAAACTCTACTCCTGTTATTTGATGATTTAAATACTCTTTTAACCCTCTCATCCCTGCTGCTTCACTTGTCATATGATTAACAACTAAAAGCGGAATATGATGATCAACAGCCCATTGAACTGCTCCCCAATTATCAATTCCATCATCACTAACCAAGCAAGCATCAACTTGTTTTTGACACATTTCAAATATATTTGTACATGCTCCAGTTCCTATCCCCAAACGCTTAATGTTTTTCGTTTGACTTCCAATGATTTGAATGCCATATTGGAAATATGGTTCTATACACTCTGTAATGTGTTTCGCTAATTGTATAGTACTCATATTGACATCAGTTGCTATACGAATAAAACTGTCTTGCACTGCTTCTTCAAAATTCAGTTTTAATAATTGTGCCCATTGATCTCGGACACCATATTCTGGATAAAGATCCCATAAATCATGACAGCGATACACTGCGATATTATTTTTTTCTAATAATGCTTTTTTTTCGTGCTGGGCAATTCTCACATTTGTTGGTAATAACGTTGATTCTAAATAAAATGGATTTTCATGTGTAATGATAAAATGACATTTTGCATTTATTGCCTTTTCTATAATATCAAATGTTGCAACCCAACATACAATAACTTGATTAACTTCTTGTTCATCATCACCTATCAGTAATCTATCTCGAGTAAGTGATCTATTTACCCACTCTCCCTGCTTATCTAGACAACTTATTATCTCAGCTATTTTCATTTCTCTTCTCCTTACCACTGAAAGAATAGCTATTCACCTATTCCATTGAACTTTGTTCCTCAATATCCATTTGTTTATCATAACTCTTCATAAATGGTATAAAGATAATAACATTTATGATAAATAATCCTATCCATACAACAATAGCACGCCAATCTAAGGTTGATAAAAATGCATAAAGTGGTGCTGGTAATGTCCATGGAACACTCATACATGTTCTATTCATAAAGCCTACTGATGTTGCCCCATATGCTATTGCAACATTGATTATGATACATATAACACTTGGTATAAATGTTAAAATATTGAGAACTGTTGGCACCCCAAATACCAATGGTTCATTAATATTAAACAAAGAAGATGGAACCGCTAATTTACCTAAAGAACGCAATCTTTTATTCTTGCATATAAAATTCATATTAAATAAAATGGCTAAATAGACAATTGCAAGTCCAAATATAAATGTAAAGTTTCCTGCTATGATATTTGGAATATCTTTTCCTGCATTATATGCATCAAGATTAGCAACCAAATTACCTGTAAAAATAGGTGTTGTAATGGCACTCACCATATTGTCCCCATGAATTCCAAAGAACCAGAAGACAACTGTTAATACAACAATAAATAACATTGATGGTAATGAAGCCGTTGCAGATATTAATGGTGAAAATATAGTGAATACGAGATTTGTTAAGCCACTTCCTGTTATCATGAAAATAACTTGATCTAAAACAATAAATAAAATTGTATTTACAACAAGTGGCAATAATACTTCAAATGGTCCAGCAACCATTGGTGGTACACCTTTAGGCATTGAAATTTTTAAGTTTTTTATAATCATCCAATGATTGATTTCAATAACCAATAAAGCAATAATAATTGCTGCAAACATTGAAGAAGCTCCTAAACCACTCACATCTATAAACGAACCCTCATTGATACTTTGTGGGACTCCTGCAACACATAGAAATACAAATAATGCTGTTAAACTGTTAGGTAAAGCTTCCATTTTATAATATTTAGAAAAACGATACGAAATACCTAAAACAACATATACCGAAATAATTCCAATAGTTAGATGAAATGGAATAGTTAATAATGATGACCAATCAGTAGCCCAATTCTTCCACATAATCATCAGTTGAAAAAAGAAATTTGTTGGTTTCATCACTTCTAAATCCACAGGTGGATTGGCAATCATTAATGATATCCCACCAATGACTGTAAACGGAATAAGAATAGTCAATCCATCCCTCAAAGCAGATAAATGCTTTTGAGAAGCAATTCGAGTTGCTACTGGTACGACTTTCTCTTCCATAACTTTTTGAAACTTGTCGAAAAACACTTTTAATTTATCCATATTATTTCTCCCCTCTGTAAGTGTTTACACAAGTATTATACTTTCTTTGAGAAAAAGTGTCAATATATATTATTGATATTGGGAATTTTCTTATAAATATTTATAAATTCTTAAGATTTTTTTACTATTTTTTACTTATCTATTTGATATAGTGTAAATGAGGTGATAATAATGTTACAAATTAAGCATTTATCTAAGATATATAAATCTAAAAATGTTGAAGTCCATGCTCTTAATGATATAAATCTTGAAATTCAAGATAAAGGTATGGTCTTTATTTTAGGTAAAAGTGGAAGTGGAAAGTCTACTCTTCTAAATGTTTTAGGAGGATTAGATCAATTTAGTGAAGGTGAAATTATTATCTGTGGGAAATCAAGTCAGAATTTTAAACAAAGTGACTTTGATTCTTATAGAAATACTTTCATAGGATTCATTTTTCAAGAGTATAATGTTATGGATAACTTTACAGTGAAAGAAAACATTGAACTCGCTTTACAACTTCAGGGTAAGAAAGTTGAACAAAATGTTATCCAAAATATCCTTGAAGAAGTGGATTTACAAGGACTTGAGGATCGTAAACCTAATGAGTTATCTGGTGGTCAATTGCAAAGAGTCGCAATTGCCAGAGCATTAATTAAGAATCCTGAAATTATTATGGCTGATGAACCAACTGGTGCACTTGATAGTCATACCGGCAAACAAGTCTTTGATACCCTTAAAAAACTATCTCAAAACAAACTGGTTTTGATTGTTTCACATGATAAAGAATTTGCTAAATATTATGCAGATCGTATTATCGAATTAGCAGATGGAAAAATTATTAGTGATACAAGTAAGGAAAGTATTGCTCCCCAAAAGGTCAATAATAGTATTTCTATTTTAGAGAATGAATTCATAAATATAGAGAATTCAAAACAATTAACAGATGAAGATATTCATGAAATTGTAAATAGATTAAAGAGACATGATGGTGAAACCATTATATCTTTTAATCAAAATACAAACAAAGAGATTAAGAAAACAAATCATATTGATGATTATGGAAATTTAGAGGTTTTTCATAAAACTACAAAAAAACATCTCAATATGAAAGATTATGCATCTAAAACAATATCCTTTATCAAATCAAAATTACCTTTTAAAAGTTCTATGAAGATTGCATTATCTAATCTGAAATTAAAACCATTTCGATTATTTATAACTATAATGCTCTCTGTATCTTCTTTTACTCTCTTTGGATTTACGAATACACTCTCTCAATACAACAAAGAGACAGCAACATTTCACTCCATGAAAGATAGCCAAGTCAATTATATTTCAATTGGAAAGACAGAAAAAATAGGTACTGAAAATTACATTTATGAGGCACCAACAAAACTTAAGAAAGAGGATTATCAAAATCTTCAAAAGAAATATCCAACTCTTCATTTTACAAATACATTTGCCAGTAATGTTTCAACAAGTTTAGATGTTACACAACATATTGAGAAAATAACTAAATTATCTGGAAATAACGAACAAATGTTTTATCAAACATCATTCTCTGCATTAGCACAAATTGATAATGAGATGATTAAGGCTAATCAATTTACTTTAAAAGGTCATCTGCCACAAAATGATACTGAAATTGTTATAACTGAATTTCTTGCAAATACTTTTAAACAATTAGGATATCAAATAACTGATGCAAAAGGAAATACAAATCAAAATAATATTCAATCATCAGAAGATTTGATAGGAAGAATATTAAAATTAACTATAAATGATAAAGAGATTAATTTTAGAATCTCTGGAGTTTTAGATACACATATTGATTTATCTCGATATGAAAGTCTTAAGGAAGATAAGGAGCAAAATTTCTCTCAATACTATTTATCTACTGAGCTCCAAACTCTATTATATAACAGTTATCATTGCTTAGGCTATGTAAGCGATTCTCGTTTACAAGATGCTATTGATAATTACAATGTTTATGTAACACAAACAAATGGAAGATATATGGATATTAATTATGAAGATAATTATTACAATCCTGAATCTTTCTATCGATATGATGACATGAATAAAGATCAGCTTATAGACTTTAATAATGGTGGCAGTTTCTATGTCAATTATCAAACGATTAAGAATATACGTTTTGGTAATATAACAATTCAAGATTATGTGAATCAAAATATAAATGATTCTTCAAATGAAAAAGAAATGATGCGTATTATTAAAGAAGCAGTAAAAAAATATGAATCTCAGATTGTCAATTCTAAAATCAAATTATCTATATCTTCTGACATATACTTAGAAAATATAATTGATAAAATTGCAGGTGTCTATATCGATTTATCTCATGAAGAAAGTCACAGTTTTGTATTAAAAGATACTCTCATCCAAAAATACAATCTTAAAACTGATGGTTATTCTGAATGCTTGATTGCCCCTATGGTTGATGATGAAATGTTAAAAGATATCATTTCATACACATATAATGATAACATAGATCAGTCAAGTTATATTCTTAATAATCAAGTCATGCCTATGTTATCTTCTGTTAATTCAGTTATATCCACTTTAGAAAATGTATTCTTTTATATAGGAATTGGCTTTGCAGTCTTTGCTTCTATCATGTTCTGTAATTTCATTGCTACAAGTATTGCTAATAAAAAACGTGAAATAGGTATTTTAAGAGCAGTTGGAGCACGTGGTATTGATGTTCTTAAAATATTCTTAAATGAAAGTTTGATGATTGCAGTTATTAACTGGATACTTTCAGTTATTGTATGTTTTGCCGGAGTCACTTTCATCAATCAATATATTAGAAATGAATTTGGGGTGCTGGTAACAATTCTTAATTTTGGATTGCTACAAATTGTATTACTTCTTATTATTTCTATTGCGGTTGCTTGTATAGCATCAGCTATTCCAGTTTATAAGATATCTAAGAAAAAGCCAATTGATGCAATTAAAGATAGAAAGTAATATAAATGGAGGGTCAATTATTCGTAATTGGCTCTTTTTCATAAAAAAAAGATTAGTCTATTAAAACTAATCTATTTCTTTAAGAATTTCATTCAAATCATCTTCATTAAATTGATATTTCTCATTACAGAATTGACATTTCATTTCACAACCATGATCTTCATCTATCATTGCTTGTATTTCATCTTTACCAACTGTCATTAAAGCTGTTGCCATTTTATCTTTTGAGCAATCACATTCAAAGAATAAATCTTGGGTTGCTAAGATTTCTACATCTTCAAAAATAACTTTTAAGATGTCCTCTGGTGTTTTTCCTTCATGTATCAGTGAAGAAACAGGTGGAAAATCTTTCATTCTTTCTTCAATAAATTGGATATCTTCATCTGTTGCATTTGGTAACAACTGAATAATAAAACCACCACTTGACAATATCTCATTAGTATCATTGACTAGAACACCAACAGAAACAACTGAAGGTATCTGTTCAGAAGCCATAAAATAATATGAGAAATCGTCTCCAATTTCACCACTTTGTAACGGCACAGTACCAACAAAAGGTTCCTTTAATCCCATATCTTTAATAACCTGTAAAGACCCCTCTTTTCCGACTGCAACACCAACAGCTAATTTACCTGTATCATTATATGTATAATGAACTTCAGGATTAGCTACAAAAGCTTTAATTTTACCATCACTATGTGTAGTTGCTAAGATGGTTCCAATGGGACCACCACCATTAATCGTAATAGTCATTTTTTCATTATTTTTATTCATAGCACCCATCATAAGAGTGGCAGACATAACACGTCCTAATGCTGCAGAGGCCGTTGGCCATAACCCATGTTTTATTCTTGCCTCTTCTAAAAGATGAGTTGTTTGACAAGCAAAAACACGACAATTTCTGGATTCAACAATTCCTCTTACTAAATAATCTTTCATAATCTATCCTCCAAAAGCAAAATAGCTTATTAATGGTAGAATCATACATAATACTAAAATAAACACTAATATTTTGCTCATTGTACTTCTTTTCATTTTCATTCTCCTTTGAAAAAATAAGCGCTAAGCGCTTATTTCATTTCATCTAATAAATCATCATCTAAGTCTACTGGATCAGGAGTCTTAGGAGCTTCCGGGAAAGTGATATCTTGATGATCTTGAGCATCATCTACTTTACCGTCATGCATTTCTAACATAACACCTGTATTGTATAGTGATTCGATTTGTTCATTATTTAAAGTCTCATGTTCTAATAAGGCATTAGCAATTGTCACTAATTTATCCCTTTGAGCTTCAATAATATCTTTACATTCAGCATAGCATCCATCAATAATCTTACGTACCTGCTGATCAATTTCAAATGCAATTTGCCCTGAATGAGAGTTATCTTGAGAAGAGTAATCTCTCCCTAAGAAAACAGCATTTTGTCCAGATGCATACTTAATTGGACCCAAATCAGACATACCTAATTCTGTAACCATCAATCTCGCAATTCTAGTTGCTTGTTCAATATCATTATGAGCACCTGAAGTTACATCACCAAAGAAAACTTCTTCAGCCACACGTCCACCCATATAACCAGTAATACTAGCTATTAACTGAGATTTAGTCTGTAAATATGTCTCTTCTTTAGGTGTCATTAAGTTATATCCACCAGCATTTCCTCTTGGAATGATAGTTACCTTTTGAACCTTATTAGCATGCTCTAATGTCAACCCAATAATTGCATGTCCAGCTTCATGATAAGCAACAATCTTTCTTTCATGTTCAGTATATTTACGAGATTTTTTCGCTGGTCCACCAATAACACGATCAATCGCTTCATCAACATCATCCAAAGTAATTAATTGATGCCCTTGTCTTACTGCTAATAAAGCAGCCTCATTTAATACGTTTGCTAATTCAGCACCAGAGAATCCTGGAGTACGCTGAGCAACATTGTCAAAATTCACATCTGGCGCAAATTTCTTGTTTCTCGCATGAACTCTTAAGATATCAGCTCTTGCTCTCTTATCAGGATTAGCAACCTGAATTTGTCTATCAAAACGTCCTGGACGAAGTAATGCTGGGTCTAAGACATCAGCACGGTTTGTAGCAGCTAAGATAATAATACCTTCATTACCACTAAATCCATCCATTTCTACTAATAACTGATTTAAAGTTTGTTCACGTTCATCATGTCCACCACCAACACCAGTTCCTCTTTGTCTACCAACTGCATCAATTTCATCAATAAAAATGATACATGGAGCATTTTGTTTGGCTTTTTTAAACATATCACGAACACGTCCAGCACCAACACCAACAAACATTTCTACGAATTCAGATCCTGAAATTGAATAGAATGGAACGTTGGCTTCACCAGCAACTGCTCTCGCAAGTAAAGTTTTCCCTGTACCTGGTGGCCCTACCAATAAAACACCTCTTGGAATTTTAGCCCCCATACTTACAAACTTCTTAGGATTCTTTAAGAAATCAACCAATTCAGTTAATTCTTCTTTTTCTTCATCAGCACCAGCAACGTCAGCAAATTTTGTATTGCTGTCTTTTTCTAACTTCGCACGTGAGTTTCCAAAATCGAAAGCTTTGGCATTGGCTCCACCGCCACCACCAATACTTCTCATTACAAATATCATGACACCAATTAATAAAACATAAGGAAGCAATCCTAAAATGGTATCCATTAACATATTTTCACTTTTAGCATCTAGAACACTAACCTTAATGCCTTTATCTTCTAATAACTGCATCAATGAATTTAATTCTTCATCAGTTTGCGGAACATTTGTCTTAAATGCATAAGTGACATCTTTTCCTTTTTCATTTTTTGTGTACTTTCCTTCTACACTTGTCACGTAAATACCTGGCATAACTGTCATTTCAGTAACTTTTTGTTTGTCTAAAATGGAAACAAACTCATTGTAATTGACTGCACTTGACTTTCCTGTGTTTAACAATGGCACAAGTGAACTCAATAAGATAATGACAACTAACCAAGGCATTATCGCTTTAAATAAACTCTTATTTTTGTTATTCATACGATCTCCTTTTTATTGATAACATTCTTCTTTAAGAATACCAACATATGGTAAGTTTCTATATTTTTCATCAAAATCTAACCCAAATCCAATAACAAATGCATTTGGAATTTCAAAACCAACATATTTAGCTTCTATCGGGAAAGTTCTTCCTTCTTTTTTATCAAGCATTGTTACAATTTCAACAGTTGCTGCTCCACGTTCTTCTAACATTGCTTTCACTGTTGACAAAGTTTTTCCAGTATCTAAAATATCTTCAACCAATAAAATATCTTTACCTTTGACATCCTGATCAAGATCTTTCTTGATAGTGATTGTACGAGATTCAATACCTTCATAACTGCTCACATCCATATAATCAAAAGTGACATCAAGATTTACATACTTAGAAAGCTCTGCCAAGAAAGGAACAGAACCTTTCAGCAAACCTACTAAGACCAAATTCTTATCATGATAGTCATTCATAATTAACTTTCCTAATTCTTTACATTTCTGAGAAATTTCATCTTGGGTATATAAAATTTCCTTTACATCTTTATGCATATTTTCCACTCCTTATTACGGTTATCCTATTTTATCACAAATACATTAGGTTTTGTAGTCAAATAATCAATGTTTTTTGCAATATGTGGGACTAAAATAATAGTTTTATCCTTATTTAACACAACTGGCCATGTTTTTCTCTTTAATGCAGGTATTTTTGCATTAATAAATAAGCGAGAAAGCTTCTTTGTTCCTGAAGAAGTCATAATACTATCGCCATCTTGCATTGTCCTTATTGTAATAGGATAATCATTTGGGCTTAAATATACACCTTCATTAATGTGTCCATTTTCCAATAAATGAAAGTGTTCACAACCAAAAGGAATATATTCCTTAAATTCATAGTAATAGCCCTTGGTTTTTTCTTTATCGATGATATAAACATTATCGTATTCTTTTATGAACAGATAATTAACTGGTAAGTTCATTTGAATATTTGGTTTAACACTATTAATCTGATGTTCAATTTCATCAATTAATGAATGAGAAATTAATTGGGGGTGCATGACATCTTTCAAAATTAAATATAAGAATAGTTTTCTTAAGTCAGATGGAATATAGTAATAGTAAATTTGTCCATCTGCTTTATATTGTTGGTAATAAGGGTTAACTTTAAACTCTAATTCTTTGATTCTTTGATTATGTTCCTGAGCTTTTTTAAACAGATTTTCTTTTTGCGTTTTGGTATAATGTTTTAAGATTGTATTTCTAATTCTATCACGTTCAAAATCAATTTCAAAGTTTGTATAATCATCATGATACTCAATATGGTGCTCATGACAGACTTGTAATATTTCATCTTTATAACTCCTCATAAGAGGCCTAATCACGCGCATATCCTGGACATAACTTTCTTCCTTAATTCCAAGATAATGGACTGTATTATGGCGTTCTAATTGCATATATACAGTTTCTAAATGATCATCAAGATGATGTCCGAGAATCAATCCATCACATTTATAAAGTTTATATATTTCTTTATAAAAACGATATCTCAATGTACGTGCCTGATCTTGAAAGTTTCCATCATGATAATCAGCTTCATGAAACTGCTTATAGTAAAAAGGCAAACCATGAGTTGCACAATAATCACAAACCAGTTCATAATCAATATAACTATCATGACGATAATTATAATTCACATGCGCAACAAGTAAGTGATATCCCTTTTTTCTTAAAGTATCCAATAAGTACATAGAATCACAGCCACCAGAAACACCAATGACATAATATGAAGTTTTATTTAATAGTTTTTCATTCACATCGATCACTCCACTAGCCTATTATAACAAAGAAATGTGAATTCAAAAACAAAAATCCCAATATTTTGGGATTATTGCTTACAAAGTTTTAAAACAATCAGTGTCATATCATCATTTTTCTCTTCATCACTTGCTAGATTTGTTAATAAATGTGCTATTTCTTTTGGATGATCTTCATCTATAAGATATTTATTGTTTTCTATAAAATCACCAAACTGACTTGTGAAACCATCTGAGACCATAAAAATAATATCGTTTTCTAATAACTGATACTTGTCAGTAGAAGTTTCTAATGGAGAAACAATTCCCATTGGTAATGATTGTGATTTCAATTCTATCAATTCATTATCTCTTAAAATGTATGTTGGACATGCACCATATTTAACCAATACTGCTTTTCCTAATACCAAATTGACTTGAATCAAATCTAATGTTGTAAACATATCATTTCGATTTTTAATCTTCAACAAAGCATTTACAGACTGTACTGCATCCTTTAATGAAATCCCATTAATAATCAGCTGTTTCATAATATCCAATGTTAAAGAAGAATCATCACTTGCCTTTTGACCCTGTCCCATACCATCACTTAATGCAAAATATTGATTTTCATTCATTGAAAACAATGCATAACTATCTCCACAAGCCACTGGATCTTTAGAACTCTGAGAAATCCCATATTGAACATAATAACGCGTACAATGCTTTAAAACAAGATATGTATAGCCCAATTGATGCATTGGTGTTTTTAATACTTCTATATCCAATGTCTCATTTAAATATGTTTCCAAAATAGGTACAAATTCATTTTCAATTTCTTCTCTTGTCACTTCATATAAACCAATTTCTATGTAATAAACAGATTGTGATTCATAACATTTTTTCAAATGAGCTATTTGGAAATGATATCCACTCATATGCTCATAAATATGACTTTCTTCAATATTACCAATCTTTAACTGGGTTGAAAATTGATTAAAAACATCGTTTAGCAATGAAAATTGATGATAAAGATCTCTTTTCATAGTTTGATATTCTTGTTGAACTCGATAGATTTTATGGTAATCTTTATGATAAGAATGAACTATATCTAAGTATTGTTCTGGTTTTAAACAATAATTAAAGATAAATTCTTCATCATCTTCACTATATGTTTCTTTTAAACCTTTATTCATTAATTTAACCAAACGATTTGGTCCATATTTCTTATTAAAACAGGTTTCTTGACTCGAACAGTTTTGACACATATCTTCATAAACATATCCAATATATTCTAAAGAATGATTATGAGAAGGTGTTTCATTGAATAATGAAGTCATCTGTTCAAACAGCCTGCAAAATGAATCTACCTGCTTAGATAACTGTTGTTTCATTGTTACTTCCTGATAGGAAGAAGATAAAATCGGTTTATTCTTAAACATTGGTAAAATGAGGAATATAAGACCACTTAAACTAATAATAATTCAGATCGGA
>ERZ506969.190-NODE-190-length-18480-cov-4.53118_pt1 | contig 18480 bp, 19 predicted proteins | sample MGYA00512891_ERZ506969 | MGnify/ENA metagenome assembly ERZ506969
CGAGAACGACGAGGCGGCGAAGGACGCGCTCCGTTCGATCTACGAAACGCTGAGCGAAAAATACATAAAGAACCCGTCGGCGTTCCGTTATTTCGGATACATGAAAGCGCCGATCAAAAAATTACAGAACAAATTCCGCTATCAGATTTTGATGCGGGTAACGAAACCCGACTTCAAGTTCGCGGTGCAGGAGGTCTGCGCGGCGTACAGGGCGAAAAACGTATTTGTGGGGGTGGAAGTCAACCCGCAGAATCTGACGTAGACAAAAGGTGGAAAAATGGCAATCAGGAACATAGTGCAGGTCGGCGACGAAGTGCTCAGGAAAAAGAGCGCGCCCGTCGCCGCGTTCGACGAAAAATTACACCAGCTGCTCGACGACATGAAGGAAACGCTCAAGGACGCCAACGGCGCGGGGCTTGCCGCCGTGCAGGTCGGCGTGCTCCGCCGCGCGTTTATCGTGGACGTCGCGGAGGGATATTTTGAATTTATCAATCCCGTGATCGTAAAGACAAAGGGCAGGCAGGTCGGGGACGAGGGCTGCCTCTCGGTCAAGGGCAAATACGGCACCGTGGAACGCCCGCGCGTGGTGGAGGTGAAGGCTTTCGACCGCGACGGCAACGAGTTCCGCCTGAAAGCGTACGACTTTTTCGCGCGCGCCGTCTGCCATGAAAACGACCATTTGGACGGCGTTTTGTATACCGACAAGGCGACCGAGCTGAAAGCCGAAAGGAAGGGCAAATGAAAATAGTTTATTTCGGCACGCCCGATTTTGCGGTAAAACCGCTCGAAAAACTGCTGGAAAGCGGAGAAAAAATCGCCGCGGTCGTTACGGCGCACGATAAAAAAGTGGGCAGAAAACAGGTGCTCACGCCCTCGGCGGTCAAGGCCTTCGCGCTTGAAAAGGGGCTGCCCGTGCTCGAATACGCCTCCGTGAGAAAGGAGGGCGTGGAAGACTTGAAAGCGCTGGGCGCGGATCTCTTTATCACCTGCGCGTTCGGACAGATCCTGAGCGAGGAGGTGCTCGCCCTGCCGCGGCTCTATACGCTTAATATTCACGGTTCCCTTCTGCCGAAGTACCGCGGCGCGGCGCCCATACAGGCGGCGGTGCTCGCGGGCGAAAAAGAAACGGGGATCACGATTATGAAAACCGCGCTCGCCATGGACGCGGGCGATATAATGTTTGAACGAAAGCTTTCGATAGGCGAAAACGAAACTTCGGGCGAACTGTTCGAAAGAATGTCCGAACTCGGCGCGGAATGTATCGTCGAAGCGCTGTCGCTCATAAAGAGCGGCAGGGCGGCGTTTACCGCGCAGGACGAAACGAAGGCCACTTACGTCAAAAAGATAGAAAAGACGGACGGCGAAATCGACTTTTCGCTTTCCGCCGAAGAGATAAAAAACAGGGTGCGGGGATTTGAACCCTGGCCGTGCGCCTACACTTTCCTGCGCGGCGAACAGATAAAATTTCATCGCGTGCGCGTGGGCGGCGGCGCTGGCGCGGCCGGCGAGGTGATCGACGAAAAAAACTTCGAGATCGCCTGCGGTACGGGTTCGGTCATCGTGGAAGAGCTTACGAAACAGGGCGGCAGGCGCATGAAAGCCGCCGATTTTCTGCACGGCTGCAAGCTGGCGAAGGGCGAGAAACTCGGATGCTGATCGCCTTTTACGACGCCTATTCCATACTCGCGAAGGTGTATTCGGACAAGGCTTTTTTAAAACAGGCCATTCTGGCCACGCCGATCGAAGAAAAGAACCGCGCGCTCACAATCAAGACCTGCTACGGCGTGCTCGATAAGGACATAGAGCTTTCCTATTATATCGCCGCGCTCAGCCCGAAAAATCCGAAACTCGCGGTGCGCGTCGTGCTCAAAATAGCCATGTACAATATAAAGTACCTGCATAAACATCCGTACGCCGTCATAGACAACGCGGTGGAACTCGTCAAAAAGCTGGGCAAGGGCGGGGTGAGCGGTTACGTAAACGCCTTGCTGCGCCGCTTTTCCGAACGGGAAATACCGCTGCCCGAAGATAAGGAAGGGTATCTTTCGGTAAAATATTCCTTTCCCGCCTTTGCGGTGAAAAGGCTCGTGCGGGAATACGGCGAAGGGCGCGCGGAAGAGATCATGTCCGCCGAGGGCGGAGATACGACGCTCGCGTTTTACGAAAGCGACGGGGCGGCTTATCTCGCGGAACGGGGAATTAAATACCGCGAAACGCCTTTTGAAAACGCCTTCACGGTGAAAAATTTCGTTCGAAACGCCGATTACGACGCGGGCGTTTACACTTTCCAGAGCGTCGGTTCGCTGGCGGTCTGCGCCGCGGTGGACGGCGGGGAAAGCCTGCTCGACGCCTGCGCCGCCCCTGGCGGCAAAAGCGTGAACCTGTCGCGCAGGTTCCGGCGCGTAACGGCATGCGAGGTGCACCCGCACCGCGCCGCGCTCATAGAGGAATACGCCCGCCGCATGAAGCGGGAAAATATAGAGGTGCTCGTGAAGGACGCGACGGTTTTCGACGGCAGCTTTGCCGAACGGTTCGACGCCGTGCTCTGCGACGCGCCCTGTTCCGGTTTCGGCGTGGCGTTTGAAAATCCCGATATCAAGATCAACAAGGACGAGGGCAATTTGAAAGAACTCGTCAGACTGCAGGGGGCGATTTTACAAAACTGTTCGCGTTACGTGAAAAAAGGCGGGTGTCTTTATTATTCCACCTGCTCGTTTTTCGGGGAGGAAAATTCTTCCGTTGCGGAAAGTTTTCTGAAAAATAACCCCGACTTTGCGCTTGAGGAGCTTTCGAGTCCGCTCGCGCACGAGAAAAAAACGTGCGGACTGCAATTTCTGCCCGACGTTTCGGGCGGCGGATTTTTTATTGCGAAAATGCGGAAAAAGGTGTGATATGAAGGAGATTTTGCTCGACAGATCGGCGGAGGAGCTGAAAGAACTTTTCGCCGCGAAAGGCCTGCCCGCCTACCGCGCGGCGCAGGTGTTTTCCGAACTTCATAAAAACAAGTCCTTTGCGGACATGTCCGCGCTGCCTAAGGCTTTGCGCGAGGAGCTTGCCGCAGTTTACGCCGACCCGCCCGTGAAGATCGTAAAGACGCTCGAAAGCAAAGACGGCACGAAAAAATTTCTCTTCCGCCTGCAGGACGGCAACGTCGTGGAGGGCGTGCTGATGAAGTATAAATACGGCAATACGCAATGCGTTTCCACGCAGGTCGGCTGCCGCATGAACTGCGCGTTCTGCGCTTCGGGATTGCACGGTCTGGTGCGGAACCTCACGGCGGGCGAAATCCTCGGTCAGATAACGGCGGTCAACGCCGCCGAGGGCGGCACGCTTGAGGAACGCAAGGTAACCAATATCGTTCTGATGGGCAGCGGCGAGCCGCTGGATAATTTTGAAAACACCGTTAAATTTTTAAAAAACGTATCCGAAAAGGGCGGACTGAACGTCAGCCAGCGCAACATAAGTTTGTCTACCTGCGGGCTTGCGCCCAGAATTTACGAGCTGGCCGACGGCGGCTTCTCGATCAATCTCACCATTTCGCTCCATTCGCCTTTCGACGAAAAGCGGAAAAACATCATGCCCGTGGCGAAACGCTATTCCGTTCGGGAAATTCTGAACGCCTGCGCCTATTACTTTGAAAAGACGGGGCGGCGATATATCTTCGAATACGTGCTTATCGAGGGCGAAAACGACACGAAAGAATGCGCCGACGAACTGATAAGACTGCTTAAGGGGCGCCCGTGCCATGTCAATCTCATCCGCCTCAACGAGGTGAAGGAAAAGAAACTGAAAGCCGTAACCGACAAAAACGCCTATCGTTTTTTAGGTCTCTTGGAGCGCGGTGGCCTGTCGGCTACTCTGCGGCGGCAGATCGGCGCGGATATAGAGGGTGCCTGCGGACAGCTCAGACAGAAATACATGGAATCGGGGGAACGGCTTTGAAAGGGCAGATCATTACGCTGCACGCGAACGAATACTTCGCGGAAAGCGGCGGGGAACTTTACCGTCTGAGCGCGCGCGGCCGCATGAAGGGCAGGACCGATATTCTGGTAGGCGACTTTGTGGAATTTGAAAACGGCGCCATTTCGCGCGTATACGAAAGGATTTCGCAGTTTATCCGCCCCAGCGTGGCGAATGTGGAACAGATCGTCGCGGTGCTCTCTTCCGAACCGAAACCGGATTTTCTCATGCTCGACAAACTGCTTGTTTCCGCGGAAAAGGAGGGCGTGCCCGTGGTGCTCGCCGTCAACAAAAACGACCTCGGCGCGGACGTTTACGAAAAGGTGCGGCGCGAATATGCGGGCGCGGGGACGGAAATAATGTCTGTTTCCGCCGCGCGCGGCGATAACCTTTCCGCGCTCAGGGAAAAGATACGCGGCAGGCTGACCGCCCTGGCGGGGCAGTCGGCGGTGGGTAAGTCCTCGCTCGTCAACGCAATGTTTTCCACGGATTTGCGCGTAGGCGCGCTCAGCGGCATCAAGCGGGGCAGACACACCACCACGAGTTCGCGCATCTACACGTTCGGCGACTGCCGCATCGTCGATACGCCGGGCTTTGCCGTGCTGGAAACGGACGTTTTGGCGGAAGATCTCGCGGCGTATTATCCCGAGTTCGAAAAATCCGCAGGGCTCTGCCGTTTCCGCGGCTGCACGCATACGAGCGAACCCGGCTGCGAGGTGAAAAGACTGGCGGAAAACGGCGGGATCGATCGGGAAAGATATCTCCGTTACGCCGAACTTTTCAGGCGGTTAAAGGAAAAAAGGAGGGAATATGAGTAAAGTTTTGATCGCGCCGTCCATACTGTCGGCGGATTTCTCCCGCATGGGGGAAGAAGTGAAGTCGCTCGAGGAATGCGGGGCGGACATGATCCATGCGGACGTGATGGACGGCGTTTTCGTGCCGAATATCACTTTCGGCATCAAGATGGTGGAGGATATCAGAAAATGCACCTCCCTGCCGATCGACGCGCATTTGATGATCGTGCATCCCGAAAAATACGTGGAACGTTTTGCGAAAGCGGGCGCGGATTACATCACTGTGCATTACGAGGCCTGCGGGACGGACACGGCGGCTGTTTTGAAACTTATCGGGGACTGCGGCGCGAAGGCGGGCGTAGTCATCAATCCCGACACGCCGTGGGAGCGTGCGGCGGAATTTTTACAGCTTTGCGACATGGTGCTCGTCATGAGCGTGTATCCCGGCTTCGGCGGTCAGAAATACATTGCCGCGGCGGACGAAAAACTGAGGCGCCTTGCAAAAGAGATCGCGGAGAAAAAGCCCGGTACGCTGCTTGAGGTCGACGGCGGCGTTACGGAGGAAAACGCGGCGCGGCTGATAGAACTCGGCGCGGACGTCATCGTTGCGGGGAGCGCGGTGTTCAGGGCGGCGGACAGAAAGGCCGCCATCGCAAAGCTGCGCGGCGGCGCGGGCGTGTCCTTATAATTTAAAATTTGTCATAACCGCCTTTCGGACGCATATATTGTTTATATGTAACGAAAAGGAGAGGGCTATGAGAATATGTTGCGTTAAGCCGCCCAAAGCGGTGAGAAAGTTACTTAGGCTTATTTTCAGAAACAGGATAAAAAGGGAAAAAACAAAAGCGGCTGAAAATCACCAGCCGCTTTAATTATAAAATCCGCTCTTAGTTCCGTGCGGGGCAGGGCGCGTCCCGCGGCGGACAAGCCTTAAAACAACGCAAAAAAGCGGTTACGCAAAACGCAACCGCCGTAAATTTCCGTATGGAAAATTTTTAGGCTCTTTCTACCTTGCCGCTCTTCAGACAGCGGGCGCAGACGTATTCCGAAGAAACGTTGCCGTCGGCATGTTTAACTTTTACTTTCTGCAAATTCGCGTTGTACTGGCGCGGAGTCTTGCGGTTGGAATGGCTCACCAGATTTCCCGAAAGTTTACCCTTGTTGCAAACGCTGCATACTCTAGACATATATATTTTTCCTCCGTTTTGGTCGCTTTACAAAATTAGCATAAATACATTAGCATAAAACGGAAAAAAAAGCAAGGAAAATAAGGCGCTTACGCCAAAAATTTTGCAGGCTTTCAAAAAATCGCAATAAATTAAAGGAATATTGTTGCAAATCTCGGATAAATATTGTAAAATTAGAATGAGTAAAGAAAGGGACGGTAAATAAATGTCTGTCAATACGAACAACATCTACGGAGAGATCAGCATAACGGACGAAGCGATCGCCAACTTTGTGTATTACGCGTCGTTGGAGTGTTACGGCATCGTGGAACTCGTACCGTACAGCATACTTGACTCCGTAACCGCCCTGTTTACGCGAAAAAACACGGTGAAAGGCGTCCGCATCAGAACGAGCGGAGATCGTATTTTTATAGACGTTCACGTGATCGTCAAACACGGCGTATCGATCAAGGCCGGGGCGGAATCGCTCAAGGAATTCGTCAAGTACAGAGTGGAGAGATTCACCGGCATGCTGGTGGACACCGTCAACGTGAATATAAAAGGCGTAAAACTTTAAGGGTGCGAAAACGCGGCCTGCCTAAGGGGCGGGCGGCGTTATTTCCGCGCCGAAAAATCAATTTGATCATAACTTAACGAAGAGGTATATAATGCAGAAAACTTTTAACGGGGCGATGCTCAAAAATATGATCATCACTGCGGCAAAGCTCCTCGAAATAAACAGGGCGACGATCGATTCTTTAAACGTGTTTCCCGTTCCCGACGGCGATACGGGCACGAACATGTCGCTCACTTTGCAATCGGCGGTAAAAGAACTTCTGAGCTGTAACAGCAACAGCATATACGACATTGCGGAGGCGGTGTCCAAGGGCGCGCTGAGAGGGGCGCGCGGCAATTCCGGCGTTATTTTGTCCCAGGTTTTAAGGGGATTTTGCAACACGATAAAAGAGGCGCAGGCCGTAGATATAAAGCTGTTCGCTTCCGCCGTGCAGAACGGCGCGAAGGTGGCTTACGGCGCGGTCAGCAAGCCCAAAGAGGGCACCATGCTGACGGTGGCGCGGGAGGTCGGCGAACATGCATGGACGGTGCGCGGAAAGTTCAAGGATTTTGAAACTTTTTTGCCCGAACTCATCAAAAAAGGCGAGGAATCGGTGGAAAAAACGCCCGAACTGCTCCCCGTACTCAAAAAGGCGGGCGTTGTGGACGCGGGCGGCAAAGGGCTGATGTGCCTGTATGAAGGCATGTACAAGGCGCTGATCGGCGAAGAAGTCGGCGGCAACATCACGGTGAGCGAACCGAAATCCTCTTCCGAAACGCTGATGGATCATGCGGACATCATGAACCTCGGCGTGATAGAATTCGCCTACTGCACGGAATTTTTCATCATCAATATCAATAAAAAGACCACGCTCGCGGATATAGAAAAACTCCGCGAAAAGCTGATGGCTCTGGGCGACTGCGTGATCGTCATAGGCGATCTGGAACTCGTCAAGGTGCACGTGCACACCAACAAGCCTGGCGTGGCGCTTTCCTACGCGCTCGAACTCGGCGAACTCGACAAGGTGAAGATCGAGAACATGCTCGAACAGAACCGCGAACTGAAAAAGAAATACGAAGCGGAAAAGAAAGATATGGCAATGCTCGCCGTTTCCGTGGGAGAAGGCATTTCGGACATTTTCCGCGATCTGACGGTGGACGGCATTATCGAGGGCGGACAGTCCATGAATCCGAGCGCTTCGAGCATAGCGGATGCGGCGCAGCGCATCAATGCGGACACGATCTTCGTGCTGCCCAACAACAAGAATATCATCCTGGCGGCGGAACAGGCGAAATCGCTCGTGGAGGGCAAGACCATTCACGTGATCCCCACCAAGAACATACCGCAGGGATTTTCCGCGGCGCTGGCGTTCAACCCCGAAGTCAGCGCGGAGGAAAACAAGGCGAATATGATCCACGCGCTCGACAATGTTACCGCGGGACAGGTTACTTATGCGGTCAGAACGACCAAAATAGACGGTTTTTCCCTTAAAGAGGGCGATATAATCGGTCTGGACAACAAAAAGATACTCGCCAAGGGCGATAACGTCAAAAAAGTGGTGATCGATCTCGTGGCAAAGCTCAAGAGCATGTCGGACGAAATCATTACGCTCTATTACGGCGAGGACGTCAAGGAAGAGGACGCGGCGGAGATACAGGCGGAGCTTCAGGAGCTTTATCCCGAATGCGACGTCGAAATCAATTACGGCGGCCAGCCGATCTATTACTACATGATCGCGCTGGAATAAAAAAGAACACATAAGGGAAACTGCGGTTTCCCTTTTTTGATAAGGAGCGCTATGGAACTTTCGCGGATCAAAGGGATAAACGAAAAGAGGGAAAAGGACTTCGCCCGCCTCGGCGTGAACAGCGCGGAGGATCTCGTCAAGCTCTTTCCGCGCGCCTATCTCGATTTAAGGCAGGTAACGCTCCTGAAAAACTGCTATCATAACGACGTAGTTCTCACCGTGGGCAAGGTTATGAACGTGCCGCCGCCGCTTATGTCGGCGCGGCACGTGAAATACGTCAAGGTGTACTGCACGCAGTACGGCGAGCCGTTCACGGCGATATGGTTCAATCAGCCTTACGTGCTCGGCAAACTCAAGGAGGACGCGGAATACCTCTTTTACGGCCGCGTGCAGAACAAGTTCGGGCAGGTAAGCCTGGTCAATCCCTCGTTCGAGCCGATAGAGCAGAACTATCGTTTAAAGGGGATCGTGCCGCAGTATCCTTTAAAGGGGAATCTCACGCAAAAAGTAGTGCGCGACAGCGTGAAAACCGCCTGCCGCCTGGCGCCGCCGAAGAGCATAATCCCCTTTGATTTGCAGAAAAAATACGGGCTTACGGATCTAGCGGAAAGTTATAACGCGGTGCATAATCCGGAAAGTTTCACCGCAAAAAACGAGGCGTCCGACAGGATTGCGACGGAGGAATATTTCGCGCTCATCTCCGCATTCAAGATGATCAAGGGGAGCAACGAGCAGGTGCGGCTCAACCGTTATTCCTGTACAGATAAGGAACTTTTGGAATTTGTCGCGCGCTTTCCCTTCCGGTTCACCGAAGGACAGAAGAGCGCGGTGAACGAGATCTTCGCCGACATGAAGGGCGAAAAGGTGATGAACAGACTGCTCCAGGGCGACGTGGGCAGCGGAAAGACGGCGGTAGGGCTGTCCGCCATGTTCGTCGCCGTCAAAAGCGGGTATCAGGCCGCCATGCTCGCGCCAACCGAGGTGCTCGCGCGCCAGAACTTTGCGATCGCGAAACGATATTTTCCCGAATACGGCGTGGATCTGCTCACGGGGTCGCTCACCGCAAAGGAAAAAAGGGAGGTCAAGCGGCGTCTGCTCGCGGGAGAAACAAATATTCTCGTCGGCACGCACGCCCTGCTCGAAAAGGACGTGCAATTTAAAAAATTGAGCTTTTGTCTTTGCGACGAACAGCATCGTTTCGGCGTGGCGCAGAGAAGTTCTCTGAGCGATAAGGGCGTTTTTCCCGACGTGCTCGTCATGAGCGCGACGCCCATTCCGCGCACGCTTTCGCTGATTTTTTACGGCGATCTCGATATATCCACCATACAGGGCAAGCCTGCAGAACGGCAGGAGGTGCAGACCAACGTCGTGCCCCTCGCCAAATACGACGATATGCTGGGATTTATCAAAAAGCAGGCAGAGGCCGGGCGGCAGGCTTATTTCGTCTGTCCCAAGATAGAGGGCGACGAAGAGGGTTCGCTCATGAGCGTTACCGAACTATACGAAGAACTTACCGCACGCCTGCCTTCGCTGAGGTTCCGCCTGCTGCACGGCAAGCTGAAGGACGCGGAGAAGACGGCCATCATGCAGGAATTCAAAGACGGCGGGTTCGACTGCCTTGTCAGCACTACGGTCATTGAAGTCGGCGTGGACGTGCCCAACGCCTCCGTCATGGTCATCTGCAACGCCGAGCGATTCGGGTTGTCGCAGCTGCACCAGCTGCGCGGCCGCGTGGGCAGGTCGGACATCAAGAGCTATTGCTTTCTGCTTTCTTCAGCGGGCGGAGAGTCTTACGAGCGGCTGAAAATTCTGAAAAACAATTCCGACGGGTTTAAAATCGCGGAATACGATTACGAACTGCGCGGCGGAGGGGATTTCCTCGGCGCGCGGCAGAGCGGCAAATATATAGGCGATCTGGGAAACCTCAGCTATTCCACCGCCTCGATATTTTTAGCCAAGAAACTGAGCGACGAGGCCTTTCTTTCGGGCGGAAACCTCGAAGAGATAAAACGGGTTGCGATCGCAAAATATGAGAAGTTAAAAGATATCGCGTTGAACTGACGGAAAGAAAGAACGCGGCGCTCTTTTGAGCGCCGCGCTTTATTATTTTTTCGGTTTGCTTTTGTTTTTTATCATGAGGGAAAAGTAGATGATGTTCAACAGTTCGAGCGGTATGCAGAATATAAACAGCAGCCACGAATTTCTGAAAGGCACGGTAACATAGATGGCCGCGGCCAGGGAAAATATAAGACCCGTAATGATGACGATGGATAAAAAGGGCTTTCCCCAGATGCAGTTGAACACGAGCAGCACGATACAGGACGCGGGCACGGCGTAAACGAAAGCCAGCCACATGTTTTTTATCTCCGGCGCGGCGAGCAGGGTGAATACGAAAATGGCCGTGGCCACCAGCCACACGAGCAGCACGGAACAAATGGTAACGTTCGTTCTCGTGAGCAGGTTGATCTTGCGTTTCACGCGGGCGGGCTTGTCCGATTTCGTAAGCATATCGTCCACCGTAACGCCGAAGAGATCCGCTATCTGCTTCAACACGTCGACGTCGGGCATGCCCGCGGCTCTTTCCCATTTGGAAACGGCTTTGTCGGAATAATTTATTTTTTCCGCAAGCTCGGCCTGCGTCAGATTAGCGGCTTTTCTGTATTTTATCAAATTTTCCGCTAAAACGTTCTTCAAATCTTCCATAAGTCTATTTTAGGATAAAACAGCAAAAAAATCAAGTAAAAAGCGCCTGTAAACAAGATTTTCTACTCCCCGTAGAGTGAAAAACGTCACTCTACGGGGGAAAGGACGCAAGTAGAGGCGGGAAAACAAAAGTAGATTGATTTTCCCGCGGTTTCGGTGTATAGTAAAGTGGAAAAAGCGCATGATCTTCTGCGGGAAAGTTTTCCGGTGCGCAATGTTTGTTATTTAAGGAGGAAAGCTATGAAGATAGCGGTTTCGGCGGAAACCACCGTCGATCTGACGAAAGATTTATTGAAGGAATTCGACATACATACCGTGCCCTTTACCGTTCTGCTGGGCGACGCCGCCAGGCTCGACGGCGACGTAGACTGCGAAGAAATTATCGATTACGTCGCCAAAACGGGCATTCTGCCCAAGACGAGCGCGGTCAATCAGTTCCAGTTCGAAGAGCATTTCGCAAAGCTGCTCGAAACGTACGAAGGCGTGATCCACTTTTCCCTGTCTTCGGAAATGAGCAGCGCTTTCGCAAACGCCGTGGCGGCGTCGAAAAAGTTCGGCGGCAGGGTGCGTGTGCTCGATTCGCGCTCGCTTTCTACCGGCATCGCGCTTTTGGCAATCTACGCGTCAAAACTCGCGGCGGAGGGAGAAAGCCTCGGCGCGGTAGCGGAAAAATGCGCAAAGCGCATACCTTACGTTCAGGCGGGGTTCGTGCTCGAGCGGCTGGATTATCTCTATAAAGGCGGCAGATGTTCCTCGCTCGCCTATTTCGGAGCCAACCTGCTGAAATTGCGGCCGCAAATTCTGGTAATAGACGGCAAGATGGGCGCGGCGAAAAAATACCGCGGCAAAATAGAAAGCGCCGTGCGTTCCTACTGTGCGGACACGCTGGAACGCTTCGATAATCCCGATCTGGAAGTGGGATTTCTGACGTATACCACCGCGACGGAGGGCATGCTGGAGGAAGCGCGCAAGGCGCTGAAAGCGCGGGGATTCAAAAATATTTACGAAACGCGCGCGGGAGGCACCATCACCAGCCATTGCGGCGAACACTGTCTCGGAATACTCTACATCAACGACGGCGGTAAACTATCTTAAACTTAAAATTGCGGAGGTCTTGAAGGTGAGGAATTTCGGAAAGATAACGCTTTTCGGGGATTCTATACCCAAAGGGTACACGACGAAGGGCGGCAGAATAGAAAAAGTAGATAAGGACGCGGTCAGCCTGCTGGAAGAAAAATACGGATTCCGCATAGAAAACCGCTCGGCTTACGGCCAGACGCTCCATAAGATCTACGAACGGAGGATGGTGGAACGCTACATTGAGGATACGCGCGGAGAGAAAGACCGCACGGCGGTGTTCTGTATCGGCGGGAACGACAGCGATTACGACTGGAAGGCGGTGGCGGCCGCGCCGAAAGCCTTTCACGAATCGAAAACGCCGCTTTCCGTTTTCGAAAAGGAGCTGGACGAACTCATCAAAAAGCTCAAGGCGGACGGCGTGCAGGTGCTTTTGACCACGCTCACGCCCGTCGATTCCAAGCGGTATTTCGAACGGGTGATATCCAACGTCGCGGACGGCGAAAAGGTGCTGGAATTTTTGAGCGGCGACATCACCAACATCAACCGCCACCAGGAATGCTACAACCTCGCGGTGATCGGCGCGGCGATGAAAAACGATTGCAAAATCATAGATATACGTTCGGATTTTCTGATGCAGACAGATTATCTCGTCAATTATTCGGACGACGGCATTCACCCCAACGCGGGCGGACACCGCGTGATCGCGAAAAGCGTTATGAAATTCATAGACGGCAAAATTTCCGCCTGAAAGCGGAAATTTTTTTTGTTATCGGCGGAAAAACTTAGAAAATTTAACGGAATTTTACGCATCGCCTTGCAAAATCGGCGGGCGGGGGATATAATGGAAACAAAGCGGCGCCCGACGCGCCGTTTTCAGGGAGGAAGATATGAAAGTAACTGTTTTAGGCAGCGCGGCGGCCGAGTGCATACCCGCCCTGTTCTGCAATTGCCCGACCTGCAGAAAGGCGGCGGAAAAAGGCGGAAAGGATATCCGCACGCGGGCGCAGGTGCTCGTGAACGAAGACCTCATGATAGACTGGCCGGCGGACGCCTATTTGCATAAACTGCAAAGCGGGGCGGACTTTTCAAAAATAGAAACCCTGCTGGTAACACATTCGCACAGCGACCATTTCCGCCCGCTCGATCTCTGTCTGCGGGGCTCGGTTTTCGCGCACGGCATGTCGTGTGAAAAATTGCGCATTTATTGCAGCGAGGGCGTGCGGCGCGCGTTCGCGCTCGGCGAGGAAACGGAACCCTTTATCGCCTCCGTAAGGGCGGCGCTGGAATTCGTAACGCCCGAGCCGCTGAAATTGTTCCGTGCGGGCGCCTACGACGTATGCGCCTTCCGCGCGCAGCATATGAAGAGCGAGCAGGCGCATTATTATTACGTGCGGGAACGCGCGACGGGCAAATCGCTGCTGCAAGCGTTCGACACGGGCAGGATCTATCCCGAAACCTACGATTTTATGGAAGAAAACGGTTTGCGGGCGGACGTCGTTCTGCTCGACTGCACGATGCTCGCCCACGAGATAGACGAAAATTCCACGCATATGAACATAAAGGCTTGCGTAACCGCGGCGGAAACGCTGAAAAAGAGGAACCTGCTGTCTGCGGGCGCCCGCGTTTTCGTAACGCATTTTTCGCATAACGGCGGCATGCTGCACGAGGATATAGAGCGCGCGCTCGCGCCTTACGGCCTCGGCGTCGCCTATGACGGAATGGCGGCGGAAGTATGAAACTGCGCATAGTATCGGAAAACGACGCGGCGGCCTTGCTCGGCATCTATGCGCAATACATAGACACGCCCGTTTCGTTCGAATGCACGCTGCCGTCCGCGGAGGAATTCGCCGCTCGTATAAGGGAAATCTCACGGGACTATCCCTATCTCGTATGCGAAGAGAAGGGAAAGCCGATCGGTTATGCGTACGCGCACAGGCAGATGGAGCGAGCGGCCTACGGCTGGAACGCGGAGCTTTCCGTTTATATCGACGGCGGCCGCCTTTCCGAGGGGATCGGAAAAAAACTGTATGCCGCGTTGACGGAAATTCTGCAGCTGCAGAACGTGGTCAACGTTTACGGCGGCGTTACGCTCCCTAACGCGCGCAGCGAAGGTCTGCACGTTTCCGCAGGATTTTCCAGATCGGGAGTTTACCGCAGAACGGGATTTAAAAACGGCGCATGGCACGACGTGGCATGGTTTGAAAAGGCGATTGCCCCCCATACGCCGCCGCGGCGGTTTAAAAGTATGCGGTCGATAGACGGGGAGGCCGTAGCCGCGATACTGCGAAGATTTTCCGATTAAAAAAGAGCGGACGAAAAGAGTCCGCTCTTTTATTTTCTATTCCCATTCGATGGTAGCCGTGGGCTTGGGGGACATGTCGAAACATACCCTGTTCACGCCCTTGACTTCGCTTAAAATGCGCTTCGTGATTTTTTGCAGAACCGCCCAGGGGAGTTCGGGCACTTCCGCCGTCATTGCGTCTACGGTGTTTACCGCGCGGATAATGACGGGCCAGTCGAAACAGCGCGCGTTATCCCGCACGCCCACCGATTTGAAATCGGGCACCAGCGTGAAATACTGCCAAACCTTGCCCTCCAGATTGTTGTTTGCGAATTCCTCGCGCAGGATGGCGTCGCTCTCTCTCACGGCTTCGAGGCGGTCCTTCGTGATGGCGCCGAGACATCTCACGCCGAGGCCGGGGCCGGGGAAGGGCTGGCGGTAGACCATGCCGTCGGGCAGGCCGAGCGCCGCGCCGCACGCGCGCACTTCGTCCTTAAAGAGCATTTTCAGCGGTTCCACGAGTTCGAATTTGAGATCTTCGGGAAGGCCGCCCACGTTGTGGTGGCTCTTGACGATCTTCGCGGTCTTGGTGCCGCTTTCCACAATGTCGGGATAGATCGTGCCCTGCGCGAGAAATTCGATGCCGTCGAGCTTTCTCGCCTCTTCTTCAAAAACGCGGATAAATTCCGCGCCGATGATCTTGCGCTTCTGTTCGGGATCGGACACGCCTGCAAGCTTGTTCAAAAACCGCTCTTCCGCGTCCACGTAAACGAGGTTGGCGTTCATTTCTTCCCTGAACACTCTGACTACCTGTTCGGGTTCGCCCTTTCTCAAAAGGCCGTGGTTGACGTGCACGCAGGTAAGCTGTCTGCCCACCGCCTTGAGCAGAAGGGCCGCCACCACGGAGGAATCCACGCCGCCCGACAGCGCGAGCAGCACTTTTTTATCGCCGACCTGCTTTCTGATGAGTTCCACCTGATCCGCGATAAAGTTTTCCATGTTCCAGTTCGGCTGCGCCTTGCAGGTGCCGAAGACGAAACTTTTCAGCGTGGCGGCAATATCCTCGTCGCGTTCGGGCATGGCGTTCGCCTCGCCGTCCTCCGCATAGTCGAAGGTGTAAACGGGCAGCCCGCTCTTTTTCACCTCTTCGCCGAGCGTTATCTTTTTGCCGTCAGCAAAGCCGTTGGGGCCGCCGTTTGCAATTACGCCTTTCACGTTGGGCAGAGCGAGAAGTTCCTCCGCCGTAACGTCATAATTGACGATCTCGCTGTAAACGCCGAGCGCGCGGACGGCGCGGGCGACGTCGGTATTGCGGGTGCTGCCGAGGTCCATGACCGCTATCATATCCTGTTTCAAATCGATATCCTCCGAATTTCTTTCGCTTTTTTCTATTATATACGAAAACGCGTATTTTTTCAAGCGCAGAGAAGGCAAAAAACGCGCGCCGCCGCAGAAAAAACGGGCGCGGGGCGGAGGAGCGGAAAAAATGAGGCGGAGGAACGGAAAAACGGGGCGGCCAAGCCGTCCCGTCGCGTTCAGTCGTATCTTCCTTTATAGAGTTCTTTTGCGGCGGCGGTGTACTTTTTCACCGTTTCCGTCTTGGCGGCCGTGTATCCGTCGCGGTCGTGCTCGAACTCTTTCCACAGTCTGAGTTTCAAATTTTCGTATTCGGCCGCCGCGTCTGCGTGTTCCAGCAGATAGTCGCGGAAATACAGCTCGTCGTTGTCGCCCCTGCGGCGGATATGCAGGTGATATACCTTGTCGGCGAAACCGTTTTCGGTGTAGCCCTTGTTCATGGAAACGCGGCGATTATCCCCGTTCATGCGCAGATAGCCGCAGCTTTCCGCCGCCCGTTCTGCCTCCGCAATTCCGCCTTCCGTTTCGAGCAGGATATCGACGATGGGTTTTGCGCGGATACCGAGCGCCGTGCTCCCGATATGGCTGATGCGCGCGCCCTTTGCGGCGGAGGATAAAAGCGCCTTTTCCTCCCGAAAATTTTCCGCCCAGACGGGGTCGTGCTCGGTGAGAAAAATAGGGAAGAGCCGCCACAGTTCTTCGAGCGTCATTTCGGAGAGCCGTTTTTTCAGCGCAAGGCGGTAACTCGTTCCGCATTTCGTACTGCCGCAGGGAACGAACCCCGCGCGGGTGAAAAGCCTTTTCGACGCCTCGTTGAAATCGTAAATCTCGCGGACGAAAAGTTCTTTCCAGCCGAGCGAGCGCGCCCGCCCGATAAGGGCGGCCAGCACTTTTCCGCCGACGCCCCGGCCGCGGAAACGCGCATCCCCTATTACGATGGGGATATCGTCTTTGCAAAGCGTTACGTCCCCGACGGGGAAAAAACCGTTTTCGCCTTTGATCTCGATAAAATACAGTTCGCCCCGACCGTTCAGCCAGCCGTACATATCGTACAGGCGTTTTCTGTCGTACAGGCGGTCGCTGTTGTCCGTCAGCCGCACGGTTTCCCCGTCCTGATACCAGGCGAGGGCGAAATCGGCCGCGCCGTCGTACCTCCTCAGCCGCAAACCGTCGTCAATCTGCAGGATATCCATTCTATTCCCATTCGACGGTCGCGGGCGGCTTGCCCGTGATATCGTAACATACCCTGCTCACGCCGTCTACTTCGTTGGCAATGCGCAGCGCCGCTTTTTCCAGCACGGAATGGGGGATTTTTGTGTATTCCGCCGTCATGAAGTCCGAGGTCGTTACCGCGCGGAGGGCGAGCGCGTAGTCGTACGTTCTGAAATCGCCCATTACGCCCACCGACCGCACGTTGGTCAGAACGGCGAAATACTGGTCTGCCTTGATCTTATTGCTCTCGATCTCTTCGCGCCAGACGGCGTCCGCATTGCGCAGGATATCGAGTTTTTCCTTCGTAACTTCGCCGATCACGCGGATCGCGAGGCCGGGGCCGGGGAAGGGCTGGCGGTTGACGAGCGAAGCGGGCAGTCCCAGCTTCCTGCCGAGCTGGCGCACCTCGTCCTTAAAGAGGCCGCGGAGCGGCTCCACAAGCCCGACAAAGGACATTTTTTCGGGCAGGCCGCCCACGTTGTGGTGGCTCTTGATGTTCGCGGAATTGTTGGCGCCCGATTCTATCACGTCGGGATAGATCGTGCCCTGCGCCAGAAATTCGCAGTCGCCGTGTTTTTTCGCCTCGTCCTGAAAAACGTTCACGAATTCCGCGCCGATGATCTTGCGCTTCTGTTCGGGATCGACAACGCCCGCAAGTTTGCCGAGAAAGCGTTCGGAAGCGTCCACGTGCACGAAGTTCAGATCCATTTTGGAAAAGACTTCGTCTATTTCCTCGCTCTCGTTCTTGCGCATGAAACCGTGATCGACAAAGATGCAGATGAGCTGATTCGGCACCGCCTTGGATATGAGCGCCGCGCAGACCGATGAGTCTACGCCGCCCGACAGTCCGAGCAGTATCTTTCTGCCGCCTACCTGTCCGCGGATGGCCGCCACCTGTTTTTCTATGTAATCGTCCATGTTGTAAAGCCCTTCGGCTCCGCATACGTTGAATACGAAATTTTTTAAAATTTTCTTACCCTTGGGCGTGTGCTGCACTTCGGGGTGGAACTGCACGCCGTAGAACTTTCTTTCGCTGTCCTCAAAGGCCGCGATCGGGCAGTTTTCGGTGTGTGCGGCGGGCTGAAAGCCCTCGGGCAGACGGCTTACGTAATCGGTATGGCTCATCAGCGCCGTCTCTTTTTGTTCGAGGTTGCGGAAGAGCGCGCAGGAGTTTTCCAGATTAACCTCTATCTGCCCGTATTCGCTCACCTCGCAGGAAGAAACCTCGCCGCCGAGCGCGTATGCCATAAACTGCATGCCGTAGCAGATGCCGAGAATGGGAATGCCGAGGCTGAATATGCGCTTGTCGCACCTGGGGGACGCGGGATCGTAAACGCTGTTCGGCCCGCCCGTGAAGATGATGCCGACGGGGTTGAGTTCCTCGATCTTTTCAATGGGCGCAGTGCAGGGGAGAATGAGGGAATGAACGTGCATTTCCCTGACGCGCCGCGCGATAAGTTCCTTGTATTGTCCGCCGAAGTCGAGTACTACGACGGTTTCGCTTGTATTCATAAATCGTACTCCGTATAAATTCGATAATTCTATTTTACAACAAAAGCGGCGAAAAAACAACGGGGGAACGGAAAAAATTCGCCGATTCCGCCGATTTTTTCCGAAAGAAAAGA
>ERZ506969.196-NODE-196-length-18088-cov-4.77497_pt1 | contig 18088 bp, 13 predicted proteins | sample MGYA00512891_ERZ506969 | MGnify/ENA metagenome assembly ERZ506969
CCGATCTCGACAGCCTGTTGGTAATCCCCCACGGCAAGCGTATTTTTTGCCTTTTCATAGCGATTAGGATTGACGATTAAGAACTGTACGGCAAAAAATCCGGCAACGGCGACAGCGACCGCCGCGACGCAGGAAGTGATCGCAATCATTTTTTTCCGCTTACGGCGTCTTTCCCGCGCCAGACGTTCCTCTTCCTGTCGGCGTTTTTCCTCTGCCCGATGTTTTTTCATTTCCGCTTTGTGGCGGCGTTCTTCCTCCGCCCGACGTTTTTTCTCTTCTTCTTGCTGAAGCCTGCACTCTTCCTGAATACGGAGTTCTTCTTCGATTTCTGCTTTCCGCTCGGCGATGGCGGCGTTTTTCTTTTTCAAAAGCTCCGAAACGGAGGTGCGCAGATTTTGAATTTCTTCCCGCGTGTTTGCAGAGGCATATTTTTCGGCGTTAGAAAAATATTTTCCGCCCAACAGCCCGCCGACGTACTGCTCGTTTGCCGAAACGCCGCTGTCGCACTCCTGCAGCGTCGCCCCCGTTTCAGCCAGCTCGCGGTCTGCGGTTCGCAGTATGCCCGCCGCGTCCTTTACGCTGTTTGCGGCGTAGTATAACCCCAGCCAGGCCTCGGCGTTTTCCGGGTCGGCGTCCAGCACCTTATTATAATAGTTTTGCGCCGCGCCGTAATCCCCGCTTTCCGATTCCTGCCTTGCGCGCTTTAACAGGGTGTTTACCGTAGCGCTCGCGCCCGTTGCGGGCGCGGCCGTCGCCGCCACGTTTTTCAGCCGTTCTTCCAAAGCGCGCTGCTGTTCTTCAAACGCTTTTTTCTGTTCTTCGATCTGGCGGCGGATCTCTTCCGCTTCGTCGTTTTTGTGCGTCAAGCCGAATTTTGCGGCCAAAGCGTCCGCTATTTCTATCTCATAGCCGCCCGCGGGATATTTGGCGAGATTTATTCCCTGCGTGCGCAAAAATGCGGGCAGCGCGTTCGGGGACATTCCCTCGAACACCGCGCACCCTGCGCCCGACAGATTTTCGTCAAACACCCTGTCGCGGTAACGCGACCATTCGTTTTTCACCCACGCGGAATTCATGTTCTCTTCGCTCGCCGCCACGAGGATAAAGAATTTACAGCTGTAAAGCGCCTTGAAAATGATCGGCTCGAAATCTTCCCCTATCCTGTCGCGCAACGTTACTTCGGAAAAAAACGTTTTTATGCCGCGCCTTTCAAGCTCGTCGTAAATCCGCCGCGCCACGCCGCGTTCTTTGGTCGGCTTGCCCTCTTCGTCCGTCGATTTAAAGGAAATAAAGACGTCGAAATCCTCCTCGTCTTCCAGCCGCCTTTTTATGCTTTTCTGCAAACGGTCTATCACCGCCGCGCGGCGCTCGTAAATCTCCCGCTGTTCCGCGGGGGCGTTTTCAAGCGCCTTTATGTAGTTTTCGTCCTCTAAAATGCTCTTTTTCACCGTGCGGCGGCAGGTCGGCACCCGTTTCCGCGTGCGCGGATCCTCCACGTATTCTATGCCGTAGGTGCTCAAAGCAAGCCCCCAAAACGCCTCCGCGTCGTCGGGGTTCCGCTCCGCCACAAGTTTATATTCCGCAATGGCTCCGTCGAAATCGTTGCGCAGCCGCAAGGCGTTGGCACGATTTAAAGCGAGGGTCAGCGCCTCGCTTTTTTCCTCCTTGAAAAAATATTCGTTGCCGCAGAACGAACAGACGGCGCTCTTTTTGTCCGCCGCGTAGATCAGCGTTCCGCCGCACGTTTCACACGTCTGCAAAACTTTGTTTTCCATAACTCTCCTATTTTCAACTTAACTTTTCACCGTGCGCGTCCCCGCGTGCGGCGGAGGCCATGTTCCTTTCGTCCTCAAGCTGTTCTTCCGTTTCGAACATAGCCAGAAGCTCGTCGTCATGACCTGCCACGCCGTAAATCCTTTCGTTCTCCACGTAACCGCTCTGCACCTCCATCCACGTATCGTCCGCGGCGGTCAGAACGTTTTCGCCCTGCACCTTGGTGTTGAGCGCCTTATTCAAAAATACGGCGAGCCCGCGCTGGTCTGCCAGCAGATTGCCGAGGGACACCTTGCCCGTGTTTGCGAAAAAGGTATTGTCGTCTATCGCGGTCTTTAATTTGCGCAAAAGCTTTGCGTTGTATAAAAGATACATGCCGCGCTTGACGTCCGCTTCGTTTTCCTCTTTCAGATCGTTTATCTTTTTTGCGTAAAAAAGCCGTATCTCGCGGGACTTTTCCCTTTTGCCCTTTTCGAGAAGCTCCTCGATCTTCTTGGCGCGGTCGACAATGCCGCTTTCGATATCCGCCTCCTGCTTTTCGAGCGTGCAGATGGCGTCCACCACCTCTTCGCGTTTCAATTTGTCGTATTTACTCTTAAACGGCCACATCAGCGCTCCCCTTATCTCGCGGTATAAACGCCGCGTTCCGCAATCTGAACTTCGATATCTTCCAAAAATCTTTCCGCCTTGCCGCTGTCCTTTGATCCTTTGCTTTTCGTCAGCTCGATTTTAACGTCGTCCAGCGCCTGACGGATTTTTTCGTCGATCGCCTTCACCTTTTCGTCCGCAGACGGCGAAAGATATTTCAGTTTTTCCTGCAAAGCCTTTAATTTATCCGTCATTTCGTCCTTGCCCGACGCGAGCACGAGCAGAACGTCCACCGACTGCGCGTTATCGCCCACGCGGCGGCGGCTTTCCAGCAGAAGTTCGCGCTCGTCCTTTTTACCGCCCTTTTTTCTAAGCAGCACAACGGCGGCGGCCGCGATCAGCACAACGGCAACAGCAATAATAATCCATACGTATACAGGCATCATGATTTTATCTCCTTTTTCTTTTTATTTATTGTAATTTTGCGCCGCAGCCGCTGCAGAAATTTGCAGACGCGGCGTTTTCCTTTTTGCAGGACGGGCATATTTTTACGGTATTGCCTACCTGTTTGCCGCAGCCAGGACAGAATTTATCCCCCGCCTCGTACGAGTGGCCGCAGTTGGGGCAGAACCTGCCCGCGCCCCTCGCGCCGCCTTTCGGCTCCCAGCCGATGGCCTTGCACACTTCGAGATATTTTTCGTAATCGTTCTTTTCAAGTTCGCGCAGGAATTTTTCCTTTTCCCAGTTTTTATCGTCGCGCGCTTCCGCCTCGATCTTTTCCGCGCGGAGTTTCGCCTCTTCCTCTTCTCTTTCCCTCTTTTCGCGTTTCGCCGTTTCTATCGCCTTGACGTATTCGTCGGCGATCATCACGCTCGCAAGGGTGAAAGAAAACATTTTCAGGCCGTAATCTTCTTCGAACATTTTGGAAAGTTCGGGCAGAACGGACTGCGCGATCTCGTCCTTATGTTCGCTTAAACGATCATACGTAAGGCTCTTTTCGCGCATGGCACGGGCGATGGCGGGTTCCACCTTGCTCATCATGCGCATGGCGAGCCGTTCTTTCAGCTGGTTGATATCGAACTGTTTCTGCGCCCCTATCAGTTCGAGATAGGCTTTTCTCGGGTTGCAGATCTGCACTTCGAATTCCCCGTGTGCGCCGACCTTGATGGGAACGTCCGTTTCCGTATCGCGGAAAGAAAACTGCGTCTTCGTGCCCCAGTTGACCTTGAGTTTGGCCGTTTTGGACATAAAGATGACTTCGACCAGAATGTTCTGCGTTTTTTTGCTCTTGGGATCGAAAATGCTGTGGCTGCCGCTGTTGAGGGTATCCATCATCTGCCCGTCTTTCAGCAAAATGGCGTTATGCGTTTCGGGTACGACGACTTTTGCGTCGGGATCGAGGCCGTCGGTGCTCTTCTTGACGAAAAGTTCGTCGTTATTCCCCTGATACGTCATAATAAAATTTTTCATTGCTTCTACCTCCGAATCGAACTCGCGCGGCTTTCGGAAAAGACCGCCCCTAAAACGCGTTGTTCTGCTTATATAAGCAGAACAACCCCGCGGGGTTGAAAATCTCCGTAAAATCGCATATTTTTAATAATTATATCACGTTATGATTTATTTTGTCAATAATTGTTTTACCGATAAACGGCGTTTATACGTAAAATCTCCGATATTAAATAAAAAGCCCCCGCAAAAGCGCAGGGGCCCGTTTATTTTTCCATGCCGCAGGGATAAGCATCCTCTGCGGCGGCCTTATCGGCGAAAATACTTTCGTAAAGGCGGTAGCCGCCCGAAAAATGATAACAGTCGAAACCGTTTTGCGACAAAATCCTCGCCGCGACATAACTCCGCACGCCGCTCTGACACATAATGAACACCGTCTTTCCCTTGTCGAGTTCGTCCAGCCTTCCGCGCAGGTCGTCGAGCGGGATATTTATAAATCCTTCGGCATGCGCGCGGCGGTATTCCCCCGCCGTGCGGGTATCGAGCAGAACGACGTCTCCGCGTTTCCGCAGCGAAGCCAAGTCTTCATAATGAAACTGCTTTACAAGCCCTTTTTCGATATTTTCTATCATAAGCCCCGCCATGTTCACGGGATCTTTCGCGGAAGAATACGGCGGCGCGTAGGCGAGGTCGAGCTCTTTGAGTTCGTCCGCCTTCATTCCCGCCCGCATAGCGGTCGCAAGCACGTCTATCCGCTTGTCCACCCCCTCTCTTCCGACGATCTCCGCACCGAGAAGTTTCAGCGTTTTCCGTTCGTAGAGCACTTTCATGGTCATGACCTTCGCGCCGGGATAATACCCCGCGTGCGAGGACGGGGACAAAACGACCTTTTCAAAATCGTACCCCGCGGCGCGCGCGGCTTTTTCGTTGAGTCCCGTAGTTGCCGCCGTCAGTCCGAACAGCTTGATGACCGAAGAGCCCTGCGGCCCTCCGTATCTGCTCCCGACGCCGCAGATATTGTCCGCGGCGACGCGCCCCTGTTTGTTCGCAGGCCCCGCAAGCGAAACGACCGCCTTTTCGCCCGTTACGAAATATTCCGTTTCGACCGCGTCGCCCACGGCGTAGATATCCGGGTCGGAAGTCTGCATTCTGTCGTTCACGGCAACCGCCCCCTTTACGCCCAGCCGCAGCCCCGCCTCTTTGGCAAGGGAACTTTCGGGAACGACGCCGATCGCCAAAACCGCCATATCCGTAGGGATTTCGCCCCTGTCTTTTACGGCCGTAAACACCTTTCCGTCCCTTTCGGCGATATCCGTCACGTCGGCGTTCAGCAACAGTTCCACGCCCCGTCTTCTGAATTCCGCGTGAATGAAGGAGGCTATGTCTTCGTCGACCGTATTCAGCAAATGTCCGCCGCGCTGAACGATCGTAACGCGGATTCCCCGTTCCTGCAGGTTTTCCGCCATTTCCAGCCCGATAAATCCGCCGCCGAGCACGAGCGCCGACTTCGGCGCGTTGCGGTCGGTAAATTCGCGGATCTTCAGCGCGTCTTCCACCGTGCGCAGCGTAAACGTTCTTTCGCCCGCCTTATAATACGGCGGCACGAGCGGTCGCGCGCCGGGAGACAGGATCAGCTTGTCGTAATTTTCGCTGAACGTTACGCCGTTTTCGAGGTCGGCGACGATAACTTTCTTTTCCGCGCGGTCGATCTTTTTTACCTCGTGGCGGACTTTTACAACGATTCTGAACCGTTTGTAAAAAGCCTCCGGCGTCTGCAAAGTAAGCTCTTCCCCGTCTTCGATCACGCCGCCGACGTAATACGGCAGGCCACAGTTCGCATAAGAAATAAAGCCGGACCGTTCAAAGAGAACGATCTCGGCATTTTCGTCAAGTCTGCGGAGCCTTGCCGCGGCAGTCGCGCCGCCGGCCACCCCGCCGATTATGATGATCTTCATAAATAATCCTCTGAACGGCGTCAGCCCATCATGATCTCGGAAATAACTTCGAGAACTTTGTCATGACAGCCGCCGCAGCCCGTAGAACAATGCGTGATCGCCTGTACTTCGTCGAATAACTGCAATACGTCCTCGAACTTGTCGCGTCCTTCGAGCGCGTCCGCAATGTTGTTGAAACTTACCTGCTTACAGTTGCAGACCATATAATTTTCCTTCATTTCCATTCTCCTTTGCTCAATGACATTCGTGTTTTCCGCAGCCGTGTTCTCCGCAGGCATGCCCTTGGCCGTGCTCGCTTTCGTGATGGCTGCATTTTACGTCCGGATCGAACGCGAGTTTGCCGCTCAATAATGCTTTGACGGCCTCGTCGCAGCCGCCGCTTACGCCGCCGTAAAGTTTTATGCCGTTTTCGGAAAGCAGCTGTTTTGCCCCGCCGCCGATACCGCCGCAGATGAGGACTTCGGCTTTCATTTCCTTCAGCAAAGCGGCCAGGGCGCCGTGCCCCTGCCCCTCCGTGCCGACGACGCGGGATCCCACGATCTCCCCGTTTTCCACGTCGTAGATTTTAAACTGCGAAGAATGTCCGAAATGCTGAAAAACTTTTCCGTTTTCGTGCGTTACAGCGATTTTCATAAAAATCCCTCCTGTTTATGCTTTTACTTCGTTTGCATTATCTTATCACTAAACGCCGCAGTTGTCAAGTTATGTCGGCAAGACAATACGACGCCCCGCGGAAATTCCGCGGGGCGTTTCGTTTCAGCCGACGCGCCCGATCATATACCGTCCGATCGAACAAAGAAATTTCAGCGCGTCTTCGCGCAGTTCGGGCGGGTATTTCTCCACGAAAAAATCCGCCTCGAAAGTGAGATCGCCCCTATAACCCGTTTCCCGCAGGGCAGCATAAATGCCCTCCCAGTCTATTTTGCCGTTATAGGGGTAAGTGTGCAGATCGTATTTTCGGTCGTTGTCGTGCACGTGCAGCGCCTGCAGTCTGCCGCCCAGCGCGAGGATCAGCTCCTTCGCCGACGCGTTTTCCCCGATCATTTCCGCATGCCCTATATCCAGACAGGCGACGAACCATGCCGGATCGAGCAGGGACAGGTGCCGCAGAAAATTTTCCGCGGTCGAACAGGCGCACGGCACCGCCGAGGGGCTGTCCGCTGGCCACGACCACATGTTTTCCAGCGCGACCTTCACCCCGTATTTTTTGCAGTACGGCAGGAGCGGTCGGAAGATCTTTTCCGCGTTTTCCTCAGGGCTCCAATGATTGTACGGGTGCACGACGCAGATCTTTCCGCCCAGCGCCGACGTGATTTCCAAAGAACGCACGATATAACCGAAAATGCTTACGTTCCAGCCGTCGTCCCCCGGTTTATACAGCGGAAAGGGCGCGTGCGACTGGTTGCAGGCGATTCCCGCACCGTCCGCCGCCGCGCGCAGGGCGCGGGCGGTTTCAAGGTACCCGCCGCCGTGGAGCGGATTGCCCTCGTTTACCATGCCGAACATGGAAAAGTCGTAGGCGTCGAACCCGATTTCTTTGAGTTTTCTCACGCAGTCTTCGTATCCGCAGGTGCGTTGCAGCACCATCGTCTGTGTAGATAAAAGCATGGCTTACCTCCTCTTTTCATCGCGGTAGAGCAGAGCGAACACCCCGCCCTGCACCGTGCGGTTGCGGAATCGTATGGCGTCCGCCGTAACCGCGTCGTATCGGTCGGGAAAGGGCTCCCTCGTCTTTCCTTCCTTTAAAAAACGATCCACCATGGAAATGAATTTTTTCGTCTTGTCCGTGTCCTCGGTGAGCGCGGAAACCCAGATCATCCAATCGGTTTTGGAAACGGGATCCCGCCTGTCGAGGCGCACGCCGTAGCGGTCGGCGGCTTGAAGGTAATAGTCCGTTTCCCGTTCTTTCAGTTCCTGCGGGAAAAGTCCCAGCCCGAGCACGCCGTCGAAAAACAGGTTGTATTTGAGGCTGTATTCGCTGAAACGGCCGTCGAAGGTCAGCGGAAGAACGCCGTTTTTGCGCAAGGCGAGAATGTCGGCCGCATATTTCTCCGCCCTGTCGATATACTTCTGCCCGTCGGCCCCGGTTTTTAAGAGCATCTTGCCGAACGCCGCCAGCCCGACCGCGCTCTTGACGGCGAGATTGACGTTTTTATCGAGATGTCCCGAAAAGTCGTCCGTGCTCAGCTGATTTTCGGGTACGCCGCCCTTCTCGGCGATATAGTCCGCCCACTTCCGCAGTATCGGTATATGCTCTTTCACGAACTCTTGTTCGCCTTCTTCGTAGAGCGCCGCCATGATGATGAGCGCGTTGCCGCATTCCTCCACGGGCATCTGTTTTTCGTAATTGTAGATATCCGCCTCCTTCGGCAGGGCGAAAATATTGAGATAGCGCGTCTTGGACTCGGTGTATTCCCTCACGCTGTTGCGGATCCCGTACACCTGCCCCAGGCAGTAAGGGTAAATCCCCGCGTCGTGCGGCGCGAAAGGATAATTCCACACCTCGCAGGCGGCGAAACGCAGAATCGGTATCATCATGCCCTTGACGAGCGACGGATTGAAGAGCAGGAACAGCGGCGCCGAAGGATACGTTATGTCCAGCGTGGCGACGCAGCCGTTGGAATCGCATTCTTTCGATAAAAACAGCGTTTCCCCCGCTTTGTTTCTCACAAGTTTATGCGCGGCCACCGTCTGGCGGAGCGCGGCGCAGAGGATTTCGTAATACTCTTCCCCGTAAGGCGCGCTCAAACGCCGCAGTTTTTCGTCGAACTTTTTTAGGCGGGACAACACGCCGACGTATTCCGCGTCGCTTTGCCCGATCGCGTCGAAAATCGTCTTTCCGTCGCGGAAATAATAGCCTTTCAGCCATTCGCCGAAATAAAACGCCGAGATCGTATCGTCGTACGAAACGATAAATTTCCCCTCGTGGGAGCCGCGGCGCTCGGAAGAGGCGCAGATAAACAAATCCCGTTCCCCTGCCTCGGGCGCGGTCAGCGCGCCGCCCTGCAGATACTTTCCGAAGGCGGATTTCGACACCACGCGGCTGTCCTGCGACGTGACGTAATAATATCCCCAATCCGCGGCGGTAACGTCCTTTGCCAGGGACATGGGCAGCTGGCGTTTCAGCCCGACGAAAGCGGAACGCAGACCGCCGTGCGAAACGACGTCGGCGTAAACCTCGCCCTTATTGTCGTAGCATATCTCTTCCGAAAGAAAGAGCCTCACGCGCGTTTGCACGCCGCACGGCGCGCTCACTTTATAGCGGAAATAACAGCAGGGACAGGCGATCAGGTCAGGATCCTCCGGCAGGAGGGGCGAAACGAAACTTATTTCCAGTTTCACGCCGCCCGCGCGGAATACGTAATCTGTGGAAAACGCCGTTACGCCGAGATCGGTCTGTTCGGCCCTGCGTATACCGTCTATGTTTCCCAAAAAGGAATATTTTTCTTCCTCAACCTCTAACACGCCGTAAATCGGAGCGCTTTTGCCCGTCCAAAATGCCGTATCGTTTCCGTTCAGTTCTTCGCCCCGCGTCCAGATCGAAAAATATGGATCCTTTACAAACAACGGATATGCAGGTAACTTTCTTTTCGTCATAACTATCTCCCGCTTTTTTGTTTTTTTCCGCCGCACCGCGGCGGCTCTCTCGTTTTATATGTTTTTGCCGTAATTCAAGACCTGCACCGTACAAGACGACCCCTTGCGGAAGGAAAGCCCCACGGCCACTTCGCCCGACGGCAGCACGAATTCGCCCGAACCCGTGGTACAGGTTATCGTCTTGCCCGCCTCCAGCGTTCCGCGCAGCGTCTTCGCCTCCGTCATGCCTTCTTCGTACATGTCGCCGTACAGGGAGTAAACGTTCCCCTTCTTGACGAAGGTCATAATGACTTTACCGCCCGTAAAACGTATCTGTTCGCTTGTTTTGTCCCTCTTTTGGTAGCGGTTGCCTATCGTATCGGCTTCATAAAGTCTAATGCCGCTGCCGTAGCCCGCGTCGTTGCCGAGGGCATAGACCGCGTAAACGGCCTTACCGTCGCCGATAACGAAACCGCCGCTCGGATCGGCGTCCGAACCGCCCGTATATTCAAATACCGCGGTAACTTTGAAGTTTTCCGCCGCGCCCAGGCCGTTGAGCCACGCGGCCTCTTCGTCGCCGTTATCCGACGGATCGGAAACGATCAGATCGCCGCCGCGGGAATAATCCCATCCCGCGGAAGAAACGAGCGTTACGCCGTTGACTACTACTTTGCCGCCGATCTCCGCTTCCGTGAGCGCCACGTCGGCCGTCGCGCCCTCTGCGCCTACCGTAACCGTACCTTCGGCCGTCATGGTCTTGCAGCCCGCGGCGCGCACCGTTATGACGTATTCGCCTTTCGGCAGGCTCATGCTGTATTTGCCCGACGCGTTTGCCGAGGCGGTATAATACATGGATTTGTCCGCCGCGCCGACCGCGATGATCTCCGCGCCCGAAACGGGGGCGCCGCCCTGCGTTACCGAACCGGAAAGCCTGCCGACTTCCTCGTTGCCGAGCTTGGTGAACTCCGCGCGGATAAACAGGTTGGACGTTACGTTTTTATAGGTGTAAATCCCGTCGTCGAGATCTCTTTTTATCTCGTCGGTAAAATCGTCGTAATCTTCGCCGTTTTCGGAGATCTCGAATTTCACAAGCTTATTGTAGCCCGTAGAGGGACGGACCGTCAGTTCGAGGTCTCCGCCCTTTTTCACGGCGTACGTTTCCGCGGAAACGATACCGTAGTTCGGCTCTTCCACGGAAATGAGGTAGATGTCCGCCGCGTTGAGGAATTCCGTCAGTTCGGTCGAACCGTCCTCATAGGCGGTGCCCTTGGCGTTTTTGATCGTTACGTTGCAGCTCTGCGTCTGAATGCCGGGTTCCGACTCGCCGCCGAGCAGGGGGATTTCTTCCATATAGATGAGTTCCGCGCCGTCGCCCTCGCCGAGGAAGTAGAAGAACGTCGTTCCGGATTTTACGCACGAAAGCGTTACGCCGTCGTCAAAATTATCCACGCTGCCCGTATAAACCACGGTATCCGCGGTGCTGCCGTTCTGCGAAAACGCGGAAGATATCGAAAGCGTGCCGTTTTTGAGATAGGAGGAGTTCATATTGATGAGCAGTCCCGAAAAACAGAACTTGTTATACCCGACCAGCAGCCCCGCTTTGGGGTTGGTTGCGTCCACGCCGCAGGCGCCGCTTTCGTCCTTGTCGGGATAGAACGTAGCGCTGATGAGATAATCGTCGCTATAAATGTCGCGGAAAAAGATATACCCCTGCCCCCAACCGACTTCGGTCTGCCCCGACTTGTTGCTCGAATAAATGTTTTCGTCGGAGCGCGACAAATCCCAGTCGCTCGACTTCGCGAAATTGGTCTTGCTGTCGCCGAGAACGGCGTCGGGCGCGTCTTCCGACGTATAGCCCGTTTCGTCGAATTCGTAATACTTCGCGTAATTCGAACCGTTGGAATATCCCGGCCAGATGTTTCGCGTGGTCGCGCTCGATCCTATCCCGCTGACCAGCACATACGAGCATACGGCGCGCATTTTTTCGGGCGCGCTCTCATAGCCGAATTCCTTCCACGGCACGTACGCTTCCAGCGTCATGCCCGTGCAGTCGCCCGAATTATATTCCCCGCCCTGCGTGGTAACATGCGAGGCGTAAGAATACATGCCGTGCGTGTACGGCGTGTTTCCGCAGTCGAACGTTACGTAAAAACGATCCTGCAGGTCGTAATCGTCCCCGCGGGCGATATACACGTTGAATCCGCTGTTTTTGGTGCCGGCATATTCGCTCGCATAGTACACGCGCCAATCTTCCGAAACGGCCGCGAAATACAGTCCCGTATCGGAAAAGAACATGGTAAATCTGAAATTCACGCCGCTGGCGGTATCGTGGTTTTCCACCCAGTGAAGCCCCTGCCATTTTTCTTCGGAAAGGTCGCCGTCGATCTTCATATCGGCGTCGGGCACCGCTTTGAGGGTGTTTTGTTCGTAATTGTAATCCACGTCCTTAAACGAGCCTTCGGCGTCGCCCGCAGCGCAGCCCGCCGCGAAAAACAATGCGGCGCAAACGATAAGGCTGAAACAAATCAGTAATCTTTTCATTTATCCTACCTCCCCAGCACGACGATTTCGCTCACTTTCAGAGCGTCCCCCGCCGCCTTTAACGGGTCGAGCTTCTGCGAAATGCGGACGGTGATCTTTGTAACTTTGATCTCGTCGAAAGAAGCGTGCGCGCTGCCGCCCGGCCGCATGAACGATTCTTCGCCGTTATAGTAGTCCGGATTGAACGCGAGGTTCTCGATATACACGGCGTCCAGCGTTTCCCCCGTCCAGGAGGCGGGCTGTTCCGCCAACGTAAATTCTATGCGGTCGATTTTGGAAAACGCATATTCGAAATCGAAACTGTTGTATATCATAATCGCGCGCACGGTAACGGGACTGTCCCAAGCAAGGGTGATTTCCGTTTCGCCCGACGCCGCGTATTCAAACGCTTTCGAATAGGTATGGTTTGCGAAAATTTTGTCGTTCAGGTATTTCGCCGTGGACTTTTCGCCCGCGTCGTCGATCGTTACGGTCGCGGACGCCGCCACGTTCTCATATCCCGAAAACGCGGCGGGCGCGGGCTGCAGCGACCAGGTGGCGCCGTTGGTGTAGAGCGCGTCGAACGTGCCGCTCTCCGTTTCTATGCCGTAATCGGACGCCTTTATGCCGAACGCCGAACCGTCGATAAATTCCACCCTGTCGACGGCGATGCCGCGCGGGTTGGAATCGCCCGTGGAACGGTTCATGAGCGAATGATAGACGACGAAAATCTCCTCCCCCGTTTCTACGAAACAATGGTGTCCGGGGCCGGACATCTGGTCCATATACCCTTCCATGTAGAGCGAGGGGTTGCCGTGCGACGGATCGAGCTTGATGAAGTCGCCCATCGGGCTGTCGCTGACCGACACCGCCACGCAGTACACCGTTCTGTCCTGATAGCGGCCGAAAGCGTAGGTCAGATAATACACGCCCTCGTGTTTGATCATGTGCGGCTCCTCGTTGATATCGGAATTGCTCACCGTTTCCATGGCGAACGTTTTGCCGTTTTTATAATCTTCCTCCGACTGATAGTTCGCCCAAAGCAGTTCTTTGAAGGAACCGTAATCGGGCGTAACCATGTCGAGCATTTTCACCACGCAGATCATGCCCAGCCTCATTGCGCCGTCAACTTCCCACCGCGCGCGGAAATAGAGGTACCACTGGCCGTCGTCGTCGCGGAACGGATTGGGGTCTATGCACCAAAGCGTTCCCTCCTTTTCATCCGTTATCCAGTCGCATCCGTCGCCGAGCTTTCTGCTCGTATGGTCGACGTTGAAACTGAGGTTAGGCTCGGCCGTACCGTAACGGTCGCCGTATGCGTCCTTATCGGTATACAGCCTGAACCCGTTGGCGGGATTGTCGGATACAGCCACGAACATTTCGTAATGCGTGTTTTTATCCACGTCCGACGCGCGCTGGCCCGAAGCATACATATAATATTTCTGCGTAACTTCGTCGTAAGCGACCTCGGGCGCCCAGATATTGTGCGTGCACCACTGCGAACCGTCGAAGTCGAGCGCCATGCCGACTTTTTCCCAGTTGCTGAGGTCTTTCGACCGCATGACGATGATGTTATAATAAACGTTCGTCGTGTACAGGTAATAATAACCGCCCCAGGTTTCGTCGCGCTCTTCGGGCACCCACAGCACATCGGGATCCGCCGCGTGATTTAAAAGCAGGTCGTTGCGGTAATAAAGGTCTGTATCGTAACTTCCGTCTTCGTTGATCCCGTCGTTATAGGCGAGCGCGGCTTCGGCCTTTTTTTCGCCGCACCCCGCGGCGAGCGGCAGAACGGTCAGCGCCAGCAGCGCGGAAAGCAGGCAACTTAAAAATTTTTTCACTTCTCTTCCCCTTTTTTGATTATTTTTATTTTCAGCCTTTCAGCCCGGAGGACATCGAAATGCCCTTGATGAAAAATTTCTGCGTGAAAAGGTAGAGCACAAGGAGCGGCACGATGGATACGATACACGTCGCCAAAATGACGTCCCACTGATTTTTATACAGGCTCATCAGGCTTTTCAGCATAATCTGCAAAGTATAATATTTCGCGTTGTCGCCCAAGTAGATCAAAGGATTCAGATAGGCGTTGTAATGACTTATGAAGGACAAAAGCGACAGGGAAACGAACACGGGCACGCTGAGCGGCATGGCGATGCGCACAAACGTGCCGAAGTTGGAAAGCCCGTCCAATTTGGCCGCCTCGGTAAGTTCGTCCGGCAGCCCCGTAAAATACTGCCGCATGAAGAACACGTTGCCCGCCGAACCGAACAGCCCCGGTATGATGAGCGGCAGAGGCCCGTTCGTCCATCCGATGGTATCGAACAGCAGATAGCTGCTGACCAGCGTGATGGTGCCGGGGATCATCATGGTGGCGATCAGAAACGAGAAGATCGCGCCGCGGCAGGGAAATTTCAGCTTGGATATGGCGTATCCGCTCGCCCCGGATACGAAGATGCCTGCGAGCGTGGGAATGATCGACTGCCAAATGGTATTCCAGAACGACAGCGGTATGCTACTGCCGATAAACATGGCGATCTCGCTGTCCGCGGAAATGACCGTTTTATAGCCGTCGAAAGAAATGCCGTACTTAGGCCACCAGGTAAAGGTGGACGAAAGTATTTCGTAATTATGCTTGATACTGCTGATGAAAATCAGATAAAAGGGTACGACGACCGCCAGCGTTACGAGCGCAAGCAGAAAGTACAGCAAGACCGCCGTCGCGGCGCGCGCGGCTTTATATCGGCTGTTATTATTTTCCATATCACGCGCTCTCCTTTTTCTTCGATTTGAAAATGACCACGGTGATGGCGCCGATCAGAATGGCGAGCAGCCAGGACGCCGCGGACGCATATCCCATGCCGTAACGATAGGGCGAGCCCCATGCCTTGTCGTAAATGTAGTACACGATGGTTACGGCGGACTGACCAGGTCCTCCGCCGCCGACCTGCGAACCCCATATCTGGTGCATGGTAAACGCCTGCAATCCCTTGATCACGCCCATGACGAGCATGTAAAAAGTAGTCGGATTTATGCTCGGCCAGGTGATGTGCGCAAACTGCTGCAAGGTATTCGCGCCGTCTATCTCCGCCGCCTCGTAAAGGTTTCTGTCCACCGCGGCGATTGCCGACTGGTACAAAATGATGTTGTAGCCGCACCCGCTCCAAATGAGCATGACGAGCAGCGCCGTGCGGAAAGGCCATTCTTCGTCCAGCCAGTTCACGCGGGCGCCTTCCCCGAACAGGCTGCCGAGTATGCCGTTCAGAATACCGAAGTCCTTTTCAAAAATCCAGTACCACATGACCGTGGTCGCCACGACCGAACAGACGTACGGAATAAAGAATACGGAACGGAAAAACTTTTTGCCTTTCACGCCCTTTGCCGAAAGGAGCAGCGCGATGCCCAGCCCGAGAAAGATGCAGACCACCGTGGCGATCATGTAGAAAAACGTATTGCCTATGGACTTGAAAAAGGCGGGATCGGAAAATATCGCGGCAAAGTTGGAAAAACCCGTGAATTTCGCCTGCGAAAAATCGAAGCTGTGGAGTTCCTGGAAACCCAGCCACAGCGAAACCAGCTGCGGTATGAACCCGAACAGAAAGAACCCTACGACGGGCGGCAGGGCCATCAACAGCCCCGACGCCGCGTCGCGGTATTTCTTTTGTTTGATACGCACCGGCGGTTTTGCCGAAATTTCCTTCATATGCATCAACCCTTTTTATATTTGTTGAGATACTGCTGGGTTAATTCGAAACGATCGAAAAATTCCTGCAGCGTCATCTTGTTGTTGCGCACCTGGTTATTCAGATCGTCCGCCCAGTAATCGTCGATCCATACCTTGTCGGGCATGTACCACCAATCGCCCGGCGTTTCGTACACGGCGGCGTCCGCAACGATCTTTAAATTCAGATCTTCTCCGGAGGCGATATACGCATCCACGCAGTCGGGGCGGCTGGGCACGGTGAAACCCGTTTCCGCCGCGAAGGTCTGCGCCTCTGCGGAAGAAAGGTATTTGAGAAATTTCATGGCCGCGAGTTTCTTTTCCTCGGAAGAATAAGAGTTGATGCAATACGCGTTGGAATCGCTCGCGCCCGCGGGTACGCCCTTTCTGCTGACAGTGCCGTCCCCGGCGTATTCCTTGAATATCGGCAGAGGCGCCACGTTCCAGGCAAAGGCGTCGGGCGAGTTCTGAATCGTTTCCTGCATGGACAGCAGGGCGTTGGACTTATGCACGATCATCGCCACCGAACCGTCGGTGAACATGCCCGTGTCGCCCGTAACGGCCACGTTGCTCGGCTGCGGGCTGATTTCCAGCCCCACGCCGTATTCGTCGGAAGAGTCCTTTTTCTGCGCCAGCTTTACGTAACGGCAGAAAGCGTCGCGTTCGGAAGGCAGCCGCACGAGCTTGTTTTCCGATTCGAGGCGGAGCACCTCTTCGGTGAGATCGGCCTCGGTAAGGTCGGAAGACTCCTGCAAAATGCGCGCGGAGGTTTCTTCGTCGAGGTCGGTGCGGTCGGTATAGGCGATCAGTTCGCCTGCGGCATACTTGTTTCCGCCCACGGTGATCTCTCCCTCTACGCCGTCCGCCACGATAAAGTTGGGAACGGCGTCCTTCAGCGTAAATACCCAGTCGCCTTCGCCCGTAACGTCTTCAATGCAGTCTCCTCCAACGCTGAACCCGTAGTAGAACCACCACCAGGTATAATAGCCGTACTTCGTCGGCGAACCGCTGTTCCACTTTTCCTTCGTCATGATTTTGCCGAGGTCTTCCACCTCGTCCCAGCTCATGGCGATCTGATTATTGAACACCATGACTTCCTGCTGCGTGGGCTGGCTCCATACGTACGCTTCGTTCTGATATGAACCGCCGTAGTTGTTCACCACGGACTCGCGCACGAAACCGCGCCTGAGGTGGTCGGCGGTAAAGGAGGTGTTGTGTTCGGCGTTGAACGCCTCTGCGTACGCTTCGTCTATTTCGCTTTCGGGCACGCTGACGCATATGATGCCCGTCTTTTCAAAAGCGCTCTGATTGTAATAGATAATGGTCGGGCTCATATCGCGCACGATGCCGTAAAGCGGATCGTCGTCGTTGGAGGTATTCGTATCCACGTCGTAACGATAGCGCGAAATGCCGCTCTGATACATCGCGTCGGTTTCCAGCGTGATGCCCGTGGAGGCCTGCAGTTCGTCCAGATCCTGCACAAAGCCCTGCTGCACGTATTTTTTGAAATAGCGGTCGTTCGCGTAGAATACGTCGGTCGCGCCCGTGCCGTTGTACGTGGTCAGAAGGAACTGGTCGTACCCGTCGGTGGGTTTGTAGCTGATGTCCACCCAAACGCCGTCGTCCCAACCCTGGCCGTCGTTATATTCATTCGTGATGCTCACGAGCGTACTGTATTCCACCATTTCGCCCGAAGCGATGAATTTGATACGCCGGCGGTTGCCGATGTTTTCGTTTCCGCCGCAGGCCGCGAACGCCGCCGCGCTGCCCGCCAGACATACCGCCAAAAAGCCGCAAAGTAGTTTTCTCATCCGCATTTTCTTACTCCTCAACTTATAAAATTTTTTGTAACGAACTCTTGTCAACGACAAAAAAACGTGTTATAATCTGTTTACCGAGGTCGGAAAACAGACTTAACGCCGCTGATTTGATAATATTTTACATCTGTTTTGCGTATTACTCAATACAAAAAGTATCGTTTTACTACAAAAAATCACGATAGTGAAAGACGAGGGGAAAATCTTGGAAAAAAACAAACCTATCATCAAAAGCGTGTACGACGTTTCGAAAAATTCGATCAAACTTTCGCTTCCGAAAACTACGAAAATGCAGCGGCACAAGTATTATCTGCGCAGCATCGGCTACGAAGAGATCGGGAAAAATTACTACAACGAAATGCAGTACGAAGATTTTTTCATGATCAACTACACCCTGCACGGATCCGCGAAACTGAAATACGACAATATCGAATTCACCCTCCGTCCGGGAGATCTCTGTTTTCTTTACACCTATCAGCGGAGGATCTTCCGGCCGGTAAGCGATAAGGACTACGATTGGATCATCTATTACATACACTTCTTCGGCGAAGACGTAAAGGACTTTTTCAACGGACTGAAAAACGACGAACTCATTATCGTGCACGACTTCCCCCGCGAACAGATAGAACCATACGTAAAACGCATGCTGAACGGCATAAAAAGCACCCCCCCCCCGCACCTGGAAAACAAATTGT
>ERZ506969.202-NODE-202-length-17978-cov-17.2844_pt1 | contig 17978 bp, 24 predicted proteins | sample MGYA00512891_ERZ506969 | MGnify/ENA metagenome assembly ERZ506969
ATCATTTTTATGATGATTATTGTTTACAAATATGTATATTTGTGTTACAATATATTTGTAAGGTAAAGGAGGTGAATAATATGAAACTTACAGATGCTACAAATTATATGTCAGAACTATCATCAAACTTAGAAACAATTGATAATTTAATTAAAGATCTTAAATCTATAAACAATATGAATGATCAAGTTCGTGTTTTCTTTGAAAAAGATGATGTCATTCTCGATTATTGGGCAAAATCAAAATCTTTTAATGTTTCATTTGAAAAAGAAATCATAATTTCAGCTTTAAAAGATCAAAGAAAAGTATTATACACAGAATTAATAAAGACGAAAGAGTTTATTTCAATACTTTTGGAGGAAAATAATGAATAACTCAAAACAAAAAGAAACAGAGATATATTATAATTACAAGGAGTGGAAAAGATTAGAAGAGATAAGTATTCCATATGAAGAAGCTTTAAAGTATGTTCTCAATGACGAAAAATCATACTTTCATGTAGAATTCAGTTGGAACGGAAAAAGTTAGATTTAAATATTCCAAAAGAATCTTTATTAGAGGGTTTATCAGTTATAGTTCATCATTATAACCTAGAAAAAGAATCAGCAATAAAGAGAGCAAAAATATTATGGGAGGAAAAATAATGAAAACAAGTTATAAACAATTAGATGAACTAATTTCATTAAAAATCGTATAAAACACAATAAAACACATCTTAAATACATTACCGAATGTATAGATGAAATTAAAAAATCATCGAACGATCCATACCGCGTTAAAGTTTTGTACGACAATCATTATCTTACACTTGTTTCTATCACAAAAGAACAAGTAATAAATAATTTAGAAAAAGAAAAGTTAAAATTAACAACAGCGATTTTAGAAATACAAGATGAAATTATAGAAATATTGGAGGAAAAATAATGAATTACTCAACACATCAAATAGATGAAATCAAAACAATAATTATTGATCTTAAATTTAAAAAGAAGGAATTAGAAGACTTAGTGGTTGATGTATATGAGATTGCTGATTCTAACGAAGATTTATATCCTATATTATTTTATTATTCATCAGAAGAACGTAAGTTCAAAATACCTAGACTAAGTTTATTAGATATTTACAATGCAAAGATCACAAATCTGAAATTGGAAATAGAATCGCTCGAAAAAAGATTACAAAAATTAGTAAAATAATTACACAAAAAGCTTTACAAATATAACACACCATGTTATACTAAAAGAGTAGTAAGGGATCGGAAAATTCCTTACTTCACACCTCAATCATTCTTATCAAATTACAAAAGGAGGGAAAAAGAATGGGTCGAAAACTAATGCAACGAAACGTAACATCAACTAAAGTGGAATTCTCAGAAGTTATCGTACAAGACGGAGCGCCAACAATTGTACCATGCGAACCAGTTGTACTAACAGGAAAACTTTCAGAAGAAAAAGCTTTATCAGCGATCAAACGTAAAAATCCTGATAAAAACGTAGTTGTAACAAATGTTTCACATGAAACAGCGCTTTACACAATTCCAGTCGATAAATTTATCGAATTAGCAGACAAATCAATACAAGAATAATAAAAACAAAACTAAACTAAAACAGAGGAGATTATAATCATGGAAATCGTAAAAAGCACATTTGACACACAAACACCAGAAGGAATGTTACAAGTATTCAACGCAACAAACGGACCTTCAATTCCGTTACGTAACGCAATTGACGAAGTACTAGAATTGAAAGATATTCTAGTTTACTCAGACGAGGTTTCTGGTTTTGGTGGAGCCGAACCATCACAAGCAGAACTAGTCGCTTTCTTCACAGAAGACGGTAAAACTTATGCGGGTGTATCAGCAGTAGCAACAAAATCAGCTAAAAACCTAATTGATATGATGAGTGCTAACCCTGACATCAAACCAAAAATTTCTTTTGTAGAAGGAAAATCAAACGGTGGACAAAAATTTGTAAATCTACAAGTGGTTTCACTGTAGCATAAAAATACAGGAATCTAGTAAACCACTTAGCGAATCTCGCTAGGTGGTTTTTATTATGTTTCTACATTGAGGTGTGTAGAATTGACAGTAAGGATATCAAAGAACGATAGAGCGAAGTTAGAGAAAATCTACGGAAAGTCTAACAAAGCTCGTAAAAAGTACAACCGTTTAAGACAAAAAGGAGTTGAGGAAAGACAACTACCAACTGTTCCAACATCAAAGAAAAGCCTTATTGACTACGTAAAATCAACAAATATGAGTCGTAGTGATTTCAACAAATTATTAGATGAGTTGGTAGACTTTGCACAACCTTACAACGAGAATTACATTTTTGAGATCAACAAGCGAAATGTTGCTATCTCAAGAGCGCAAATCAAAGAAGCGCAAATTAAAACAGAGCAAGCTCAAAAAGCAAAAGAAGAACACTACAAAGAGCTTAACGAACTTCAGATTAAGAAGCCAACAGAAAACACAATTGTCACACCAACGATTTTAACAGAGTTAGGTGCGGACTTACCTTTTCAAGCAATACCAGATTTTAACATTGATTCTTTTACTTCTCCAGAAGGAGTTCAGTCTTATTTAGAAAATATAGGAAAACAAGACGAACAATATTTTGATGAAAGGGATCAGCTTTATTATGACAATTTCAGACAAGCGATGTTTACTATTTTCAATTCAGACGCTGACGACATTGTTCGTTTACTTGATTCCATGGGGGTTGACCTATTTATGAAAACCTATGTTACCAACTTCTTGGACATGAACCTTGACTACATTTATGATGAAGCAGAAGTACAACAGAAAAAAGAACAAGTTTACAGTAAGATTGCAAAAGTGATCGAATCTGAAACAGGTGGAGAAGTCCCCTCATATAACCCCACGAAGAACATCACAATTAATTCGGAAACAGGAGAAGAATTATGATAAAGAAATATACAGGTGACTTTGAAACAACAACTGATCTCAACGATTGTCGTGTATGGTCGTGGGGCGTATGCGATATAGACAATGTTGACAATATAACGTTCGGTTTAGAAATCGATTCTTTTTTTGACTGGTGTGAAAATCAAGGTAGTGTTGATATTTATTTTCACAACGAAAAGTTCGATGGAGAGTTTATGCTTTCATGGTTATTCAAAAATGGTTTCAAATGGTGTAAAGAAGCAAAAGAAGATCGAACATTCTCCACACTCATCTCAAATATGGGTCAATGGTATGCTTTGGAAATTTGTTGGGAAGTTAATTACACAACAACAAAATCAGGTAAAACGAAAAAAGAGAAATCTCGAACAATAATTTATGATAGCCTTAAAAAATATCCTTTTCCAGTGAAACAAATTGCTGAGGCTTTTGACTTCCCTATAAAAAAAGGCGAAATAGATTATACTAAAGAAAGACCTATTGGTTACAATCCAACTGACGATGAGTGGGATTATTTAAAGAACGACATTCAAATCATGGCTATGGCATTAAAAATTATGTTCGATCAAGGGCTTACACGTATGACAAGAGGTAGCGATGCCTTAGGAGATTACCAAGATTGGGTAAAGACCACATATGGTAAATCAAGATTTAAACAATGGTTTCCTGTGTTATCGTTGGGCTTTGATAAAGATTTACGTAAAGCCTATAAAGGTGGTTTCACGTGGGTAAACAAAGTCTTTCAAGGAAAAGAGATTGGAGAAGGTATTGTATTTGACGTCAATTCGCTATATCCCTCTCAAATGTACGTTCGTTTATTACCATATGGTACACCTTTATTTTATGAGGGAGAATACAAACCGAACAACGACTATCCACTTTACATTCAAAATATCAAAGTAAGATTCCGTTTAAAGGAGGGTTATATTCCAACCATTCAAGTTAAGCAAAGCTCATTATTTATTCAAAACGAATATCTTGATTCGAGCGTAAACAAACTTGGAGTCGATGAATTAATTGATCTTACACTTACAAACGTTGATCTTGAATTGTTCTTTGAACATTACGACATTTTAGAGATACATTACACCTACGGATATATGTTCAAATCTTCTTGTGATATGTTCAAAGGCTGGATCGATAAATGGATCGAAGTAAAGAACACCACTGAAGGAGCTAGAAAAGCGAATGCAAAAGGTATGTTAAATAGCTTGTATGGAAAGTTCGGAACAAACCCTGACATTACAGGAAAAGTGCCTTACATGGGCGAGGACGGCATTGTTCGATTGACATTGGGAGAAGAAGAATTAAGAGATCCTGTTTATGTTCCGCTTGCTAGTTTTGTGACGGCTTGGGGTAGGTATACTACCATTACAACTGCTCAAAAATGTTTTGATCGCATTATTTATTGTGATACAGATAGCATTCATCTAGTAGGAACAGAAGTTCCAGAAGCAATCGATCACTTGGTTGATCCTAAAAAACTTGGTTATTGGGGGCATGAAAGCACATTTCAACGAGCAAAATTCATTCGTCAGAAAACATACGTAGAAGAAATTGACGGCGAATTAAATGTAAAGTGTGCTGGTATGCCAGATCGAATAAAAGAGCTTGTAACTTTTGACAATTTTGAAGTTGGGTTTTCAAGCTATGGAAAGTTGCTACCGAAAAGAACACAAGGTGGCGTGGTATTAGTAGACACAATGTTTACAATCAAATAAGGAGGACTAATAATGGACCTATATAAAGCAATATTTATTGTACGTGATGAAGGAACGATTGACGGTTACGCTACCGAACACTTTGTAGATATTTCTTTGCATGACTTTGAAGAAATCTACGGAAAAGAAACACGTGAAATTGAAACAATAACATTAGTAAAAACAGGAAATTTCAAAAAATAAATTATTTACATCCTTTGCAAAGTATGGTAAAATATTCTTGTGATAGTTAACAAGAGTCAAATTTGGCGAGATTGGGCGAATGTACACGTGAGAGATCGTGCGCTCCCGTTAAGTTATGGACACATAAACGTTTTGACCGTTAACCAATCGCAAAAACCTTTTAGGAGTAGCCCTTAAATGAGGCTACTCTTTTTTGTGTTTCACAGATTTATGTTTCACGTGAAACAGTTTTTATGGTATAATAGAATCAAAAGGAGGTGGAGATTATGGAAATTAAAGAACATGAAGCAATTCTAAACGGTATTCTTGAAAGTGTCACAGACGGTGAAGCAAGATCAAAGATTGTAGAACATCTTGAAGCATTGCGAGAAGACTACGGAGCAACGACAGAAGCTTTGACAACAGCGAATAGCACACTTGATAAGCTAAAGAAAGATAACGAAGCGTTGGTTATTTCAAACTCAAAATTGTTCCGAGAACGAGCGATCGTAGAACAACCAGAAAATAACGAACCAGAAACAGACCAGAATATTACATTAGATGATTTAGGAATTTAAGGAGGAAAAAACATGGCTGACAAAATCACAGAACAAGATGTTCTTCGTGCCACAAATGTAGAAACACCAGTGCAATTAATGACTGCTATTTATAATAGTTCATCATCTCTTTTTCAGGCGAACGTACCTATGCCAAATGCAGATAACATCGAAGCGGTTGGTGCTGGGATCACACGTTTAGACGTAGTAAAAAACGAATTTATTTCAACTTTAGTTGATCGTATTGGTAAAGTAGTTATCCGATACAAATCTTGGCGTAACCCTTTGAAAATGTTTAAAAAAGGAAACATGCCTTTAGGTCGAACGATTGAAGAAATTTTTGTTGACATTGCACAGGAACATAAGTTCAACCCTGACGAGTCTGTTACAGGGGTATTTAAACAGGAAGTTCCCGATGTAAAAACATTGTTCCACGAAATTAATCGTGAAGGTTACTACAAACAAACGATCCAAGAAGCATGGCTAGAAAAAGCATTTACTTCATGGGATAATTTCAATAGTTTTGTTGCTGGTGTAATGAATGCTTTATACACAGGCGACGAAGTAAGCGAATTTGAATACACGAAATTATTAATAGCAAACTACCAAGAAAAAGAACTATTCAAAGAGATCGAAATTGGCGAAATTACTGAAACAAATGCAAAAGAATTTATTCGCAAGATCAAATCAACCTCTAACAAATTAGAATTCATGAGTTCTGCTTACAACGCTCAAGGCGTTAAAACATCTACACCAAAATCTGACCAATACGTTATTATTGACGCTGACACTGACTCAACAGTTGACGTTGATGTTTTAGCAGCAGCATTCAATATGAGTAAAACTGACTTTGTAGGACACAAAATCGTTATTGATGAGTTTCCTAAAAAACAAGGCGAAGAATCGTCAAATATTGTGGCAGTTATTGTAGATAGTGAATGGTTTATGATCTATGACAAATTGTACAAAACAACAAGTCTATACAATCCAGAAGGCTTATATTGGAATTACTGGTTACACCACCACCAATTATATTCTAGTTCCCAATTCGGGAATGCCGTTGCTTTTGTCAAAACAGCAACTAAACCAGTTACAAAAGTTGCTTTCGCAAGTGCAACAGCTACTGTTGTTAAAGGAGCAACTAAAGATATTACACTTACATTTACACCAGCTGAAGCTACAAATCAACAAGGAGAAGTTGTTTCATCAGCTCCAGCATTGGTTAAAGCAACCGTAAAACAAACATCAGGTAAAGCGACAGCCGTAACCGTAGAAGGGTTAGAAGTCGGTCAATCATTAGTAACATTCACAGCTATCGGAGGTCAACAAGCAACGGTTCTTGTTACGGTTACTTCTGACTAAGGAGGACAATTATGGCAAGACGGTATACACATGTAAAATTGTTGGCTAACGTGCCTTTTGATAACACCTATGCACACACAAGGTGGTGTAAAACTCAACAGGAACAGGAATCGTATTTTAATTCGTTTCCTGTTCTGAACGAGAATGCTGATTGTTCTTATCAAAGAGATACACAACTCGGTGGAGTTTTTAGAGTAGATAGACACAAAGATGCCTTATATGCTTGTAACTATCTCATCTTTAAAAACGAAGAAACTTATCCTAGTAAATGGCAATATGCCTTTGTTACTGATATTGAATATAAGAATGACAACACAAGTTTCGTTACTTTTGAAATTGATGTTTTACAAACTTATCGCTTTGATATTGGTATACGAGAAAGTTTCATTGCAAAAGAACATCCACAACTTTATTATTCAAATGGAATACCATTCATTAATACGATTGAAGAGTCGCTTGATTATGGTAGAGAATACACAACAACAAATGTAACAACTTTTCACCCGAACGACGGAGTCAATTTTCTTGTTATTCTAACAAGTGAAGCAATGCCAGTGGGAGATAAGGAAGATAAATCAGGAGGATCAATTGTCGGAGGGCCGTCACCTTATTCCTATTATTTACTTCCTCTCAATTCAAGTGGCATGGTATACAAACCAAATGGTGCAGGTAATGCCGACCTTGGAGAGTACATGGCGTTTCTTACAACGAAAGAACCTTTTTTAAATAAGATAGTCGGGATGTATATAACGTCATATACAGGTATACCATTTACTGTGGATCATGCGAACAAAACGGTAAGGTATAATGCAGGAGGTTCGTATAAGATCACACTTCCAACTTATGCTAGTGATCCAACAGGAACAATGAAAACATTCGCTTTCTTTTGTGTGAAGGAGGCAAGAACATTTGTACCTAAAAGAATTGATCTTGTAGGAAATGTGTATAATTACTTTAGAGAAGCTTTTCCATTTGATGTTAAGGAATCTAAACTATTTATGTATCCCTATTGTTTACTAGAAATTGCAGATACTAAAGGTCATGTAATGACTATTAGACCAGAATATCTTACAGCTGGTAAATTGAGTGTATACGTAAAAGGTTCGTTAGGCATTTCTAATAAAGTCATGATTGAACCGATTGATTATGATGTAACTAACTCATCAATTATTACTAATTTAAGTGACAAGATGTTAATCGATAATGATCCTAACGATGTAGGAGTTAAATCTGACTACGCTGCTGCATTTATGCAAGGAAATAAAAACTCCTTGATTGCTCAAGAACAAAACATACGAAATACCTTTAGACACGGTATGGGAAACAGTGCAATGAGTACAGGTGGAGCAATCTTTTCTGCATTAGCCAGTGTCAATCCATTTGTTGGTTTGACTAACATTATGGGAGCAGGACAACAAGTAAACAACTATGTTGCAGAAAAAGAAAACGGATTGAATCTCTTAGCAGGCAAAGTAGCAGATATTGAAAATATTCCAGATAATGTCACACAGCTAGGATCAAACTTAGCTTTCACAATGGGAAACTTTCAAAATTATTATCAAGTGCGATTCAAACAAATTAAATATGAGTATGCTACAAGACTGAATCGTTACTTCTCAATGTATGGCACAAAGAGCAATCGAGTAGCTACACCAAACTTACAAACAAGAAAATCATGGAATTTCATTAAATTAAAAGAGCCAAATATTGTAGGTACAATGAGTAACGATGTGTTAACGCGAGTGAAACAAATTTTTAGTGCAGGAGTTACCCTTTGGCATACGAACGATATTTTAAATTATAACCAAGACAACGGAGATGTGTAGGAAGGAGGAATAAGATGAGTAGACGAAAAGGTGCAGGACTTGCTAGAAATAACCGTTATACAGCAAAAAGCAGACCTTATCCAAACGAACCCTATTCAAGTGATGTAGAAGAAATCAGCTACTATGAACATTATCGTAGACAACTCACGCTCCTTACTTTTCAGTTGTTTGAATGGGAAAATTTACCGAAATCAATTGACCCTCGATATTTAGAAATTGCATTACACACAAATGGGTATCTCGGTTTCTTTAAAGACCCTGCACTAGGGTTCATGGTTTGTGCAGGAGCAGAAGATGGTCAAATCGATCATTATCACAATCCTATTTTCTTTACAGCAAACGAAGCAATGTATCACAAGAGATATCCTGTTTTAAGATATGATGATGATGATGATAAATCAAAATGTATCATGTTGTATAACAATGACTTGAAAGTTCCTACACTACCGAGTCTTCATCGTTTTGCTTTGGATATGGCAGACATAAACCAGATATCACGAGTGAATCGAAGAGCGCAAAAAACACCTGTAATTATTCAAACTGATGAAAAGAAATACTTCTCATTGCTACAAGCTTATAACCAAATTGACGAAAATAATCAGGCTGTTTTTGTGGATAAAGATATGGAGTTTGACCAAGCTTTTAATGTGTGGCAAACAAATGCACCATATGTAGTGGATAAACTAAGGTCAGAATTGAACGAAGTATGGAATGAAGTCTTAACTTTTCTAGGTATCAACAATGCCAACGTAGATAAGACTGCACGTGTACAAACATCAGAAGTCTTATCTAACAACGAACAGATTGAAAGCTCAGGAAACATCTTGTTAAAATCAAGAAAAGAGTTTTGTGATCGTGTAAATCGTGTCTTTGGCGATGAACTTGACGGAAAGGTTGACGTGAAGTTTAGAACGGATGCGGTGCGACAATTACAACTAGCAGCAGGTCAATCGAAAAAAGATCAGATGAGTGGAGGGTTGCCTAGTGCTACTTAAACGTTATATTGAAAGTTTCACTTATTACCAACCTGAATTATCTCGAAAAGAACGTATTGAAGTTGGCAGAAAACAATTGTTTGATTTTGATTATCCATTTTATGACGAAACAAAACGAGCAGAATTTGAAACAAAATTTATCAATCACTTTTACTTGAGAGAGATAGGTTCAGAAACGATGGGATCATTTAAGTTTAATCTTGACGAATATTTAAATTTAAATATGCCCTATTGGAATAAGATGTTCCTATCAAATCTTGAAGAGTTTCCGATTTTTGATGATATGGATTATACCATTGATGAGAAACAGAAATTGTTAAATGAGATTGATACAAACATCAAAGCGAATCGGGATGAGTCAAAAAATCAAACGAAACAAGTCGATCAAACAGACAACAGAAACAAAAATACACGTGACACAGGAACAACCGATTCTTTTTCAAGAAACACTTATACAGACACCCCTCAAAAAGATTTGAGAATTGCTAGTAATGGCGACGGAACAGGTGTCATCAATTATGCAACAAATATCACAGAAGATTTGAGTAAAGAAACAACAAGTTCTACAGGCGTTGAAACAAACAACGACAAAACAAATCAAAACACACGAAGCAATGCTTCTGAAAAAGAAACAAAGAACACAGACATTAATAAAGATCAAAATCAAACAAAAGATACGATTACACGATATAAAGGTAAAAAAGGAAACACTGATTATGCTGACTTACTCGAAAAATATCGTAAAAGTGTTTTGAGAATTGAGAAAATGATCTTTAGAGAAATGAACAAGGAAGGATTATTTCTCCTTGTTTATGGAGGGAGGTAGCAACAATGGTAGATTTTAACTCCGACAAGCGGTTTGACGGTTTACCCGCAGTATTCAAAGAACGTTTTAGCAAATATCCTCATACGGAATACAGATACGAATTACTATTAGATGAAGAAGTATCGGCTTTAATTGCCTATCTGAATGAAGTTGGCGCTTTAGTTAATGATATGAGTGGTTATTTAAATTACTTTATCGAACATTTTGTAGAGAAATTAGAAGAGATCACCACTGACACACTCAAAAAATGGTTGTCTGACGGTACACTAGAAAGTTTAATCAACGACACTGTTTTTGCAAATTATATCAAAGAAATTAAAAGATTACAAATCTTGGTTGCTGAAACACGAGCTAATAGTGTGAATATTCTTTTGGCAAAAAATAAACCCGATGTTGCTGATGATCGAACATTTTGGTATAAGATTCAACGTGATGATACCGATTATGGAGATGATCCTATTGACACCATGAGAATCGTTGCAATCAATAAAGTTAGTGGATGGAATACCGCTACAGGAGATATTTATCTTAACATTAAAGGAACGGAGGCTGTATAATGGCAGACATTAGAACACAACTAACAAGTGAAGATGGAACAGACAATTTATTTCCAGTTTCAAAAGCCGTTAATATTATGACTAATAGCGGCACGAATGTAGAAGGAGAATTAGGTACACTCAAACAAAATAATGAAACAATGAATACGTCAGTTAAAAATGCGGTAGTTACTGCCAATCAAGCAAAAGATTCTGTAGCTGAATTAAATGTAAATGTTGGTAAACTAACCAATCGAATAACAACATTAGAGAGTACAGTGGCTAATCTTGATGGTATTCGTTATGTAGAGGTGTAATATGGCAGCTAAAAACACAGGTGATTCACCGCAAAAAAGTGCAACTGATCTTGCTGTTCGAGTAAGCAGTTTAGAGAACACAACAATACAATATAGTGTATTACCATAGGAGGAAAAAACATGGCAGATAAAAATATTCAAATGAAGGATAAAGATCAAAATCGTTTAATGCCTGTAACCATTGCTAAAAATGTTCTAACAGGCGACTCTAATCTTGAATTAGTTAATGCTGAAATAAAAGGTAACGCTAGTGAAGCTAAAACCCTTGCACAACAAGCTAAAAAAACTGCTGATGGTTTGTCAACAGCCGTTACATCAGCAACTGCAACCGCAAATCAAGCGTTGACGAAGGCTGGTATAGCACAACAAACCGCAGAACAAGCGAAAACAGCAGCGAACAGTGCCAGTTCAGTTGCAACGACAGCTAAAAACACAGCTGATTCAGCAAAACAAACTGCAACTGATCTTGCTGTTCGAGTAAGCAGTTTAGAGAACACAGCAATACAATATAGTGTATTACCATAGGAGGAAAAATAATGGCAAATAAAAATATTCAAATGAAGGATAGCAATGAGAATAATTTATATCCAAGTGTTCGAGCAGAAAACTTGTTAGATTTGACTCGTCGTGCTGAATTGACCATGACAAATTGTGAACTATATACAGCTAGTGATAAAACAAATGCAATCTCTTATCTCGGAGCAATTGGTATGATCGAAGGTATGGTAAAGTTTACTGAAAGTTTGACAAACCCTGTGATTACAACGTTACCAGAAGGGTTTAGACCAATAAGGACAAAACGTATTGGTTGCCTGGCTAAATATTTTACCCCTAATCCAGCTAACACGAAAGAAATCATTTATGTTACGATTATGGCAGACGGAAAAGTAACTGTAAATGACAATGTAGGTAAAATCGAGTATCTATCCCTAGATAATTGTGTTTTCCCTCTAAAATAAGGAGGTTCATATGGAAGAACGTATTGATATTCAAATGAACAAGATGAAAGAAGAAAATCAAAAGAATTACGTATTGCACCCTGAAACTAACCCGAAACAAGTTGTTTTTGACGAACCATTACATGAGAATGAAAATCAGGAGAGTTTCAACAAATTTGTTGACAAAAGAAAAATGACAACTACAATCGATGTAAGTGCTTATGGGGTTATCGCTGACGGTGTAACAGATTGTACACCAATATTAAATAAATTACTTGAAGAAAAAAGCGAAATGGGTATCACTTTTTATTTTCCTCCTTGTGAACGTGATTCATATTATCGGTTTGCTAACACAATTGAATTAAAGCGTGATGTTGCAGTAGTGACTTTCTTAGGATCAGGAGAAACAACATTAAAGTTTGAAACAATGACGGCATTTAACGTAAACATCGAAAGTTTCAACATTGATGGTTTTGCATTGTGGTTGCCACAAGGCGCTCAAAGCGGTAAAGGAATTTTCTTTAATGATACTCGAAATTACAACCGTTTTGACTTTGATTTGTTTGTTCGCAACTGTACTTTAAATGAAGGAACATATGTTGTTGTTGCTAGAGGTAGAGGGGTTACCTTTGAAAATTGTCTATTCTCTAATATCTCTCAAGCAATCATCAAAACAGCTTTTCCCGATGTAAACAGTATGTGGCAATGGAACGATATTAATAGCAGAGGTACAGGATTTAGAGGGTTTTTTGTGAAACACAATCGTATTCACTTTTGTACAGCGATCATTATTGATAACGAAGATGATTATCAAAATGTAATTAATTTCTGTGAAATTTCTAGTAATACGATCGAAGGTGGCGTAAGTTATTATCGAGGATATGCACATAACTTGCATGTTCAAAACAACAACCATTTTCTAGCATATGGAAATAGAAACGCCTTGTTTGAATTTCAAGATGTGGATCAAGCTTATATTGACGTAGATGTTTATTGTCGTAACTCACAAGTCGAAGGAATGAATAGTACAGCTATTTCACGTTTAATTGTTGTTTATGGACATTACCGAAACTTAAAGATTACAGGAAAATTATATCGTTGTCAAGGACATGTTATCACGTTGTATGGTGGTGGCGTTAATTTCTATTGTGACCTAATGGCACAAGAAGCGCCTTTGACGGACGGTTACCGGTTTATTCAAACGGCTGACAAACGAGTCAACTATGACGGTTTTGTTGTTCGTGGATTGTCTAATTCAACAAAAGTCAATACACCTATGATCTATAAAGCACCTCAGACTGTTTTCTATAATCGTAGAATCGATCATGTACTAACAGGCCCGAATGCAAGTAATGTATATAACTAGGAGGATATGAGATGGCAACTCTTACAAATGAACAAATAGCTAGAGGACAAACAATTGCTAAAATACTTTCAAAACATGGCTATAATAAAAATTCACAAGTAGGAGTTGTCGCCAATCTCCACTGGGAATCGGCTGGATTGAATCCAAACATCAATGAAAATGGTGGAGGTGGTTATGGGTTAGGCCAATGGACACCTAAAAGCAACCTTTATCGCCAAGCTCAAATTTGTGGGTTGTCTAATGCTCAAGCTGAAACGTTGGAAGGTCAAGCAGAGATTATCGCTCAAGGAGATAAAACAGGTCAATGGATGGATAATACGACTGTTTCTTCTGCAGGTTATACTAACCCTCAAACTCTCTCGGCATTTAAGCAATCCGCAAATATTGATGTTGCTACAATTAATTTTATGTGTCACTGGGAACGTCCGGGTATACTTCATATCGAAGAAAGGCTTGATCTTGCACAAGCTTATAGCAAACATATTGATGGTAGCGGTGGCGGTGGCGTAAAACGATGTTACGGCACACCAATCAAGAATACAAATCTTGACCCTAAAAGTTTCATGAGTGGACAACTTTTTGGCACGCATGCAGGAAATGGCAGACCAAACAATTTCCATGATGGTTTGGACTTTGGTTCAATCGATCATCCCGGGAATGAAATGATCGCTTGTTGCGATGGTACAGTAACACACGTTGGAACAATGGGAGCATTAAGAGCTTATTTTGTGATAAATGATGGTACTTACAACATCGTTTATCAAGAGTTCAGTTATAACCAGTCAAACATAAAGGTAAAAGTTGGAGATAGAGTAAAGAACGGTCAAGTATGTGCTATACGTGATGCAGATCATTTACACTTAGGTTTCACAAAAAAAGACTTTATGACGGCGTTAGGATCATCTTTTGTTGATGATGGAACGTGGGAAGATCCTCTAAAATTTTTAGGACAATGTTTTGGCGATGGAGATAATGGCGATAACAATAAGGGTAAAGATGATCTTATTTATTTGTTGCTATCTGATTCCTTAAATGGTTGGAAATTTTAATAAGGAGAAAATGGTATGATAGAATATATTACAACATGGTTAACAGATGATAACCATATTATTTACGGTTTAATTTTATGGCTAATGGTTGCAATGATTATTGATTTTGTGTTAGGTTTTACAATTGCCAAATTTGACAAGGAAATTGTCTTTAGTAGTTTTAAAGCTAAAGCTGGCATTATTGTTAAGGTGGCAGAAATGATTTTAGTGGTTTACTTTATTCCTGTAGCAGTAAAATTCGGTGCAGTAGGTATTACAATGTATGTAACAATGTTGGTTGGTTTAATTTTATCAGAAATTTATAGTATACTAGCTCATATTTCAAGCATAGACGATAACAACAATTGGACTGATTATATTAAGAAGTTTTTAGACGGAACACTCAACAGAAAGGATGATAATAATGATGAATGGTATTGATATTTCTAGTTATCAAACCGGAATTGATCTTTCAAAAGTTCCATGCGATTTTGTAATTATTAAAGCTACAGGAGGTAAAGGTTATGTCAATCCTGATTGTGATCGAGCATTTCAACAAGCGTTAGCGTTGGGAAAGAAAATTGGTGTCTATCACTTTGCCCATGAAAAAGGTTTAGAAGGTATACCAGAACAAGAAGCTGCATTTTTCTTAAAGAATATTAAAGGTTACATTGGCAAAGCAATTCTAATTCTTGACTTTGAAGGATCAAACCAAAAAGATTCAGCATGGGCGAAAGCATTTCTTGATTATGTTTATAATAAAACAGGCGTGAAAGCATGGTTTTATACGTATACAGCAAACCTCAATACAACTGATTTTTCTAGTATTGCAAAAGCCGATTATGGTTTGTGGATTGCTGAGTATGGTTCAAATCAACCACAAGGATACTCCCAACCAGCACCACCTAAAACAAATAATTTTCCGATTGTTGCTTGTTTTCAGTTTACAAGTAAAGGACGTTTAACAGGATACAACGGAAATCTTGATTTGAATGTTTTCTATGGTGATCGTGACACTTGGGATCTGTATGTTGGTAAAAAATCAGATCAAATTGTTGCTCCTGAAAATAAAATATTTGACTCCACAAGTGATGAGTTTATTTTCACGTTAACAAAAGGTAGTACAAGCGTATTCTATTTTGATGGAAACACGATCTTTGAATTGTCTGATCCCGCACAACTCGATCATATTAGAGGAACATACAATCATGTTCATGGAAAAGAAATTCCATCAATGGTGTGGACACCTGAACAGTTTGATATTTATTTAAAAATGTATGATAAGAAACCAGTGTATAAATAGGAGTGTATAGTATGACAAATAGCTTAGGCGTTAAACTTAAAGAGAAAAACTTATACTATAGTCCTAACAATGCTTTAGGTTTCAATTGCCTAATGTTATTTGTTATAGGGGCGCGTGGTATAGGGAAAACATATGGATATAAGAAATTTGTTGTTAATCGTTTTATAAAACATGGTGAACAATTTATTTATTTGAGAAGATTCAAAACAGAGCTTAAAAAGATTCCTCAATTTTTCAAAACAATGGCGAAAGAATTTCCGGATCATAAACTTGAAGTAAAAGGAAAAGAATTCTATTGCGATGATAAATTAATGGGTTGGGCTGTTCCACTTAGTACGTGGGGTATCGAAAAATCTAATGAATATCCAGATGTTCGTACAATTTTATTTGATGAGTTTTTAATTGAGAAATCAAAAATCACTTATTTACCGAATGAAGCTGAAGCCTTGTTGAATATGATGGAAACTGTCTTTCGTGATCGGACTAATACTAGATGTATTATGTTAAGCAATGCAACGAGTGTAGTCAACCCTTATTTCTTGTATTTCAATCTACAACCAGATTTGAATAAGCGTTTTAATCTCTATCAAGATCGAGGTATTTTGATTGAATTGTGTGATTCCAAAGACTTTGCAGAAGTGAAAAAACAAACACCGTTCGGAAGGTTAATACGCGGTACAGATTATGAAGATTTCAGTATCAACAATGAATTTGTTAATGATAGTGATACATTTATTGAAAAGAGAAGTAAGAATAGTAGTTTCCTATGTGCAATTGCTTTTGAAGGGAAAATATTTGGTTATTGGATAGACGCGGAAACTGGTTGTGTATATGTGAGTTATGATTACCAACCAAATACAAACCATTTTTATGCAATGACCACGAAAGACCATGAGGAAAACAGATTGCTGATGAAAAATTGGCGGAATAATTATTATCTTTCAACAGTGGCGAAAGCATTCAAAAATAGTTATTTGCGGTTTGATAATATTGTTATTAAAAATTTGCATTATGATTTGTTTAATAAGATGAAAATCTGGTAACCCTATTTTAGTAGGGCTACCACGATTAGTTCTATTACAATGATGAATAGTAGGTAGCATATTGATTGTAGTCTGCGATAGTTTTGTTTTGGTTCTTTGGCGTTAGTGATTTTTGCTAACGCCTTTTTGTTTGCTTTTGGATCGGGTGTGTTAATGTAGACGAAATCTTTTCTCATAATTCTTTCTCCTTTAAATATCCTTTTGGTATTTGTATCGCTAACTGATAGCGAGAACCAACTTTTACGTATGAAGTTACCAATTTCATTGCCTGACAATACTTCTCAAGGATGTTAAATTGACTAGACTCGGGCAATAGTGTCGAATGAGTTAATAAAAGTTCGGTAATATTTATTTCCGGAACGTCGAAATCTTGTAAAGTACCCTCTATGACCTCTATTTTTTCATTGTCCGAAAGGCTACGTTTAAAGTAGAAACGTAGCCACTCGATAAGGTCAAAGTGTTCTTTGAATGTTCGTGCAATCATTTTAAACCCTCCCATTTGTCCGTAATTTGTTTGTATCCGTCATGTTTCAATTGTTCCGCATAGTGTTTAACGCTTTTCATTGATTTCGTTATTGCGATATTAATGCAATGGCTATCAAGATAAACATAGTTATATTTATCATGTGTTAACACGAACTCTTTTGTAACGTAATCAACGTATAAAATTAATTGATTACCTCCTTGTGTTATTTCTGACTTGATAGACGCTAAACTATCGTTGTCATCTTTAGTTAGTTGATTTAAACCCTCTAAAATTAATGATAAATTGTTAATCATGTAAAACACTCCTTTTATATTAATTTGATATTGATACCACCAATCGAATAAGATTGGTAGCATTGTATTAAATTAATATTCAGGGTAGTCAATTGAATATCCCCAATGATCTTCAAATACAAGTCTTTCGGTTTCTAATAACTTTTTAGCATCATCATCGTCAAACTGTGAAAAGATGAATCTAGCAAGTTTCTCTTCATCTCTAAACAGCTTCATTTTCATGACTGTATTTCTATATATTTCTGTGTATACTATCGGTTCATTCATGTTTATCTTCCTTTCTTTATTACATCTA